>Ga0193699_10000221_pt1 | contig 25649 bp, 22 predicted proteins | sample L3c2metaG_FD_160095 | JGI IMG/M metagenome (GOLD analysis project Ga0193699, IMG submission 160095) | Soil microbial communities from a riparian zone of the East river system, Colorado, United States - L3c2 | ecosystem: Environmental > Terrestrial > Soil > Riparian zone | place: USA: East...
GGGTAAACAGGGCCTCAAAGGCGACCAGGGCATCCAGGGCGACCAGGGTCTGAAAGGCGACAAAGGCGACCAGGGTGACCAGGGGCTCAAAGGAGACCAGGGCGACCAGGGTCTCCAAGGACTTCAGGGCCCAGCCGGCGACAAGGGTGACCAAGGCCTGAAAGGCGACCAGGGTGACCAGGGGCTCAAAGGCGACCAGGGCATCCAGGGCGACCAGGGTCTGAAGGGTGACAAAGGCGACCAAGGCATCCAGGGTGACCAAGGCCTGAAAGGCGACAAGGGCGACCAAGGTCTGCAGGGCCCCGCGGGTGCTGACGGCACCAACGGCACCAATGGTGCAGATGGCCGCACGGTCCTGAGTGGCTCAGGCGCACCTGACCCGGAAGAGGGTGCCGATGGCGATTTCTACATCGACACCGATACCTACGGCATCTATGGCCCGAAGTTGGCGGGGGTCTGGACTAGCGGCACCTCCCTGATTGGCCCCAAGGGCGACAAAGGTGACCAAGGCCTAAAAGGCGACCAGGGCGACCAAGGTCTCAAAGGCGACAAAGGAGACCAGGGCGACCAGGGCTTGAAGGGCGACAAGGGCGACCAGGGCATTCAAGGAGTCCAGGGCCTGAAAGGCGACAAAGGCGACCAGGGTCTCCAGGGCATCCAGGGTCCGAAGGGGGACAAGGGTGACCAGGGCATCCAGGGTATTCAGGGGCCGCAAGGTGAAGTAGGCCCCGCCGGCCCGAATGGTGCGACCGGGTATCTCCGGCTCGAAAGCACCTCGGCGGTCGGCGCCGGCAACCCGGAGGTCGCAAGTACGACCGTCACTTGCACCGGAGGCCGCAAGGTCGTGAGTGGTGGCTATCAGGTCAACGCCGGCTCGGTCAGCGGCAGCAACAACCCGGCCGAGGTCACGGTGACGCAGAATCGCGCCACGTCAGACACGGTCTGGAGCGTGACGGCGATCACCGACGAGAGAAACGATGTGGGGACCTGGTCGGTTACCGCCTACGCGACCTGCGCCAACGTGGGCAGCTAGCCTCCGAGCGCGCGAATCGACTGAGCAAGGCGGCGGCGCCGCTCCCTGGACTGGAGTGGCGCCGCCGCCTTGGCCGATAGGGTTCCGCCGGTTCTCGCCATGACCCGACGCTGGCCAACTGTTCTTCTAGTCGTGCTCTCGATCGCGCTCGTCGCGATGGTCGTCGTCTGGCTGACCCGCGACGACAGCTCCTCGTCCTCGTCGGCGCCAGGTGAACCCGAGACTGTCTCCAACTCGGAGCTCTCCGAATTCGCCGACGAACACGGCTCACCGATCTACTGGCTCGGCGAACGCCGCGACGAGAGCTATGAGTTGACCGACTCCGAAGCGGGTCGGGTCTACATCCGTTATCTCTCCGGCGGCGCCGAAGCTGGGGACAAGCGAGCGAAATTCATCACCGTGGCCACCTACCCGGCCGAAAATGGGGTTGCGGCGTTGCGGAAAGCCGTGCGTGAACAGAACGGCGCGAAACTTGGCAAGACCGATGACGGCGCGGTGCTGCTGATCGATCCGTCCTCGCCGGACAACGCCCACATCGCCTATCCGGGGGCCAATCTGCAGATCGAGGTCTACAGCCCAGTCCCCGGTGAAGCGCTGCGCCTGGCCGCGAGGGGCGAAGTGCAGCCGATTCCGTAGCGGAAGAACCCTCAGTCCGCGGCGGCCGGATCGCAGGGATTTGCACCTCGCCGCCGTACATTGAGGCATGAGCGACTATGAGCGCGACCGTGCTGAGGACTGGCTTTTACCCGAGCGTTCTCGCCCACCTCTGCTCGGCGAGCTGGTGGAACGAATCGATGAGGCCCTTGCTACCGCCCGCGCTTCCGAGGCGGCCGTGATGACGGTCGGGGCTGCAGCTCTCGACGCCGCGGAGCAAGCGCGCCGCGCTGCCGAGCTGGCCGAGCGCGCCAGCGCCATGCTGGGCAGCAACGGTTCGGCAGCGGATTCGGCAACCGAAGCCGCGGGCGCCCCGATGGGCGACTTCGCCGCTCGTGCCGACCGGGTCTCAGAGCGCCTGCAACGCTTGCAGCGCCTGCCGCTCTTGGCCTGAACGGCTACCGGGGACGCGCAGTTTCCTGACGCGGGCTAGATCTTTACCCCGCTGGGCATCCAGCCGCGTCTCAGTTCGGCCGCGACGCGGATGCCCGCGCCATTCGGATGGCCGAGCTCGGCGCCGTCGATCGCTCGCACGGGCTCTATGCCGCGCACCGACCCGGCCAGCAGAACCTCGTCCGCCGCGATCAGGTCATCGATCGTCAGCTCGGTCTCATCTGGCAGCAACCCGCACGCGTCGGCCGCTTCCATCACTCGGCGCCGGGCGATGCCCGGAAGAAGACGCCCGTCCGCGGGGGGCGTCACCAGTGTTTCCCCGCGGATCGCGAACACGTTTGCCCGCGATGCCTCTAGCACGACGCCGCCGCGGTCGACAATCAGCGGCACCTCGCCGGCGCCCAGGTTCATTTCAGCCTCCGCGATCAGGGCGCGATCGGCCCACTTGTGCAAGCCCAACCCGCCCTCAACCAGGACGCTGTGGGCGACGACGGCCCGCTCGGCGGTGGGGAAGACGAGCGCGGGATCGACCTCGGCTGTGACTATCTCTCTCGTCAGCTCGCCCTCGTCTCCGATCGGAGTGAGCGTCACCCTCAGGCGCCCGAGGCTTATGCCCCGAGCATGCTCTTCCACCGCCTCGCGCGTCTCCCCCGTCAGGTTCGCTCCGAACAGCACCGCGACGCTTGCCCCGAGCCGGGCCAGGTGGGCGTTGAACTCGATCAGCCTTCCCTCGACCACCAAAAACGTCTCGAAGACGCCCTTCGCCGGATCGGGCCGTATTTGCGGGGGCACGCCGTTCATTGTGCCATCCTGCCGCGGATGCTGGTCCCGGCCGAGTACTGCGAGGAGCGGGAGGTGATCGCCTTCTGCCGCGAGCGACACTCCAATTTCAAGGTGCCTCAGGTGGTCGAATTCCGCGACGAGATCCCCAAGAGCCCGCTTGGAAAGGTCCTACGCAAGTATCTCGTGTGAAGACGCTGCTGATCGACAACTACGACTCCTTCACCTACAACCTCTTCCAGCTGTTGGCCGAGGCAAACGGCGATGAGCCAATCGTGGTCCGCAACGACGAGGCGGGCTGGGACGAGCTGTCGGGCCTGGAGTTCGACAACATCGTCATCTCGCCCGGTCCCGGCCGCCCTGACCGCCAGAACGACTTCGGGGTCTGCGCGGACGCGATCCGTCGCTCCGAGGCGCCCCTGCTCGGGGTCTGCCTCGGCCATCAGGGCCTCGGCTGGGCCAACGGGGCGAAGGTCGACAATGCCCCGGAGGTGATGCACGGCCGCCTCAGCGCCGTCCTCCATGACGGGTCGCCGCTCTTCGCCGGCATCCCGCGCGAGTTCCAGGCCGTTCGGTACCACTCACTCTGCGTCGACCAGCCGCTTCCGGACGAGCTGGAGCCGATCGCATGGACGAGTGACGGCGTTCTGATGGCCACCGAACATCGCGACCGTCCGCAGTGGGGCGTCCAGTTTCACCCGGAGTCGATCTGCACCGAGTACGGGCGTCGCTTGCTGGCCAACTTCCGCGATCTGACGGCTGAGGTCAGCGGAGCTCCCCACGGCTCCTCGCCGGCCCAGATTCCGGGTCCCGTCGGGCAGGGCGGGTGGCGGCGGACTCGGTTTCTGCTGAAGGCAAAGCGGCTCGATACCCTCTTCGATGCGGAGCGGGCCTTCGCCCATCTCTACGGCGCCAGTGAGAGCGCCTTCTGGCTCGACAGCAGCCGGGTCGACGAGCGGGCGCGCTTTTCGTTCATGGGTGACGCCAGCGGGCCGCTCGCCGCGACGATCACCTATGACGCCGCGGATGGCGAGGTTCGTGTCGAGCGAGGGGAAGAGGTCGACATCCGCCTCGGATCGATCTTCGACTACCTGAGTCGCGAGATGAGGCGGCTGAGGCAGATATCCAACGATCTCCCCTTCGACTTCAACTGCGGCTTCGTCGGTTACTTCGGCTACGAGCTGAAGGCGGACTGCGGCGGCAGCAGTGCGCACCGCTCCTCGCAGCCGGATGCAGCCTTTGTCTTCGCCGATCGGTTGATTGCCTTCGATCACGTCGAGAAGTGCACCTATGTGGTCTGCTTCGCCGACCCCGGAAAGCTCGAGGAGGCAGAACGCTGGATCGCCACGACGAGCCTGCGCCTCGCCTCGCTGCCGCCACTGGACGAGCCGGAGCGGGCGCAGGTCGACGAGGGCCCCGGGTCGGTCGAGTTCCGCCTCAGCCGCTCACATCGGCAGTACCTCGACGACATCGCCGAGTGCAAGCGCCGCCTCTTCGAAGGCGAGAGCTATGAGATCTGCCTGACGAACAAGATCACCGCTGAGATCAGCCCCGATCCGCTGCCGCTCTACCGGAGGCTGCGTCGCGTCAACCCGGCTCCCTTCTCGGCCTTCCTCCGCTTTGGCCAGACCGCAGTGCTGAGCTCCTCGCCGGAGCGTTTTCTGCGGGTGGGGCGCGATCGCTGGGTCGAGGCGAAGCCGATCAAGGGGACCAGCCGCCGCGGAGAGACCCCTGCCGAAGATGTGCGCCTGGCCGAGGAGCTTCGCCTCGGCGAGAAGAATCGCGCCGAGAACCTGATGATCACCGACCTGCTGCGCAACGACCTCGGCGTTGTCTGCGAGGTCGGCACTGTGCACGTGCCCTACCTGATGCACGTCGAGACCTACGAGACCGTCCACCAGTTGGTCTCGACCGTGCGCGGCCTCTTGCGCGAAGACGTCGAGCCGCCCGACTGCGTCCGCGCCTGCTTCCCGGGTGGCTCGATGACCGGCGCGCCGAAGAAGCGGACGATGGAGATCATCGACGAGCTGGAGGGGGAGGCGCGCGGCGTCTACTCCGGGGCGATCGGCTACCTCGGCCTTGGCGGGGGTTGCGACCTCAACATCGTGATCCGCACGCTCGTAGTCGACGGTGAGTCGACAACGCTCGGCGTCGGCGGGGCGATAATCATGCAGTCCGACGCCGAGGACGAGTACCAGGAGATCTTGCTGAAGGCACGCGCCCCGATGCAGGCGATCGATCCCCAGGTCGACCCCGCAACGGCGCTGGCTGTTACCGCCGAGCTCCCCGGATGAGGGGGCTCAGCCGCTAGAGCTGCACGAGATTGTGCGCGTCTATTCCCCGGCTGACGCCGCGGAAATCGACCACCAGGGGAGCCTTGGCGACGACGTCGCCGTAGTCGACCTCGGGGTGGGCGGTGACTATCGCCACCACGTCGCATGCCGGCAAGTAGGTCTCGAGGTCAACGGACGCGAGATCCAGCTCTGGCAGCTCGGGGACGTGGGGGTCGTGGTAGGAGACTTCGCCGCCCAGCTGCTGGAGCTGCCTGGCGATCTTCAGCGCCGGGGACTCCCTGACGTCGCCGATCCCGGCCTTGTAGCTGACTCCGAGGATGAGGATGCGCGAGCCCTTCACCGGCTTTTCCACCTGATTCAAGGCACGCTCGATCCGTTCGACGCAGAAGATGGGCTGGGCCTGGTTGATTTTGCCGGCCAGCTCGATGAACTCCGGGTAGAAGTCGTGCTCGCGCGCCTTGAAGGCGAGGTAGAAGGGGTCAACGGGAAGGCAGTGGCCACCCATGCCGGGCCCCGGATCGAAGCGCATGAACCCGAACGGCTTGGTGGCGGCCGCGTCGATCACCTCCCAGATGTCGATCTCGAGTCGGTTGCAGAGCTGCGAGAGCTCGTTGACGAGGGCGATGTTGACCGAGCGGAAGATGTTCTCCAAGAGCTTTGACAGCTCGGCCGCCTCGGGGCCGGAGAGGACGACGACCTCGTCACAGATCAAGCTGTACATCTCGCGAGCTCGATCCGAGCAGCTTGGCGTCAGGCCCCCCACCAGCTTCGGCGTGGTGCGAATCGTGTGGTCCACCCGCCCCGGGTCGATCCGCTCTGGGGAGAAAGCAAGATGGAAGTCGCTTCCTGCCGACAGCCCGGACTCCTCGAGGACCGGCAGCAGGCGCTCGCGCGTCGTCCCAGGGTAAGTGGTCGACTCCAGCACCACGAGCTGCCCGGCCCGCAGCACCTCGGCGAGCGCCGTCGCCGCTTCGGTGATGTAGGTGAGATCGGGTTCGCGCGAGCCGGTGAGCGGGGTCGGCACGCAGATCACCACGGCCTCGCAGGGGCCGAGCTCGGCATAGTCCCCGGTTGCCCGCAGGCTCCCCGAGAGCGATGCCAGCACCGCGTCGGGAATGTCCTCGATGTAGCTTCGTCCCTCGCCCAGCGCCTCGATCTTGCGGGCGTCGGCATCGAGGCCGACGACCTCGTGTCCCGCCTCGGCGAAGGACACAGCAAGCGGCAGCCCGACGTAGCCGAGCCCGACGATCCCGATCTTCATCGGCGGGAGTCTAAAGCGACCCGGCGGACTGGAGGGATCTCGGCATCCGCACGCCGCTCTCAGGCCCGCAGACCGCGTTTCGCGTGGATGCTGCGCCAGAAGGCTCGGAACGCGCTCGGACCGCCGCCGGCCCGCTGCAGCGACTTGGAGGCCTCGCGCATGTTGCCGTGGCGGGCGAACGAGCCCGCGCGCATCAGGTGTGCGTCGGAGACTGCACGGCGGAAGTCGTCGCTGTGCTCGGTGAGGAACTCGGGGTCGCTCCCCCACACCCGCTGGAGGGTCGAAAGCCAGGCGTCGGCCCAGACGTGCGAAGGAAGCTGAGTGAGGCGAAGGCCGGAGTGGCCATGCTGCCAGGCGGTCTCGGTGTCGAACATTGCCCCCTGCCCACGGTGTGCGAGGCGGCCGAAGGCCGGCCACTCCTCGCAGGTGGGGAGATCCTCGGCGAACTGGAGCGCGTCTCCGGCCTCCGCCTTGCGCACCATCAGCGTGAATGCAGCGACGACGTTGTTTTGCATCTCCTCCAGGTACATGGAGCCGACATGGACGGCGAAGTCCTCGCGATCGGCCGGGCTCGGCGCTACCGACGAGTAGGGCACGCCCGGCCCGAGGAAATCGGAAGGGGGTCGCGGCGTTCTCATCCATCGCTGGAGGTAGCGGCGATGCTCGCTGCCGTCCTCGAGGCGCACGCCGAAATCGCTGAAGGCATAGAGGACATCGGGTCGCCGTTCTAGGAACGCACGCTGAAGGTCGATCTTGTCGGGAAACCACTCGTCGTCGCTGTCGAGGAACGCGACAAGCGGCCCCCGGGCGGCGGCGAGGCCGGCGTTGCGTGCGGCCCCGGCGCCCCCGTGCGGCAGGCGCAGGAGGTGGACGGGAGGGCCGAATGCCTCGACCGCGGCCGCGGTGTCATCGGTCGAGCCGTCGTCGGCCACGACGATCTCGTCTCCCGGCGAGAGCGCCGCGAGCGCCGATCGGATCGCCCGGGTTACGAGGTGAGCCCGGTTGTAGGTCGGGATGACGGCGCTGACCGCCGACGATGCCATCCCCGCATTATCGGCCTTTCCGCCGATGCACGCCATCGACCCCGCCGCCGAGTGCCGCTCAACGCCGATATCCTTGATCTCGTGTCGGGGCCATCGAAGATCGCGCCGCCGGCACTTGCCCACGACCTGACGAGCTAGGAGCCATGGCCGTAGAGACCGCCGCATACAGCGAGCAGACCGACATCCAGCGCGACATCACCGAGATGGTGCGCCAATTTGTCGACGAGCAGATCATCCCCAACGCCGAGCATTACGACCACGAGGACTCCTTCCCGGAGCCGATCGTCGAGCAGATGAAGGAGTTGGGTCTTTTTGGGGTGACGATCCCCGAGGAGTACGGCGGCATGGGGCTCGACCTGACCACCTACGCGATGATCGTCGAAGAGCTCTCGCGCGGCTGGATCTCGATCTCCGGTGTCGTCAACACCCACTTCATCGGCTCCTACCTGCTGATGAAGTTCGGCACCGACGAGCAGAAGGACCACTTCCTGCCGAAGATGGCGACCGGCGAGATCCGCGCCGCCTTCTCTCTCTCGGAGCCCGAGGTCGGCTCCGACGTGCAGGGGATCAAGTCGACCGCCAAGAAGGGCGACGACGGCAACTGGGAGTTGAACGGCCAGAAGATGTGGGTCACCAACGGGCTTGGCTCCAGCGTCGTCTTCGTCCTGATGAAGACCGATGTCAAGGCAGATCCGCCCTACAAGGGCATGACCTGCTTCATCACCGAGAAGGAGCCCTGGAAGGAAGTCAACGAGGGTGACTTCGCCGGGCTGACGGTCCCTCCCAAGATCAAGAAGATGGGTTACAAGGGCGTCGAGTCCACCGAGCTCGTCTACGACGGCTACAAGTGCCCAGCGGAGCGAGTCCTAGGCGGCGAGGAGGCCGGGGTGGGCCAAGGCTTCGTGCAGATGATGGACGCGCTCGAGGTCGGTCGCGTCAACGTCGCCGCGCGTGGCGTCGGGATCGCCCAGCGGGCGCTCGAACTGGCCCTCCGCTACAGCCAGGAGCGCAAGACCTTCGGCAAGCCGATCGCCCAGCACCAGGCGATCCAGTTCAAGCTTGCCGACATGGCGACCAAGATCGAGGCCGCCCGTCTCGTCACCCGCAAAGCCGCCCGTCTCAAGGACGCGGGCGAGCGCTCCGACCTCGAGGCGGGGATGGCGAAGCTGCTCGCTTCGGAGACTGGCAAGGAGTGCGTCGAGGAGTGCTTCCGGATCCATGGCGGCTACGGCTACTCGAAGGAGTACGAGATCGAGCGCCTCTACCGCGACGCGCCGCTGCTGCTGATCGGTGAGGGAACCTCGGAGATCCAGCGCATGGTGATCGGCAAGAAGCTCTTGCAGAGGCACAAGATCTAGCTTTGGCATCGACTCCCGACCTGATCCGGACCGCGGTGGAGCGATTTCAGGCGGAAGTCCCCGCCTTGCAGAAGCTCAAACTGGTTTTCGGCCTGGAGCTGCGGGGCAGGGGGGACATCCAGCTGTACCGGGTGGAGGTGCCGGGGCCGACGATCACCAAGGACCTGGCGCAGGACGAGCGCGTCCTGGTCCAGATCGACCGCGCTCAGTTCAACGAGCTGGCCGAGCGGGGCACCCTGAAGAGCTATCGCAAAGCGGTCGAGACGGGTCACATCAAGGCAAGTGGCGACTCCAACGTGAAGAAGCTGATTGCCCAGGTCGTCGAGCGCCAGGAGCAGCGCTCGCGACTGAAGAAAGCCCACTGAACGTGCCGCTGAACACCGAGTGGATCTCCAGCGCGGGTCGCTTCGGGGAGCTGCGCTCCGACTGGGACGCCCTGCTGCCCGCGGACCCGCGCCCCTTCGACTCGCACGACTGGTATGAGGCCTGGTGGATGGCGTTTGGGGGTGGCGACGATCTGGCTGTGTGCACGGTCTGGGACGCCGGCGCGCTCGCCGGCGCGCTTCCGCTGCGGATCGGGGGCCGTCGGGTGCAGGGGCTTGCGAATGGCCACTCGGGCATGTTCCGCCCGCTGGCGAGGAACGAAGAAGCGATGGAGGCACTGGTCGCCGCGGCATTTTCGCGCCGAGCGCCGGAAGTCGACCTGCAGATGATGCCGGCGACCGATCCGACCTTGCCGTTGCTCGAGGCCGCTGCCCGCCAAGCGTCCAGGCGTCCGTTCGCCGAAGCGGGCTTCGTCTCGCCGATCGTGGACACGAGCGGCGATCTCGAGGCGTGGCTCAAGGAGAGCAATGCCAGCTGGAAGAAGCGCTTGGCCCGCTACCGGCGCAAGATGGAGCGCGACCACGACGCCAAGCTCGAGATCGTCGCCGTCCCCGACCGTCTCGACGCTTGGCTTGAGGAGGGGTTCCGAATCGAGCAGAGCGGCTGGAAGGGCGAGGGCGGCACCGCGATCCTCTCCGCTCCCGAGACCGAGCTCTTCTACCGCGAGATCGCCCGTCGCTTTTACGATCGCGGCGAGCTGCGCTTGAGCCGGATCGAGCTCGATGGCGAGGCCGTCGCCTTCAGCTTCTGCATCCAGGCGGGAGGGAGCCTCTACTCGCTGAAGGCCGGCTATGACGAGCGCTGGCGAAAGCTGGTTCCAGGCTTGGTAATGCAGCTCTCGATCATCGAGCGCTGCTTCGAGCTCGGCCTCGACGCCTACGAGTTGCTGGGGGAGACAAGCGACTGGAAGGAAAAGGTCGCGACGGGCAGTAGAGACCACACGAACCTTCGCGTATTTCCTCACGGTCCCGCGGGGACCGTGAGATACGGCTACCGCACCCGCCTGCGGCCGCTGCTCAAACGGGTCCACCGCCGCCTACGACCGCGCGAGCGCTGACGCGCAGCCGGAACGTCGTCGAGTGGCGACCGGGCTCGCACCGGCCGCGGGCGACGACGAAGCGCCGCGGTTCCTTGACCCCGTAGGCGGGGGAGTAGAGGCCGTCCTCCACTCGCAGCTCCACGCCCTCGGCGGCGATCGAGAGCCGTACGGAGTCGAACTCGACCACCGCAGTCCCATCGCGAATCGAGACGTCCTGGCATCTGCCGAGCGGGAAGGTCCAGTCCAGCCGGTGCTCGGCGGAGCCGGTCACGGTGTCGACGATCGTCAGCTCGCGGCGGCCGGAGTCAAGCTCGAGGCGGCGCTCGTGAAGCACGGGATCCGGCAAGGCCTCGAAGCCGTGGTGGCGGCCGGCAAAGGCAGTCCGCTCTGTGCCTGCCTCCCAGGCGATCGCTTCGGCGCGACTGCGGTTGCCGAGGGGGAAGCGCGGCCAGGGCGGCAGCTCGTTCTGCTCTGCGCCGTCAACGCGCAGGGTCGCGTGGAAGCCGGTCGACCTGAACCGCAGTCGCTCCTCTTCGTCCTCGTAGTAGGTGCCGGTGCCGGGGTCCTCGATCAGCGGCGTCGGGCCGCAGCACAGCTCGAAGGAGAGCTGGTCGTTGTGAGCGTGGCCGCCGACCCCGTAGACGCCGGTGTCGCCGCAGCGCACCAGCACATAGAGGTCGTCGTGGCGCATCGTGTAATAGCCGCCGGCCGGAAAGCCGGCTGAGCGGGTCGTCGGCTGGTAGGGCCGCGACGCCTGCTCGAAGAGGTGGAGGTGGGAGCGGAAGTCGGTGCGGCCGTACTCGCCGAGTGGCAGGAAGCGGCCGTCGTCGTTGTCGCCGATCTGCGGGGCGAGGCCATCGGGGCGGGTGTAGGCGGTGACGAAATCGAGCATCTTGCCGAGCCGCTCCTCGTACCAGGCCGGAAAGGCGCCCGGGTGCAGCGACTCGCCCGCCTGCGTGCCGCAGAGGAACAGTTCGCAGACCAGCCGGTGGTAGGGGATCGACGCCTCATGCCCGCAGCCGTCCTCGCGCACCTGGTGCTCCATCTCGGCGATCAGCTCGTCCACGGCCCAGCGGCCCCAGGCGGCGCCCTCCTCGCCCTGGGAGAAGAGGGCCGCGACGACGATCAGGCCGGCGACATCGGAGAGGTAGTGATTCGTGCGAGCCTCGGCCGTCTCGAGATGGCTGCGGATGAAGCGCCCGTGCAGGAGCAGGCTCTCCGCCACCCGTCCGCTCCAGGCCCGATCCGATGCCGCCTTGCCGCAGATCGCCAGCGCCGCGACCCAGTTGGCGGCGCGGATCGCGACGTCCATCGTGCAGATCCAGTTGGCGCCCATTTCGACCGGGTTGGCTTCGATCCAGTGGGTCAGCTGGGCGCCGATCTCGTCCAGGTGGCGCTGCTCCCCGCTGAGCTCGAACGCAGCGGCCAGCAGCGGCAGGTGCTGGCAGCGCGAGAGCTCCCAGGGGACCTTGATGTCGGAGTCGTCGAAGAAGAACCCCTCGATCAGCAGGCTGTGCCGTAGAGGCCAGCGGCGCCCCGACTTGAAGTCGAGGCTCCAGTTGATCTCGGCGCCGAGATCGACGGGCCCGGAGCCGAGCAGATCGAATCGATGCGCCGCGACAGCGTCGGCTCGCTCGAGCAGGAGGCGGCGACCGTCGTCGTCGAGCTCGGCCAGCGAACGCTTGAGCGCCGCCGCCGTCGGCAGCGCCGCCAGCGCCGGGCCCTGCAGGGCTTGCTCCAGGGTCAGGCCGCCGAGCGCGGTCTGCACTTCGCCGCGGGTCGCCGCCAGCGGCCGCCTGCGCCGGGCCCGATCCAGCGCCAGCCCCCGGGCGCGCGTGCTCGCCCGCCGCCAGACGGCGCGCAGCGCCGCCCTTGGGCCGACTTCACGCAGCCGCCGCAGCGTGCTCATCGCTCTCTGCCCTCCCGGGGTTTGCGGCGAGCAGGGTGACGGTGGAGACCTGTCCGATCGTGACCAGCGCCCCGGCTATGGCGATTCCCACCACGCCGAAAAGCTCGGCTGCGATCGTGGCCGCGACCACGTTCAGTCCGACAGCTGCCGCGTTCACCCAGGCGAGCGTCGTGTAGCGCTCCTGTGCGATCAGCAGGCTCGAGTTGGGCAGCGTGACGAATTGGGCGAACGCCGTCAGCATCAGCACCTGGAAGATCGGCACCGAATCCGGGTAGCGACCGCCGTCAATCAGGGGGATCGCCCAGATCGCGGCGATTGCGGCGAGGCCGAGGAGCACCAGGGCCGGCGGGGCGGTCTGCTTTGCCCAGCGCCTCATCATCCCGATCTGGGCCTCGTCGGAGTCGATCATGTCGCTCTGCGCGGTCCTCACGCGCAGTACTGAGACCATCGCCGGCACCGGGCCCATCACGATCGAGACATAGCGGAGAGCCGCCCCGTAGGCGGCGACCGCCGTGTCGCTGAGCAGGGCGGCGACCAGGAACAGGTCGAGGTAGGCCCAACCGGAGGCCGCCATCGAGTACAGCGTCAGCGCAGCCGTCTCACGGCCGAAGCCGAAGCGGCCCTCGATGCCGTGCTTTGCCCCCCGCGTCGCGAGGGCGAGTGGGCCGGCGACCGCCAGCCCCACCAGGCCGACGCCGATCGAGAAGTAGACCCCGATCGCCTCACCGGACTCGAGCAAGCCGGCCGTCGCCAGCCCGGCGATTGCCAGCAGCACGACGCCGCGGAGGATCTGGATCAGGCCCGCTCGCAGGAAGGCGAGCTGCGCCTGGTAGTGGAAGACGGCCATTTCGACCGCGGCGCTGCCGAGCGTGAAGACGATCCCGATCGCGACGAAGGCGAGCCGTTCGCCGGCGCCTCCGACGCCGAGAACCGAGGCGCCGAGGAGGCCGAGGGCGCCGGCGGCGAGAATCAGCGCCGAGCCGCTGAGCAGGGTCGCGTGAAAGGCCGATGGCTCCTCGTGGCCGCGTGAGACGCGCTCCGCCTCGAGGCGCGTGTAGCGGAGGCGGACGCCTCCGGTGGCTGCGCTGCCGAGGAAATTCCCGACGTTGAGCAGGAGCACGACGAAGGCGAAGTCCCCGACCGCGAGCGTGCGCAACAGCAGGATCAGCGTTACGGCGCTCATGCCCCGTGCGGTCACGTCGAGGACGAAGGTCGAGACGAATCCCCGCTTGAATCTCGAGAGGCGCTTCACGGCGGTAAGTATCGTCCGCCGAGCGGCGCGTCTGAATTGCCGCCAGCCCGCTGTCGCCGCCTGCGGCTAGGATTCCGCGCCGCAACCCAAGAGGAGACGAGAACGACCGATGAGCGACCAGAAGTACGAGCTGACCACCGACCAGGCCGAGCGCGAGGCATCCGGCGCGCACAGCTACGGTCGCTACCTCGAGGAGTTCGAGGTCGGCGCCGTGTACAAGCACTGGCCGGCCAAGACCGTGACCGAGGCAGACGACCACCTTTTCTGCCTGATCACGATGAACCACCACCCTCTTCACCTCAACGACGTCTACGCGAGTCAATCCCAGCAGGGCCGAAACGTCGTCGTCGGGCCGCTGGTCTACTCGCTCGCGCTCGGGATGTCGGTCTCGGATATCTCCGGCAAGGCGATTGCCAACCTGGCGACCGAGGAGCTCAGCCATCCCAACCCCGTCTTCCACGGCGACACGCTGTATTGCGAGACCGAGGTGCTCGACGTGAAGCCTTCGCAGTCGAAGCCGGATCGAGGTGTGGTCAAGGTCCACACCCGGGTCCTCAACCAGGACGGCGTCCTCGTCGCCGAGTTCAAACGCCTCGTCCTCGTTCCCAAGCGGCCCGGGTAACCATGACACCGGCGGCGAACGATCTTCGGACGCGTCTCGGGGGCCTCGCCGAGCTGAGCCTGGAGGCCCTGCCTCCGATGTTCGACGAGAAGAGTGGGCTCTTCTGTCAGAAGACCGTCGCCGACAGGGCGCGGCATTCTAATCGCGGCAGCAACGTCCATTACACCGCGACGACGACCGTCGGCATCCTGCGGCAACCCGATCGGGCCCCGGAGAGCGTCTTTCCACTGGGGCGAGCGCTCGACGCCCTGCACGCGGCAGCGAGCAGCGCGACGCCCCCGGGGCTGCTCGCCGAGATCGTCTGGGCCTTGGCGCTGGCCGAAGACCGGCGCGGGGTGCCGCTGGCGCTGGAGCTGGCCAGGCGCGAGGACTTCGCGGGCTGCGACAGCGCCGCCCTGGGCAATGTCGTCAACGGCCTCGCGGTCGCCACCGAGGCCTACCCACAGCAGAGCGGCCCGGCGATCGAGGGATGCCGGCGCTGGGCGGCGGAGCTGCTGGGGCGCTTCTCGCCTGCGGCCAACCTCTTCGGGCCGATCAGCCGGCCGACCGGCGTGCGCAGCGCGCTGCTTCGCCGGGTCACCAGCTTCGCCGCACAGGTCTATCCGTTGCACGGCCTCGCCGCCTACCACCGGGTCAGCGGCGAGGCGCCGGCACCGACCCTCGGTCGCGTCGCCGCGCGGATCGTCAATGCTCAGGGGCCGCTTGGCCAGTGGTGGTGGCTCTACTCGACCAAGGGCAAGACGATCCTCGAGGGGTACCCGGTCTACTCGGTGCACCAGGACGGGATGGCGTTCATGGCGCTGCTGCCGCTCGAAGCGCTCGGCGTGGGGGACTATCGAAAGTCGCTGGCGCTGGGCCTCGACTGGCTCTCCGACCGCAACGAGCTCTCGACCGACCTGGTCCGCCGCGATCCCCCGATCATCTTCCGCAACATCCAGCGCGTCGGCAGCGACGCCGATGCCATGTTCGGCATCTCGCGCCGCAATCTCGCCCAGGTCGTGGCCCGCTCCCTGCGCCCTGGGGAAGACCGCACCGACGCCGGCCCCGACTCGCTGGAAGTGCTCCACGAGTGCCGCCCGTACCATCTCGGCTGGGTGCTTTACGCCTACGCGCTGGCCGGGGAGTGAGCGGGTGCCGCGGCTGAGCGCGCACGTCGTCCAGAGCCTCGATGAGCTGGTCCCATACCGGGCGCAATGGGATGAGCTGGCGGTTGAAGTGCGACGGCCGTTTTCGACGCCCGCCTGGGCGCTGGCCTGGTGGGACCAACTGCGCCCCGAGGGTGCGCGGCTGCAGATCCTGGTGGTCGAAGATGGCGAGCGCCTCGTTGGGGTAGTCCCCCTCTACGCGTCGGGCCGGTCCTACCGACCGCTTGGGGGGGAGCTGGCGCCTGTGGAACCGCTGACGAGGGCGGGAATCGAGGAGCCCGTCGCCGACGCCGTCGCGAGCCTGCTCGCGGAGATCGAGCCGCGACCCGTGACCGTTGAGCTCGAACAGCACGGCAGCGGCCCCGATTGGGCGGCAATGCTGAGCCGGGCGTGGGGGGGCGGCCGGGGCGCCTGGTGCCAGGTCGAGTCCGAGCTGCCGATCCCGTGCATCGATCTCGGCGACGGCTTCGACGACTGGCTCGCCGAGAAGAGCTCCAGCTTTCGCCGCGACGTGCGGCGCAACCGGCGCAAGCTCGACGAGGCGGGGGCGATCTTCCGCTTCGCGAGCGAGGAGACGGTGGAGCGGGACGTCGGGGAATTCCTCCGCCTCCACCGGATGCGCCTCGCGGGGCTCGGGGGCACGAGCCTCCCTCGCAAGGGGGTCGAGCCGATGCTGCTCAAGGTCGCCGCGGAGCTGCTGCCCTCCGGTCGCTTCCGGCTGCTCTCCCTGGAGATGGACGGCAAGACGATCGCGGCCCAGCTCCTGCTGGTTGCTGGTAGCGAGGTCAGCGCCTGGAACAGCGGCTTCGACGGGGCGTACGGCAGCCACTCCCCTTCGATGCAGTGCCTCGTCCATGCGCTGACCGACGCTTCCAAGCGCGGCGAGCGCACGATGAGCCTCGGTCCCGGCGGGCAGGATTACAAGAGCCGGCTCGCCGGGTCGGAGGACTGCGTGAGGTCGAGCGTGATCGGCCCCCGCGGTGCGTCCTACCCGCTGGTGAGACTGCGGCTGGCGCCCCGCCGTGCCCGCCGTACCTTCTCGAAGAGCCTCTCACCGAAGGCCAAGCGACGGCTGCGCCGCCTGATCGGCAGCTAGCACGTTACTCTCGCTCGCGCACGCCCCATGATGACCGCAAGCCCCGCCCCCACCAAGCGCAGCTCGCGAGGCAGGCTGGCCGTTGTCTCCGGCCTCGCGCACAACGCGATGACGCCGCGCGGGCAGCGCACCCAGAACCTGGTCGAGGAGCTGGGCAAGCGCTGGGACGTCGAGCTGGTGGCGCTCCCGTCGCAGACTTTCAGCCAGCGCGATGTGCCGGTTTCGCGCCAGCCGTTCTTGCGCCGGGCGCTCGGCTCTCTCATGCGCTCCCTCGCGCTCGACAGATGGGAGCCGTGGGCCATTCGCCGCTTGCGCCGCTGGCAACCGGAGGTGGACGCCGCCCTGCTGGTCGGCTATCCGTGGTCGCCGGTCACCCGTGCCGCTCGCAGGCTCGCCCGCCTCGGTATCCCGTACGTGGTGGATGCCGGCGACCCTTGGGTCCTCACCGAGGCGGTCGCGCTGCCTCGCACGATTGCGACCTGGCGCTCGAAACGCGCCGAGCTGCCGATCTGGCGCGCGGCCGCCGGCGCGGTCGTCACCACGCGGCAGCAGGGGGATCGATTGCAGCGGAAGTTCCCGCACCTGCGCATCCTGGTTCGGCCCAACGGGTACGTGCCGACGCCGGTGCCTGTCGCCGCCGCGAAACCGCCGCCGCGCGATCCCACTTCCCTGACGCTGGCCCACTTCGGGACGCTGTCGGGCATTCGCGTCGACATCGGACCGCTTCTCGCCGATCTGCAGCGCAGCGGCCGCTGGCGCACGATCACCTTCGCTCAGTTCGGAGACGACTACGTGGGAATGTTGATGCACGTGCCGAAGGGGATTCGCGTGGATCGCCACCCGTCCCAGCCCTGGGAGGAGATCGTTGCGCGGGCCGGCGACTTCGACGCCGCGGTTGCGCTCGGCAACCAGCGCGGCTACCTGCTGCCGAGCAAGGCGGTCCAGTACCTGACCCTGCCGATCCCGCGGCTCGCAGTGACGGCCGGTGAGCCGGACGACGCACTCGCCGTCTTCGCGGAAGCGCATCGCGGCTGGACGGTCACCTCTGCCGGTGAGTCAGAGGTGGGCGAGCGTCTGTGGGAGCATCTGGAGCGCGACTGGTCGGCGGAGGAGCTTGCGCCTCCGGACGCGGAGTCTTGGCCAAACGTCGCCGCTCAGGTGGCCGCATTCGTCGAGAGTTGCTTCAGTGGCGAGAAACCCGAGCACGCCCATGAGCCGGCCTCCGTGGCTAGGAGGAACGGGTGATCTCGCGGGCTCGGCCCCCGACCCTCCGCCTGGCGGGCGCAGGAGGGTGGGCGCCCGCCACTCGCTCGGGGTCCGTCGCAATCTCGGCCGCCGCCTACGTGCTCGCGGTGGGCTTGGCCGTCGCCACCGGCGCCCTGGTCGTCAGGTCGCCCCCGGCGGGTGTGGCGCTGGTCGCCGTGGTCGGGCTCGGCGCCGCGGCGTTTCGCCTGACCAGACTCGGTGCGGTCGAGCTGCTGCTCGGATTGCTGCCATGGCTGGTGATCTTCGACGGCCTGATGCCCAGTCTCGTCAGGACCTTCGTGACGACTGCGGCGGCGATCGCGTTGCTGGCCCTCTGCATGCCGCTGCGCTTCCGCAGCGGCCTCGGGCCGCTGGCCGCGGGGTTGTTCGTGGCGGTGGTGCTCGGTCACGCGATCTTCGCGACCGAATCCGCGCAGTACACCCAGGTGGCCAAGTACATGATCTTCCCGGCAGTGTCGCTGGCGGTGCTGAGCGAGCGGGGTCAGGAGATGCTTCCGCACGCGCGCAACTTGGTCCTCGGGAGCTGCCTCGCTGCGCTCACGGTCCATCTTGGGATCATCGGGGCCGGCCTGGGCCAAACCGGAACCAAGTACGAAATCGGCGAGAAGCTCGGCTTCGGCCGCGGGATCGTCCACGAGATGACGCTCACCTTCGTCGTCGTGGCCGCGGCGGGCCTCGTATCGAGCCGGCGGCTGCCCGTCCAACTCGCCTTTTTCGCTTTGGGCGTCGTTCCCGCTTTGCTGACCGGCGTGCGGTCGGCTCTGCTGGCCCTGGTCGTCGTGATCTTGATCTACTGCATCCGGGCGCGATTCGACCGGCGGGCGGTGACCATCATCGTCGTCCTGATACTCGTCGCTTTTGCCAGTGGCGGCGCAAAGATCGTCGCCCAGCGCTTCGCCAAAGAGTCCAAATCCGAAACCTCGCTGGCGACCGCCGGCTCGGAGCGGGGGGCGATCTGGACCACCGCGGTGACCCCGTGGTGGAACGCGGGACCGCCGCAATGGTTGTTCGGCACGGGCTTGGGCTCAGTCGAAGCGGCTGAGATCCGTGAACTCGGCAAGCCGTTCTTCGGCCACTCGGACCTGATCGAGGTTGGGGTGACGTTCGGCCTGATCGGCATCTTCTCCTGGGGGTTGCTCTGGTTTGCCCTGCTGAGATCGCCGCTCGAGAGCATCGTGCTCGTGCCGCTGATCGTCTATGCGCTGGTCAACGGCTCGATGCTGTACGTGGCGCCGCTGACGCTGGGCTTGGTGTTTTCCGCGGCCTGCCGTGCACCCCCGGAGGAGGAGGCAGCTCGATAAGGGCGGGGCACTGGGGAAAGGGGGCTTAGCCCGTCGCCCTTCCCTTTGAGATCGGCTCGGTTTGCGACGCCGACTCCTCGGCGCCGGCAGCATCGGACGACGCGAGCTTTTCGTGCATCTCGGCGAACGAGTCGCTGATCGCGGGTGACCGGTAGTAGCTGTCGTCGGTATGGGCGGCCGCTCCGTTGACGACGAGACCGATCACAGGTGCCTCGATGTTCATCAACTGCTCTCTCAAGTGCTCGGCTGCGTCGCGGGCGGTGCGACGCAGCCGGACGACGACGAGCACCCGGTCCACCTGTTTGATCAGCGGCAGGGCGTCGGCGACGATCGCTGCGGGCGGCGTGTCGACGACGACGCGGTCGTACTCCTCCTCGGCCCAATCGAGCAGGCTTTTCATGCGCTGGGAGTCGATCAGCTCGGCAGGGTTGGGCGGCAGTGGGCCGGCGGACAGCACGTCCACGCCCCGCACCTTCTGAATCGCGGCTTTGGGCTCGAGGCTGCCGGCAAGCACAAGGCTGAGACCCTTTTCGTTCGATAGGTCGAGCCGCTCGGCGAGGGTCGGCCGCCGCAGGTCCGCCTCCACGAAGAGGATCCTCTTGCCGGCGTGAGCCTCCGTTTGGGCGAGATTCCAAGCGACCATCGTCTTGCCGTCTTCGGACGCGGATGAAGTGATCAGAATCGACTTCAGCTCCTGGTCGATGCCGAAGTACTGGAGGTTTGCCCGCAGCATCCGGAATGCCTCGGCCTCCTCGCCTCGCAGGCTGGTCTCGACGCCCGCGGTATCGCCGATCTGGCGGCTCTGGGGAACCGTCGCAAGGACCGAGAGCCCGAAGGCGCTTTCCGCTTCCTCGACCGTCTTGAGCCGCCGGTCGAACTGGTCGCGCAGGAGGGCGAGGCTGATCCCGAGCACGAGCCCGAGAAAGATGCCAAGGGCGACGTTGCGCGTCTTTTTGGGCGAAGAGGGCGCGCTCGGTTCGGTTGCAGGCTGCACGAGTTGCGCTTCGCCGGTCTGCAGGGTGGCGCGGACCGCGAGGTCGCGCTGCCGTTCTTCGAGGGCTTCGCCCTCGGGGCTGGCGAGCTGCGCCGGCGCCAATTCATTGAGCCTGGCTTCGACCAGGCCCTGCGCTTTGAGGACCTTCCCCCGGTTCGAATCGCGGCGGAAAGCGATGAACTGCTTTGCGAACTCGTTGGCGATCGTCGCGGCAAGCTTGGGATCCGGGTCGGTGACTTCGACATCGACCAGGTCCGATTCGCCGGCGGGGCTCACCGAGACCTTGCCGCTGACTTCCGTGGGGGTGAGACCGGCTTCGGGCAGCGCGCCGGCGGTGCGTGCCGCGACCTGGTCGAGCGAAACCAGCTGCAGATTGGTCGCCGCTGCGCGTTCGGGGTCGACCTGCGACGCGTCCTTTTCGGTGAAGAGCAGCGATGCGGAAGCGGTGTATTCGGGCGTTTGCGCGAGCGAATAGGCGAGTGCCGCCCCCGGGACCAACAGGAAGCAGACGAGGAGCAGGATCCAGTTGCGGCGCGCTATCAGCAGGGCCCGCTCGAGCGGGGTCATGTACTGACGGCCTTGAGGCCGAAGCAGGGCGGGTGGCTTGGAGGGTCGAGAGCTGGACAATGGGCCGAAGCGCCGGGAAGGCTGACGGCTGCGGGGATCGCGACCGTTTGAGCCGGTCCGCAAGCCTGTGGGGGTAGAGCGCCTCATCATAGCGGGGTCATCTGCGCCAATTGCGGCGCTTGTTTCCCCATCCGACAATCGGCCACTCGCAGCACGGTGACCAGTTCAGCAAACGTTCTTGCAAATCCGCCGCGGTTGTACAGCGGCGCCGTGATCATCGGCCGTCGCCAGTAGGCTTGGCGCCGCTTGGCGGGATCCCGAGAACAAGGCTCGCGGGTTATTCGGGTGGCCCACCTGGGACCCGATCCGGATGGGCCCGGTGGCATGCCCGCCGTGGTCCGGGCCTTGCTGCGCTCGCCGCTCGCCGCTCGATACCGGCTCGAGACGATCCCGACCTACCGCGATCGCAACCGGGTCAAGAGGCTGCTGCTCTTCGGCCGCTCGCTGGTGGCGCTGGCTCGCTGGTGCGCCGGCCCGGGACCGCGGATCGCGCACGTCCACATGGCGGCCAGGGGGAGCATGTACCGCAAGGCGCTCGTGGTGGCGGTGGTGAAGGGGATGCGCCGCCCGGTCGTGCTGCACGTTCACGCCGGCTCCGGCGACATCGATGCTTTTCTCGATCGCCTCGGACCGTTGCGACGCGGAATCCTGCGTGCGGCGTTCGCCGCCTCGGATCGGGTGTTGAGCGTCTCCGCCAGCAGCGCCGGGACTTTGCGGGCACGGCTGATCGACGGGGAGATCATCGTCGTGCCCAACGCCCCTCCTGAGGTCGTCCCAAACGTCCTTCGTTCCGAGCGGCAGGAGGTCGAGATCCTCTATCTGGGCGGGTTCGACAACCCGGTCAAGGGCGGCGCGGTCCTGCTGGAAGCGCTTCCGGCGTTGCTGCAGCGCTGCCCCCGGGTGCGGGTTCTCCTCGCCGGGCCCGGGCGGGGCCCGGACAGCCTGCCGGAGCAGGTGCGCTGGGGCGGGTGGCTCGATGAGACGGCGAAGGACCAGGCGTTCAGGCGTGCCGATCTGTTCGCGATGCCATCGCTCTCGGAGGGACTGCCGGTCGCGCTGTTGGAAGCGATGGCTCGCGGACTGCCGATCGTGGTGAGCAGCGTCGGGGGTGTGCCAGAGATCGTCAGCGACGGAATCGACGCTGTGCTGGTCGAGGCGGGGGACCCGGCGGAGCTGGCGAGGGGTCTGGGCGACCTGGTCGAGGACCCGGAGCGCCGCCGGGAGCTGGGCGAAGCGGCGGCCCGGCAGGTCAGGCGGCTCGCCGACGACGACGTGTACGGTCGCCTCGACGCGATCTACTCCGAGCTCACTGGTTGAGCAGGGCGTTCCGTACGCTGGGGCAGAGGGCCGGCTCCGCGGTCGCCGACACCGGCCGGCGGGGAGGCGCGGCGGCCACGGTCTCGGCCAGCGTGTCGACGTCCCAGACCGCGACGACGCTGCCCCGCTGAGCGAGCGCGCGGGTCAACTCGATCTGGTGATCGTCGACGTGCTCGCCGAGCTCGTGGCGCCTGGGCACCACGAGCGGAACGTGTCCCTCGCGGCTGGCGCAGATGATGCTGCCGACTCCGGCATGGGTGATGACGGTCTCCGCTTTGCGGAAGTGCTCCAGCATCGCGTCGAAGGGCATGAACGGCTCTCCAGGCATCGCGGCTGGGGGGCGTCCCGGCCCATACTGGACCACCAGTTCGTCGTCGAGGCCGGCGAGAGCGTCGAGCAGCCTCTTGAAGGGCTGGTGGTGGGTGCCGACCGTCACGAAGATCACAGCACGCTCCCCGCGTAGGCAGCTCGACTGCGCCGCTCGGCGGCCTGCGGCCACTGCACGAAGAAGCGGTCGGCGAGGCGATAGACGAGCTTGCCACTGAGTGAGATGGTCTCTATCCGGGTGACGCTCTCCACGTAGACCAGCCTGATCCTCAGCAGCTTGCCGATTACGAAGAAGGGGACCGCGAGGCCCGCGCCGGTCGAAAGGATCGCATCGGGGCGATCGCGGCGAAGCAGCCTCCAGGCAAGGCCGATGTTGGAGATCAGGCGCCTTAGGCTGCGATTGGTCGGGCCGTGGCCCAGCGTCACCGTCTCATCGGCAAGCAGGTAGCCCACGTCGGCGCCGGACAGAGTCACCCAGGCTCGATCCATCCCGCGCCAAGCGGGCTCCAAGGCGAGCATCTGCTGTAGGTGACCGCCGGGCGAACAGACGAGCAGGACCTTCATCGATCGCGGAGGGTAGTCATCTCGGCGCCACCATAGACTGCCGCCCGTGGGCGACCGTCTCTTGCGAAACCGCTCCACCCGAGCGACCTTTCTCTGTTATCACTCTGTTGCCGCAGAGGGCCCGCGCTACCTGACCGTCTCAGCGGACCTGTTCGAGCGCCAGCTTGCCTGCCTGAGGGATCGCGGCATGCGCTCCGGCGATCTGCGGTCGCTTTCCGAGGCGACCAACGGCGGCCTGGACCGAGCGACCGCGTTTCTGACCTTCGACGACGGGTTTCGCGACAACTTCGAAACCGCCCTGCCTCTCCTGCGCGAGTACGGGTTCGGCGCCTTCGTCTTCGTCCTGCCGCCGCTGGTCGACTCCGGCGGTGCGCTCGGGTGGGTTGAGGTGGCGGCCGATCTCCGTCGTTACCCGGCGACGATGCGGTCGGTCACCTGGGCGATGCTCGAGGAGATGAAGGAGAGTGGCTTCGAGGTCGGCAGCCACACGCTTACCCATCCTCATCTTCCGGAGCTGGGCGACGACGCCCTGCGTGAGGAGCTCTGGGAGTCGCGTACTCGTATCAAGCAGCGGCTGGGAACCTGCGACACGCTCGCCTATCCGTTCGGCGAGTGGTCCGACCGAGTCGCCGCGGCGGCCGCGGACTGTGGTTACCGCTACGCGTTCAGCCTCCCCACCAAGAGCGGACAACGACGGGCCACCCCGCACTCGATTCCCCGCATCAACGTCGATTTTCGGGACCGCGAGCGCCGCTTCAAGGCGAAGCTCTCGGTGCCCGGCAAGCGCGTCATTCTCTCGCCGGCGGTCGCGGCGGTTCGCCGTCGCCTGTAAGCGAGGCTCAGTACGCGCCTCTACCGGACAGCACGGCGGGCACGGTCTCGAGCAGGATCTCGATGTCGCGGGCCAGCGACCAGCCGGCCACGTACTGGTAGTCGAAGCGGACCATCTCCTGGAAGGGGCTCTGTGAGCGACCGTATACCTGCCATGGGCCGGTGAGGCCGGGGCGGAGCTCGAGCCGGCGCAGGTGCCAGTGCTCGTCCAGCGCGGCGGTCTCGGGGAAGATCAGCGGCCGTGGGCCGACCAGGCTCATCTCGCCTTTCAGCACGTTGAATAGCTGCGGCAGCTCGTCGAGTGAGAAGCGGCGCAGGGCACGGCCGACGCGGGTGACCCGGGGATCCTCGCGGATCTTGAACATCACCCCGTCATCGGCCTCGTTGAGGTCGTCGAGCTCTTCCTTGCGCTGCTCGGCGTCAACGTACATCGAGCGGAACTTGATCAGCTTGAAGCTCGAATGGCGGCGCCCGGCGCGCGGTTGGCGGAAGAAGACGGGCCCGCGCGACTCGAGCTTGATCGCGATCGCGATCGCGATCATCAGCGGCGACAGGGCGACGATCATCAGCAGCGAGCCGATTGCGTCGAGGCCGCGCTTGGCGGCTATCGAGACCGAGGTCAGATGGGCGGCGCCGATCGAGAGCAGTGGCAGGCCTCCGACCTGGTCGAGCGAGCGCACGCCATCAAGGAACTCGAAGAGCCGCGGCACGATGTCGATCACGACGCCGGCATCACGGCAGGCTCGGATCGACTCGAGCAGCTGCTCGTGGCTGGCCCGCGAGAAGGCGATGATGACGCGGTCGATCTGCTGGGCCTCGATGATCGTGTCGAGATCACTGAACTTCCCCAGCCAGGGGAGGTCGGGGGTGCCGATGTTGTGAACGTCGTCATCGATGATCCCGACCGGAACCAGGCCGAATTGCACGTTGGCCTTTAGCTTGTCGACGACCCGACCGGCTACGACACCAGAACCCAGGATCAGGGTCCGCTGGCGCAGCTCGGGCGCTCGGTGCAGGCCGGCGCGGACGCTCATGCGGGCGAGTCCGGCGAAGACAGCCACGGCGGCGATAGTGAGGAAGGTCAGTGCCACCACCTGATCGAGTTGGAGCAGCGAGGCGACCCCAAACAGGGACCAGGTAATCAACAGCAACGCGACGACGGCGCGCGGAACCTCCGACACGGCCGAGGCCCAGGCCGCCAGCTGATCGCCGCGATAGAGACCAATGCTGAACGCGGTCAGGGGCCAGATCATGCCGCTGAAGACGATGTAGGCGATCTGCGCGCCGGGAGTCGCGTCAACGTTGAGCGAGAGAGTCGCGATCGTTGCCGCCAGGACAGCGGCCAGGGCGTCACCGAAGCAGAGCATTCTGGCGAGTACGGCGCCCCGACGCCTTGCCCGCCCCGCCGATTTGTACGGCGGCTTTGCAGTCGGTAGGGAAACCGTGCTGTGCTGGCGGGTTTGGGTTGCGGTCGTGCTCTCCATCGTGACTTTCGTGGCTGAGTCAGTAGGGAAAATGTGAGCTATACGAAAAAGCTTCGGTATGTTCGGTGTCAATCGAGAAAATAGTGATAAACGTGCTGAATCTCCATCTGCTAAACGTTTCGGCAACACGCGCTCGACTATGAGGTCGGCAGCAGACCTTGCATTTGGGCGTGCCCGGCCGCTTGGCCGGACAAATATTCGAGTGGGCCATTTCGACATTGCCTCCGCAATGGGCGTGCCTTCAGGACCACGTTCCAGAATCCTATGGCCACGGCGAACAGCAAAATTGGGGAAATTTCGGCGTTCACGTCACTCGATCTTCAACGTCCCCGCCTGGTTGAGATCTTGGCCCCAACCAGAAACCACTGTACCGCGTATCGGGATTTCCGAAACCTCCGCTCGGTCAGCCTTGCTCCACGGCCGCGTAGCTGGTGCCGACCACGATCGCGTCGTGTTCGACGATGCTGGTGCCGGTGCTCGACTTGGAGCGGTAGATGCCGGCCTTGAGGTAGGTTTCGTCCGTCTGCATGGTCTGCCCGTAGATCCGAGTCTGGCCGTTGGCGAGACTCTGCTGGGCGCCGTCGAGCCAGACTTCGATGAAGCCGGTGCTCGAATCTTGGGAGAGCTTCACCCGGTAGACCAGGTCATACCAGCGGTCGCTCTGCAGGGAGGGGC
>Ga0193699_10000222_pt1 | contig 25636 bp, 29 predicted proteins | sample L3c2metaG_FD_160095 | JGI IMG/M metagenome (GOLD analysis project Ga0193699, IMG submission 160095) | Soil microbial communities from a riparian zone of the East river system, Colorado, United States - L3c2 | ecosystem: Environmental > Terrestrial > Soil > Riparian zone | place: USA: East...
GCTGATGTGGATGGGGCCTTCGCGCTCGATGACGCCGGCCTCGCGCTGAGGGGCGTTCGGGAGCGGGCGCTGATGGCGCTTGACGATGTTCAGGCCCTCGACGTAGACCTTTTCCTTCTTGGGGTCGACCCTCAGGACCTTGCCGATCTTGCCGCGGTCCTTGCCGCTGATGACGACGACCTCGTCGTCACGACGGATCTTCAGGGAAGAGGCCATTTCAGAGCACCTCCGGGGCGAGCGAGATGATCTTCATGTAGTTGCGATCGCGCAGCTCGCGGGCCACCGGCCCGAAGATGCGCGTCCCCCGCGGGTTGCCCGCGGCGTCGATGATCACGGCGGCGTTCTCGTCGAAGGCGATGTAGGTCCCGTCGTTGCGCCCGAACTCCTTCTTGGTGCGCACGACGACGGCCTTGACGACCTCGCCCTTCTTGACGGTGCCCTGCGGGCTGGCCGTCTTCACCGTGGCGGTGATGACGTCGCCCACGTGCGCGTACTTGCGCTTGGAGCCGCCCTGAACGCGGATGACCAGGATCTCGCGGGCGCCGGTGTTGTCGGCGACCTTGAGTCGTGATTCGTTCTGGATCACTTGGCACGCTCCAGGATCTCGACGAGGCGCCAGCGCTTGGTGGCGGTGAGCGGCTTAGACTCGATCACGCGGACGCGGTCGCCCGCGTTGGCGTCGTTGGCCTCGTCGTGGGCGTGGAGCGTCGCCGAGCTGCGGACGATCTTCTGGTAGCGACGGTGCCGGCGCGCGGTGTCGATGCGGACCGTGATCGTCTTGTCGGCCTTGTCGGAGACGACGATGCCGAGGCGCTCCTTGGGGGCGCCCGGACCGTGCTCCGTGCTCTGCGGCGTCTGGGCGGGCCCGGCCGTGCCGGCCTCGGCCTTCGCGGCGCGATCCTTGTCGCGGCGCTTGGCGCGGTAGCGGGTGCGCGCGGCGGCCTTGGCCTTGCGGGTCTCGGCGCGCTCCTCGGGCGTCGCGCCGCGGCGGTTGCCGCGACGGGCGCGCGAAGCGACCTTGCGCTCCTTGGGAGTCAAAGGGGTGACCGGCTCGGCGGGCGCCTGCTCGGCGGCCTGCGCCTCGGGAGCAGGGGTCGTCGCCGGGGGGGTGGGGACCGAATCCACGGGGGTGACCTGCTCTTCGGTCGTGTCGGGGGTCTCGTCAGCCATGGCTACTTGTTGGTCTCGATCCCGCGCTGGCGGGCGATGGTCAGTGCACGAGCGAGGTCGCGCTTGATCGTCTTCAGGCCCGCGGTGTTCTCCAGCTCGCCGGTGGCGTGCTGGAACCGGAGGCCGAACAGGTCGCGACGCACCGTCTTGATGTGGTCGACGAGCTCGTCGTCGCGGAGGTCGCGCATCTCCTTGGTGTCCATCAGGCGTTGTCCTCCGCCGTCACGATCTTGGTGCGGACCGGCAGCTTCATCCCGGCGAGGCGCATGGCCTCACGGGCGAGGGGCTCCGGCACTCCGGCCAGCTCGAACATCACGCGGCCCGGCTTCACGACGGCGACCCAGCCCTCCGGAGAGCCCTTGCCGGAGCCCATGCGGGTCTCGGCGGGCTTCTTCGTGACGGGCTTGTCGGGGTAGACGTTGATCCACACCTTGCCACCGCGCTTGATCTTGCGCGTCATGGCGATACGAGCGGCCTCGATCTGGCGGTTGGTGAGCCAACCGGCGTCGAGGGTCTTCAGGCCGTACTCACCGAACTGGACGGTGGTCTGGCCACGCGAGAGTCCGGGCTTGCGCCCACGGTGCTGCTTGCGGTGCTTGACGCGCTTCGGGGACAGCATCAGCGGCCACCTCCGCCGTACCCGCCGCCGCCACGCGGCCCGCCGCCGGAGCCGCCGCGGGAGCCACCGGCGCCGCCCGGACCACCAGGCCCGCGACCGCCGCCGGAACCGCCACCGCCGCGTCCGCCGCGACCGCCGCCACCGGATCCGGGCCCACCCGCCCCACCCGGCCCACGGCCGCCGCCACCCGCGCCGCCGCCGCGCCCGCCACGGCCACCGCCGCGACCGTCACGGTCGTTGCGACCCCGGCCGCCGCGGTCGTTGCCGCGATCCATGCCGGCGGCCTGCGGGGCCTCGATCTCGGTGAGGTCGGAGCCGCCGTAGCCCTCGGGCATGATCTCGCCCTTGTTGATCCACACCTTGCAGCCGATGCGGCCGAAGGTGGTGCGGGCCTCGTAGAAGCCGTAGTCGATGTCGGCGCGCAGCGTGTGCAGCGGGACACGGCCGTCCGAGTACATCTCGGTACGCGCCATCTCGGAGCCGCCGAGGCGGCCGCCGACCTGGATCTTGCAGCCCTTGGCGCCGGAGCGCATGGCGCTCGTCAGGGCGCGCTTCATCGCGCGGCGGAAGGCCACGCGGTTCTGCAGCTGCTCGGCGATCGACTGCGCGACGAGCTTGGCGTCGAGCTCGGGGCGCTTGATCTCGAGGATGTTGACCTTGATCTGCTTCTTGGTGATCTTGTGCAGATCACGGCGCAGGGCGTCGACCTCGGAGCCGGACTTGCCGATCACGATGCCCGGACGCGCGGTGTGGATGTTGACCTCCACCTCGTTGGCGTCCTTGCGGATCGTGATGTCCGAGAGGCCGGCGTGCGCGAGCTTGCCGGTGATGTGCCCGCGAATGGCGACGTCCTCGGCCAGATAGTCGCTGAAGTCACGCTCGGTGAACCAGTTCGACTTCCAGTCGTGGATGTACCCCACGCGCATGGACTCGGGATGGACCTTCTGTCCCATGGTTACTGCTCCTTCGGCGTGAGCGCGATCGACAGGTGCGAGGTGCGCTTGCGGATCGCCGACGCGCGCCCCATGGCGCGAGGCCGGAAGCGCTTGAGCGTCGGGCCCTCGTCGGCGGTGACGGACAGGATCCGCAGGTCGTCGCCGAGCAGCTCGTGGTTGTGCTCGGCGTTGGCGACGGCGGACTCCAGAAGCTTCTGCCAGTCCTCGGCGACCGCGCGGGGCGTGTAGGCCAGGATGGCGCGCGCCTCGGTGACGGACTTGCCGCGGATGTGGTCGCACACCAGCCGCGCCTTGCGGGCGGAGGTGCGGACGTACTTGGCGTGCGCGCGGACGACCGGGCGCCCACCCGTGGGAGCGGGCTTGGCGGCGGCCGGCTTGGGCGCCTCCTCGACGGGAGCGTCGGCCTTCTTCGCACGGGTGCGCTTGGGCTTCGGCGCCTCTTCGGCGACGGGCTCCTCGACCGGCGCGTCCTCGGCGGGCGCGTCCTCGGCGGGCGCGTCGACCTCGGTCTCGGCCTCGGGCTCGACGGGGACCGCTTCGAGCGTCGTCTCGTCGACGACCTCGGTCTCCACCTCGTCCTTCTTCTCATCGTCCGGGGTCATCGCTTCTTCCCGGTGTCGATGTGGCCGCGGTAGGTGCGCGTCGGGGCGAACTCGCCGAGCTTGTGGCCGACCATCGACTCGGACACGAACACGGGCACGTGCTTGCGCCCGTCGTGAACGGCGATGGTGTGACCGACCATCTCGGGGAAGATCGTCGACGTCCGCGACCAGGTGCGGAGCATCTGCTTGGTGTTGGCGTCGTTCATCTTCTCGATGCGCGTCATCAGACGCTCCTCGACGAACGGGCCCTTCTTGCTTGAGCGACTCATCGGAAGGCTTCCCTCTACCGCTTGTTCTTCCCGCGGCGGCGGCCACGGACGATGTAGCGGTCAGACGACTTGTTCTTCTTGCGCGTGCGGTAGCCCAGCGTCGGGACACCCCACGGCGTGACCGGGTGGCGACCCGGCGTGGTGGAACCCTCGCCGCCGCCGTGCGGGTGGTCGACCGGGTTCATGGCCGTACCACGGGTCTGCGGACGCACGCCCATGTGGCGCTTGCGACCGGCCTTGCCCACCTTCACGTTCTGGTGATCGGCGTTGCCGATCGTGCCGACGGTCGCGCGGCACTCCGCGCGGACCAGCCGCATCTCGCCGGAGGGCAGCCGCAACGTCGCGTAGTCGCCCTCCTTCGCCATCAGCTGGATGCTGACGCCGGCGGAGCGGCCGAGCTGGCCGCCGCGGCCGGGCTGGAGCTCCACGTTGTGGATCACCGTACCCGTGGGCATGCTCGCGAGCGGGAGGCAGTTGCCGACGGCGATCTCGGCCCCGGGGCCGGACATCACCGTGGCGCCGACCTCGAGGCGCGCCGGAGCGAGGATGTAGGACTTGACGCCGTCCACGTAGTGGAGCAGCGCGATGTACGACGTCCGGTTCGGGTCGTACTCGATCGCGGCGACCTTGGCGGGGATCCCGTCACGGCGGCGCTTGAAGTCGACCTTGCGGTACAGGCGCTTGGCTCCGCCACCGCGGTGGCGGGAGGTCTTGCGGCCGTAGCTGTTGCGGCCACCGGACTTCTTGAGGCCCTCGACGAGCGTGCGCTCCGGCTCGGTCTTCGTGATCTCGGCGAAGTCGGGATACGAGACGAAGCGGAGGCCCGGGCTCGTGGGCTTGGGCTTGCGGATCGGCATGGTGCTACGACTCCTCGAGGCCGTCGAGGCCCTGGAAGATCGGGATGGACTGGCCCGGGGCCACCTGCACGATCGCCTTCTTCCACGAGCGCGTGCGCCCGGGGGTCTGGCCGCGGCGCTTGGGCTTCGACTTCACCGACATCGTGTGGACACCGATGACGTTGACGTCGAAGAGCGACTCGACGGCCTGGCGGATCTGCGTCTTGTGGGCGGTCGGGTGGACCCGGAACGTGTACTTCTCCGCCGCGGCGAGCACGTAGGACTTCTCGCTCACGACCGGGCGGATGATGATCTGGCTGGCGTCCATCAGGCGCTCGCCTCCTCGGCGGTGGTCGTCTTGTCGCCCTTGGCGCGCGCGGTCAGCGCGTCGAGCGCCGCCTGGCTGACCAGGACGTTGGCCGCGCCGACGAGGTCGGCGACGCCGACGTTCGTGGTCGGCACCACGGCGCGGACGGTCGCGAGGTTGCGGAAGCTCAGGGCCGCCCGCTCCTCGTTCTCGCCCAGCACGACGAGCAGCGAGCCCTTGCGGGCGGCGGGCCAGGTTCCGATCAGCTTGGCCGCCGCCTTGGTCGAGACGTCGTCGAACGCCTTCACGTCGAAGACGGCGATCGAGCCGCGGTCCGCGTGGATCGACAGCGCGCTGCGGAACGCGGCGCGCTTCTCCTTGCGGTTGACCTTGAAGGTGTAGTGGCGCGGCCGCGGCCCGAAGACCGTGCCGCCGCCCGTCCAGATCGGCGAGCGCGAGGAGCCCGCGCGGGCGCGCCCGGTGCCCTTCTGGCGCCACGGCTTGGCGCCGCCGCCGCGGACCTCGCCGCGCGTCTTGGTCGACGCGGTGCCCTGGCGCTTGGCGTTCAGCTCGGCGCGCACGGACTCGTGCACGAGCGGGCCGTTGAACTTGGCGCCGAAGGCGACGTCGTCGAGGACGACGTCGGAGCCGCCGCCGAGATTCTTGGCACTAGGCATCGGTGCGGACCTCCACGAAGCCGTTCTTGGGACCGGGGACCGAGCCGCGGACGAGCAGGAGGTTGTCCCCCGCGTCGATCCGGACGATCTCGAGGCCCTTCTGGGTGACGCGCTTGTTGCCCATCTGGCCGGGGCCGCGGATGCCCTTCATCACGCGGGCAGGCCAGGCGGACGCGCCGATGGATCCCGGGGCGCGCACGTTGTGCGAGCCGTGGGACTTCGGACCGCTCTTGAAGTTGTGGCGCTTGATCGTGCCCTGGAAGCCCTTGCCCTTGGACGTGCCGGCGATCTTCACCGTCTGGCCGACCTCGAAGGCCTCCACGGTGACGGTGTCGCCGACCTGCAGCTCGCCGGCCTCGTCGCGGAACTCGACGAGATGGCGCATGGGCGGAGCGCTGGCCTTCTTGAGGTGGCCGAGCTCGGGCTTGGACAGGTGCTTCTCCTTCGAAGCGCCGAACGCGAGCTGGACGGCCTCGTAGCCGTCGCGGTCCGGAGTGCGGATCGCGGTGACGGGACACGGACCCGCCTCGAGGACGGTGACGCGTTCGACGCGTCCGTCTTCGAGGAAGAGCTGGGTCATCCCGAGCTTCTTGGCGAGGATGGCGGGCATTAGGCGAGGAGCTTGATCTCGATGTTCACGCCGGCGGGAAGGTGGTCCAGGCGCTGGAGCGAGTCGACGGTCTTCGGCGTCGGCCCGTGGATGTCGATCAGGCGCTTGTGCGTCCGGATCTCGAAGTGCTCCTGCGAGTCCTTGTCCTTGAACGGCGACTTGATGACCGCATAGATGTTGCGGTCGGTCGGCAGCGGCACGGGACCCGAGACGGTCGCGCCGGTGCGCGTCGCCGTCTCGACGATCTCCTTGGCCGCCGTCTCGAGGGCCTGGTGGTCGTAGGCCTTGAGGCGAATGCGGATCTTGTTCTGTGTGGCGGCTGCCATGGGCTGTCTCTGACGTTCCGTCTTCTGACTAAGGGAAGCTTTGGTACTGGGCGCTGCTGGGTGCTGTCGCACTTGTGGGGGCGGACCGCTCGCCGATACCGACGGGTCTCCGCCCCACATCCTGCTGTCGTATCTGATTTGGCCCTGCTGCGCATCGACGGGGCCCGAGGGCCCCGTCGGCTACGCGAGTGCTACTGGACGATCTCGGTGACGACGCCCGAGCCCACCGTGCGGCCACCCTCACGGATGGCGAAGCGGAGGCCCTGGTCCATCGCGATCGGCTGGATCAGCTCGATCTCCATGGCGACGTTGTCGCCCGGCATGACCATCTCGACACCCTCGGGGAGGTTGGCGACACCGGTCACGTCGGTGGTCCGGAAGTAGAACTGCGGACGGTAGCCCGTGAAGAACGGCGTGTGACGGCCGCCCTCCTCCTTCTTCAGGACGTACACCTCGGCCTTGAACTTCGTGTGCGGCGTGATCGAGCCCGGCTTGCAGAGAACCTGCCCGCGCTCGATCTCCTCGCGCTTGGTGCCACGGAGGAGGCAGCCCACGTTGTCGCCGGCCTGACCCTGATCCAGGATCTTGCGGAACATCTCGACGCCGGTCACGACCGTGGTGGTCGTGTCCTTGACGCCGACGATCTCCACCGTGTCGCCGGTGTTGACGATGCCCTGCTCGATGCGGCCCGTGGCGACCGTGCCGCGGCCCGTGATCGAGAAGACGTCCTCGACCGGCATCAGGAAGGGCTGGTCCAGCGCGCGGACGGGCTCCGGGATGTAGGAGTCCAGCGCGTCGGCCAGGTCGAAGATCTTCTGCTTGTACTCCTCGTCGCCCTCGAGCGCCTTGAGCGCCGAGCCCGTGATGAACGGGATGTCGTCGCCCGGGAAGTCGTAGGCGGAGAGGAGCTCGCGCACCTCGACCTCGACGAGCTCCAGGAGCTCCTCGTCGTCGACCATGTCGGCCTTGTTGAGGAACACGACGATGTAGGGCACGCCGACCTGGCGAGCGAGCAGGATGTGCTCGCGCGTCTGGGGCATGGGACCGTCCGCCGCCGAGACCACGAGGATGGCGCCGTCCATCTGCGCCGCACCCGTGATCATGTTCTTCACGTAGTCGGCGTGACCGGGACAGTCGACGTGGGCGTAGTGGCGCGCTTCCGTCTGGTACTCGACGTGGGACGTGGCGATCGTGATGCCACGCTCCTTCTCCTCGGGAGCGTTGTCGATCTCCGCGAAGCTGCGCGCCTCGCCGCCCATCTTCTCGGCCAGAACGGTCGTGATGGCCGCGGTCAGCGTCGTCTTGCCATGGTCGATGTGACCGATGGTGCCGACGTTGACGTGCGGCTTGTCGCGCTCGAACTTCTCCTTCGCCACTTTGTGTTGCTCCTTCTAGGAAGTCTTTGGAGGGGGGATTCCTGGCGAACCAGGGAAAGCTATCGCGAACGGCCGTGAGGCGTCCGCCGGGGGTGCTACTAGGCCGCTGCGGCCGAGCCGTTGCGGCCTTCGACGATCTTCTCCGCGATGTTGGGCGGGACCTCGTCGTAGCTGTCGAACTGCATGGTGTACGTGGCCCGGCCCTGCGTGTTGGAACGCAGGTCGGTCGCGTAGCCGAACATCTCCGACAGCGGGACGCGGCCGGTCACCGCGAGCGCGTTGCCGCGGCGGTCCTGGCCCTCGACCCGGCCACGGCGCTTGCTGAGGTCGCCGATGACGTCGCCCAGGAACTCCTCCGGGGTGACGACCTCGACCGCGAAGATCGGCTCCAGGAGCACCGGCTTGGCCCGGCGCGCCGCCTCCTTGAAGGCGAGTGAGCCGGCGACCTTGAACGCGATCTCCGAGGAGTCGGTGTCGTGGTACTTGCCGTCGACGAGGGTGACCTTGATGTCGACCATGGGATAGCCGGCCTTGACGCCGGTCTCCATGGCCTCCTCGACGCCCTTCTCGATCGCGGGGATGAACTCCGTCGGGACGGACCCGCCCTTGATCTTCGAGACGAACTCGAAGCCCTCGCCGGGCGCGGGCTCCATGTCGATGTAGACCACGCCGTACTGGCCCGAGCCGCCGGTCTGGCGGACGAACTTGCCCTCGATCTTCTTGGCCTCGCCGCGAATCGTCTCGCGGTAGGAGACCTGGGGCTTGCCGACGTTGGCCTCGACGTTGAACTCGCGGCGCATCCGGTCGACCAGCACCTCGAGGTGCAGCTCGCCCATGCCGGAGATCTCGATCTGCCCGGAGTCCTCGTTGGTCTGGACCTGGAACGTCGGGTCCTCCTCGGCCAGACGGCCCAGGGCGACCGACATCTTCTCCTGGTCGGACTTCGTCTTCGGCTCGACGGCGACCTTGATGACCGGCTCGGGGAAGACGATGTTCTCGAGCTTGATCGGCGCGTCCGGTGCGGCCAGCGTGTCGCCCGTGACGATCTGCTTGATGCCGACCGCCGCGGCGATGTCGCCCGCGTAGACCTCCTCGAGCTCCTCGCGGTCGTTGGCGTGCATCATCAGGATGCGGCCGACGCGCTCGGTCTTGCCCGAGGAGACGTTGAGGATGCGCGAGCCCGCCGACAGGCGGCCGGAGTACACGCGGAAGTAGGTGAGCTTGCCGACGAACGGATCGGCGGCGATCTTGAACGCCAGCGCGGCGAACGGCTCCTCGTCGGAGGCGTTGCGCGTCTCCTCGGTGATGTCGCCGTTGCGCGCCTCGACGATGCCCTCGACCGGCGGCACGTCCAGCGGGGACGGCAGGTAGTCGACGACGGCGTCGAGCAGGGGCTGCACGCCCTTGTTCTTGAAGGCCGAGCCGCAGAAGACGGGCGTGATGCCGAGCTCGAGGACGGCCTTGCGGATCGCGGCCTTGAGCTGGTCGGTCTCGACGTCGCCGTGCTCGAGGTACGCCTCGGCGAGGTCGTCGTCGAACGTCGTGACGGCGTCGATCAGCGCCTCGCGGGCCTGGTCGGCACGGTCCTTGTGCTCGGCCGGGATCTCGATGACGTCGAAGTCCTTGCCCAGGTCATCGTTGTAGATGATGGCCTTCATGCCGACCAGGTCGATGATCCCGATCAGGTCGACCTCGGCGCCGATGGGCAGCTGGACCGGCACGGCGTTGGCGCCGAGGCGGTCGATCATCGTCTCGACCGAGCGGTCGAAGTCCGCGCCGATGCGGTCCATCTTGTTGATGAACGCGATCCGCGGGACGTGGTACTTGTCGGCCTGACGCCACACGGTCTCGGACTGCGGCTCGACGCCGGCGACCGAGTCGAACACCGCGATGGCGCCGTCGAGGACGCGCAGCGAGCGCTCGACCTCGACCGTGAAGTCCACGTGGCCGGGGGTGTCGATGATGTTGATGCGGTGCTCGTCCCAGGTGCAGGTCGTCGCCGCGGAGGTGATCGTGATCCCGCGCTCCTGCTCCTGCTCCATCCAGTCCATCGTGGCCGCGCCCTCGTGGACTTCACCGATCTTGTAGGTACGACCGGTGTAGTAAAGGATGCGCTCGGTCGTCGTCGTCTTACCGGCGTCGATGTGCGCCATGATCCCGATGTTCCGGGTCTTCTGGAGGGAGAACTTACGTGGCATGTGAGCTGGTTCGGCTTGCGGTGAAGGGGGAGGTGACTGCGAGCAAAGAAAACGGGCCCCTCGGGCCCGCGCACACGGCAGGGAGCTTTCCCGGTCGTAGCGCTATGTGCTCGAGGTCTCCATGCTGGTGCAGAGAGCGACCCGCGGAGGCGCGCACGTGATCGGCGCTCAACACGGGGCAGACAGCGATGATAGCAAAGCACCGGTGTCCGCCAGCGCCCCCGTCCGGCCTCGCCTCCCCTCCACCGCCGCCCTGCGCACGGGCCTCGCGGCCGTGGCGCTCGCGGGCGCGGTCTGCCTGCTGGTCGCGACCTTCACGACGGTCATCCGGATCACGGTCGGGACCACCAGCGGGGCAGCGGTTCCGACGGGCAGCGACACAGGTTGGGACCGGCACGGGCCGGCCCTGATCGTGCTCGCGCTGCTGGCCGTCGGGCTGCTCGGCGTGGGCCTGCGCGGCTCGCGCGTCGCCCTGGCCGGCGTGGCCGCGACCGGCCTGGCGGTGATGGCGATCGCCATGGCCTCGGACCGCCCGGACGTGCACGCGACCGGCGCGGTCGGCGACGTCTACGCGGAGGCGATGGCCGACCCGGGCGCCGGCTACTACCTGGAGACGCTGGGCGGCGCGCTGCTGCTGGCGACCGGCGGCGGCCTGCTGGCGCTTGGGCGGATGCGAGCGGCGGCGGCCGGTTGACGACGACGGGGCGGCGCGGCTGACGTCCGCGCGCAAGGGGCCCGGGCGCCGTCGGTCTCCCGTGGCCGTTGGGCGGGGGTCGTTCGTGCGTGAACGGTGCCTTGGTCAGACGAATGGCACTTAGACCTCGTATTTGGAGGTCTAAGTGCCATTCGTCTCCGCGCCCCCCACCCCAAACGCCGACGGCGTGGGCCCGAGCGCGGCGGCCCCACCGCGCCAAACAGGCCCACCCGCTCCAGCCGCCCACCGCGGCAGACCCCCAGCGCCGGGGCACCTCGCACGCTCTGATCGTCGCCGCCCCGGACCACGCCACGCTCTCCCGAACGCCCGGACGGAACGCCGCCGGCCCCGCGCCCCCGCCCCAAACGCCGACGGCCGCCCAATGGGCGGCCGTCGAGCGAAGCTGTGTGACGTGGGAGCCGCCTACCAGCGGTAGTGCGCGAAGGCCTTGTTGGCCTGCGCCATGCGGTAGATGTCGTCCTTGCGCTTGAAGGCGCCGCCCTGCTGGTTGATCGCGTCCATGAGCTCGTTGGCGAGCCGCTGGGCCATCGTCTTCTCGCGACGCTGGCGGGCGAACTCGACGAGCCAGCGCACCGCGAGGGTGCGGGCGCGGCGGGGCTGGACCTCGACGGGCACCTGGTAGGTCGCGCCGCCGACGCGGCGGGAGCGGACCTCGAGGGCCGGGGTCAGGACCTTCAGCGCCGCCTCGAGCTGCTCGACCGGATCCTTGCCGGTCTTCTCGCCGATGATGGCGAGCGCGTCGTAGACGATCCGCTCGGCCGTGCTCTTCTTCCCGTCGAGCATGACCTTGTTGACCACCTGGGTGACCAGGCGGGAGCGGTGGACGGGATCCGGCTCGATCGGCCGGATGGTTGCTGCGGAGCGGCGGGGCATGGAAGCTCTACTTCTTCTTGACGCCGTACATGGAACGGCTCTTCTTGCGATCGGTGACGCCCGAGGCATCGAGCGTGCCGCGGATCACCTTGTAGCGCACACCCGGCAGATCCTTGACGCGGCCGCCACGCACGAGCACGACGGAGTGCTCCTGCAGGTTGTGGCCCTCACCGGGGATGTAGGACGTGACCTCGACCGAGCCGGTGATCCGCACGCGGGCGACCTTGCGCAGCGCCGAGTTCGGCTTCTTCGGCGTGGTCGTGTAGACACGGGTGCAGACGCCGCGACGCTGCGGAGCAGCCATCTTCTTCTTGTTGCCCTTGCCGGACTTGAGACCGGGGGTGGACATCTTGCGCGGCTTGGGCTTGCGACCCTTGCGGACGAGTTGGCTCGTGGTGGGCATGCGGCGCGGGATGGTAGCAAGCGTTCGGGGCCTGTCCCGTTCCGACCCCGGGTGCCCTCGCGCTTGGTTACTCGCGCGTGACGACCAGCCCGGGTTCGATTCCGGGCGATCAGGCCGCGGCAGGGACCTTCTGGAGGGCGATCGCGGCGTCCACGGCCTCGAGCCCCTGGTCGGCGGCGACCGGTGCGTAGGTGATCTCGCCGGCGGCGACGTTGAGGCCGGCCCGGAAGCCCGGATCGGACGCCAGCGCCGCGTGCACGCCCTCGTCGGCGAGCTTGACGACGTAGGGCATGGTCGCGTTGGTCAGCGCGAAGGTCGAGGTGATTGGGACCGCGCCGGGCATGTTGGCCACGCAGTAGTGCGTGACGCCGTCGACCTCGTAGGTCGGATCGCTGTGCGTCGTCGGGCGCGAGGTCTCAAAGCAGCCGCCCTGGTCGATCGAGACATCGACCAGCACCGCGTGCTCCTTCATCAACCCCAGCTGCGCCCGCGTGATCACGTGCGGCGCCTTCGCGCCGTGGACCAGCACCGCGCCGATGACCAGGTCGACCTCGGGCAGCATCCGCTCGATCGACAAGGTCGTGGAGAACACCGTCGAGCAACGGTTGTTGAGCAGGAAGTCGAGCTCGCGGAGCCGGTCGATCGAGCGGTCATAGACATAGGTCTCGGCGCCCATCCCGATCGCGATCTCCGCCGCCGTCAACCCCACCACACCACCACCGATGACCATCACCTTGCCCGCCGCCACCCCCGGCACACCACCCAGCAACAACCCACGCCCACCCAACGGCTTCTCCAACATGAACGCCCCGGCCTGCGTGGCGATCTTGCCCGCCACCTCGCTCATCGGCGCCAACAACGGCAACCGCCCCCCGGCGTCGGTCACCGTCTCATAGGCGATGCACGTCGCCCCGGACGCCATCAACCCACGCGTCAACTCGGCATCCGGCGCCAGATGCAAATAGGTGAACAGGATGTGACGCGGCTCGAGCATCGCGACCTCCCCGGGCTGGGGCTCCTTGACCTTGACGATCAGGTCGCCGCCCGCAAACACCGCCGCCGCATCCGGCACGATCCGCGCGCCCTGCTCGACGTACTCGCCATCGGGGATCGCCGAACCCTCCCCCGCCCCCCGCTGGATCAGCACCTCATGACCACGATCGACCAGCTCACGCACACCCGCAGGCGTGATCGCCACCCGATACTCATCGGTCTTGATCTCGGTGGGCACGCCGACCTTCATGGCCTTCTCTGCACCTCTCGTGGGGGGACGGGTGTCGTCACTGGACGAGCTCGCGGCCGCGCAGGGCGAGCCAGAACTCGATGCGGTCGCGGGCGCTGGCGAGGTCGCGCCCCGTCAGCTCCTCGATCTTGCGGATGCGGTAGCGCAGCGTGTGGCGGTGGCAGTACAGCCGCCGGGCGGCGGCCTCCCACTGCCCGTTGCACTCGATGAAGGCCTCCAGCGAGCGCATCAGCTCGCCGCCGTAGTGGCCCTCGCCGGTCTCGATCGGCCCCAGCAGCGACTCGCAGAAGAGCCGCAGCGCGTCGGAGTCCTGCAGCGAGAGCAGCAGCTGGAAGGAGCCGAGGTCGCGGTAGGTCGCGATCGTCGGCTTGGCGCCGCCGGCCGCGGCGCCGTTGCCGTTGGCTTCGGCGGCGCCGACCGGGCGCCCGAGCGTGCGAGCCTCCAGCGCGCAGCGCGCCTCGTGGTAGGCGCGGCGCGCGTCGCCGGCGGCGACGGCACGGCCGGCGCCCGCCGCGGGGGCGGTGCCGCCGAGCTTGGCGACGACGCGGTCCAGCACGCGCTGGGAGAGCTCGAAGAGCTCCTCGTCCAGGAAGCCGGGCAGCAGCGCGCAGACGTGGCTGCCCGCGGTGGCGACCAGCCCGGAGACGGCCTCGTCGCGCAGCGCCGAGACCAGCGCGGCCTCGCAGGCCTCCGCCCCACCGCCCTTGCCGCCGGTCCGCGCCGGCGGCGACAGCACGATCGCGGTGACCCGGCCGCCGAGGCCGAAGGGCTCGAGGCGCCGGGCGAGGTCGGAGCCGGCGACCGTGCCGCTGATCAGCTCGCTGAGCACGTCGCCCGCCAGGCGGCGCTCGGTGGAGGAGGCGACGTGGCGGCGCAGCAGCTCCAGCGCGACGACGGTCACGGCCTGGTGCAGCACGACGCGGTCGAACTCCGACAGCCCGCCGGAGTCCTTGACGGCGACCAGCCAGGCCTGCGGCAGGCCGGTGGTCTCCGCGCCGGCGACCGGCAGCGCCAGGGCGCGCGGCGCCAGCTCGGGGTGCGACGGGACGAACCCGCGCGCCTCCGTGCGCCGCGCACGCTCGCGCAGCTCGGCGCCGACGGCCGCCAGCGCGCCGTCGGGCAGCTCGCGGCGGAACGCGTGCACCGCCTGCGGCTCGCCGCGGCCGTCGAAGACGACCGTCGTCCCGCCGATCAGCGTGGCGAGCGCAGCGGCGATCGCGTCCAGGCCGCGCTCGGAGAGGACGATGCGCTGGAGGCGCTCCTGCACCGCGATCGACCGCTGCAGCAGCGCGTACTGCTCGTTGACCAGGCGGGCGAACGCCTTCTCGGTGACGGCGATGAACGGCGTGTCGTATGGGATCTCGACGATCGGGAAGTCGCGCTCGGCGGCCGCCTCGATCAGGGCCTCGGGCACGGACTCGTGCCCGAAGCCGATGCCGAAGCCCAGGCCGGACAGGCCGTGATCGGCCAGGCGCGTGATGAACGCGCGCTGTGCCTCGGGCGTGTCGACCGCCAGGCCGGTGGTGAGCAGCAGCTCACCACCCGAGAGCCAGGGCGTGGGGTCCGCGAGCTCGGAGATGTGGACCCAGCGCACCGGCGCGTCGAGGTTCGCCTCGCCGGCGAGGACCCCGACGTCCAGATCCCGCAGGAGCTCGCGGACGGTCAGCATCGCTAGCGGACGGACATCCTTCGGGATGCCTCCTCGAGGACCGGACGCAGCACGCCCTCGATCTCGGCGAACTGCTCGGGGCCGGCGATGAGCGGCGGCGAGAGCTGGATGACCGGGTCGCCGCGGTCGTCGGCGCGGCAGATCAGGCCGCGCTCGAACAGCTCGGCCGACAGGTAGCCGCGCAGGAGCGTCTCGGACTCCTCGTGCGAGAAGGACTCCTTGGTGTCCTGGTTCTTGACGAGCTCGACGGCCTGGAAGAAGCCCGCGCCGCGGACGTCGCCGACGATCGGGATGTCGCGCAGCGAGTCGAGCATCCCGCGGAACGCCGGCTCGCTGGTCCGAACGTGCTCGTTGAGGCGCTCGTCCTCGAAGACCTCGATGTTGGCCAGCGCCACCGCCGCTGCGACCGGATGGCCGCCGAACGTGAGTCCGTGGGTGAAGGAGGTCGTGCCGTGGGAGAACGGCTCGAAGATCCGGTCCGAGGCGATGACGGCGCCCATCGGCGCGTAGGCGGACGTGATGCCCTTGGCCGTCGTGATGATGTCGGGCTGGTAGTCGAAGCGCTGGGCGCCGAACCACTCGCCCAGGCGGCCCCACGAGCAGATGACCTCGTCGGAGATGAAGACGACGTCGTAGTAGTCGGCGATCTCGCGGACGCGCTGGAAGTAGCCCTCGGGCGGCACGAAGCAGCCGCCGGCGTTCTGGACGGGCTCGAGGATGATCGCCGAGACCGTGCTCGGGTCCTCGAGCTCGATGCGGTGCGCGATGGCCTCGACGAGCTCGTCGGCCCGGTGGCCCTCGGGCAGCCGGTACGTGTTGGTGTTCGGGACGTGGCAGCCGCCGGCGGGCAGCGGCTCGAAGGGCGCGCGGAGCGTCGCGATGCCGGTCGCCATCAGGGCGCCCATGGTCGTGCCGTGGTAGGCGGTCTCGCGCGCGATCAGCTTGTACTTGGTCCCGTTGCCGCGGAGCTTGTGGTACTGGCGGGCGAGCTTGAGCGCCGACTCGACGGCCTCGCTGCCGCCGCTGGTGAAGAAGACGCGGTTCAGGTCGCCCGGCGCCAGCTCGGCGATCTTGGCCGCCAGCTCGATCGCCCGCGGATGGGCGTAGGACCAGTTGGTGAAGAAGGCGAGATCCTTGGCCTGGTCGGCACCCGCCTGCGCCACCTCGGCGCGGCCGTGGCCGATGTTCGTGCAGAACAGCGAGCTGAGCCCGTCGAGGTATCGCTTGCCGTGCTGGTCCCACACGTAGCAGCCGTCGCCGCGCACGATGATCGGCACCTCGGCGCCGTCCTCATAGGAGCCCATGCGGCTGAAGTGCATCCACAGGTGTCGCTTCGCGAGCTCCTGGAGCTCGGCGTTGCTCGTCTCGGCCGTCAGCGCCATGAAGAGCCTCTCCCCTTTCCGGTTGTCCGATCCGTCGGGTCGATGGTCGCAATGGACAACCGTACCCGGGCGACAAGCATCGCGCGTCAACACACGCCGCGATGGCCCAAGGTCGGTTCAGATTTGTGCCACTCAGTCGAACCGGGATGCTGGGAGGGTGACTCCAGTTGGACACCATGCACGACATCCGGCTGATCGAGCTCGCCAAGCGCTACGGCGACGTCCAGGCCGTCGACGGGATCAGCCTCGACGTCGCCCACGGTGAGTTCTTCACGTTCCTCGGCCCGTCGGGGTCCGGGAAGACCACCACGCTGCGGCTGATCGCGGGCTTCGAGCTGCCCGACGCGGGCCGGGTCGAGCTCGGCGGCCACGACGTCAGCCGGGTGCCCGCCTACGCACGCGACGTCAACACGGTCTTCCAGGACTACGCGCTGTTTCCGCACATGACCGTCGCGGACAACGTCGCCTACGGGCTGCGGATCAAGGGCGTCGCCAAGGCCGAGCGCCGCACCCGCGCCGGGGAGGCGCTGGAGCTGGTGCGGCTGCCGGATGTCGGCGCACGCAAGCCGTCGCAGCTCTCCGGCGGTCAGCGCCAGCGCGTCGCGCTCGCCCGGGCGATCGTCAACCGCCCTCGCGTGCTGCTGCTCGACGAGCCGCTGGGGGCGCTCGACGCCCAGCTCCGCCACGGGATGCAGGTCGAGCTCAAGCGCATCCAGAGCGAGGTCGGGATCACGTTCGTCTACGTGACCCACGACCAGGAGGAGGCGCTGACGATGAGCGACCGCCTGGCCGTGTTCGACGCCGGGAGGATCGTCCAGGTCGGCGCGCCCGCCGACGTGTACGAGCATCCGGCGACCGAGTTCGTCGCCGGGTTCGTCGGCACCTCGAACCTGCTCGAGCGCGCCGGGCGCCGGTTCACCGTCCGCCCGGAGAAGATCCGGCTGCTGACCGACGGCGCCACGAGCGACGGCCTGGTCACCGAGCACGGACGGGTCACCGACGTGAGCTACGTCGGGCCGCTGACGCGGTATGTCGTCGCCCTCCGGGAGGGCGGCCAGTTGCAGGTCGTGGCACAGAACCTGGAGACCTCGTCCGCGCAGGCGCTCGAGGAGCAGGGTCGGGAGGTCAGGGTGGCCTGGCGCGAGGAGCACACCTCCGCCATCGCAGTTCAACCGGAGGAGGAAGGTCCATGAAGATCCGCATGTGGTTCGCGGTCCTGTCCGCGGCGGCGCTGTTGATCGCCGCCGGCTGCGGCGGCAGCGACTCCAGCAGCGGCAGCGCCAGTGGCTCGGTCAAGCCGGGCAGCGACGCCAAGCCGATGGCCAAGCTCGGCGCCGGCGAGGGCAAGCTCAGCATCATCGCCTGGGCCGGCTACGCCGAGGACGGGTCCACCGACCCGAAGGTCGACTGGGTGACGCCGTTCGAGAAGCAGACCGGCTGCCAGGTCGACGTCAAGATCGGCAACACCTCCGACGAGATGGTCACGCTCATGCGGACCGGCCGCTACGACGGCGTGTCGGCCTCGGGCGACGCGACGCTGCGGCTGATCGCCGGCGGCGACGTCGCGCCGGTCAACACCGACCTCGTCCCCAACTACAAGGACGTCTTCGCCGGCCTGAAGGACAAGCCCTTCAACTCGGTCGACGGACAGATGTACGGCATCCCGCACGGCCGCGGCGCGAACATCCTGATGTGGAACTCCAAGAAGATCGCCCAGCCGCTGGACTCGTGGGCCGCGGTCTTCGACGACGCGTCGCAGCACAAGGGCAAGGTCACGGCCTACGACAGCCCGATCTACATCGCCGATGCGGCGCTGTACCTCAAGGCGACCAAGCCGGACCTGAAGATCGACAACCCCTACGAGCTCGACGACCAGCAGTTCCAGGCGGCGGTCGACCTGCTCAAGGCCCAGCGGGTCAACATCGGCGAGTACTGGGCCGACTACACGAAGGAGCAGCAGGCCTTCGCGAACGGCAACTCCTACGTCGGCACGACCTGGCAGGTCATCGCCAACCTGCTGGAGGGCGACAAGGTGCCGATCAAGACCACGCTGCCCAAGGAGGGCTCCACGGGCTGGTCGGACACCTGGATGATCTCGTCGAAGGCCAAGCACCCCAACTGCATGTACGAGTGGATGAACTGGATCATCTCGCCGAAGCCCAACGCCGAGGTGGCGGAGTGGTTCGGGGAGGCTCCGGCCAACGCGAAGTCGTGTGCGCAGACGGAGGTCAAGGATCACTGCAAGATCTTCCACGCCGCCGACGAGGCGTACTTCGACAAGGTCTCGTTCTGGACGACGCCCCGCAAGGACTGCGGCGACGCTCGCGGGGCCACGTGCAAGGACTACTCCGCCTGGGTGCAGGCCTGGACGGACATCAAGGGCTAGCGACGGACCCGGTTGGCCGCCACGGTCGACACGAAGCCCACGAGGAGGTCGGCGGGCCGGCGGCTCGCCGACCTCCTCCACGGGCACCGTCGCGCCCAGGTCGGGCTGCTGCTGGCCGGCCCGCTGGGCTGGCTGGTCATCGCCTACCTGGGCTCGCTCGCCGTCCTGTTCGTCGCCGCGTTCTGGCAGCTGGACGACTTCAGCGGCCAGATCGTCCACTCCTACTCGCTGGCCAACTTCGAGACGCTCTGGGAGGGGCAGGTCTACCGCGAGATCGTCCTGCGGACGGTCGGCGTGGCGGCGGCGGTGACGGTCACCGACGCGATCCTCGCGTTCCCCATCGCGTTCTACATGGCCAAGGTCGCGACGCCGCGGGCCCGCGCGGCCCTGACCGTCGCCGTGCTGATGCCGCTGTGGGCCAGCTACCTGGTCAAGGTCTACGCGTGGCGCACGATCCTCAACGAGGACGGCATCCTCAACTGGGCGCTGGGGCCGTTCGGGCTCAAGGGGCCGGGCTACGGGATCGTGGCCACCTGGCTGGTCTTCAGCTACCTGTGGCTGCCCTACATGGTGCTGCCGATCTACGCCGGGCTCGAGCGGATCCCGAACTCGCTGCTGGACGCCTCCGGCGACCTCGGCGGCAAGCCCGGCACGACGTTCCGGCGGGTCGTGCTCCCGATGGCCTTCCCGGCCGTGGCGGCCGGGTCGATCTTCACCTTCTCGCTGACGCTCGGCGACTACATCACGCCGCAGCTCGTCAGCTCCAAGCAGTTCATCGGCAACGTCGTCTACGCGAACGTCGGCGTGGCCAACAACCTGCCGCTCGCCGCGGCGTTCGCCACCGTGCCGGTGGTCGTCATGGTCGTCTACCTCCTGGTCGCCCGGCGGCTGGGAGCCTTCGAGCAGCTGTAGCCATGCACCTGTCCCGCGGAACACGCTGGGCGCTGCGCGCCGGAACTGCGCTGACGCTGGCCTTCCTCTACGCGCCGTTGATCGTCATCGCGATCTACGCCTTCAACGACCGGCGCACCGCGACGTGGCCGCCGCCGGGCTTCACCCTGGACTGGTTCGACAAGGCCTTCCACAACCAGGGGGTGCGCGACGCGCTGTGGACGTCGGTGCAGGCCGGCATCGGCGCCACGCTGATCGCGCTGGCGCTGGGGACGCTGGCCGCGTTCGCCGTCGCCCGCTACCGGTTCTTCGGGCGGGAGGCCGTGTCGTTCTTGGTGATCCTGCCGATCGCGCTGCCGGGCATCGTCACCGGCATGGCGATGAACTCGACGTTCACGCAGGTCCTCGGCGTCGACCTGACGCTCTTCACGATCATCGTCGGCCACGCGACCTTCTGCATCGTCGTCGTCTACAACAACGTCGTCGCGCGGCTGCGGCGCACGAGCGCCTCGTTCGAGGAGGCCTCGGCCGACCTCGGCGCCCACACGTGGCAGACCTTCTGGTTCGTCACGTTCCCGCAGCTGCGCTCGGCGCTGGTCGCCGGTGCGCTCCTGGCCTTCGCGCTGAGCTTCGACGAGGTGATCGTCACGACGTTCACCGCGGGCGATCGCGAGACGCTGCCGATCTGGATCCTCTCGAACCTGTCGCGCCCCAACCAGCTGCCGGTGGTCAACGTCGTGGGCGTCGTGGTGATCCTGCTGTCGATCATCCCGGTGTACGTCGCGCAGCGGATCACCTCCGATCCGGTCACCAGCCCCGGCGCGGTCGCCGCCGGTCCACCCCCGTGATCGGGCGTCCGCGGCAGGACAGCGGGGCGGCTTTCCGATCGCGACATCGCCGGTTCTTGTCACAGAACCGCCGCTCACACGTACTTAAGGGTGCGTGCCTTACGTCTCCTGCCCCACCTGCCGGTTGGCCAGCTATGCCGTGACGCCCCACAGCGGCCATCCGCTGTGCCCCCACTGCGACGCCGAGCTCTTCCCGGCGTCGTCGCCCATGAGCGCCGTTGCGCCGCCGTCCACCGACGCGCAGGAGCCCGGCGCGTCGGCCCGCGCGGCCTAGGCGAACACTGGCCCAGAGGGCCAGGTTCCCTTGCGGGTCTTCGCCCAGGGGGCGAAACCCGCGGCGGGTTAGGGACCCACGCTCCTTTGGGGCGCCGTCTACGAGGTCGTCACGGGCGCACTGTCGAGGTCGGTCAGCGCGTAGTCCAGCGCGTGGAAGGCGCGGCGCGCGGCGACGAGGTCCGCCCGCGTCGACGGCGACACGACCCGCCCGCTGTCCAGCAGCCGGTTGGCGCCCTTGACGTCCCCGCGGGCCAGCGCGGTGCGCGCGCGGTCGAGGTCGGCGGCGAACCCGCGTACGCCCGCGACGTAGCGCGCCTGCGCGCGGCGCGCCTCCGCGGGCGGCTGCAGCCCCTCGATGCGTCCCGCCCAGGCCCGCAGCAGCCGCTGCAGCGCCGCGACGCGCTGCGCCTGGTCCGCCGCGGGCGCGTCGGACGGCAGCTCCTTGCCGACGCCGTACTTCGGCGCCAGCCCCGCCGCGCTCACGTTGAACGCGTGGACGTACTCGCCCTTGTCCAGCGGGCCGGTGGGCAGCTGCCGCACCTCGGTCTGCGGACGGCCGCAGCCGGCCGCGGTCAGCGCCGCGGCGAGCACGAGGAGGAGAACGCAGACGGGGCGGCGGGTCATGCCGCCCGCAACGCTACGGGTTGGACGCCGCTCAGGCCGCGGCGGTGCCCGCGGCGACCGGGCCGGAGGCGGCGCGCGGGGCGGGCGTCATCGCGGAGGCCACGATGACCAGCAGGAAGGCGACGGCCTGGAGCACGATGCCGAAGGTCGAGCCGGGCAGCGGGTCGCCGAAGACGATGATCCCCGCGGCCACCGTGGTGACGTTGGCGGCGGTGCCGGTGATGGCGATGACCGGGACGGCGTCGCCGTCCTGCAGGCCACGCGCCGAGGAGAAGAAGGCGGCGACGGACGCGGCGATCGTGACGTAGAGCCACGGGCTGGCCGCGATGCTCAGCAGGCCCGCGTCGCCCGCGATGCCGGTCAGCGCCTTGATCGCGACGTCCGAGACGCCGAACAGGACGCCCGCGGCGGCGCCGAGCATGACGCCGTGGTGCTGGGCCGGAGCACCAACGCGCGGCCCCATGATGAGCAGGCCGCCGATCCCGAACAGCCCGGCCTCGAAGGCGATCATCGCCGGGGTCGAGAAGCTGCTGTGCGCGCCCTCGTGGTTGGTCGGGAACGTCACGGCCAGCAGCACGAGGCCGAGGCACGTGAGCGCCAGGCCCCACCACTGGCGGTTGCCCACGGACACGCCGAAGAGGCGGTCGGCCATCACGCCGATCATCACGACGCCGCCGGCCAGGACGACCTGGACCACCGAGATCGGGGCCACCGCAAGGGCGGCCACGTGGAACACCCACGCGCTCGTGGCGATCGCCATGCCGATGGCGAACCACTTGGACGAGTACAGGTTCCTCGCGGTGCGAAAGGGGCGACGGATGTCGACCTTCGCGCACTCGCAGGCACCGCGGTGCTTGAAGAAGAACCCGAGGTTCGAGACGAAGGCGCAGATCAGCGCGAGAAGGATGCCGAGTTGGATCGTCATGCAGTGGTGGTGGGGGCGAGTACGGCGGTCAAGCGTTGTGGGCACAGATGGACCCAGCCGACCGATCTCTCACCCCAGACATCGGCACAGCCGCCGAACCGCTTGACCCAAACGGTCCTCGCAGAGCGTAGCGGTCTCATTTCTCGGATGCGTAAGGATTGCTGCCACGCGGCAGAATCCCCGCAAATGTGCGGCAAACCGCTGCTGTTCTGCGACATCGACGGCGTCATCTCGCTCTGGGGCTTCCCGGTCGACACTCGTCCACCCGGCGTTTACGCCGTCGTGGACGGCATCTCCCACTTCCTTTCCACCCTGGCGGGCGACCACCTTCTGGCCCTGTCGACCCCTTGACAGACGCTACGGGCTGACGACCACCCGGTCGCGTCCGGCGTCCTTGGCGGCGTAGAGCGCCGCGTCGGCCCGGGCGTACTGCGTGTCGAGGTCGAAGCCGCCCGCGCCGGAGAGGGCGACGCCGAAGCTCATCGTCACGTGCTGGCCGGCGATGGGCATGCCGCGGACGACCTCACGCAGCTTCTCGGCCAGCTCCTGCGCCTCGGCCTCCGTGGCTCCCGGCATCAGCACGATGAACTCCTCGCCCCCCAACCGGTAGGCGAGGTCGTACGCGCGCAGCGCCGTACGCCAGCGGTAGGCGATCTCGCGCAGGACCGCGTCGCCGACCTGGTGGCCCTCGCGGTCGTTGATCGCCTTGAAGTGGTCGAGGTCGCCGACGACGACGCCCACCGGGCGGCCGCTGACCTCGGACTGCAGCTCCAGCTCGCGGCCGCGGGCGGCCAGCGCCTTGCGGTTGAGCATCTGCGTCAGCGGGTCGACGATCGCGTCGGCGCGGTGCTCGACCTCGGACCGCATGAGGGCCGAGCCCACCAGCGCGATCCCGCACACGAGCGACAGCGGGAAGGCCAGCAGGAACGGCGCGTCGGCGACGCGCTGGGCGTCGACCCCGGCGGTCGCGGCGACCAGCAGGCCGGCCGTCAGCGCGACGGCCGCCGCCAGCCCGCGCGGCGTGAAGCGCCCGACGCCGGTGGCGATCGGGATGCCGAGCCACATGACCATCGGCGAGTCCGGGCCGCCGGTCAGCGCCGCGGTCAGCGCGACCATCACCTGCGTGAACGACCACGCCAGGGCGTACACGATCTCGGCGTGGCGGGTGTGCCCGAGCAGCCGGTCGGCCAGGAGGAAGGCGACCACGACGGACGGCAGCATCGCCACCGGCAGCCACCCCAGCTCCGGGATGCACGCCATGATGACCAGCGCCTGCAGCGCGAAGGTGATCTGGCGCGCGGTGCGCGGGCGGCCGTCGACCTCCTGCAGCCGCGCGCGGACCGCGTGGTCGATGAGCCAGGTGTCCTCGGCGGCCGGATCGAGCGCGGGCATGGTCGCCACGGGCGTCATGCAGCCGCCTCCTCGAGCGAGGACTCGGGCGCCGCCGCCGCGCGCGGGCCGCCGCAGACGCGGTCGCGCCCGCCCCGCTTGGCGGCGTACAGCGCCGCGTCGGCGCTGGCGTACAGCGTGTCGAAGTCGAACGCCTCACCGTCGGCCGAGGCGGCCACGCCGAAGCTCATGGTCACCGACTGGCCGGCGATCGGCGCGGCGCCGACCGACGCGCGGAGGCGCTCGGCGACCTCCTCGGCCTCCTCGACGGTCGCGCCCGGCAGCAGCACGAGGAACTCCTCGCCGCCCAGGCGATAGGCCATCTCGTAGGCGCGCAGCGACAGCCGCCAGCGGAACGCGACGTCGCGCAGGACCGCGTCGCCGACCTGGTGGCCGGCACCGTCGTTGACCCGCTTGAAGTGGTCGAGGTCGCCGAGGACCACCCCGACCGGCCGCCGGGTGAGCTCGGTCTGCTGCGCGAGCTCCGCGGCGCGCGTGACCAGCGCCTTGCGGTTGAGCATCTGCGTCAGCGGGTCCATGACGGCCTCGGCGCGCTGGGCGACCTCGGTGTGCATGTGCGCCCAGCCGAACAGCGCGACGCCGACGATCAGCATCGCCGGGAACAGGACGAGCGACGGACGCGACGCGACGCCGCTCGGGTCGTAGCCGGCGGTCACGCCGACGAGCATCACCAGCGTCACCGAGACGCCAGCGACGATCCCGCGCGTCGTGAACCGCCCTGGCAGCGACGACACCGCCAGCGCGTACCAGAGGATGCACGGCGCAGTGGGGCCGCCGGTGATGAGGGCGCCGACCGTGATCGCCACGAGCGTGCCGGTCCACGCGATCGCGTACGGGATCTCCGGGCGCGCGACGCGCGACATGCGCCGGTCGCAGACGCCGAACAGCACGGCGACCGCCACCATCGGCGCAGGCGTCCACCAGCCGAGCCAGGGGGCGCAACCGAGCAGCACGGCCAGCTGTAGCACGAACGTCACGTTGCGCAACGTGCGCACGCGCGGGCTCATGTCGAGCATGCGCTCGCGCCCTACGTCGTCGGTCAGCCATGTCGCCGGGGCGGTCCCCTGGCCGGTGCCGTCTACGGCGACCGGATCCGTCATCCCCATGGGTCTCTGATCGGCCGCGGGCGGTGCGGGTTGAGGAGGTTTGGACGCACGGAGGGCGCCCTCGCGGGCGCCCTCCGGTCCTGCGGATGCTGTCTCGGTTCGAGCTAGGACTCGTTGGAGTCCGACGGCACGTCCAGCTCGGCGAGCTCGTCGGCGAACCCGGTGTCGCCACCGGCGCCGATGTCCTCGAGCTGCGCGAGGTCCTGGTCGAACCCGGCGCCGAAGCCGCCGAGCGTGTCACCGTCGCCGAGGCCCAGCTCGGCGGCGATCTCGTCCTGGTCGAGCAGGCCGACCTCGTCCATCGCGCGCGGCAGCGGCTCGGACGGCTCGATCTCGATCCGCCGGTACCGCTTGAGGCCCGTGGCGGCCGGGATCAGCTTGCCGATGATCACGTTCTCCTTGAGGCCGTTGAGGGTGTCCTTCTTGCCCTCGAGCGCGGCGTCGGTGAGCACCTTGGTGGTCTCCTGGAAGGAGGCCGCCGACAGGAAGGAGTCCGTGTTGAGGGACGCCTTCGTGATCCCGAGGATGATCTCCTCGTACTGGGCCGTCTCGCCCTTCTTCTTCTTGACCTCGTCGTTGACGCGCGCGAACTCGTAGCGGTCGACGAACTGGCCGGGCAGGTAGCCCGTGTCGCCCTTCTGGTCGACACGGACCTTCTTGAGCATCTGACGCACGATCAGCTCGATGTGCTTGTCGTTGATGTCCACGCCCTGGGACTTGTAGACCTCCTGCACCTCCTTGACGAGGTACTGCTCGGTCTCGGTCCGGCCGCGGAGCTTCAGCAGGTCGTGCGGGTACAGCGAGCCCTCGTTGAGCTGCGTACCGGCCGCGACGCGCTGACCGTTCTCGACCAGCAGGCGCGTGCGCCGCGGGAACGTGTACCGGTGCTCCTCACCGCTGTCGTCGGAGACGACGACGGTGCGGGCCTTGTCGGTCCCC
>Ga0193699_10000223_pt1 | contig 25538 bp, 21 predicted proteins | sample L3c2metaG_FD_160095 | JGI IMG/M metagenome (GOLD analysis project Ga0193699, IMG submission 160095) | Soil microbial communities from a riparian zone of the East river system, Colorado, United States - L3c2 | ecosystem: Environmental > Terrestrial > Soil > Riparian zone | place: USA: East...
TGAATCCCGACGGGAGTTTCAATGTCATTCGCGAAGGGCTGGATCCCTTCGCGTCGATGAGTCTCTATCACTGGCTGCTGACGATCTCGTGGCTGAGATTCGTCGGATTCATTGCGGCCACGTATGTAGTCGCCAATGCAGTCTTCGCGGTTGCATTTCTGCTTTGCGGGCCGGATGCGCTGCAATCCAGCTCCGGCAGCTTCGCGGGACAGCCGTTCTACCGAGCGTTCTTTTTCAGCGTCGATACCTTCGCGACGATCGGTTATGGAAACATCGTTCCGGTTGGTGTAGCGGCGAACACGCTGGTGACGATCGAAGCGCTGCTCAACATCCTTGGTATCGCACTAGCGACGGGGGTAATCTTCGCCCGTTTCTCACGGCCATCGACAAAAATCATCTACAGTCGAAATGCGATAGTCGCTCCGTATCGCGACATGACCGCGTTGGAGTTCCGCATCGCCAATGCGAGGAGCAATCAGCTCATCGAAGTTCAAGTCCAGGCAATTCTCACCAAGATGGAGCGAGTTGGCGGAGCGACCGTGAGAAAGTTCTACGACCTGGACCTCGAGCGCCATCGTGTCGTGTTCTTCGCGCTGAGTTGGACCGTGGTGCACCCAATTGACTCGAACAGTCCGATGTGGGGTTTGACACATAAGGATCTGATCGATTCGGACGCGGAGCTTTTGGTGCTTCTGCTCGGGACCGATGAGACGGTGTCACAGTCGGTGCACTCGAGGTCTTCCTACAAAGCGGACGAGATCGTCTGGGGCGCAAAATTCGCGAACATGTTCCTGCGTACGGAGTCTGGCGGGATCATCGGCATGAACCTGAGTCGGATTCATGACATCGAGATGGTGTATTCTGGATAAACGCTCCCAGATCCCGTCTCTCGGCAATTCAACCATCAAAGGACAAACTATGAAAATCAGGACTTGGCCTGTATTAGGGCTTCTGTTAACGCCAGTAATCGTACATGCGCAAGACAGTCAGGCGCCATTGGGCTCTATCCCCCAAATCGTTGTTACTGGGCGAGGAGAGGTAAAGGTCTCGCCCGATAGGGCAACGATCCAGATCAGCGTTCAGACCCGTGGGTCGACGGCTGCTGGTGCGGCCGCCGAGAATGCGAACAAGCAGCAGGGTGTACTCGCCGCTCTTCGTGCGCTGGGTTTGGGAACCGATCAGCTCTCCACGATCAACTACAATGTCTATCCCGAACAGCGTTACGAGCAGGGAAAGGAGCCGGTGATCGTTGCTTACAACGTGACGAATACGATTCTCGCTGATGTCCGAAAGCTTACCCAGGTTGGGCCGGTGATCGATGCTGCTCTCTCGCACGGAGCGAACATGATCACGTCGCTTCAGTTCTACGCGTCCAATACGGAGACTGCACGTCGAACAGCAATTGCGACGGCTATCGAAAAGGCACGGGCTGACGCGGAGGTGGCGGCCAGAGCTGCGCACGGAACGCTCGGGACATTACTCGAGGTTAATATCGCGTCCTATTCGCCACCGCCGCCGCGCCCGATGATGATGATGGCTAAGCAGGCTCAGGCAGACACTCCGATAAACCCGGGCGAGGAGACACTTGCTGTCGAGGTAGGCACCCGCTGGAAATTCATCCCAGGCCAATAACCTAATTTCCACGTGGAACACCATTAGGCCGGTTCCACGTGGAAACCCTCCGGCTGGATGGCTAGATTACGCGCCATACCTACAACGGCAGATCGTGGCGCGAATCATAGCAATTGCAAATCAGAAGGGTGGAGTGGGGAAGACGACAACGGCGGTGAATCTTGCCGCCAGTCTCGCAGCCGCAGAGCAGCGAACACTCCTTATCGATGCTGATCCTCAGGGCAATGCGACCAGTGGTGTTGGTCTCCAGAAGGAAAATGTCCCCCTTAGCCTTTACGACGTCCTGGTCGGAAATTCAGATCTGCGGTCGTCCCGCCAGACAGGCGTCCAGTTCGAAAAACTCGATGTGGTAGGCGCCACTCCGGATCTCGCAGCGGCCGAAGTCGAGCTCGTCGACAGAGGGGACCGCGATCACGTCATGCGGGACGCAGTTCAATCTCTTCGCGCCGATTACGATTTCGTCATCATCGATTGCCCCCCTTCGCTGGGCTTGATCACGATCAACATGCTCGCCGCCGCGGACGCTCTTCTCATTCCGCTCCAGTGCGAGTACTACGCCCTCGAAGGCCTGTCCCAACTTCTCAATACAGTCCACCGGGTGCAGCACAGCGCAAACGAAAAGCTCGGTATCGATGGCGTTCTACTGACCATGTACGACTCACGCCTTAACCTCTCGAGGCAAGTCGCTGAAGATGCCAGAGAGTATTTCGGCCCTAAGGTATTCAGCAGTGTCGTCCCAAGAAATGTTCGACTGGCTGAGGCGCCCAGTTTCGGAAAGCCGATCATTCTATACGACGTTGCTTCGGTCGGCGCACAGGCGTACATGAATGTCGCGAAGGAGCTGATTCAACGAACCGCGCAAGGAGACGACGGTGGCCACTGAGAAAACACCCAGGCGATTGGGGAGAGGACTCGAAGCCCTTCTTGGCAATGCGAGCGGCCTGTCTTCGAGCGACGAAGGCGCGCTCAAGTCCATCCCAATCGGACAGATCGGCCGCAATCCATTCCAGCCACGGCGGGAGTTCAACTCGGAGGAGCTCGGAGAGCTGCAGGAGAGCCTGAACTCAAGCGGCCTTCTCCAGCCGATAACCGTCAGACGCCGACCAGGAAAAGATGGTTTCGAGCTGATCGCCGGCGAACGCCGCCTCCGCGCCGCGATGAAGCTCGGCTGGAAGGAGATCCCGGCAATCATCAAAGACATCGATGACAAGACGGTTCTCACCTTAGCCCTAGTTGAGAATCTTCAGCGAACGGATCTCAATCCGATCGAAGAAGGCGAAGGCTACTACAGACTTGCCAATGAGTTTGGCCTCACGCAACAGCAGATTGCGGAAACGGTCGGAAAGGACAGAACCACGATCGCCAACATGCTCCGCGTCCTTCAGCTGCCTGAGGTTGTCCGAAAGCTGCTGCAGGATGGCCAGCTCTCCATGGGACACGCGAAGGTCCTTCTCGGGCTGGAAGACCCAGCTATGATCGCTACTCTCGCACGCGAGATTGTAAAAGAAGGCCTAACCGTCAGAGAAGTGGAGAGACGTCTTCGTGAATTCGCTGGACCCCGCACTGGTAAGAAGGCGGGTCGCCCGCGGTCGATAGATCGGTTGCCCCCTGAAGTCAAACGGATTGAAGACCGACTGCGGCGATACCTACAGACTGATGTGAACGCGACCGTAGGAAAGAATGATCGAGGCACTCTGACTCTCCACTTCTACTCGGCCGATGATCTGCAACGACTCCTCGAGGTCATGAGAGTCCCAGACTAATCAACAGAGTTGTTAACCTTAGCCGTAACTCATTATAGCATAAGGAGTTAAGGCATCAGCGTCTCCTCCAAATGATGGTTCTCCACACAAATATGCACGCGATCTAATGAGCAATTCGCAAGACTTGGCGGCCTACACAGATGAGCTTCTGAATACCGCAAGCACGCCGGATTATCCTCACGCGGTCAACGGTCTTCAGCTCGAAAATCGCGCCCCAATCCGAGCAATCGCAGCGGCAGTCGACTTCTCTACAAGGGCGATCCAAGGCGCCGCTGAAGCGGGGGCCAACTTTCTCATCGTCCACCATGGAATGTTCTGGGGTGGCGTCGGCCCATTCAGCGGTCCTTCGTACAGAACGCTTCGGATGTTGATGGAGAATGACATCGCTGTCTACTCATCGCATTTGCCGCTCGATCGACATCCCACACTGGGCAACAACTCACTTCTGGCGGCCGAGCTGCGGCTTGTAGCAACAGGTTCGTTCGCACGCTTTCAGGATACGTTCATCGGAGTAAGCGGCGAAAATGACATCGAGACAGCTTCGCTTATTTCACAGGCTCGTGAATTTGCGAAACCTTATGGTGAGATACGCACCTCGAGAGTGGCGAGCGGACGCCGAACCAGAAAGTGGGGAATCTGTACCGGCGCCGGTGCTTCGGCGGAGACGCTCAGTGAAGCATCCACGGCAGGAATCGATACTCTGATCGTGGGCGAAGGACCTCACTGGACTGCGATCCACGCCGAGGAACACGATCTCGCAATCATCTACGCGGGTCATTACGCGACGGAGACCCTCGGCGTTCGGGCATTGGCGCAGCATCTCGCTAAGAAGTACGAGCTGCCATGGAGTTTCATCACTGCACCTACGGGACTTTAGCGCGTCAACAGTCTGTGTATGCACTTCTCCATACAGAACGCCATTGTCCAGGAGCTGTTCGCTCGATCAAGCCGAGTTGTTGACCATCGTCGTTCTCAATATTGACGACGACGGCCGGTGTTCTGGATGACTCTATCCGCACAGCTGCGAGTACTTCACTCGTTGGCGTTGTCTCTTCAGCACCTGCCATCCGGCTGTAGTACGCGGGAGTAAACTTGCCAGTGGTTCCCGCTGGTCTTTCACCGATGATGAACAAGTGCTCGATCCGCGGGTTGGCTTCTTCGTTCACGCTGCGAACGACGTCTGCAATCACCACATCGACGGAATCGAGTCGGAACGTATAAGCCGAACGCACTCTGAACGGCAGTCCTTTGAAAGTCGGATCAGAAGCGATCGGTAGAGTCGCGGCGGTTCGCGCGAGTGATGCGGCAAGTGACGCCGAATCGACACTCGCCATTGCTTCAATCGAATCGAGCTTGATCGCTTGTGCGTGTCCGCTCGTGAAGCCTACCCGCCATCCGGAATTCGCACCACGTACTCCCGCAAGCGGCCATGCATAGCAGTCTGGTGTGCTATCGGATCGAATAGCGGCTACGGCTTTTGAGCCGTCCAATTTCCCTGTTCTTCCAAAGAGATCGAACACGAGGCCGCGAACGGGCGCAGCAGTTCCCTGAACCGACGCAATCGTACTGTCGCTGACGTCCGGCAATATCACAGCGGCGCTGTCCGCGCTATTTCCCATCGAAACAAGCATCACTGGTCCGGCATCTACATCCCAGTTCGGATTACCTCCAGGAGCCGAAGCAGCCACCGGTGGGAGTGATCCTCGAGATGAATCGCCTACACCCTGTCCCTTATCGCGGCAGGCGAGCACAACGAGCGCGAGTAATCCAGCACGTAGTAAACGCATAGGATCCAACGTCATGAGGGGATTGGCCGTTGCCTTTCTCAGCATCGAGACTACTCATCCCAATGCTACGTCACCATACGTATTCGAGCAAAGCACTAGACGGTGTAACTTCACATGTGAGTTACTCGTGCTGAGATCCTACCGACACAAATAAAGGCATCGATGACTTCAACATTGAGCAATCCGGTAGATGTTGCCGGCGGAATGATCAGCGGTATTGGTTCGGGAGATCTAAACCCTCCCTTAGCTCCGCTGAGGGAGCGCCTGAGCTGGGCGCTCTACGATTTTGCCAACACGGTTTTCTCGATGAATATCGCCACGTTGTACTTCTCTGCGTGGCTGGTCGGTGATCTCGGCCACTCCAACACGCTGTACGCCACTGTAAACGGAATCGCTTCCGCGCTGGTTGTCGTATCGATTCCTGTTTTTGGAGCGATCTCCGACGCAACTCAAAGACGAAAGCCCTGGGTCGTCGGTTTTACGCTCATCGCGTGTGTATCGATCGTTGCTATGGCAATTCTTGGCCAGATCGGACTCCCATTGATTGGCGAGGGAGTGACAGGTGCAGTCTCGAGCACGATGATGTCGCCCGGGATTGCGTTATTTGGAGTGCTCGCAGCGTTTACGATCGCGAACTATGCCTATCAAGGCGCGCAGCCGTTCTACAACGCGATGTTGCCCGAGCTCGCTCCAGTGGATCATCGAGGACGGCTCTCCGGGATGGGCTCGGCATTTGGCTACATCGGCTCGATTACCGGCGTCTTGTTGACGCTTCCGTTTTTCACCGGAGCAGTGCCGATACTTGGAGCCATTCCAGACCGCGCTATAAGCCTTCTTAGGAGCCTGGTCCCGTTTACCTCACACGGTGGTCGTGTTTCCACGTTCGTCCCAACTGCAATTCTCTTTTTTCTCTTCTCGGTTCCGCTGTTCATCTTCTGCCGAGATCACAACGTGGTATACGGAGAGAAGGGAGTGCTCTGGCGGAAGGCATTCCAGGACGTCCGTCAAACGCTAAGGGAGGCGAAGAACTATCCGGGAACAATGAGGTTCATCCTCACCTCTTTCCTCTACCAGGATGCAATGGGGACGATCATCGCGAACATGGCGCTTTATGCAATTTTCGCGATGAAATTCGAAAAGGGCTCCGAAGCGACGCTCTTCGTGATCCTCACAATTCCCGCTGTACTTGGCAGTTTCGGCATTGGCCGATTGGTGGATCGCTTTGGGCCCAAGCGAACTCTCTCCTGGGTCCTCATGGGATGGGTCGTACTCCTGATCGCAATGATCGTGGCTCCGTCGAGGGCCGCATTCTGGATCGTGGGAGCTGGCATCGGCCTGATCTACGGCGGTGTTTCGACTGCGGAGCGGCCTTTACTACTGAGCCTCGTGCCTGATGTCGAGGCTGGCCGATTCTTCAGCTTGATGGTTCTCTCCTCTCGCGCTGCCGCTGTAGTCGGTCCATTTGTCTGGGCATTGGCCGTTGACGGTCTCTCCTCGTCAATGGGGGTTGGCTTCGCCTATCGCTCGGGGGTCGCAACCGTCGCAATCGGAATGGTGCTGGCGCTTTTGCTGCTCCGGGGAGTTCCAGACAACTTCGAGAAATCAGCGTCGACGAAATGATTTACTCTGTCTTGAAATGGATCACAGGTATAGCCCTCCACTGGTTCTACGGAGACATCCGTGTCGTGGGCAAAGACAAAATTCCAGCACAAGGACCGTTGCTGATCGCGGTCAATCATCAGAACGCTCTCGTTGATTCGCTGATCGCCGGTTGGGTCATGCCCCGTAGGATTGCAATGACGGCGAAGGCCACACTCTCTGACAATCCTCTGATCGCGTTCGCTTTCAGGATTCTCCATGTGGTGCCGCTTCGGCGCACGAGTGACGAAGCCAGACAGCAGAATGGGCTCCCAGTCGATCGATCACGCAATCGTGAAGCGTTCAGCGAGATAATCAGTCTGCTCCGACAGGGCGGAGCGGTGCTGATTTTTCCGGAAGGTAAGAGTCACAACGAATTTGGACTGGAGCCGCTCAAGACCGGATTGGCAAGGCTCGCACTTCAGGCTCGTGACGAAGGTGGCATCGAAGGCATCCGCATTCTTCCTTTGGGACTCGTCTTCGAGGACAAGGGTGCGCCGGGCACTGCGGTAGGGGTACGCGTTGGTAAGGCAATCGAGATGGATTCATGGTCAGCCGCGGATCACACCGCTCTGACAGAGGAGATTGCAAACCGATTGCGTGGCGTGTCCGAAATAGCCGGGTTACCACCCCAGCAAAACAGTTCGCGCGCACAGCATAAAGATTCCATCAAGGAACGGCTCATAGCTTCTGCTGCCTGGTGGGGCCGCTTGACGCATCAAACACCGGTAAGAATCGCGAGAAGCATGGCGGTTAAACGCAGCACGAACGCCGACGAGCCGGCAATGCTGACGATTCTATTTGGCATCGGTCTTGTGCTCGTTACTTATGTCATCCATCTCACGATCGTAGGCGCCTTGGGGCACTCGATCTGGATTGACTTCGTCTATCTGGTGGGACTGCTGACCGGAGCGTACTGGGCTGCCTTCGAGCCTCATCCTCGGCGCTACTAACTCTTTTAGAGCTTCGTCTCCAGCCAGTTTTTGCCCACACCAAGATCCACAACCAGCGGCACGGACAGCTGCGCTGCGTTCTCCATCTCATATTTCACGAGCTCGCTCACTTGCTCCAGCTCCTCCGGCAATACTTCGAACACGAGCTCGTCGTGAACCTGGAGCAACATTTTGCTTTGCAGCTTGCGCGTCCTGAGAGCGTCGTCGATTCGGATCATCGCAATCTTAATGAGGTCGGCTGCCGAGCCCTGAATGGGCGAATTGGCAGCAACTCTTTCACCAAATGCCCGAATGTTGAAGTTCCGTTCGCGTAGCTCCGGGATATATCGCCGCCGGCCGAATATCGTCTGCACGTATCCATTTTCCCGGGCGAACGCCACCATCGAGTCAAGGTAGTTCCGTACCCCTTGAAAGCGCTCGAAATAGCGCGCAATGAATTCTTTCGCTTCGGCGTGGTCGATCCCGAGCTGAAGGGAGAGAGCACGCGCTCCCTGGCCATAAATCGTCGCGAAATTGATCGTCTTGGCCCGACTTCGCATGACGCTCGTCACCTCGGGCAGAGGAACGTCAAAGATCGCTACCGCAGTCTGGCGATGTATGTCGCCCCCCGCCTGGAATGCTTCGACAAAGGCTGGATCGCGAGACAGGTGTGCGAGAAGCCGGAGCTCGATCTGCGAATAGTCGGCAGCCAACAGTAGCCAGCCCTCGCGTGGGATGAACCCTCGTCTTATGTCTCGGCCCAGCTCACTGCGAATTGGGATGTTCTGCAGATTCGGATCATTGGATGAAAGCCTGCCACTGCTGGCACCTGTCTGATTGTAGGACGTGTGTAAGCGGCCCGTTTTCGGGTTTACGAGGCGAGGAAGCGCGTCGAGGTAGGTGTTCTCGAGCTTGGATAACTCCCTGTACTCCATGAGCAGCGCCGGCAACTCATGCCCTGCTTCTGCCAGTTCCGTGAGAACACCCACATCGGTGGATGGGCCAGTGCTGGTTCGTTTGGTTACAGGGAGATTCAGCTTTCCAAACAGTATTTCTCGAAGCTGCGGATTGGAATTGATGTTGAATTCCACGCCGGCGGCTGCGTAGATCTTCTTCTCCACCTCTTCGCGCCCCGCTTGAAAGCGCTGCTTCAGCGACGAGAACAGCGGGAGGTCGATGGCTATCCCGGTCCATTCCATCTCGGCGAGCACGTCGACGAGGGGTATTTCCACACCATCAAACAGTCTGGTCAGCTGGTAGGATTCGAGCTGCGGCTCGAATATCCTCCGCATCTGCAGGGCTATGTCCGCGTCCTCACAGGCATAGTCTCGCGCTGCTTCGACGGGGCACTCGTCAAATGGAATCGCCGACCGGCCCTTGCCGCACAAATCCGCATACGATGTCATCGTATGGTCGAGAAATTCGAGGGCCAGCACATCCAGGCCATGCGATCGTCGCCCGGGATCAAGCACGTAACTCGCCAGCATGGTGTCGAAGTCCACCCCAGCGAGTTTCACCCCTATGGAGCGCAGTATCAGACGATCGTACTTCGAGTTTTGGGCAGTCTTTCGGATGGTTGGATCCGCTAGAATATCTCTGAGCGGCTGCATCTCTGGAGCAGTGATCGGCGGCAGATTGCGAACACTAGTTGGTCTGTTCGCTCGCAGGATTCTGGCGGCAATGCTCAACGAGTCGTTGTCGCTCTTTCTTTTCTTCGCCGGCGCTTCCGCAAACGGTTCGTCGCCTCCTCGAATCAAGCCTCGATCTTCTGGTGCGTCGGTTGCCGAACGGTCTCCAGCGGCATCGACAAGAAGTTCTCCCTGTTCTCCTTGTGGCAGCTTGTGCTGGAACGGGAAGTAGTACGCTTCGCCATCGCCGACGGCGATCGCAATCGAAACGAGTGACGATCGCAACGGGTCGGCTGGCTGAGGACTTCCGGAATTAATCAGAGTCTCAGTCGCAATTGCTACCATTTCGGCCTCACGTGCGCGTTTGATGGCGTGCTCCATCGCCTCGAGCGTATCAACGGTTACGTAGTTGACACTCTTCCGAGGCTTTTCTTCTGCCGGTGCTTGCACAGCCGAGTCTTTCGCGAGCGCGTGGAACTCCAATTCGATGAACAGGTCTCGCAACCGATTGTGATCCGGCTGCTTTACCTTGAGTGATTCGAGATCCAATGGAACGGGCAGATCCACGCGGATCGTCACCAGTTCCTTCGACAGCCGCGCATTCTCAGAGTGTTCGAGGAGCGCTTCGCGCGGGCGCTTCTTCGTAATCTCCGCGGCGTGATCCAGAATGGACTCCAGATGCCCGTACTGCTTCACCAGCTCGGCCGCCGTCTTGTCGCCGATTCCGCGTACTCCCGGAATGTTGTCCGACGAATCACCGACCAGCGCCAGATAGTCGGTCACGAATTCGGGAGGAACGCCGAGACGTTCCTCTGCGTTCTCGACACCGACCCAATGCTCCTCGACATTGGCTGGCCCGCCGCGGCCGGGGTTCAGGAGCCAGACTCCTGGCTTCACCAGCTGCTGGAAGTCCTTATCACCAGATACCACCACCACGTTCACACCCGCCTCGACGCTTCTCGCTACGAGGGTACCGATGACATCGTCGGCTTCGAAGCCAGGCAGCGTTAGAATCGGGATGCGATATGCGTCGAGCATCTCGCAAATACGGTCCATTCCCCGATCGAAATCGGACTGGAGCTCCTCGGTGAGCTTCTCACGTGTGGCTTTGTAGGCGGGATAACGCTCGTGCCGGAACGAAAGACCTGAATCGTGTACCCAGCCGAGGTACTCGGGCTGATGCTTGGTAATCAGGCGCTGAAGGAAGTTTGCAATGCCCCAACTCGCTGAAGTGTTCTCTCCTTTGCTCGTGGTGAGCGGGCGGGAGATCAGGGCAAAAAAGGCCCGATAGATGAGAGCATACCCATCAACGAGAAACAGCCGAGGGCCTTCTGGACCATTCATGGAGTGAATATAAAACGCCCTCGTCTGCGACGACGAAGGCGTTCTAAAATGATTTCCAGATGTGGCTACGGTCGCACGAACCCGGACGTTACCGCTGTTTGCGAGCGTTGAGCGAGAGGAATTCGGCTTCGCTTGGCCTGGTCAGTCTCCACCTGCCTGTCTCTTCGTAGAATACGAGTTGCGAACTGTACTTACGGTATTGCCAGACCTGTAGGCGAGTGGTCGATCCGACCTGCGTCGTCGACATCGCCGCATTCACGTTGCGTTCCAGGATCTGATCCGGCTCTCCCAGCGACACGAAGACCATTCCCCGATCCGACAGCCATCCCGGATTCCGATCGGCCCTGAATTCGGCGTTTGCCTGCTGAATCCGGCCGAAATAGTTCTGCATCTCTTCGTTGGTGGCAGTCTCGGGTATCGGATCGGTTGCGCGCAAAAACTCCGCCCATACTGTCGCGCGCCTTTCCAGCGGAGCTGTCCGGAGCTGGCTGAGTTGGAATGGATTCGCAAAGAAGCGCAGATACCCTAACATGTCCTCAAAAGACATGAGAGGAATGTCCTCGCCGAAGCTCACGAACAGAGGGGCTTTTGCGCTATCCGGCGAATCCCGTCTGGTGAATGAGACCTGCGCGATTCCAACACCCACTGTGGAGATTGGCACATTTACAACGCCGTTGAAGAGGCTTCCTCTTCGCGACAGCACCGCTGAGTCGCGCCACAATTGCGCTCCTTTGTCGTTTCGGACGACGAAGTCCACGGGAAGGCGAGTTCCCAGACCGTACGCCTCGACGTAGATCGCAACAGTGCTGTCGCGGCCAAAGACAGCACTCGAGCGTGGACTTGCAAGCAGTCGTGGCAGAGAATCGAGAACCGATCTCCCCATGGCTTCGTAAACGAGGAGCGGAGTAGAGAAGCGACCCGTGCTCAGTATCGGAATTCTGATGGTCGCCTGTTGAGTGGCGCTGCGTGAGCCTCCGATGTCACGAACCATCGCTGATAGAGTGTAGACACCCGGAGGAATATGAAAATAGTGCTGAAAGATCACACTCTCGTCGGTCCGGTTTATTTCCCGGAAAGAGCCAACGCGCACTATCTCCATCACATCGACGTTCGCTGCCTCAACATCTCCGCGAGTTATGATGAGCTTGACTTCGTACGGGGCGCGGTAGCGATCGCCTTCCCGAGTAAATGTGAGCGCCCTGTTGGGGACCGAGATACTCGCAAGAACGAGCGTCGTATCGGGAGAGCTGCTTGCAAACGCGGAAATCTTTCCGACGAATGAAAGCGGACTGGGTGCCGCCAGCAACCCGATCTGCCGGTACAGCTCGCTCACATCCGAATTTGTCCCACCATCGGTGGGAAGGACGCGCAAGTTGGGCTCGGGCGTTGGACGAGTGACCGTCGAAGTGCATGCACCAACGATTGCTGACGCTAGAGCGAGAAATCCAAGGGACTGTTTGGCAGAAATCGACATGAATGGTTAATACCCTATCCGGTGCTACTGGTTTCTATTAGCTTCGCGGCGTGTCTCGAGAGCAGTTGGTCGGCACTCCCGTGGCTGGCTATACGATCCAGAAAGAGGTAGGCGAGGGCGGAACATCCGCCGTCTACCTAGCCAAGCATCCCAATCATGGCACTGTAGCGCTCAAAGTGCTACGGGAAAAGCTGCGCCAGGATAAGACAGCTGTGGCTCGCTTCGTACGTGAAGCCAAGTACGGCGCGAGGGTGAAGCACCCGAACGTCGTCGAGACCATTGAGATAGGACAAGCCTCGAATGGCCTTCACTTCCTCGCCATCGAGTGGGCTGAAGGCGAGATCCTCGAGCGGTACGCGAAGCAACACGCGCCCCTGCAGAAGGATGAAGTTGCCACGATCGTCTCCCAGATAGCCGCAGGCGTTCAGGCAGCACACGATGCGGGGATTGTACATCGTGACTTGAAGCCTGAGAACGTGATGTACGATCCGAAGACCAAGCTGGTGAAGCTCCTCGATTTCGGAATTGCGACCGATACTCAGCCTTCGGGCGATGAGCGCCTGACTCGTGCCGGTTTCTTCGTCGGCACGCTCATGTATATCGCTCCTGAAGCCCTCTCAGGTGAGATCGTTACGGCTGCCGCCGACCAATACAGCCTTGCGACCATAGCGTATTTTCTCTTGACGCGTTCTCTGCCATATACCGCGAAAGCTCCGCGTGAAATGTTCACCCAGCTCCTCACCATGCCTCCGATTCCACTAAAGGATGCGGGAGAGGGAGACTTCAATTTCAGCGCCGCGCTCGACGCCGTCATAATGCGGGCTCTTTCCCGCTCACCCGTCAATCGCTACGCCAGCGTCATTGCTTTTGCGGAAGCCTTTGCGCAGGCGGCGAGCCTCGAGCCTGAACAGCCCAAGATCCTGGACAAGTTCAAGGGCCTACTTAGGCGCAGTCGGTAGGTCCGCGGGGTCGACGGGCAACCACAGAGTAAACGTCGAGCCTTTGTCAGGTTCGCTCTCCAGCTCGACCATTCCACCGATGAGTCCCGCCAGTCGGCGAGAGATCGAAAGCCCCAGGCCCGTACCTCGCTCTGCCGAGTGTCCGCGAGGACCTGCATCGACCTGCTCGAACTCTTCGAATATCCGGCTCTGGTCAGCAGGGTGAATTCCAATGCCCGTATCGATCACCTGAATTCCGATCCACGGATTCGACGGATAAGACGGGCGCACTGAACCAGGTCCGGAGTCGGGAATAGTATCGACGAGACGCGTGCGGATTACGATTCCTCCTTCGTTCGTGTATTTGACGGCGTTTCCAAGGAGGTTTACGAGAATTTGGCGCAGATGAGTAGGATCGGTCCGGATGCGTGGGAGTGCCGCACCCATGACGAGAGACAGGCTTAACCCTTTTTCGTTCACCAGGGATTCGATCTCACTCGCGACATCGAGAACGAACGGACGCAGGTCGATTGTCTCGGTGTGAATCTCGAGCCTGCCGGCTGCCATCTTGGCCAGATCCAGAACCTGGTCGACCAGGTGGCGAAGATGGTTGGCTGAAGCTTCGATGCGCTCGACTGGTTTTACCTGCCGCGGAGCGAGCTCTCCGTACACGCCTTCACGAAGCAAATCGACAAACCCGACAATCGCATTCAACGGAGTCCGGAGCTCGTGAGACACATTCGCCAGGAACTCGCTCTTCATGCGATTGACTCGTAACAGCTCTGACGAGAGACGCTCCAGCTCCTTTGAACGCTCTACGAGGCTACGGGCCTGACGGCGTTCATGGCGTATTACAAGGGCGAGACCGAGCACGGTTGCGAGGGATACGATCCACCCAACAAGACCAGTCCAGTGATCGAAGCCGATGTTGGAAAGCACATGCATTGACTCCAATCATAAGAATCCATAACCTCTCGCACCATGACAGATCACCCGACGCTGGTTGCGCTTCTCGCCGAACGTTCTGCCAAACGTGGTGAGTTCACGCTTGCTTCAGGCAAGCGGTCGACGTTCTACGTCGACGCGAGGCTGACGACAATGAGCCCAGAAGGCTTGTCGATCATCGGTCCGCTTGCTCTATCGGTACTGCAGCAAACGGGCTGGAACGTCGACACAGTCGGAGGTTTGACGCTCGGTGCGGATCCTATTTCGTATGCGATAAGCTACGCCAGCGCACAGACCAGCCACCCCTTGAGGGCATTTACCGTGAGGAAGGAGGCAAAGACTCACGGGACTGGGAAGCTCCTCGAAGGCCCGTTCAGGAAAGGTGATCGCGTGGCAGTGATCGAAGATGTCCTGACTACCGGCGGCTCCGCGCTTCGCGCTATCGATGCCGTGCGCGCAGCAAACGGAACCGTCGTCGGGGTTCTCGCACTAGTGGACCGCGAAGAGGGGGGCCGGCAAGCAATCGAACAGATCGGCGTTCCTGTGGTGGCTCTGACAACAAAAAGTCAAATCATCAGTGCTCTCCCAGGTTGATTCGGTCTCCCGGCTGGGGTTTCGGGATCCAGCCAGGATATGCCGCCGATGGGCGAAAGGTCGACAGCACATCGACGTAGGGAAGCACAAGCTCAGTTCTGAAGAACTGTAGCATGCCTTGCCCATCGTAGGTTGTCCTGAACTTCACCGGGGACATTCTCATCACCGTTCGCACGTGCCGGCCAAAGCTCTGAGGAGATGAGTAATCGAGGTGGTTCGCAACGCGCGCGACAGACAGACCCGGATTTTCGAACAGCCGAGCCGCCCGTATGAGTCTGGCGAGCGACAGAAAGCGTTTGGGCGCTGGCAATCTGGCGCGGAAGAAGCGACTCATCAACGTGCTCGGCAAAATGTTCAGGTGACGCGCAAGTTGGCGGACCGTCGAGATCTTTGGAGAAGTGTCAAAAAGCAGCTCGAAAAAGCGCCAGCAGTCCTTCGACACTCCGGGCAGATCGAGGCTGATTTGCGTGAGAGCCGAGCGCAGCAGATCGTTCGAGCCTTGCACTGCCAGAAGATTTCTCAGCGTTTGCCACCCGGCCGGCATTCGTGCATCCACCAGTGTCCGAATGCCCAACTGTCCGAGTGCGAGTGTCGCGTGCGGTGTGGAGTTTTGCGTCTCTGTCAGCAGTGCCACGGCGGGTACTCTGGGAAATTCTCTCACCATCGCCGCTACACGGTTGGAGCTCTGAGAACCGTAGCGTGTGACGGAGATGAGGACGAGGCTGGCTTTCTGTTGTCTGAGATCCGAGAGGACTTCATCTAGCGACTCTCTGTGAAGTGCATCGCACAATCCGTGAGCTGCAGCATCGACTCGTGACCGTTCAAGCGGAGTGAGGATCGTCGATACGGGAGGACGCTGTGGATTGCGCTTCGAGTCGAACGGCATGGTACCTCCTCTCACAGAGTAATGTGAACACTCTTGTTCGGAGGGATGTAGCACCCTGCCGTCGATAGCGAGACAGAAGGTGCACAGGATAAACTAGCTTGGGCGTCGTAGAACGCTGACAGCTCGGCGACGAGAAGTGCGCAGACTTGTCCTTCGTCAGAATATCAGAAGCCGCATTACCGAACTACACCCGATTCGTCATTTGTTATATTTCCAAGAAGGCAATTGGTCGGACGGTCGCGCATTGGTATCGATCTGATACTTATTCGAGGAAAGTCCGGGCTCCAGTGGACAGGCTGCCAGGTAACGCCTGGGCACGGATGGCGCGAGCGGTCCGTGACGGAAAGTGCCACAGAAAACAGACCGCCATCTTCGGGTGGCAAGGGTGAAAAGGTGGGGTAAGAGCCCACCGCGCTCATGGCGACATGAGCGGCACGGCAAACCCCAGCTGAGAGCAAGGCCAAATATGCGGCGAGAGACGTCTACCTCGATCAAGACGCCGCGGGTAGGCTGCTAGAGAGCATGGGCGACCATGCTCATAGAGAAATGACCGTCCGGAACACGCAAGTGGACCGACAGAACCCGGCTTATAGACCGATTGCCAATAATGCGACAACCTCCGAGGAGAGATTCTCGGAGGTTGTTTGTTTCATCCAATGATCAGCCAGCGAGCAGAAACGATGGATATTTTGCGGGGAAAGGCAGGCTGGACATTGCTACTCTGCTTCATGATCGGGTGCGGCAGTGTACGAACGTCGCCACCCGGTCCGCCGCCAGTCGAGCTGCCACCACCTCCGACAGTAAAGCCCTCGTCGGTCGGCTCCTGGACATTCAACTACACGCCTGGGGCTCTGCGATATCAGGTTTCACGAAGCGCGGCTATCGAAAGCCAATCAGATTCCAGCACCGGTCGTGAAATATCGACCAACATCACCGGGGAGCTGATCACGTTGACGCCGGCTGTAGACAGCGGGATTGAATTTACCGCAGTCGTCGACGCCTTCTCATCTACGACTCAGGGACGGATTGGGGCAGTTCAACCGATTCAACTGCCAATGCAGGTTGCAGGAATATTTTCCGACACTGGGCTCACGATCACGAGTGACGCCGGCAGCAAGTGCAATCCAGTCGGTTCCGTCATTAACTCGGATCTCCACAATCTGCTGACACGGTTTCCGGCTCGACTTTCTCAAGGACTTGTCTGGCAGGACTCAGTGAGCATGGCTGGGTGCCAAGCGGGAATTCCTACGACCTCGCGCATGATCCGATCGTACGTTGTTTCAGGCGAAGCTGTTTACGAAGGCCGGCCTGTTCTCATAGTTCAGAGAACCGATAGCATCCAGGGCCAGGGAGAAGGAGCCCAGCAGCAGCATCCGATGAGACTTGGCGCCCGTGGTACCGGAAGCGCGATTTACTATCTCGACACGCAGAATGGCCGCGTAGTTCGACTCACTGCCGGCCAGGAATTGCTGCTGACGATTACCGCGTCAGGCAAGCTGCATCAATTCAAGCAAAGCTCCAAGCAGGACTTCAAGCTCGCGCCCTAGTCGACAAGGCGCAGCGGCATGACGAGACACATGTACGTTGCCGGATCCTTCCAGCCTTCCGGCTCTATCGTCGCCGCTCTTTCAGGCGCCTTGAACGTCAGCCGAACTTCATCAGTCGGGATATACCGAAGGATCTCGAGCAGATAGCTCGCGTTGAATCCAATGTCGAGCTGATCGCCCGTATATCGAATGGGAAGTTCATCCTGTGCTTCGCCGAGATCGGGCGTTTGGACACTGAACTTCAGCATGCCGCTGTTGAACGACAACCGGATTCGATGGGTCTGGTCAGAAGCAATGACTGACATCCGCTTCAGCGCGCTCGCGAGAGCGACCTTATCGGCAACGGCTACCCGATCATTATCCTTGGGAATAACCTGCTCGTAATTCGGGTAAGGGCCTTCGATGAGGCGTGTAAACACCGCGGTGAAGGGAGATCTGAAACCGATATGGTTATCGCCCCGCGCAATTTCGAGTTCTTCCTCAGGTGGAAAGAGGCGACGCACCTGCTCGAGGGCTTTCGGTGGAACAATCAGGTCGCTCGCCGGCGCGTTTACCGAGTCGATGGGCATCTCCATCTTGGCCAAGCGATGACCGTTCGTCGCGACCATTCGCATTTTGTCTGGTCGCAGCTCCCAGAGAACGCCATTCAGAATTGGTCGACTTTCCTCGGCAGATACAGCAAAGGAGGTATGCGAGATCAGCTGCTGTAGATCACCCGATCGAATTCGCCAGCTCTCGTTAAAACGCACAGACGGAAAGGTCGGAAATTCATCCCGTGGCAGTCCCAGGAGTTTAAATCGTGAGCGTCCGCACTCGAGCGTAACTCTCTGTTCCCCGACCGCACCAATTTTGACAGGAGCCGGTGGGAGCTCACGCGCGATTTCGCTCAGCTTTTTCGCAGGAATCGTGACCGCTCCTGCTACATCGACATCAGCCATCACTTCGGTACTGACTGCGATGTCCAGGTCTGTGCCGGATAGCTTGATCCCCTTATCAGTCGTCTCGAGAAGAATATTCGCCAGGACAGGAAGTGTTGTCTTGGCTGGAATGCTGGCTGCTACAGCAGCCAATCCTTCCTGAAGCTTTTCTCGAGAGATCGTAAAGCGCATTCCCTTCCGCCCTGTTTGTGGAGTTCAGGTCCCGTACTAATAAGAGTCTTTTTAAGAGATTCAAACTAGTAGCTGTAGTAGGCTGTGTTGAGATCTGTGGAGTGGGTCTAACTTATGAAAGCAGTAGGCTTTCCGCTATGCTGGATGATGTGTGGCGGGATGTTGGTAACCTCATCGTGATGCAATTCTCGACATCGATTTATGTGGCGATGATCCTTTCCACACCCATTGATGATCGGAAGTTGAAGGTTTCCAACATCCCGCGAATGCGATTGATCCGTGCCTTGAGCTGGGAATCCGTGCTGATTCCTTCCTGGACCTTCTCAAGGCTGTGGATGACGGTCGAGTGATCGCGTCCACCAAACGCATTGCCAATCTCTACGAGCTGAGTCGCCAATAACTCACGCGTGAGATACATCGCAATCTGACGCGGAGTTGTAAGGTTCTTCGTTCTCGTCTTTGAACGAAGACCGTCGACCGTTACACCCCATTCTTTTGCGACCGCTTGCTGGATTGTGAGAATCGTCAGAGTAGCACTGCTATCTGGCTCGAGTCCTTCGATCGCGCGCAATTTGTCGCGCAACGCCTCGCGGGCGACGTCGACAGTAATGTCCTTGTGCTTGAGTGACGCATATGCGAGAAGCTTTATGATGGATCCCTCCAGCTCCCGCACATTTGACCGGACATGCTCAGCAATGAAGTGAATGACGTCATCAGGAATGGTCATCTCGAGTCGATCGAGCTGAGCTTTCTGCTTGAGTATTGCGACACGATGCTCGAAATCAGGAAGCCCGATATCAGCAACCATTCCCCACTGGAAGCGGCTGACTAGCCTGGCTTCCAGACCTGCAATCTCTGAGGGTGGCCGGTCGCTCGTGAGCACGATCTGACGACCTGCCTCGTACAAAGCGTTGAAAGTGTGGAAAAACTCTTCCTGTGTTGCTTCTTTTCGTCCTTTGAGAAAATGAACATCGTCAACGAGGAGCAGATCGGTTTCTCGGTAGCGTCGCCGAAATTCGGGTCCTGAACGATCAAGCATTGAGCTAATGAGCTCGTTCATGAACTGTTCTGTCCCTACATATGTGATACGAGTATCAGGGCTTCGCTTGAGCGTTTCGTGCGCGATGGACTGCATGAGGTGTGTCTTGCCAAGCCCAGTGTCTCCATACAGGAATAGTGGGTTGTAAACCTTTCCCGGTGCTTGACTTACCGCATGGGCGGCGGCAGCTGCCAACTCGTTCGACTTGCCGATGACAAAGAGATCGAAGGTGTACCGCTCGCTCAGTGGCGGATAGCTGGTGCCATTCTGAGACTGTAGTGGCTTGATCGCTGTCGGAGGCGGAGCCACGAAAAAGTCCATCTGCGAGCGCTTCTTACGTTCTTCATGGACGCGGAACGCAACGTTAAGCGGGTGACCGAGGACTATAGGGGCGTAGCTAGACAGTAGCTCGGCATGCTTTGAGTCGTTCCAGTCCGCAGTGAACTGGTCAGGCGCTCCCACAAAGATGGTATCGCCTTCGATCGAAAGAGCCTCGGTGGGCTCGAGCCATGCTTGGAAGGTTTGATCGGGGAGCTCTTGGCGGGCACGATCCAGGAGACGTTTCCAGACTTCAGTGTGGCTCAGCGACATGACTCGCCACGCTAGCCGATTAATGTGGAAAAGTCAAACAGGCTGGATGCAAATTCCTTGGAGCTGACTTGACCTATCTTCAATGCTGGAATAGTTTTACCGGCTCTACACAGTTAGTGATCTTCTTGGTTTCCGGAGTGCTGTAATGGGCAAGCCCACCTATCGTCCCCGCAACAAGCGCCGCATTCGTACCCACGGGTTCAGGTTGCGGATGGCTACTAAATGGGGACGCGAAGTTCTTAGCCGCCGCCGTAAAAAGGGGCGCAAACGGCTCACCGTCCAGTTGCCGACTAAATACGCCGGCGCGTAAGTCTTTGGGCTTTCCTCGCAGCTCCCGGCTGACGAGAGAGGCCGATCTGGAATTGGTAAGACGTACAGGGAAGCGGATGCAAACCGAGCGTCTCGAAGCTCGCGCGTCTGCTTCCCTGTTGCTTCATCCCCGGGTTGGTGTGGTCGTTCCTAAATACCGACGAAACATCGTAGACCGGAATCGCACAAAGCGCCGGCTCCGTGAGTTGGCGAGGACGAGAATACTGCCAGTTGCTGGAAGGATTGATGTACTGCTTCGCGCGAAACCGGAAGCATACGGTGCGAGCTTCGACCAGCTTACGGTGGAAGTCGATGCAATCGCCCGGTGGGCTGCGGGAATTGCGTCGTATTGACGTATGCGGAAGATCTTCATGCTCATGATTCGCGGCTATCAGCTGGTGATCTCACCGGTGTTTCCAGCGAGCTGCCGCTACTATCCAACGTGTTCGGCCTACGCGCTCGAAGCCTTCGAACGCTACGGGGTGTTCAAGGGAGGACGGCTTACGATCAGCCGGATTCTTCGCTGTCACCCCTTTCGGCCGGGCGGTTACGATCCGGTCCCCTGAATGGATAAGCGCTTCTTTTTGGCTTTGTTTCTATCGCTCATTGTCATAGCTGTCTCCCAACTGCTATTTCCGTCGGCCAAGCCACCAGCTCGGAATGCAGTACCCAAGGACTCGAGTAGCACGTCGAGAGAAGCGGCGTCGTCCACACAACTAGCGGCGTCGCCGCCAACGGCTACTGTCTCCTCACAACCTCGTGTGATCGCCGCCGGCTCCAACGCTGGGGTTGCAGCAAACGCAGTAGCTCCGGAGATCACAACAGTTACCACACTGAAGGCGACTTACAGATTCAGCAACCTTGGCGCAGCTCCGGTATCAGTTGTAATGCGGGACTACAAGAACCAATCAGCCTCGGGGGGACTCGTCGACCTGACTGTCGCTGGCTCTCCGTTGCTTGGATACAAGCTGGTTACGCCCACTGACACGATCGACCTGGCGCAGGTGCCGTTCTCTCTGTCGCGAGCAAGAAATCCAAGCAGAGACGAGCTTCTTACCTATAGCGCTGTAGTAAAAGGACTGCCGGTCTCAATCGCATATTCGATTCCCCAGGACACTTCTGCGAGCTACGCCGTTCACATGGACGGCCATATAGAAGGAATACAAGGTCAGGCGTACCTGGTCACGGAGATCCCAAAGACACTGCAACCGACCGAAGTCGACACCGTCGGGGATCATCGAAGTCTGGCGTACAGCTTCAAGCCAACCCGCGATCATGCGCGCAGCGTGCTGTTCGGCGGACTCGATCCCGGTGAGAAAACTCTCGAAGCGGGCCCACTCAACTGGGTAGCGGTCAAGAACAAGTACTTCGTAATCGGAATTCTTGCGCCGCCAAATGGGGCGCCGTTCAGTGAGGTGACGCTGACTGGCGGACCGCGTACGTCGAAGGTCGCTACGACCGCGTCGGCGAGCGTAGTGCAGGCAATTCGCAGTAACGCATTCTCCTTTGACATTTACGCCGGACCGCAGGAGTCGCAGCGTCTCATGCGAATGGGCCGCGACTTCGATCACGTCAATCCGTATGGCTGGCGTTTCCTACAGGGCGTCGTTCATCCAATTGCCTCAAAGGTGATCCAGGGCCTGCTCTGGATGCACCACCGGCTTAATCTCAGCTATGGATGGGTCCTCGTCATTCTCGGGATTCTGGTACGACTAGCTCTTTGGCCGTTGAATCAGAGCACCATGCGATCGAGTCTGAAGATGCAGGAGCTCCAACCCAAGCTCGCTGCTGCGCAGAAGAAATACAAAGACCCGGTGCAACAGCGGGAGGCAATCATGAAAGTCTATCATGACGCGGGGGTTAGTCCCTTCGCGGGGCTCACGGGCTGCCTTCCGGCACTGCTTCCCATGCCCATCCTCTTCGCGCTCTTCTTCGTCTTTCAGAACACGATCGAATTCCGAGGAGTGCCGTTCATGTGGCTGCACGACATCTCGGTAAAGGATCCGTACTACGTCCTGCCTCTACTAATGGGCGCCTCCATGTACGTGCTCTCCTGGATTGGAATGCGTAATGCTCCTCCCAATCCTCAGGCGAAGATGATGGGGTACATGTTTCCGGTGATGATGACGGTGGTGCTCTTGAACATGGCTTCGGGCCTCAACCTCTATTACACCGCGCAGAACATCGCAGCGCTTCCGCAGCAGTGGCTAGTTGCGCGCGAGCGGGCAAGAGCGCGTCCGGCAGGTTAGGGAGAAGCGGATGCTGCGTGTCACTTATATTGGTCACGCAACGCTACTAATTGAGATCGGGGGGAAGCGGCTACTCACCGATCCAAACTTTGACCCGGCTCTGGGGAAATTCCTGCCACGTGTGAGCGCTCCGGGAATTGCGCTCGAAGCGCTGCCCAAGCTCGATGCCATACTGCTGACGCACGCGCACGCCGACCACCTGTCCTTTGATTCTCTGGACGCTCTTCCAGACGACATCCCGTTGTTTGCGCCGCCCGTAATCGCCAAATGGCTGGGGAAGCAAGGGTATAGTAATGCGGTTCCGCTCGCGCCAGGCGATGCAGTCGACGTGGACGATGTCAAGATTCGCGCAGCGTCAGCTACCCACAAAGGAAATCGGTACGGAGTAGATCGCTGGAGGAGTGCTGCGAATATGTATCTGATTGATACTAAAAAGACCTCCGTGTTCTTCGCGGGTGATACGGCACTCGTGCCGGACACCACACACCTGGTCGATAATCACTTGGCATCCACCGGACGCAGTCTGGACGTCGCACTGCTTCCCATTGGACACGCGCCGTGGTGGAAGCCTGGGTTTCGTAAAGGACATCTTACCAGTAACGATGCTTTGACCCTCTTCGAAAGACTCAAGGCCCGTTATTTCATCCCGTACCACTGGGGAACCTTCAACCACGTCACGTCGACCGCGTTCGATGCGATCGACCGGTTGAGAGCAGCCCTTCAGAATCATCCGTTGCATCCCGCGGTAAAAATTCTGGAGCCGGGGACGACATTCGTCCTGCCAACAGTCACCTCGTGACGACTGTTGTGAGGAGTGTGGCACAGCTTGAGGACACTATCGTTGCCGTTGCAACGCCGAGCGGTCGTGGCGCTCTCGCGGTAATCAGGTTGAGCGGCCCCGACGCTTTCGCGATCGCGGCCCAGCATCTGGATCTCCAGCCGTCACAGATGCGTGTTCCGCAACTCTGCAGCGTTTACGACGGTCGTGAGGTTCTGGATCAGGCGCTGGTGACATTCTTTCCGGGGCCAAATTCCTTCACCGGCGATGACACGGTCGAAATCTCGACGCACGGTGGATATCTGGTTCCGAGCTCCGTGATCGCTGCACTCATCTCTTCTGGCGCTCGGCAAGCCCTACCTGGCGAATTCACTCGAAGAGCGGTGTTGAACGGCAAGCTCGACATCCTTCAGGCCGAAGCGATTGGTGATCTCATCGACGCGAGATCGCAAACAATGCAGCGTACGGCACTCGGACAGCTCGATGGAGGACTGTCCCGCCGACTGCTGTCGCTGAGGGACAATCTTATCGATCTCGAGGCGCTGATCGTCTACGACATCGACTTTCCCGAGGAAGATGATGGTCCTGTTTCGCGGGAACGGGTGGAGAAGGCTGCAACGGACATCGTGGAATCCCTCAAAGCACTCCTCGCAACAGCTCCGGCCGGCGAGCTCATTCGCGAGGGCGCCATCGTGGTCATCGCCGGTCGACCGAATGTCGGCAAGTCCTCGCTGTTCAACGCACTGCTTGGAAGATCGAGAGCGATCGTGACAGAAATTCCGGGTACGACGCGCGATGCGCTCGAAGCGGTAATTGACAGTGGAAAATGGCCACTGCGGCTCGTCGACACCGCCGGGCTTCGAGAGACGGATGATCGAATCGAGAGGCTGGGGATAGAAGTCAGTGAGCGCTATCTGGCTGATGCGCACGTGATCCTTGCCTGTGCCGAAAGCCCGGATCAGCTCGCGGAGACGATTGACGCGATCGCCCGGGATACGAGCGCGCAAATAATAGCGGTTCGAACCAAAGCTGATTTAGTAGCAAACAGAGAACAATCGCCGGATTCACGACCAAATATTGCCGTCAGCGCCGAGAGCGGGCTTGGGCTTCAGGGTCTGATCGAAAGAATCGATGAGGCTTTGAGCGAAAAACACGGTGAGATCGCTCCCGAGCTGCCGATCCTGACGAAAGCCCGGCATCGCCATGCTCTCACCCTGGCCTGCTCGGAAATCGAGCAGTTCCTGCGGGCATGGAGGGAAGAAAACCTTCCGGCTACGATTGCATCGATCCACCTGCGTACTGCGGTTTCGTCGCTGGAAGAGCTGATCGGAACAGTCGAAGTCGAAGACGTCTTCGATCGGGTGTTCAGCTCTTTTTGTGTGGGGAAGTAGGACTAGGCTGACGCAGCGGCGGAGCTTGCAATCGAAGTAATCTCGCTCGCGCTCGCGCGAATCGCCCACGCGAGCCCGCGAGCGTTCACTGCCGACTCGACCATTCTGGCGCCGAGGAAATAGCCGCTTCTTTCGGGGAAAATGTGCCGGTCGACCGTGCGGGCGTCATCGCTCATGCCCCCGGATAGATAGCGAAGGCGCAACCCAAGCCCAGCGCGATCGAGATCGGCATTCAGAGCTCGCGTCATCAGCGGCTCGAGCTCCCGAACACTGGCATACTCGCGTCGGGTGTATCCGTAGTATTCCCAGGCTGCGTGTCCGGGACTGATTGCTCTCGAGGCGTGAGTGGAAAGGCCCTCGTTGATCATTAGCTCACGGAGCGAAGCGCGCCTTCCGGTTTCCCAGTAGGAGTAGTAACCGCCGGCATCCTCGATCAACTGTTTCAGCTCGCTGCGGCTGGTCGGAGACGTATAACGAACCGAATGCGCGATCTCGTGAGCCAGCCAAAGGGGAATCAGCTCCGGATCCAGCCCCAATCCCTGGGTTTCAGGGTTTGTGACGCTGGTAAAATGCTCCAAGCAAACGAAGGCGACTCCCTTTCCGTCGACTACGAGCTCGCCGGCGTTAGCGGCGCCAACGCCCACCATGAGCACGACATCAATGTCGGTATCGATACCCAGGAGGGTTCTGCACTGCTCTTCCGTATTTCTGGCGAGAGAGACGACGTCGATTCTCTCGAGCATGGTGCGAAGGTCTACACGACTTGCAAGTGCGGCAGAGCGAACAACTTCCAGAAAATGCGGCCCCGCCGGATCCAGCACGTAGTTGTGCCAGTAGGCCTCTAAAAAACGGCGGTGATTTTCGAAGTAGCGGAGATAGGCGGCGACACGGTCGGTACTGTTGTGAACTGCGAAAAAGTCAGGCAGTAGGTTGATGAGCATCAACGACCAGGTCGCGGGGTGGG
>Ga0193699_10000224_pt1 | contig 25510 bp, 26 predicted proteins | sample L3c2metaG_FD_160095 | JGI IMG/M metagenome (GOLD analysis project Ga0193699, IMG submission 160095) | Soil microbial communities from a riparian zone of the East river system, Colorado, United States - L3c2 | ecosystem: Environmental > Terrestrial > Soil > Riparian zone | place: USA: East...
GGATAGACAATCGCACCTGCTTCGCTCGCTACGCCTTCACCGTGACGGACTCGCACCGTCTACCTTCCGCGGGCCTCCCGGCGCACCCGTCCACAGCATCAATAGCGGACATAACTAGGATTTACTGTTTCACCACGCGTATTTGACGGTGCCACCGAGCTGCTGCCATGGTGTTGAAATAAATGATCAGCGCGTTGCCGACGCCGTTTTGGTTGCCGTTCAGGCAGTTGAGGATAGGCGCCACCAATTCGATGAGTCGAGTCCAATTTACCCCTTGGAATTTTCCGACATACCCCGCGCGCCTCGAGGAAAAATCACAGACAGCATCAGGGCGCCTAACATCCCGAAGCTCTGTCTAGTTGAAACCTAGATGCGTCAAGTTTCACATGCTTGGCCAATACTGCTTGATCCCAATTCAACGGGCACCCTTTGCCGAAGCAAAATCGGCTCCTCGCGATTGTAAGTTTACTTATCCATGAGATCCGGTACGCAGCACTACCGGCGGGGGTTCCTCAGTCTGTTGTGGGGCAGGCCCGAATTCGGAAATACCGCCATGCGCGGCGGACCAATCCGATGGTTTGTTGAGGAAGCTACGGACCTCCCTCAGCACGCCTTTGTCAAAGTGGCCGCTTTCCTCCGCGACCTCCAGGACATCCCACCACGTCGCGAGATAGTGCAGCTTCACTTCGAGATCGCGAAGGTGGCCTTGGCTTTCGGGAAAAATGTCGTAGTAGAAAATCACGAAGCAATGATCGACCTTTGCCCCGGCTTTGCGCAACGCATTGCAGAAATTCACCTTGCTGCGACCGTCAGTAGCAAGATCTTCGACGAGAAGCGTGCGCCCCCCCTCTAGTAAATCGCCTTCGATCTGCGCGTTACGGCCGAAACCTTTCGCTTTCTTGCGAATGTACTGCATAGGCAGCATCAGCTTGTCAGCTATCCACGCAGCAAAGGGAATGCCCGCCGTTTCGCCGCCAGCGATGTTGTCGATCGACTCATACCCGATCTCTGACTGAATGACCGATGAGGAGAAGTCCATTAGAGCGGAGCGCAGCCGCGGATACGATATGATCTTGCGGCAGTCGACGTAAACTGGGCTCGCCCACCCTGAGGTAAAGAAAAAAGGCGAATCCGCATTGAAGTGGATCGCCTTAATCTCCAACATCATTTTAGCTGTCTGTCGCGCAATGGCTTTCTTATCAGCCAACGAAGAAGAAAAATTGCCCATGAGCTCTCCTTTTAAAACCATGGAGAAACTCTGCGCGCCAGATCGCTGCTAGGCTAATCTGCCCGCAGAGAAACGTGGATTGTCCAGCGATCAGACCCTTATGACTCTCAGTAATTGGGCAGTCAACAGGCTATTGACCAATCAAGCTTGTCACCGCCGAATAGCGGGTGGATTTCCCCCATTTTCTTTACTGGAACACCCTCACAAATGAGCGTGGGGTGCTTCCGTAACGTGATGTGTCCCGCATTCGGTGGCAGTCCATAGAACGCAGGGCCGTTAAGAGATGCGAATGCTTCGAAATTCACCAGTGCGCCCTCCTCTTCAAACACTTTGAGGTACGCCGACAAGGCCGCAGGAGCGCCGAAAACCCCAGCGCAGCCGCATCCGTTTTCCTTGAGGTGCCGCAAATGGGGCGCGGAATCGGTGCCGAGAAAAAAACCGGACTCTCCGCTTGTCGCGGCTTGACGCAAAGCGAGCCGGTGCTCCTCGCGTTTCAGGACGGGCAAGCAATACATATGGGGCCGCAGCCCTCCATTGAACAGAGCGTTACGGTTGAACAGGAGATGCTGCGGTGTGATGGTTGCGCCTAGCCGGGGCTGGTTTGCGCGCACGACCGCAACGCCTTCGGCAGTCGTGACGTGTTCCATCACAATCTTCAGAGACGGGACTCTGTGGAGGAGCGGAACCAGGATCTCGTCGATAAACGCCTTCTCGCGATCAAACACGTCAATTTCCGGCCGCGGCAGCTCGCCATGGATAAGCAATGGCATTCTGTTCTCCGCCATTGCTTCCAGCACGCCCTGAACCTTATCGAAAGCAGTTACGCCCCCGGCAGAATTCGTAGTCGCATGTGCCGGATAGAGCTTAACCGCAGTGAAAATACCGTCTCTGTGTCCCTCTATGAGATTCTTTGAATCGGTCGCCTCGGTGAGATAGCAGGTCATCAGCGGGGTGAACTTATGCCCGTCAACGGCGGCCTCGATCCGCTTGCGGTATTCGAGCGCCTGTTGCGCCGTCGTCACCGGAGGCACGAGGTTTGGCATGACGATGGCACGAGCAAAACAAGCTGCCGTGAAATTGACCACGGACTTTAGAATGTCGCCGTCACGGAAATGGACGTGCCAGTCATCCGGCCGGCGTATGGTGAGTTCGTTCACATCAAGATCCTGCGGATGCAAAAGCGTACATCAATTCAAGCCCACACATGAAATCGCCAAGGTCCATCGCCTCGTCCGGATTGTGCGATCCGTTACGGTTGCGCACAAAGATCATGCCCGAGGGTATACCGGCGTTGGCAAACACAGCCGCATCGTGTCCCGCGCCGCTGGGAATGAGCTCGATCGGAAACCCGAGCTGTTCAGAGCAATTCCTTAGCCGGCTGATGATCGTTTCGTTCATCCGAGCCGGTTCGGTGTAAACTCGATCGTCGAATTCGAATGTGACGCGTCGCTGATCAGAAACCGCTCGGCATTCCGATCTAAAAAGCTCGTAGAAGCCTTCGAGCGTATCATAGCTCTGGCTCCTTACCTCAAAACTGAAATAGACCTCGCCGGGAATACGGCTGACGGTCTGGCGCTCGCTGTCAGTATTGCAAACACCGGCCGTTACAACGAGGTCAAGGCCACGCTCCAAAAGCCGGTTCCAGTGCTCATCGAGGCGCATGAGAAGATCCGATACGGCGAATACGGCGTCGCGCCTTAGCCAACGCGGCACTGTCCCAGAATGTCCGGCCTCGCCGCGACAGACAACGCGCAGGTGGCGAAGATTTCCGCGGATGCCTGTGACGATCGCCGTTCGAAGGTCCCGCGCCACCATTACCGGGCCTTGTTCGATGTGGAGTTCAAGATAGGACGCGGCGAAGCCTTGAGGTAGCAATTGCCGCCCCTGCTCTATTGCGGCGACGTCCGCGCCGGTCGTTGAGAGCGCTTGACGAAGCGTCCGTCCGCTGCCTTGCCGTTTGAGATCGAGGTCGCCACGACTCAAAAGTCCGAACAGCGACCGCGACCCGATGTTCGCGCGGCCATAGTATGCGCTTTCTTCGCCCCGCATTGCTAAAAGCCGTACGGGAACGCCACTCGCGCGGCGTCCTTCGGCCAAGCGGATCAAGCATAGCAAACCGGCAATGATGCCGGCGCCACCATCAAAATTCCCGCCTTGTGGCACGGAATCCGCATGCGAGCCGAGAATTAGGCAGGGCTTGGCCAAGTCATCATCGGGAAGCGCCACAATCAAATTGCCGGCTCGATCGACCGTACATTTCAGACCATGCTCCGTCGCAATGTCTCGGAACAAGGCCAAGGCCGTTTCTTCGCCTTCGGCGTAGCATTCGCGGGTAATGCCCATCCCGTCGGCTGTCCGCCCCCGCAACTCGTCGAACAGTTTTTCCGCCAGCGACCTCCATTTGGCAGTGTCGAAGTCGCCGCTAATTGATGCCGGTGCGTTCACGCCAAGGCCTCCACCTTGTCGAATTGCATAGCGCGATCTTTGATAGCGCCAAGTCCACGTACGGTAGAGGCGCACATCAGTTCTGCCGTCGCGGAACACTCGATATTGAAAAATTGCCCTGCCGTGGCCGGCACTGCCGTGCGATTGGTCTCTCCGCTCAGGGCACCGTTCGAAATCACAAAGACACGTGCATCGGCAACGACCAACGCCGGAGGAAATTTCTCCGCCCCGCGCAGCGGCCTGGCAGCACGCCCAGCGGCAGGTTCGCACAACTCGATAGCCATCCGGATTCTCATATGGATTTTCGGCCCAGGGGGACCGAAAAAATCAGTATAGTCTCTTTTTTGAGACAACCGCAACCGGTTAGTTTACAAGCCAGAATGCGACATCCATCGAATATTTCTACTTTTTTAACCGTATGTTTCTTATATACTCGTCGTTTCTTCTTTTCAGCGGCACTGCGACCAACAGGAAAATCCCACGTGGAAGAATTGGCGGAATGGCTCAAGTCGCAGCATAAAGGCTTGCGAACCTACAAAACCTTTCAGCAAAAGGTCCTTGAAATTGGCGCTAAGCATCGCGACCACTACGCACTGTGCTATCTGCTTGCCATGCTAGCGGGCCGCTTCAGTGATGCATATGAAGAGACTCCATTGACGCTCGATGTCACAGACGAAGCTCACCGGCGCCTAGTCACCTATGCCGACAAGGCTGCCAAGTTCGATTCCATTTCGAGCGACGGCCGCTTGGAGTTTCTCAACGAAATAGCGGCTTCGGATCTGCATTAATCTCGATGCAATTTCAAAGGAGAGGAGCTCGCGCCCCTCCCCTTTTTTTCTTACCGACTTCTGTATTGCAGACGTTAAGTCAGCGCGCGCCATTCCCTTTTGGCGTCCCGACCGGCTCCGAGAATGGCCGCTGCTTTCCGGGTGCGTCTCATAATTGAGGAACGACCGCGGAATCAGACCTCCCTTCAATTCGACTCGTTACCACGATCAGATTGCACTCAAGGGGGCCTGAACCTCCCGCAACGCTGCATCGAGGGTCGCGCCCTGCGCTACCAGCTTAGCAACGAAACACGGCTCGGCTTGGGCGTCACCCGCGCCGGCAACCTTATGGAGAAATTCGACGAGCCCTTCAGAAGCATCAACTCGATAGACGCTCATCGGCCGTCGCAAATGCGGATTGTCCTCCTGCTAGCTCGCAGGTAATGTTGAAGAACTGTCCGGCTTTTGCCGTGACAGCTACGCCGCTCGCGCTCAGACCAATCAAGCGTTTTTAGACGCCTAATGGTCGATAGATTCATCTGTACGACGTTGCTGTGGCCGTCGCCTAGTCCTCCCGGGCGGCGACCTGTTCAAGAATTGCAGATGAAGAGATATGCCGTCGCAGCCGTCAAAGACGGCACGGACCACGCACATCGTGCGTCCATATAATGAGCGCTTGTCGATCTAAGACCGCGCGTGACAGTCGCACTGCTGTGATGCCTACAGGCCGGCTGCTCGCCACGGCAGGTCTCAGCATGATTTGCGAAGCCCTGCTGACATTCCCATGATTGCGCCCAGTGACCAGGAACATGTGCTCATCAGCTATGACGGCAGCATTCGCTATCGTGGCAGCCCGCTATCTGCAAGAGTCGTCCGCACCAGGGTCATGAAACGAACCTGCTCGCTAGCCTCCTTCTGAAAGACACCAGAGAACTTCGTAGTTGTTGTTGAGGCCCCCTGCTTCTTGATGCCGCGCACCGACATGCAGGTATGCTCGGCCTCGATCATCACGGCGACCCCGCGCACCTTCAGAATGTCCTCGATCGCAGCGGCAATCTGTGACGTCATCTGCTCCTGCGTCTGGAGACGCCGCGCGAAAATATCGACGAGACGTGCGAGCTTCGACAAACCCACAACGCGGTCGATCGGAATATATGCGATATGCGCCCGGCCACCGAACGGCATCATATGGTGCTCACAATGCGAATTGAAGGAGATGTCCTTCACCAGCACGAAGTCTTTGTAGCCAGCTGTCTCGCCGAAGGTCCGGTTGAGCACATTGACCGGGCTTTCGCGATAACCCCGATAAAGCTCGCTATAGGCCTCAACGACGCGCTTCGGCGTATCTAGCAGGCCCTCGCGGCTCGGATTGTCGCCAACATATGCGATTAACGTGCGAACCGCTGCCATCGCTTCCTCGCGCGAGGGACGCGGCGCGGCGCCGTGGTCGGCCGTCCGCTCCTTGGTTGAAACGAACTTGGCTTCCATCAATACTCCTCCATTCGACCGATGCTAATCGGCGCCTCATGTGTCACCGGTTCGCCGCGTCGTGCCCGAAGCTGGGCTCTGGGACGCCACGTTCCCATTTGGCTTGTTTTGGAATGCTTTACAGTCATGCCCGCAGCGGGGAATCCCTTCTCACGCCGACGGTCAGCACCCTGTGTATTGCGCAGCGTGCTACGGAAGAACAATTCTGCTGAAACGCCTTTCGAGCGCGCGGCCGAAGCGATACTTCAGTTCAGGTCCATCGAACGGAGGACTTTCATAATGCCGCGCCGGAGGCGCCAAATCGAGCACAACCGTCGTAGGCCCTGCTGACCTGAAGGCTTCCTCGAACCCGGCATTAAGGCTTGCAATGGAGTCGAAGCTGAACACCCTCGAAATGCCAGCGGCGCGAGCCACCGCGGCAAAGTCGATTTCCCGGCTGTTTGGCAAGGCAATCCCGTCTGTCGCGCCATAGCAGCGATTTGCTACGATAATGGAAACCAGGTTTGAAAGCGCGAGGTCCCGCTCGACAAAAAGCAGACCCGTATTCATTACAAAGGCGCCGTCGCCAATAAATGCCCAGAACCGAGCGTCCGGGTAACCTATCGCGATGCCGGAAGCAAACATCGTTGAAAGACTCATCGATGCTTCCAAATAGAATGTTCTCTCCGTATCGTGGGTGACCTCCCACCAAACCTCGGAGGAATTTCCTGCCGAAGTGACAACCAATTCATCGGTCCAGCGCGAAGCCAGCACGGAGAAGCACTCGTCAATGAGCATGGGCATCAGCGATTCCCCCGCAACACATCACGCGACAAACCGACCACGTAGGGGCGACCGATCACCGACATGTGTCGATACGCTGCACCAATCTTTTCTAAGTCATCATAACGTTCGATGTCGATAAAGGGGATATCGATTGCGTCCATAACGGAACGCAAGTAAAGCCCATTGGATACATGATACCGCGCCGGATCTCCGGGATCCCCCCGCATCGTAATCAAAAACAACATCGGAATTTGGTAAGTGTAGTTGATTTTTGTGATTGCATAAACGCAAGTGAGGAAGCCCGAGGCACCAATCAGTGCAACGCCCGGTGCGCCTGTAAAGAAAGCGCCAGAACACAAGCCTACGGCACTCTCTTCGCGATTTACCGGTACATGCCGAAAGCGGTTGTCCGCATCGAAATGGCGGATCATTGGCGCAATCCAGTTATCAGGAAGGCTTGCCACGAGATTTGCCTTTGCATCGCTCAAAATATCTGCGACGCGGCGAGCAACATCTGAAGCATTGCGCTTTGGCGAGTCGCCAAGCTCAGTTTCGGACTTCGCTTGCATTCCAATTTTCTCCGTAGAGCCGGCACACCCCATACAGCCCCCTAGCAGTCCTCCAAGCGAAAGACTCCCACGCGGTCTGCGCTAAACGATCCCTTGGTCACGAGCCGATCTCCTCGACCGACTCAAAACTGGTTTGTCCTCCGGAAGGAACGGTCGAATCCCCTCCAACAAGCGCTGTGCGCTGAATCCAATGTGTTGGTGAAGCAATTCACCTGCGCGGTCGATGTCGCGCGCAAGGGCCGCGTCCAACAATTGTTTATGGTCACCAAGCTCGTCGGGCGACCAGTGACCGATACCTAATGCAAGAGAGCGATAACGCTCTGCCTGATCAAAGACAGTGGACCAAAGCTGCAATAACCAACGACTGCGGCACGCAGACATCAGCGCTTTATGAAACTCACCATGTCTAATTTCCCACGCGGCTTTATCCAACGCTTCAGAACTACGCTGCGAAACCTTTGACAAGCCATGGAACGCAGCGATTATTCTTCCTTCCCAATCATCGTCACCCAAGCGTATGGATTCCTGAAAGGCGCGAACCTCCAAAAAGCGACGCGTATCGACCACATCCGTCAAGTCATCGAGCGAGACCGGGGCGGCACGAAATCCCTTTTGTCCAACCTGTACGACGAGGCCAGCTTCGACGAGCCGCGACAGTGCCTCTCGAAGAGGCGCAACACCCACGTCGTACATTTCTTTGATGCGACTGAAGTCCAGCCTCTCGCCGGGCTTGAAACGATTTGCCTTCAGGTCGTGTCGAAGTCGGCCAAACACTTCAATCCCAAGTGTGGTGTTCACTTGACGTTCCTTCGGTTCGTTCCCACCGGTCATAATCACAATCGTCTCCGCTCAAATCGAGCAAGTAATTTCGATTTTTTTTATTTTGAACCGCATTTAGAGCTTTGTCTACTTGTCCATCTCATCGAGTCTTATTACCGTCACCTAAAGGCAACACAGCAAAGGCGTGCTTTATACTTTCGTATAATTCTGCGCACGCTCACTCTGTTACCGGTACACCCGTACGCTCCCTCCAACGATCACCAAACACGAGCCGGCGATTGGCAGCCATCGCTTCACGCGCATTTCCGAGAATGGATTGCGGAAGCACAAACATAAATTTGCAGGGCATCTCGCCGCAGACCGGGTCCACGCAGCGGAAAGCGATGCCGCTCGAGATGTAGTGCGGTCGACAATCCTAGCTTCTGCGACCGCGATTCCAGGGCGTTAGTCGACGCTCGGTCCATTGCAGAGCCGCATTGAGCAATACACTCAGTGCGGCCAAAACAACGATGGGGACGAATACGTAATCGACCTTGAACGTGTTTCCATACGCGGTGACCATATACCCGAGGCCAGATAGTGCCGTGAACATTTCCGCAACGACTACCCCAACAAGCGCGCGTGCCAACCCCAAACGTATACCAGAGACAAAAAAGGGTATCGCAGCAGGCACTATGACTTTCGTGAGCGTTGCAACGCGGCCGGAACAGAAAGCACGCGCCGTGTCGATGTAAGAATGCGGGATATTTTGCACGGCCGTCTGAGTGCTGATGACGATCGAAAAAAAGCTCACCAGCCACGTGAGGAATACCTTCGCCTCGTAATCCAATCCAAGCCATATGACAACGAGTGGGACCAAAGCCACCGTTGGCATGGAGTTAAACGCATTGATGTAGGGGTCAAACAGCCGCGCGAAAACTCGCGACATACCCATCGCGATACCTAACAGCATGCCGCTTAAAAGCGCGATGACAAACCCGGTGACGAGGACGCTTGCGGTCTGCCCCAGCTGCGTAGCGAGCTCACCCGACTTTAACGTTGCGATGAACGCCTGAACGATGCTCGACGGAGCCGGCAGGAAATAAGACGGGATAACTGTTCGACACAGTATCTCCCACGCCAGAAGCAATCCGATATGGAACGAAATAACTCCCAATCGAGGTAAGAATGCGCCTTTCATAGCCCGTATCATTTTTGCATCTCGAGCGAGAGGAGTGACCAAAGATGTTCTCTGATTTCGGCGAACTCGCGACTGGCTCTCACCAGGTCTGCTTGGCGCGGCCGCGCGAGAGGAACTTTGAGATCCTCAACAATGCGGCCCGGCTTAATTCCAAATACCAAAATACGATCCGAAAAATAGATCGCCTCATCCATGTTATGCGTAACAAACAGCGTCGTCTTAGGCTGCACTCCAAGAATTTCAGCAATATCACGTTGTAACTTCTCGCGCGTTATTGCGTCTAAAGCACCGAAAGGCTCGTCCATCAGAAGCACATCGGGATCTAGCGCCAATGCTCGAGCGATACCGACGCGCTGCTGCATTCCGCCTGAAATTTCGTGGGGGTAAAACTTCTCGAAACCTCGAAGCCCAACAAGATTGACCATGGACTGGACGTGATCGTCACGCCCGGATCGAGGATCACCCCTTACTTCCAATCCGTAAGCGATGTTCTCCCGCACAGTTCGCCACGGGAAAAGATTGAAGTGTTGGAAGACGAACACTCGATTATGATCGGGTCGCGTGACTGGACGACCGTCGCAAAGAACAGTTCCAGACGTCGGAGTCTCCAATCCGTGGACGATGCGAAGCAACGTGGTCTTACCGCATCCACTAGGTCCAATCAGAGATATGAATTCGCCGGCCTTGGCTTTCAGGTTCACGCCCGAGAGAACCAAATGCGTCCCAAGCTGCTCCTTGTCGAGAAATTCCTTGCATACATTATTGACTTCAATGGTCGCGGCCATAGGCGTGCCCCTGTAAATGTCACGCTATTCTGGAATTGGACCGCCAAGCCGACGCAACGCCTCAGCTTGAAATCGGAAATCTGAGAAGTCTGCGTTCGGGATGGGAGCGTCGAGCGCTTTATTCTCAAGCGAGGTTTCCATCGCAGCCTTGAGAGTCGCCTCAGTCATCCCGCCATTCACGCCCCAAGGCTTCATGACGACAAGCTTATCGTAAGTGTATTCGGCGATGGCACGGTCTGCCCCCGTATATTTTATGAAAATGTCGATCGATTCGTCACGGTGTTCAGCCAGAAACCGGCAAGCCTCGATGATCGACTGCACCATGCGCGTGACCTTTTCGGGCTTATTGACGATGTCGTCTTTCCGAACCAGCAGCAGCTCGTGCGGATAAACCGGCATCAGATCGGCAATGTTGGCGAGTATTCGGACTTCGGGGTTATCGCGAACTTCGGCCGCGTTATCGATGTAGAGCACCGCCGCTTTGACGCGCTTGGCCAAAACGGCACCGAGACGGTCCTTGCTACTACCGACGGAGAGCCACTTTATGTCGCTGCGCGAAACACTCTCGCGCTGAAGAAACGGAAATACGACGTATTGCGAGAGCGCCCCGGCTCGCGAAACGGAAAAGCTTTGTCCTTTGAGATCTTGAAAAGATTTGATCTCTTTGCTGACTACTACGACGTATGACAATTTATTTGATGGGGCGGACACAGCTCGAACGGGGTATCCAGCCTTTGTAGCCTGAATGATGCCTTCAACGTCGGTCGCGGTGAGATCGGCCTGACCGGAAACAACCGCTGTCGTTGCTAGAGGCCCGCCCTTAAGTTGAATAAAACTGGTAACATTCAGACCATTCTTTTTGAAGATCCCTTTTTCATAGGCAACCTGTAGATACAGGTTGTCGAAAGAAGGCGGCGTTTCCGGCGTTACGACCTTGATGTCGTACTCCTCGGCTGATGCGCCGGACATCGCCCAGGTCAAAATCGTCAGCGCCATCACCGCGTGCTTGAGGGTAGACATCTGTATCCTCCTATCCTTTGCGCGAGCCGGTGCGTTTGCGTCGAGCTCCGGCCCTGCGAGTGATTTCGCACACAACAGGAATTGCTACGCAAGTGATTTTTATCGAAATTCTTCGAAATAGCGACAAATTGCCTCTATGAGTAGCGTTTGACGCTTTCGTGGGCCTGTTGAGCCTCAATCTTGGGCAATGCGTGAGTTCGAAGCGCCCATCACTTATCCGTGCGGCTTTGGACCAAAAGTAGCGGGCACGCAGCAGGCGCAAGGCCGCTCGCCACCGGGACAATGGTTCCAGCCCCCGAGTGCCGGCGCCGTCACTTCCAAAGGAAATCAACTTTGCCCTCTGCCGGGCAGGCTTCAATGCGACGGGGCGCTTGAGCGACCTCATTATTGCGGCACTAAAGACGGTCCCATTTTGGCGCCTTCTCCGGCGCCGCCGGATCTATTCCAACGCGTCCCCGCACTCAATACGGGTGACGCGCTTTAATTGTCGAGGGTGAAGACGACTCCGTCCTCACTCGATGGGGATGCCAATCGACTTGACGTTATCACGCCATGTGACGACTTCTGACTGAATGAACTTCTTAAGATAATCCGACGAACGCTCCCCGATCGAAATCGGTAAGACCCCAACCTTTCGCAGGCGCTCAGCTGTCCGCGGATTTTCCAATATTGTGTTCGTCGCATTGTTGAGTTTCTGCACAATGCTGTCAGGCGTACCCTTCGGGAAAAAGAAGCCCGTCCAGAAATAGGACTCAACCCCTGCCACTCCCTGCTCTTTGGCAGTCTTTAGTGTCGGAAAAAGAGATGAAGGCTCACCTGTCAACACAGCAATCGCCTTAACAGAACCTGCATTCATCGGCCCGATGGCTGCCGCGCCCAATGCACAGAAATAGTCAAGCCGGCCTCCCAACAAATCCTGCATGGCCAAACCCGAGCCCCTGTACGGGACGTGCGCCGGCTCTATACTCACCGCGGCATTGAGACGCGCGCACGCAAAGTGCGATCCCGAACCGACGCCAGACGATCCGAACTGCATACTATTCTGGTTCGCTTTAGCATACGCAATGAAGTCCTGCATCGTGGATACCGGTAGATCCTTACGTGTGACCAGAACGATCGGCTGATCAACGACAAGACCGATTGGGGAAAAATCGTTCACGGTATTGTACGGCGCCTGCTTATGCATGGCCGGCACGATGGCCATTGAGTCGACACTTCCAAACAGGAATTGATATCCATCCGGGGGCGCTTTGGCGACACGGGCCGTACCAATCATGCTTCCGCCACCTCCAATATTTTCAACAATGACTTGTTGACCAAGAACTTCAGAGAGGCCGGCAGCAAGCACGCGGCCGCTCGTATCAGTCGCGCTGCCAGCGGCGAATGGGACCACCATAGTAATTGGTCGCGTTGGCCACTCTTGTGCGCTAGACACGCCAACGGATCCTACCGCCATTATTACGGACAATAAGAGCGCCCGGAGATTGTACTGACTCAGCATGTTGTTCACCTCTTGTTGTGATATCGATTGAGCGGCATTTTCCGAACGCGATAAGTCCAGCGGGCACGACCGTGAATACCGATGAGTTAGAGCGCCTCTAGTAAGGTTCTTCGCCCACGAATCCCTTACTGTCTTGAATTGCCCGCCAAACGCGTTCTGGCGTTGCCGGCAGCTCAATGTGCTGCACGTTTGCGGAATTGATTGCGTTCAAGATCGCGTTCACTATCGCGGGCGGCGCGCCAACAGTGCCGGCCTCACCTACAGGCTTCGCACCAATAAGATTGCTTGCGCACGGAACACCAAGGAGGATCACATCGAGCCTGCAAGCGTCTTGGGCCCTCGGCATCGCGTAGTCTTGAAAGCTGGCCGTGATAAGCTGACCGGACTCAGGATCGAATCGTACTGCTTCGCGGAGGGCGGCACCGATGCCTTGCACTATGCCGCCGTGCAGCTGCCCCTCAACAACCATCGGATTCACGGCCACACCCGCGTCTTGAAATAGACGGTACTCCAAAAGTCGCACACGCCCAGTTTCCAGATCGACCTCTACTTTTGCGACGTGACATCCTCCAGGAATGGTAAATTGAGATGGCTTGAAGTCGCTGCTTGCTCGAATAGAACCTCCTGGTTGGCTGTCGGACAGCGTAAAAAGATCTATAGAGCTGCCTTTGTGGGAGAAGGTCCCTGCAGCGTAGACCAAGCTTTCTGCGGAACATTGCATCAATTCTGCCGCCAACAGGCGCGACTTTTCTATTAGTTCTGTCGACGCGCGGATAATTGCTGAACCACCCACCGTTAGGGACCTAGACGCCCCGGTCCCATTACCTTGTCCGACCAGCGTCGTGTCGCCTTGAATTATTTTGAAAGACTCATTTGGCAGACCGAACAGATCGGACGCGATCTGCGCGTAGGTCGTTTCGTGGCTTTGGCCCGCTGATTGGGTGCCAATCCGTATTTCAATCGGCTCGGCCCCTTTAACGACAATCTCTGCGCTCTCACCGAACGAGGCCGAGTAGCATTCTATTGTAAAGGCAAAACCCGAGCCGTACCAAAGCCGATCACTCTTCTTACGGGGTTTCACGACGCTCACTGACTTCGAAGCGGCATCAAGTATGGCGGGGAAGTCGACGCTATGAAACGTGACGCCCGTCGGGGCCTGCCACGGCAAAGATTCTGTTTTGATGATGTTGCGACGGCGAATCTCGACGGGATCTATCGACAACTTTGCCGCGGCCATATCGACCAACCGTTCAATTGCATACGCGCTCTCCGGCGCACCTGCACCGCGATAGGTACACGTCGGGACAGTGTTGGTAAGAAAGCCGCGCACTCGTCCATGCGCATTCTCGATCAAATATGGCCCGGTGATCGTCTTTAGACTCGTTAGAGCGGGCATCACGCCGCGAGGTGATAGGTACGCTCCCAAATCAACCATCGCGTCGTAACTAACTGCGGTAAATACGCCGTCCTTGGTATATGCGAGGCGCGCTTCTATCAGGTGGTCTCTACCCTGCATATCCGATTGAAACGCTTCCAGTCGCGTGCTGATCCAGCGAACAGGACGACCGACCCGCTTCGCCGCCCAAAGCGTCAGTGCGGCTTCGGCATGCGCGACATTCTTCCCCCCGCACCCGCCGCCGATGTCCTTGGCTATTAAATGGATCTTCTGGGGGGCAACGTGGAAAACGTACTTAGCAATAGTGTCCCTCACGGGGTGAGGCTTTCCGGCGGCAGCCCAAATCGTCCAGCTATCATCTCCTTGGTCGTACTGGCTAACGTAACCGCGCGGTTCGATCGGCGCCGCAGCTAATCGTGGAACGTGCGTACGCAAATGAACAACACCGAAGGCCTTCGTGAAGCACTCCTCCAGACCGGCCGGATTTCCTATTTCGGCTGCAAACAATGCGACGGCCCTTTCTTGCAGGGCATCCACCGCCTCAATCCCTATAACCGGCTCTCCGAATTCGAAGTCGACACTGATAGCTTCCGCGCCACTGAGTGCGGAAGCTTGGGTTTCTCCTATGACCAGCGCGATCGGCTCACCGACATAGCGAACCTGGGAGCTTGCCAGAAGCGGCTGAGGAATCGCCACCTCTGGGTCGCCCTGAAAGCGGCTCTTCTTTTCGAGCCCGGGAGGACACACCTCCCACGGTATACCCCCCAACCTGTCATTTTCGACATCTGCACCTGTCAAGACCGCCAAAACGCCGTCAGTCTCAAGTGCTGCAGCAATGTCGATGTTACGAATGTTCGCACAGGCGACTGGAGATCGAAAGATTGCAGCATAAGTGACATTCCGCGGGTTCTCATCCGCGACGAATTTTCCTTCGCCACGGATAAGCCGATCATCTTCGGATCGGCGCCTACGTTCACCTATGGACTTTGACATCGAGGCTTGACCTTGACGGCCTTGTTATGAGGTCTGCTGCTTGATGTCCTGTTGTGTCCTTGCGATCGCGTTCTCTAACGCTCTATGAGCTAGCGCTACGTCACAGATTGCAATCCCCTGAACGATCGCGAGCACGACACCGTCTTTTGTGAGGACCTTCTGGCCGGTCAAAACCTCTCCGATCGTGCCGCTGATGCTCTTTTCAAGCTCTGCGCGGGTCACTTGGCCGGACTTGATCCAATGAGCGCCATTGCCGACCGTACAGACCCAATCCATTTCATCGACAACAAAATTCGCGGCCGACCGTAGGACGTCCGCATCGAATTCATGGCGGCCACCCATCGCACAAACCAGGCTACGGGATTTCAGGTCCGACGCCGAGAAAAGCCGTTCATTCGCGTCGGAGAGCGTAACGACGATGTCGGCTCCCCGTACTGCATCAGGAATGCTAGGTGCAGCTGAGAGTTCGTTTGTGGTAAAAGATTGCCAGGCGCGCGCAACATCTGCGGCGCGGACCGCCGTGCGTGAAGCAATGACGACTTCGAGCCCGGGCAGCGCAAGATCGATTATTTTCACAAACTCTTCGGCTATCTGTCCCGTACCGATCAACGCAAGACGCTTGGCCCCGCTGGGACAAAGAGCACGACAGGTAACCAGGCCAGTCGCGGCAGTGCGCAGCCGATGCAACCACTTCTCTGCAACCAACGCTGTCAGCTGCGCCTCACCTGCCTTAAACAGAATAACATAAGACCCACCGTCGGCACCATCGCGCAAGTCTCCGACACATCGAAAGCCGACAACATCAAGGTCTTCGAGTATTGCACCCTTGATTTTGAAACTGGTGCCAGCCTCCGCTGGCCCCTTGAGCAACATCGCTGATGGCTGAGAAACTCGGGCGGCGCCTGTCGCGGCTTCCCGATACGCATGCTCGATAACTTCAACCGCCTCGCGGCGATCTACAATCATGCGAATCTCATTATCTTCCAATATCCTAATCATGGCCGCCTTACTGCTTCTGAATCACAGCGAAAAGTCCACCACCCGGCAGTGCCTGATGCTCAGCGCCGCCCGAGACGAAGAAGCGCGTGTCACCGAGGAGGGCGCCAAGCACTCCTGAGCCGACTGCTCGCATGTGCTTGTCGGGGTCGACTTCGCTCGAGAAGGCCGTTGTTCGTTGACCACGGACTGTCCCGTCCGGCGCAATGCCTGCCTTCAGAAAGCTCGCTACGATGTGCCCGGCGGAACTAATTGAAAGCGCTCTCTCAACACTGCCTTCGTCGGAGACGACGCGCGCGAGCCCTCTGATATCGATAATATCTTCAATCTGACCGCAGCGAATTGCAGCTGGGACCATTGGCTTGTTACCTAGGACGATGATCTCGACGCGGTCCGTTTCGGTGCCAGAAAAGACCATGGCACGTCGACAGAAGAGATCGTGCCTGCGGCCAAGGGCATCTAGGTCAGCTAAGCTGGCGTCTATCTCGTTGAGAGCGACGCCAATACCCAAGGCAGCGATGCCTCGCGAAGCCCACGAAAGATTGGCAAGGTCCTTCTGCTTCGCAGGCAGATGCACAGCTTTGTCGCGGGTCAATAACGGGCTTTTCGCCAGAACCAATGCGACGTCCTCGATACGGATGCCGGCGTCGCTAATTGCACTGAGCGTTGCCGAGCGAGCCGCTTCGATGTGACGTTCACTCATCATGTCAGCCGGCGTCAGCGGCTGGGATCGGGCAAGGCCAAAAGCAAGGCCCTCCAGGGCCCTCGCGTCAGGTTGGCCGTCTGCAAATAGATATCCGCCTGGCGAAATTATGCCCTCGCTTCCCATAGACAGAATGATGTTGGGCGCCGTTCGAATACCCGCCTCGGCAAAAGCATCTTGGATTGCTCTCGTGGCGAGTGACCTGCCGAAGTCATTGATTGTTGCTGTACCTTCGGTTTTCGCGACAACCGCTATGCGCTTGGCCTGTGTGGTGTCGATGAAACGAAGGACCTCACGCAGGTGCCGACCGTCACCCGGGCCAGCCATCTCGAACCGAAAAACATCAACGCCCATGGACCAATCTCATTTTCACTTGGTTCAACCCTCCGCCTAGAGAGGCTCAACCGGGAGTTCCTAATGTGATGTCTTTTTTGAGACAGCGAAAAGCCAACCAAGACGTGCGGCGGTCTCGCCCCGCATACCTTTTATTCGCGCGCCGGCGCATCATCCCCTTGGCCCCTAGGCAAAGCAACAAAAAATTTCGACTTTTTTCCATTTACAGCACATCATCTGTTTTGGATACTATTTGAACATATCGCTTCTTTTCGGCTCCGCCGCCGGGGCGGACACGCTCACAAACCACTGTGACATCAGGACTTTCCCGAATGGCTATTCAAAGCAATACGTTTGTTATCGAAGGAGCGCGCGTCTACCGCCACGGCGGCGCCACGGATAATCCTCCCGTGCAGGCGGTGTTTGTTCGGGACGGCCGCATCGCTCACATCGGCGACGACATACCCGCGAGCAACGATGTCCGGCGCATAAAGCTCGACGACCACATGCTGGTGCCGGGCTTCGTAAACGGCCATTACCATTCGCATGACGTGCTCGCGAAGGGCATGTTCGAAACAATGTCTCTTGAGCGGTGGGGCCTAATAGCCGGCGCGATTGGCAGCAATCGTTCTCCCGAAGAAGTTCTGCTTCGCACAACTCTGGGCGCAATCGAATGCGCGCGGAATGGCATTACAACCATACAAGATTTCTTGAATCTTGCGCCCTATGACCCGCAGCTTCTTGATGCCGTGATCGAAGCGTACCGAAGTGTCGGCGTCAGGGTTATTTTAGGCGTAACGGTTCGCGACAAATCCCAGCTTGATACGATTCTCTGGGCCGATGAAATGATTCCACCGGAACAGCATGCGATCGTGGGAATTCAAGCGAGCGACGGCATCTCACAGCTCAAATTCATCACCGAACAAATGAAGCGGCATGGTGATTATGGTGGGCAGTTGATCTGGGCTGTTAGTCCGTCTGCACCCCAAAGGTGCTCTTTCGATTTGCTCAAGGCTGTTGACACGTTCCGAAAAGCGCATGGCGTTCCGGTCTACACTCATGTTTACGAGACGCGCCTACAGAGAATATTCGCGCAGGAGAAGCTCACCGAATTCGGCGGCTCGGCCATAAACTACATGGAAGCCGCGGGACTCGTGGGCCCCGGCGTGACGATTGCGCATGGCGTCTGGCCCGATGCTAACGAAATCGCCAAGATTGCCGATACTGGTACAGGCGTTGTTCTAAACATCTTGAGCAATCTAAAACTACGAAGTGGTGTCGCGCCCTTGTACGAGTATCGTCGGCACGGGGTAGCTCTTTCGCTCGGATGCGACAACTGCAGCTGTAGCGACGTTCAGAGCATGCTGCAGGTGATGAAATTCTACTGCCTCTTAGCAGGGATTAGTGACCCTGGGCCCGAAAGACCTAAGGCTACGGAGGCCATTTCGCTCGCAACGCAGGGGGGCGCAAAAGCTGCAGGGATTGAAGGCGAGATTGGCGCGATCGAAGTAGGAATGCAGGCCGACCTTGTGGCCTACGACATCACAAATCCGGCTTGGCGTCCGTTCAATAGCGCTGCAAGACAGCTCGTCTTCGCCGAGACAGGATTAGGCGTTCGGCATGTCTGGGTGGCGGGCCGCCAGATCGTCGCGGATGGTCGATCCACAATGGTTGACGAAAGCGCCTTGATGCACCGGATCAACGAGGCGATGCCTGCCGTTCGCAGAGACATCGATGCATTAAGCGCTAACGCAGATAAAGTAGAGAGCACCTTCCAAGCTATTCAGGCCAGAGCATTCAAGCGCCCGATGCTTTATGATCGTTATCTAGCACACATGTCTAAGAAGTAGCGTGAAAGCAAAACGCACGCCATCTTACTGAGATCCCCAGGACCGGCTGCCGGCGTGCGCAGCAGCACATGGGCATCGTCACTCTTGGGGATTCCTGCCGGCGCATTCACGGGAGCGCCTCAAGCTTATCGACGTGCATCCCACGATCCTTGATTGCACCTGTGAGCGCGCTGACGCAAGCAATCCCTTTACGTTCGCAGAACGACAAGAGCCCGCCCACAATGTCCAGCATCGCATTTGGCTTCACAAAGGTTGCCGTGCCGACCTGAACGGCGGCAGCTCCGGCGAGCATATATTCCACCGCGTCTTCCGCGGACGTGATGCCGCCACACCCTATAATCGGGATACCAGCGGCTTTGGCGCATTGATAAACCATCCGCAGCACGATGGGCTTGATAGCCGGACCCGAGTATCCGCCCATGATGCTGCCGAGCCGCGGCAGAAAAGTCTCTGTGTCGATCGACATTGCGAGTACGGTATTAGCGACGACGAGGGCGTCTGCACCGCTTTCTTCGGCCGCTCGTGCCACTGCTGCCACGTCGCTAGTGTTGGGCGTTAGTTTGGCCCAGAGCGGCAATGTGGTGGCCTTGCGGAGTTGGCCTATAACCGCGGCCGTCGACTTTGCACGAATTGCGAAGGCTTTCCCGTCCTCCTCGAGGTTGGGACAGGAAATGTTCGCTTCAATCGCGGCAACACCTGGAACATCCAATTGCCTGACGATCTCTGCGAACAGTTCCCCAGTCGGCGCGGACACGCTTACTACCAGAGGCACCGAGAATCTTTCGTACTCCGGAATCGTATAGTCGATGAAATAGCGAATACCTTTGCTCGGGATTCCGATCGAATTCAACATGCCTTGACCAACCTCGGCGACGCGAGGTGTTGGGTTGCCACCCCGCAATTCTTCCGTGATCGTCTTCGTAACAATTGCACCGAGGTGGTCGAAGGAGAAAACCCGCGCGAGGCCTTCCGAAAACGTCCCAGATGCCGGCATAACCGGGTTCTTAAGGGTCAACGCACCTATCTTCACTCGGAGATCTACCATGGTAGCGCCTCCGACAGTTCAAACACGGGGCCTTCGATGCAGACACGACGCTGCACTTGACCTTGCGGCGATTCGAAATTCCGGACGCAGCAGAAGCACATTCCGAGGCCGCAAGCCATTTGCTGCTCCAGCGCCACTTGGCCACGAATTCGAAACACGGAGGCTAGCCGCTTCATCAGCAGCATGAGTCGGTTCGATCCGCAGGTGTAGAATGCACCTGCTTTTCCGCTCTCGATCAGGCCGAGAAGAAGCCGTTCGACGTTGTCGGGGTCGCTGGTCCCCTCTTCGTCTGTCAGAATTTTGACGTATGCTCCGCATTTTTCAAACCGGTCGACTGACATCACGAGGGAGCGCGATTCGGCACTTAACATCGCGGTGACGCCAACACCGTTCTCCGCGGCCATCTCTGCCAAGGGTGCTAGGGTCGCGAGTCCTACGCCTCGACCAAGCACAACGACGTTTCGGAGTCTCGGATCGAGCTCGAAGCCATTGCCTAATGGACCCAAGATTCGGATGCTCTCGCCGGGGCACGCGCTCGCCAAGCCACGCGTCCCGGCACCTGTCACCTTGTACAGAAATTCAACCTGCCCTTGCGCCCGATGAGTGCGATAGACGCTCATTGGCCGCCGAAGGTACGGCAGGTCGCGTGTCGTTGCAGGACAAGCAATGTTAAAGAACTGACCAGCCTTCGCAGACGCTGCCAGATCGCCGGCCTCTAAGATCAAGTGACAGTAGCGCTCGTTTACGGCTTTGTTCGAAACGACAAACGCCTGTGTGTCGGCGATAGCGAGCGGCGAAGGGCACGTTGCTTCGCTACCGATAGCAAAGCCCTGTTTTTCCGCTTCGAGGACGCAGGGCGGTACAGACATGTTTGTTTCCTGATGGCTGGCCATACGGAAAGTATCTCATTTTTTGGACGGCATCAACCTATTAAAATTGCTCAGATAATTCAAAAATATACGTATATTTCTCTTTTTTTTTCCATTGAAATAATGGTCATTTCTCCAAAATCAGGGAACCCACCTTGAAAATTGGCGCATTGGCTTAGGTTGCAGCACAAACGTTTGCGGACCTACGTTTCAGCAAGCCGTCACGGATGAGGGAGGCAAACACTCCGACGGGTACGCGCTGTACTCCTCTTAGCCGCACTAGTCGGCGTTTCGGAGGCTTACGAAGAGCGGCCGCTGACGCTTGATATCGTGGACGAAGCCCACAAACGCCTTGTCGCGGTATCTGACAAAGCCACCAAGTTCGATGCTCTCTTTTCAGTAGACCGGCTGAAGCCGCTCGATGAGTTCGCGAAGTCGGAGCTAACCTAACTTGCTCAAAAAAGAGAGGAGCTAGCGCTCCTCTCTTCAAGACCTGGAAAGAATAATAACGCGCCTATGCAGAGCTACACACTAGGCCGCGAAATCACGTCAGCGGCACACCCTTTCGCTCGGGGATCAGAAACGCCGTCACCAGGATATCCACCACGTATAGAATCGAGAGCAGTGCGATTGCGACCGCAAACGAGTATTGGGTTGCTAACGATCCCACTACGAGCGGTCCAAACCCGCCGACTCCTCTGCCCAGGTTGAACAGCACATTCTGTGCAGTCGCCCGCGCGTCGGTCGGATAGAGCTCCGACATTAAAGCGCCGTAGCCGCCGAGCATCCCGTTCACGAACATTCCCATGATGGCACCACCGATCAGCAAGTGAGTGGCATCCGTCAACTGTGAATATACTACGACCGAGATTGCGGCACCCGCTTGGTACAAAAAGAAGATTGGGCGACGCCCGAACTTATCCGCCAACTGGCCAAATAACCAGATTCCAAAAGCCATACCGAGGATGGTGGCGCCCGTCCAAATGGCTGAACGCGTCAGCGTGTAGCCAAAACGGCCCGACAGATACGATGGTAGCCAGATCATAACTCCGTAGTAACCAAAGTTTTGCACCGAACACAAAATGAACATGCCGATGCTGATTTTTGTTGTCGCCCAGTCTTTGATGAGGAGCGCAAGCGGATTTCCCTTGCGGGCCTTGGCTGCAGTTTCGGTAAAGATTGGGGGCTCCCCAATGGTATAGCGCACAGCAAAAGCAACAATGGCAGGGGCTATACCGACTAAGAACATTCCGCGCCAACCGATAATCGGCAGGAGGAACGGTGTGACCAATGCAGCGGCCAGGACGCCTGCCTGCCAACCGAGTCCGACGTAGGACGAAACGCGAGCACGTTTGGACGCAGGCCACGCTTCAGCCGCCAAGGCCATGCCAATGCCAAACTCACCCCCGAGACCGAGGCCGGCGATCGTACGGTAGACCAGGAGATCCCAGTAGCCTTGGGCGAAGGCGCAAGCGCCCGTGAACACCGCGAACAAGACTATGGTCCAGGTCAGAACGCGCACGCGACCGTAGTAGTCGCTCAACATACCGAATAGCACGCCGCCTGCAACTGCACCGACCAGCGTCCAGGTGATTAACGACCCGGACTGCGCCGGCGTGAAATGGAGTTCGGCAGCAATGGCAGATAGCATAAAACCTAAGATGAGGAGGTCGAAACCATCCATGGCATAGCCGAGGGATGATCCGATCAGCGCCTTTTTGGCGTAGCTTTCTCTTTTCTCATCCGAAATTTCCGCGACTATTGATGACATTCTCAACCCCTGACGTTTCCCCGGCTCTGTGAACTGCGCCTTGTATCAATATTGAGATGCTCAGCAGGAACGAGTCAAGGGTCAGAAGCGCCACCATCTCATATTTTATACGCCGTTGGGCCGAACGGTTCGGAGCGCCCCTTCGAAAGTCGCTCCGCCTTCAATTAGTTTTGCCACCTTCGCAGCCGCGTCATAACCGATAAGAGGTACTAGCGAGGTCGTTTGCGCTACGGAGGACCCAAGTGGTCGGGCGCAGGCTTCCGAGTTAGCCTCGATTCCGTCGACGCACAGGTTCGCAAGCACCCGGATTGCCGCAGTCATATAACCGATTGATTCGAACGTCTTGAGCACTAGGACCGGCATCATCGCGTTGAACTGCAACTGCCCGGCTTCGGCTGCCATCGTTATCGTGATATCGTTTCCGGTCACGTGAAAGCATACCTGATTGACGACTTCAGGAATCACTCGATTGACTTTTGATGGCATGATGGATGAGCCAGGCGCACGCGGCGGCAAACGAATTTCACCTAAAACCCCATGTGGGCCACTTGATAGCAACCGAAGATCATTGGCGATCTTAGAAAGTTTCGTCGCCGTTCGCTTTGGCATGCTGGAATAGAGGACGAAGGCGCCCACATCCCAGGTGGCCTCGCTCAGATTTTGTGACCGAATGAAGTCAATCCCCGCGAGTTCTGATAGGCGTCGCGCTGCCCGCTCCGCATAGCCGTCGGGTGCGTTAATTCCGGTGCCGATTGCCGTCCCTCCGGGGCTGATCTCAACGAAATTTTCCGCGATTGCCGGAAGTTTCTTTACGTCCTCCTCTATCGTAGTTGCGAATGCCATGAATTCCTACGGCGTCCTGCAACTGCGTACGTCCGAGTTTGGCTATCGACTGAAACTTCACGGACTTGCGCTCGAATGCGCCCGCCAACTTCTTTAATTCAATCCCCATCGCCTCGCTTGCCTTGAACGCAGCTAGCCTTGCGGCGCTCGGGTAAACGTCATTCGTGGACTGTGACATGTTCACGTCGTCGATCGGATGTATCAGGTCGTACTCACCGGCCTTACGGCCGAGGTATTTGAGAGCGAGATTTGCTACCACCTCATTGACGTTCATGTTTGTCGAAGTGCCTGCCCCGCCTTGGTACACGTCAACGATGAAGTGGCGGTCATGATCTCCTCGCCTGATTTCCTCGCAGGCCGCGGCTTTAGCTCGGTATTTTTCGTCCGTAAGCTTTCCCAGGGATCGATTTGCGAAGGCGCATGCTTCCTTGACGCATGCGAACGACCAAATGAATTCGGGCCACTCCGCGAGCGTTCGGCCGGAAATCGGGAAGTTTTCAATTGCGCGATCGGTCTGGGACCCGCAAAGCGCGGCCGCCGGCACCTGTCTGTTTCCCAAAGCGTCCTGCTCTATGCGAAACGCAGAATTTTCCATTGCTTCCCGGCTCTGTTGACTAGACTGAGAATGTGATAAGTACTGATTTTTATGTTGCTATGGACGATCCGCTCCGGGCAGCATCAAAATTGAGACGATTTGCCAAGAGGCTCTTTTATGCCCCCTCAGTGGGAAGAAATCGGGAATCGCCTTCGCGCGTATCGGTTGGGCAAGAACTTCACCGCGCATGATATGGCGGAACGCATCGGCGTTTCGCGCGCCGCCCTATATCGCCTGGAGAAAGGCGATTTGGTGAAAATCGAGACCCTCGAAAAGCTAGCGGCGCTTCTCGATGTCTCGCTCCCCTCATTAATGGGTGTAGGCGTAGAGTATTACAGTAATGCAGTCGCCTTCTTCGAACGGATGCGTCAACTCGAAGAAAATGTGGTTCAAATCCTCGGCAACTTTACGCCGATTTCGTTCTTGTTGCTTTCTGACGAATACTTGGACCATCTGCGGACGATGCTGCTGGAGTCGTCCGACACGACAAATCCGGACCGCGCCGAATTTTCGGATTACGTGGAGCGCGTGCTGGGGATATTGAAGGAACGACGGAGCACGGCTCGAAAGCGGCGACCTCCCGTGGTGAGCATTATAAATTCACGCACGATAGAACGCTTCATCCATTTCGGTTTGATCGGACGCTACGATCTTAAGGCGGACGTTCTGCGTAAGCGTCGGGCGCTGGCGCGCAAGGAAGTCGAACGGCTGGCGGACATCTTCAGAAAACAACCGATAGGAACACAGATCGGCATCGTCGAGAATTTCGCGCCGGAGCAGACGTTTCAGGTTTTCGAGAAGAGCGATGCAACCTTCGTGAGCATGAGCCCATACCGCCTCGGTGACCATCCGAACATTTCCGCCGGCATTGCCATGGTGACTTCCGCTCCAGAAGCGGTCGATCTGTTCAAAACGATAATCGCCGACCAGTGGGAACGTGCGCTGAAGGGCGAGAGCGGGGCCAAGATTATCGAGAACATTCTCGCAAGGGCGCCCGCCTGAGCAAGGCTAGGTCACGCCGACCGCACGCGGTGAAGAACTTCTCGCCGCACCTCTGCAACTCGTTCGATGCGGGTTGCTTTCCCCCGGCGACGACTGAGAATCCCTTTCCGGCTGCATCGGCGCACCCAGCTCCAATCGTCGCGTTCTGGGCGAACAGGTTGGCCGGCGATGCGATCTTGGCTATGAAACCGACCATCGGGACTGATCGCCGGCGCGCCGCTGTTCATCGAGGCGACCAAGGAAATGATCGCCATGGCGTCCGAAGTGGGCGCGTCCGAAGCCATTGGCAAGGCTGACCGTATCTTCGAAAAGGTCTATCGCAGCGCGGACGCAATAGAAGGCCCACTGGCGTTCCGCGAAAAACGAAAGCCGAATTGGCGGGGTCAGTAGTGGTGCCGTTGCATCCGCGCGATCCAGGATAAGTACGACGACCAGTACGACATAGAGCAATTGTCATCGGCGTAAGTATCTGACTTAAAATGGGTATTCATCTCTGAATGACACTGTCCAACATGGCGTCGACATCGTGATCCGGCGTCGGGTCGTCCTTACGTCCGCGCGACAACCCTTAGCGCGCCATCGGGCA
>Ga0193699_10000225_pt1 | contig 25415 bp, 25 predicted proteins | sample L3c2metaG_FD_160095 | JGI IMG/M metagenome (GOLD analysis project Ga0193699, IMG submission 160095) | Soil microbial communities from a riparian zone of the East river system, Colorado, United States - L3c2 | ecosystem: Environmental > Terrestrial > Soil > Riparian zone | place: USA: East...
CGACCGGCAGGCGCTTGGCGCGTGCCGCGATCAGTTCCGGATTGTCGCGCTTGATGGCGGTGGACACGACCACGACGTCGGCGCCGTCGAGGTTCTCGGCCTTGTGGCCGACCGCGACCTTGATGCCGAGGTCGCGCAGCCGCTTGACGTTGGCGCCGTCGGCGACGTCGGAGCCGGTGACGGTGTAGCCGAGATTGGCCAGCACCTCGGCGATGCCGCTCATGCCGATGCCGCCGATGCCGACGAAGTGCACCGGTCCGATGTCGCGCGGCAGTTTCATGAAATCGCCCTCAGTTTGGTGGGTGCTTATTGCAAGACATGGGAGGCCGAAACAAGACCGGCCTAAGCGGTATTGCGGGAATGCTTAAATTCCAGCAGCTTCTTAGGCTGCAGCCTTCTTCAGCCTGGGTATCTTCCTGATCTCAGCTGCGAGGTCGCGCTCCGCATGCCAGGTGTCGTAGGCCCCCTGCATCCGTACCCAGACTCCCGCTCCATCGCCAAAAAGCTTGCCGAGCCGGACCGCGACGGCCGGTGAGACCGGCTTGCGCTCCGCCAGAATGTCGTAAAGCTGCTGACGGGAAATGCCTAGCAGCGCGGCAATCTCGGTCTTGCTCTTGCCGGTCGGCGGGATCACTTCGGTCAACAAAGCGCCGGGGTGCGTCGGGCACCGGTTCGGGGAACGTTTGGCGTCATATTCAGTCATGCTCGTCCTCAGTGATACTGCTCAAAATCGACACGGAGAGCGTCTCCCGCGTCGAACTCAAAAGTGATGCACCATGGTCCGTTGACGTGGACCGAATAGCGCGTCGGCACGAGCCCTCTCAGGGGATGAAAGTCAAAGCCTGGAAGATTCATCTGCCCGGGCACGTTCACAACATTTAGCCGATCGAGGCGGATCAAGATGCGCTTTTGCATCTTGGCATCGATCTTGGCCGAGCGGCCCTTCGCCCACAACTCGGCAAGCGCTTTGCTCCGGAACGTCCTGATCACAGCTTTAATGTAAGCTATTAGCTTACGTATGTCAACGGATGGCTTACGACCGGTCTGCGCCCGCCACCTTCATGACCAAATCCGCCAGCCGCTCGGCGGCGTCGGGGGCGCCAGCCGATTTGGCGGATTGCGCCATATGGGCCAGCGCGGCAGGATCGGCGGCGAGCCGGGCGATTTCGGTGGCCAGACGCTCAGGCGTGAAATCACGCTGCTCGATCCTTATTGCTCCCCCAACATCCTGCAACACGCCGGCATTGTGGAACTGGTCCTGATCCAGCGCATGCGGCAGCGGCACCAAAATCGAGGGCCGGCCGATGGCGGACAGCTCCGCCACCGTCGAGGCGCCGGAGCGCGCGACCACCAGATGCGTCGCGCCGATGCGCGCCGGCAGGTCGGCGAAAAAAGCGGCGACCTCCGCTGTAACACCAAGCTGGGCGTAGATTCCCTGCACTTCCGCGATGTCCTCGGCGCGCGCCTGTTGCGTCACCGACAGCCGCACCAGCAAGGCGGCCGGAATGCGCTCGACCGCCTTCGGCACGATCTCCGACATCACGCGCGCGCCCTGGCTGCCGCCGAACACCAGCAGGCGGATTTTTTCGCCCGCTGCTGGCACGGCATAAGCGATGCGCGAGGCTTCGATCACCATCGGGCGCACCGGATTGCCGGTGAAGCTGATCTTGCTCTGCAGACTTGGATCGACGCGCGTCAGTTTCGGAAAGCTGGTGGCGATCGCGGTGACGCGCGAGGCCAGCGCGCGGTTGGCGCGACCCATGACGCCGTTCTGCTCGTGCAGCACGGTCGGTACGCCGCGCAGGCTGGCCGCCATCAGCGGCGGCACCGTCGGATAACCGCCGAATCCGACCACCACCGCCGGCTTGATGCGGCCGATCAGCGACCAGGCCTTGCCAATGCCGAGCGCCAGCATGGCGGCGGTGTGCGTCAGCGCGACTGGATTGCGGCCACGCACCGTCGCGCTGGGAATGAGATGCACGTCGCGAGCCGGAAATTTGTAATGCGCGGCGCGGTGGTCGGTGGCGAGATCGACGGTAACGCCGCGCTTGCCGAGCGCGACCGCGAGCGCTTCGGCCGGAAACAAATGGCCGCCGGTGCCGCCGGCCGCAAGCAGAATGAGTTTGTTTGTTTCCGCTTGCGGCATTCTTCCTTGGCCTTCGCCGAACCCTAATCCGTCATCCTGAGGTGCGAGCGAAGCGAGCCCGCACAAGTCGGCTATAGCCGACTTGTGTACCTTTAAATCCGATGTCGGGTAAACCCGACATCGGTGGATGGGCGGGCATGGTATCACGGGCCGTCGCCCTTCGAGGCTCGATCGCTTCGCGGTCTCACACCTCAGGGTGACGGAGTTATATCAGACTCCCCGCCGGCAGCGGATCGGGCGCGAGCATGGCCGCGCGCGGCTGTTCGCGCGTCAGCGCCAGCAGCATGCCCATCGCATAAGCCAGCGAGATCATCGACGAGCCGCCATAGGAGATGAACGGCAGCGTCATGCCCTTGGCCGGAATCAAATGCAGGTTAACCGACATGTTGATCGCCGATTGCGTCGCGAACAGCATGGTGAGGCCGGCGGCGGCAAAGCGCGGGAACGGGTCGTCGTTGCGCATGGCGCGGATCAGCGCGCGGATAACGATGAAGGCGAACAGCGACACCAGCACCAGACACAGCGCGACGCCGAATTCCTCCGCCGCCACCGCGAACACGAAGTCGGTGTGGCTCTCGGGCAGCAGGCGCTTCACGGTGCCCTCGCCCGGGCCCATGCCGAACCAGCCGCCGCGCATGAAGCTTTCGGTGGCGATATCGATGTTGAAGGTGTCGCCCGACGCCGGATCGAGGAAGCGCTGGATGCGGCGCGCGACGTGCGGCACCGTGAAATAGGCGGTGAGCAGGCCGAGGCCGGCGATACCGGCGATGCCGAACACCCACACGACGCGCATGCCGGCCATAAAGAACAGCGCGCTCCACACCAGCACGATCAGCATGGTCTGGCCGAAGTCCGGCTGCACGACGAGCAGCGCGACCACCATCAGCAACATGGCGAAAGCGATGGCGTTGGCCGGCATGTCGGGACGCTTGGCGGATTCGCCGAACAGCCAGGCGATCAGAATGACGAAAGCGGGCTTGAGGAATTCCGACGGCTGGATGTTGACGCCGAACAAGATCAGCCAGCGCCTGGCGCCCTTGATCTCGGCGCCGAGATACGGCGTCGCCGCCACCATGACCAGGCTGATCGCGAACACGATCATCGACAGCCGGCGGATCTGATGCGGCGAGAGAAACGACACCGCCAGCATGATGGCGATCGAGGGGAAGAGAAACAGAATGTGGCGGTTGACGAAGTAGAACGGCTCAAGCCCCAGCCTACCGGCGACAGGCGGGCTCGCCGCCAGCGACAGCACCACGCCGGTGAGCATCAGCGCGCCGATGGCGCCGAGCGTCAGGCGGTCGACGGTCCACCACCATTCGCCGAAGGGCGTGCGTTGAGCGCGCGAAACCATGAGTGTCCCCATCCTTGGAGGATTGCCAGAGGATTGGCCCCATAATTCCTGACGCTTCGCGGTTTACGAAGCATTAACGCTGACTATTTTGCCGGCGATTTGCCGACGCGCGGCCAGGCCAAGACGCGGGACGGCGTCAGGCGACGGCTCGTCATCTCAGCCCTCCGGTGCCGGCGGTTCCGGCGGTCCGTTGCCGCTTCCATCGTTGAAATGGCCATTGATCGTCGTGTCCGGGAGCACGCCTTTGTAGATCGCGACGTCCTGGATCACGCCGTTGAACGGGAACAATGGGAAAAAAAGCAGGTCGCCGACGCCGTTCATGCGGTCCGTCAAATACCGCTCTCCGACGCCGATCACCAGCGGCTGCGTCGTGTTGGGACTGTACGTAGCCCCGAGCGGCATCTGCTGCGTGGTTTTCATGAGGTCGGTGAAAAGGGTGGCGATGCCGGTGGTGCCGTCGAATGTGAACGCGAGATATGTCGTCTTTTTCATGACCGCGGCGCCGGCGGTGACGAGAATAAAATTGCCGTTCACGTCGGCGACAGCACCTTCCCAGTTGCCGCCTTCGTTGACCCACAACACGAAGCCATGAATCGTGCCGCCAACATTGTCGCGCGAGTCCACAATGGCGCGGTACGCCGGCACGGCGGGGTCCCATTGCGGTTGCACCCAGGCTTCGACGGTGAACGAGGCGGGATTGATGTCGGGACTATATGGCACCGTGACAAAGGCGCCGTCGACCTGCATCCCGGTCTTGAGGACGAGCGGATCGGCAGGCGGCTGCACAGCATCGCCGAGCACGATGGCTTCGACGCCAAGCGACAGGAATCCGGTCGCTGCCGCGGTGTCGGTACCGGCCGCTAACGGGAAACCGGGACAGGGGAAGTACCGCCCCGCCGCGTTGCCCTTATGTTTATATTCGCCGTCGTGCCCGTTCATGGTGGCGTCACGGGCTGACAGTTTCATGCTGTCGTCGACAGGCGACTGCTCGTCCAACGGCCAATAGGCGACGGCAAACGGAATAACATCGTTATCGCTGTATTTGTTGAAAGGCTTGGGCTTGGGCGTGGGCTTGGGGTCAACGCCGAGGCCCGACGTGTCCAGAACACAGCCGACGAAGCAAAGGCCGGAGACGATAAACAACAACGCAACCGGCACCAAAACCAGCAACGACGTACTCATGAGCACCCCCCGCTCGGCCAGTGATTCCATTTGCGGCGGAATTGCACTTCATGCGAGCGGCCGACACGTTACTACCATACCTTGTGATGTCAATCGACCGACTGCTGCCGCCGCAGCTCCGCGAGCGGTCAGGGCAGAACGCCGAAGCGTTTGGCGAGATCGGCCGGCATCATGTCGGACGGCGCGCGGTCGAAGGCGACGCCGGCGCGCTGCAAGGCGCGCACGATGAGCGCGACGCAGCCCTGCTGGCCCCAGTCCGGCACGTGAAACCGGTCGCCGAGCGCGAGCGACAAACCAAACAGAAGAAAACTCGAGACGCCGTAACGTTGCCCGACACAGGAATAGCCATAGCGGACGGCCAGCATTCGATCGCGGTCGGACAGGTCGAGACGGACATAGTGGAATTCGCTGTTACGGAATTTCTCGATACCGCACACGCCGACGCCAAGCGCATGCACCTCGACCAGATGGCCGTTGGCAGAAAGAACCATCGCGGCGTGGCTCCAATGCGCGTAGCGAAGATCGTCGTTGCGATAGCGGATGCGGGCCCCCAGGCGGATCAGCCATCCCAGCCAGCCCGGGCCGCGGACTAGGATAATGTCGCCAGGCCGCACGTCGGCGATCACGTCGCCCGGCACGCAGCGGACGGTGTGGCATGCGGTGCGCGCGCCGCCGGCCGCCGCCGGCCCGTCATATTCAACCTGTGTCGCGTCGAGCGTGTGGCTTGTCATCTCAGGGGGCGGGCACTTCCTTGCCGTTCCCATGGTAAAAATGAATCTCGATTGCCGAATCCACGAGCACGGTGTTGTAGATCGCGACGTCCTGGATCACGCCATTGAACGGGAAGATCGGGAAGAAGTTGTCGCCGGTCGAGTTCATACGGTCGTCCAGCCACGGCGCTCCAGCGCCGATCACCAGGTCTTGCGTCGTGTTGGGACTGTAGGCGGCAGGCAGCGACATCGGCTGCGACGCCTTTACGCCGTTGACGAAAAGTGCGGCGTTGGTGCCGTCGAACGTGAAGGCGAGATAGGCCGTCTCGCCGAAGGCCGCCTGGCCGGCGGTGGCGAACAGGAAATTACCGTCCACGTCGGCCATGGCGGCTTCCCAGTTGCCGGCCTGGTTCACCCACAACACGAAGCCATGAATCGTGCCGCCAACGTTGTCGCGGGAGTCGACGATGGCGCGGTAGGCCGGCACGGAGCCATCCCATTCCGGCCGCACCCAAGCTTCGACGGTGAACACGGCGGGATTGATGGTGGCACTGTACGGCACGGTGACGAAAGCACCCCTGACCTGCATCCCGGTTTTGAGGACCAGCGGATCGGCGGGCGGCTGCTCGGCGTCGCCAAGCACGATGGCTTCCGCACCAAGCGACAGGAAGCCGATTTCTTCCGCGGTGTCGGTACCGGGGGCTAACTGAAACGCGGGACAGGGAAACAACTTCGGCGCGTTGCCCTTATGTTTGTATTCGCCGTCGTTCGCGCCCAAGGCATCACGGGCCGTCAGTTTCGCGGTGCCGTCGGTGGGTGACTTCTCGTCCAACGGCCAATAGGCGGCAACGATATCCGGATCAACGAGAACGTCGGTGTCGCTGTAATTGTTCGGCGGCTTGTCCTCGGGGTTGGGCTTATCAACGTCGTATGCGCTCGAGTCCAGAAGACAGCCGACGAAGCAAAGGCCGGAGACGATGAACAACAACGCGACCGGCACAAAAACCAGCAACGACATACTCATTTCGCCCCCCCAACCCGCATTACCAGTGCGAGCATCGCATGATGGTACTACCGAAGATAGCAATGTCAAACGGCTGGCCAACTAGCGAAACCACACGCAGAGCGCGCCAACTAATGTGAGCAACACCAAAATGACGGACACGCCTTGCAGGATGCCGGTTTCGTTTTTGCCGTGGTGGTCGTCGCGATACTTTTGCAAAAAATAACGCCCGGCGGCATAGGTGCCGATACCGCCGAAAAAGATCGCGCCGGGAAACGGCGCGCGCTCGCGCCACAGCAGCATCGCCACCAAAAGAAATGCGGCCCACGCCATTTCGAACAATTGAATCGGCACACGGCGCAGCCAGACACCGCGATGATCGGGCAGATGCAAGCCGCACCAGCTGTCGGTCCCGCGTCCCGAGCAGCAGCCCTGCAGAAAGCATCCGGACTTGGCGATGATGCTGCCGCACAGCATGCCGGTCGTCGCCGCGTCCCAGAATTTCAAGAACGGCAAATCCAGCGCCCACAGCAACGGCGCTGAAAACAGCAGCGAGGCGATCAGTCCGCCATAGACCGTCATGCCGCCTTCCGAGCGATTCCAGATACGGCGCAGATCGTTGCGGAAAATGTCCCAGTGCATCGCGACGTAGAGCAGCCGCGTGCCGGGCAATGCGGGGATCACCAGCAGGACGGCGGCGAAGGCGACCTTGTCGGCATTTAAGCCGTAGGCCTGCCCGACATAGGCGGTGAGAAATGTCGACGTCAGCAGCGCGCAATACAACATCGCCGGATAGGCATGGATGACGTAACCGCGCCAGGCGAACAAAATCGGCTGCATGGTCTACACCAAAGCCAGGATCGTGAGCGCCAGGCCGCACACGATCGCGGCGTCGGCCAGGTTGAAGATCGGCCAGGGACCGATGGCGATGAAATCGACGATGCCACCGCGCCACAGAAGATCGACCACGTTGCCGCTGACGCCGCCGACCACCAGGCCGATGCCGGCGATGGCGAGCAAGCTCGAAGTCACCGGCTCCTGCTCTAGCGCGAACAGCGCAAGCGCGGCGCATAGGATCCACGCCGCGACGATACCCGTGTCGGATAACGAAATGACGGCCGGCCGGCGGTTGATGACGCAATGGATCGAGATGAACGGACGTTGTGCAAGCACCGCGGCAAAGCGCGGCTCCGCCAGCACGCGGCGTTTGCTCAATTGATCGGCGGCCAGCACCGCGGCGCTCGCAATCAAGAGTTCAAGCCACGACATGATGTCCAGATCCCCACGCAACCCCTTGCCGGCAGCGCCATATTACAACTTGCGGTGAGGGCGCAGAAGCCGCCTCAGCTAGCGTGCGGCGGTTGGGGTCAAGCCGAAACGGCGGCGGAAGCTGCGATTGAAATAGGAAATGTCGGCAAAGCCCGCGGCATAGGCCACCGCGCCGATGCGCATGGCGGCGCAGCGTGGATCGGCGAGCATGGCGCGCGCCCGTTGCAGCCGCAGTTCGAGCACGCGTTCGGAAAAGCCGCTGCCGGTTTCCTGGAGCAGATCGTTGATGTAACGCGGCGAGATGTTCAGCGCCGCGGCGATGTCTTTCGTCGCGAACGAGACGTCGGCGAACCGCTGCTGGATTTGCCCAAGCACGGCTTGCAGACGCGCGCCGCGCAAACCGCGGGCCGTCGCCTGCTCCGCCGACTCGCCGCCCGCGCCGAGCGACAATACGACGAGATCCATCAGCGTATGCGCCGCGTGCGCCGCCAATTCCGTCGACGCAATCGCGCCATGCCGCTTGAGCATCGCGGCGTATCCCGTCAACAGGCGCACCGCCTCGGAATTAGGCGCCGTGCCGCGCGCCACCAGATCGTCGGCATTGTTGAGCGTGGCGCGCAACAGCCCGCCCGGTATGACGACGTTCAGCCAATCTTCGCCCGCGCCGCGCGCCTCGCGGACCAGGGAGCCCTTTTCGTCGCTCTGCATCAGCACCGCAGAGCCGCCTTCCAGCGCGCAATCGCGCCGTCCCAGCCTTCCGCTCATGGTCGCCGAGCCCTGGTTGACGACCAGGCAATAGGCGTCGCGACTGTCATTCGCGACCTCGTGCGCGGTGCGCGCGACTTTCTCTATCGTGCCGTTCATCGTGCCGAGCGCCACTGGTCCAACCGGCATGATCTCCAATGCCGCCGAGAACGGCAGCTTTTCGGAAATGGCGAAGTCGAACAGACCGAACTGCGACATGTAGATGTCGCGCCAGAGATTGAAGCGCTTCTTATGCCCGAGAAAGGCAGGCAAATCTGCGGACGAGAACGTGATGGTCACTGCAACTCCTGAAATGAGTCGCGGCCGGGCCACCCAGATCGTTCGACTGATAGCGTGACATAGTTATTTGTTGAACGCCACTAAGCCCTTAGTGGCGGACGTACCACACCAGGTGTGCAAAACACCCCGCACTTCCTCCTGCGCCAAGACTGTCGCCGCTCGTTCCAAGACCGAGCTGACAGAGCGTGACAGGCTCCGCTTCGCAATTCGAACAGGGTTAAGTCAAAAATGAATCGATCCGTACTCATTGTCGCCGGTATCGCCTGCATGGCATTCACCGCGGCCAGCGCTCAGGCCGATGACGTCGGATCGAGGGCAAAAGGCGCCTACAACTGGACCGGATTCTACGCCGGCGTTCATGCTGGCTATGGCTTCGGCAACACCGACTTCGGCAACAGCGATTTCGGCGCCCTGGATATCCAAGGCAAAGGCGGGCTCGGCGGCATCCAGCTCGGGTACAATCAGCAAATCGGCAATATCCTGTTCGGTATCGAAGGCGATTTTAGTTTTGCCGGGTTCAATGGCGAGCGCAGCCTCACGTTCGCGCCAGTCACTATTACTCAGAACTCGAAGATCAAATGGCTCTCCACCGTGACCGGACGGGTCGGATTCGCCAATGGCCCCTGGCTGACCTACGCCAAGGCCGGTGTCGCCTGGGCCAAACAAGATTACGGCTACCTGCTCACAGTGACGGCGCCTGCCGAGACCATCAACATGTCGGTCAGCGAAAGGCGGTCAGGCTGGATCGTCGGCGCCGGCATTGAATATGCGCTGGCCAATCAATGGTCGGTTCGCGGCGAGTACAACTTCATCAACTTCGCCGATCGCGCCTTCACGGCAACCGGCACCGACTCGCTTTCCGGTCCGACGTATACGAACGGCCACGCCATGCAGAACCTGCATCTGGTGAAGCTCGGCCTGAACTATCAACTCGGCGGCCCGAAGAACACGAATACGATCGAACCCGTGGCGTACGCGGCCGCGGGTTACGACTGGTCCGGCATCTATATCGGCGGCCAATTCGGCTACGGTTCGGTCAAGAACAACTGGCGCGAATTCGACCCGCTCGGCGGATATTCCAGCAAGGGCGGTCTTGTGGGCGGCCAAATTGGTGCCAACGTCCAAGTCGGCGTCCTGGTGTTCGGCGCCGAAGTCGAACTCCTCGGCGGCAATATCAAAGGCTCCACGGCCTTCACGACGACCGGCACCGCCACGCTGACGACCAAATCCGACTGGTTGGCGATGGCGACGGCGCGCGTCGGCTTCGCGACCAACGAGCGCTGGCTGCCCTATCTCAAGCTCGGCGTTGCCGCCATGAACGATCGGCACACGCTCGATATCGTGCAGACTGGCGTCGGCTTTGCGAACTTCAGCGCACAACGCGTCCATACCGGCCTCGTGATCGGCGGCGGTTTGGAATATGTGTTTGCGAAAAATTGGTCGGCAAGAATGGAATACGATTATATCGACTTCGGCACGGAAACGGTCGTGTCGGCCGGGGTCATCAACGCACCGCCGCTCGTCGGCGCTATCTTCAACAGAAACCAGATCTCGACCTCGATGCATCTGGCCAAGGTCGGCGTCAACTATCACTTCGCGCCGTAGGCGAGACGTCAGGCGATCGGGGCGACGCCGGGTACGGCCAGCACCAGATCGGTGAAGGCTTTGCCGCGCACTTCGAAGTTCGGGTACTGATCGAACGAGGCGCAGGCCGGCGACAGCAGCACCACCGGCTCTTTCAAGCCCGAGGCTTCGGCGTCGCGCGCGGCGGCATCGACCGCCGCCGACAGCACGCCGTCGATCTCGTAAGGCACCTTGCCCTCGAGCGTGCTGGCAAAATCAGCCGCCGCCTCGCCGATCAAAAAGGCCTTGCGGATACGCGGAAAGAATTCGGCGAGACTCGTGATGCCGCCGGTCTTCGGCTTGCCGCCGGCGATCCAGAAAATATTGGGGAAACTCGCCAGCGCCTTGGCGGCCGAGTCCGCGTTGGTGGCTTTTGAATCGTTGACGAACAGCACATTCCCTTTGCGCCCGATCTGCTGCATGCGATGCGCGAGACCGGGAAAGCTCACCAGGCCTTTCTGGATTTGTGCGAGATCGAGGCCGAGCGCGACACAGGCGGCGACCGCGCAGGCCGCGTTCTGCGCGTTGTGCGCGCCGCGCAACGAACCGATGCCGGCAAGCTGCGCCACCGGATGCGCCTTGCCGGCGACGCTGCGCATGATGCGGCTGCCTTCCGCGTAATAACCGTCGCGCAGCGGCGCCTCCACCGACACGCGCACGACCTGGCGGCCGGCGCGTTCGAGGCGTTCGGCGGCGGCGCGGGTGTAGCGGTCGTCGACGCCGATCACGGCGGTCTGCTCGGCGCCGGCGACCAGCAGCGTCTTGATCGCCGCGTAGTTCTCGATGGTGCCGTGGCGGTCGAGATGATCTTCCGACACGTTGAGCAGAATGCCGACGGTCGGCTTGAGCGACGGCGCGAGGTCGATCTGATAGGACGACACTTCGAGTACGTAAGCGCGGCCCGGCGCGAACGGCGCCAGCCGCAACACCGGCACGCCGATATTACCGCCCATCTGCGCGTCGATGCCGGCGCTCTTGAGCAGATGCGTGATCAGCGCGGTGGTGGTCGACTTGCCATTGGTGCCGGTGATCGCGACCAGCGGACACGCGGCGCCCGCCATCGCGCGCTGCAGGCAGAACAGTTCGATGTCGCCGATGATCTCGACGCCGGCTTTGGTGGCGAGCGTCGCCGACCAATGCGGCGTCGGATGCGTCAGCGGCACGCCGGGCGCCAGCACCAGGGCCGCGATCTTCGACCAATCGAGTTCGCGCAGGTTTTGCGTCGTGACGCCGGCGGCCTGCGCCGCGGCGACGCTCTTCTCATTGTCGTCGAAGGCGATGACCTCGGCGCCGCCCTGCATCAAAGCCTGCGCCGACAGCAGCCCGGAAGACCCGAGGCCGAAAACCGCGACCCGCTGACCGACGAAGGTGGTGATGGGGATCAAAGACTATCTCAACTTCAGCGTCGCCAGGCCCGCCAGCGCCAGCACCACGGCGACGATCCAGAAGCGGATCACGATCTGCGGTTCGGTCCAGCCCATCTGCTCATAGTGATGATGGATCGGCGCCATGCGGAACACGCGCTTTCCCGTGAGCTTGAACGAGATCACCTGCACGATCACCGAAACTGCCTCAAGAACAAAGAGCCCGCCGACGATCGCCAGCACGATCTCGTGCTTGATGGCGACCGCGACCGAACCGAGCAGGCCGCCAAGCGCAAGCGAGCCGGTGTCGCCCATGAAGATCGAGGCCGGCGGCGCGTTGAACCAGAGAAAGCCCAAGCCCGCGCCGATACAGGCGCCGCACACAACCGCGAGTTCACCGGTGCCGGGCACATAGCGCAGTTGCAGATATTCGGAGAACAGCGCGTTGCCGACGACGTAGGCGATGAAGCCGAAAGTCGCCGCCGCGATCATCACCGGCACGATGGCCAGCCCGTCGAGGCCGTCGGTGAGGTTCACCGCATTGCCGGCGCCGACGATGACGAAGGCGCCGAGCAGCACGAAGGCATAGCCGAGGTTGATCGACAGATCCTTGAAGAACGGAAACACCAGCGAGGTCGCGGTCGGCGCCCGGCCGAGATTGGTGAGCGCGATGCAAGCGACCACGGCGACGACCATCTCGATGATCAGCCGCGTGCGGCCGGTGAAACCGGTATTGGCCTGCTGCTTGGTAACCTTGAGATAATCGTCATAGAAACCGATGACGCCGAAGCTCAGCGTCACGAACAGCACGATCCAGACATAGGGGTTGGCCGGGTTCGCCCAGAGCAGCGTCGAGACCAGCAGGCCCGACAGGATCATCAGGCCACCCATGGTCGGCGTGCCGACTTTCGTAATCAAATGCGACTGCGGCCCGTCGGCGCGGATCGGCTGACCCTTGCCCTGTTTCAAGCGCAACAGATCGATGATCGGACCGCCGAACAGGAAGACGAACACCAGCGCGGTGACAACCGCGCCGCCGGTGCGGAAGGTGATATAGCGGAAGACGTTGAAAAACGAGACCTTGTCGGACAGTTCGGTCAGCCAATAAAACATGCGAGGAAACCTTTAGGTCTGCGCCTCGTGAAGCGCGGCCTCTCTTGGAAATTGCCGTTCCAGCGCCTTGACGATCGGGCCCATTTTCGAGCCCAGCGAACCCTTCACCATCACGGCGTCGCCGTCGCGAAGGGCGTCGAGCACGGACGATTCCAACGCCGCCGCAGTTTCGGCATAGCCGCCCCGGCGGCTGGAGGGAAGTGCCTCCCACAGCGCGCGCATCTGCGGGCCCGAGCAATACACAAGATCGACGTGGGCCGCCTCGAGTGGCGCCGCCAAAGCGCGGTGCAGCGCGTCGCCCTGGTCGCCGAGTTCCAGCATGTCGCCCAAAACGGCGATGCGGCGGCCTTGCGGGCCAATCGCGGCCTGGCCGAGCAGCGCGATCGCCGCCCGCATCGAGGCCGGGTTGGCGTTGTAACTTTCGTCGATCAATAGCGCGCTGCCGTGGGGCATTTTCAAGGTCATGCGCGCGCCGCGGCCGGTGGCGGGCTTGAGCCGATCGAGCGCCAGTGCCGCCAGCGCCAGATCGGCACCAACCAGGACCGCCGCCGTCAGCACCGCCAGTGAATTGAGCACCAGGTGCTTGCCCGGCGCGCCGAGCTTGTAGGTGACGTGCTGGCCGAGGATGTCGGCTTCGACGGTGGAACTGTCGGGCTGCAAGGAAAAGCGGGCGAGACGGGATTCTGCTTTGGCGTCTTCGCCGAAGGTGACGATGCGCGCGACCTTCGCCGCTTTGGCCGCGGCGGCGAGCCGCGCGTATTGGCTATTATCGCGGTTGAGAATGGCCGTGCCGCCGGGCTCGATGCCTGTGAAGATTTCCGCCTTGGCGTCGGCGATTTTGTCGAGGCTGCCGAAATATTCCAGGTGCACCGGCTCGACCGTCGTGACGATGGCCACGTGCGGGCGCACCAGCGCGGTCAACGGCGTGATCTCGCCGGCGTGGTTCATGCCGATTTCGAACACGGCGTATGTCACATGCGCGGGGCAGCGCGCCAGAGACAGCGGCACGCCCCAGTGATTGTTGTAGGAGGCGACCGAGGCATAGGTCTCGCCGTCGGCACCGAGCGCCAGCCGCAGCGCCTCCTTGGTGCCGGTCTTGCCGACCGAGCCGGTGACGCCGATCACCTTGGCCGACGTGAGACGCGCGCGCGAGGCGCGGGCGAGATCTCGCAAGCCGTCCAGCACGTCATCGACTTCGAGCAGCGGGGCATCGGCGGCGAATTTTAGTTTCCGACTGCGCGCGACGACGGCGACGCTGGCGCCGTTCTTCAGTGCCGCCTCGACGAAGTCATGGCCGTCACGGTTGTCGCCCTGGATGGCGAAGAAGGCGTCGCCCTTGGCCACGGTGCGGCTATCGATGGAGATGCCCGTAATGTCGGCGGGCAGCGCGCCGGGCTTGTCCGCGCGCATCGCCTTCGCCATGTCGGAGAGGGTCCACAGCGCACTCATGCGACTCTGCCTTTCAGCGCCGCTGCGACAGCGTCGTGATCGGAGAACGGCAGCACTTTGCCGCCGACGATCTGCCCGGTTTCGTGGCCTTTGCCGGCGATCAGCAGCACATCGCCGGCATTCAGTTCGGCGATACCAGCGCGGATCGCCTCGGCGCGGTCGCCGATCTCAGAAGCGCCGGGCGACGCCGCCCTGATGGCGGCGCGGATCGCCGCCGGATTTTCGCTGCGCGGGTTGTCGTCGGTGACGATGACTTTGTCGGCATTCTCGGCGGCGATGCGGCCCATGATCGGGCGCTTGCCGGTATCGCGGTCGCCACCGGCGCCGAACACGACGATCAGCCTCCCGCTGGCATAAGGCCGCAACGCCTGCAGTGCCTTGGCCAGCGCGTCCGGCTTGTGCGCGTAGTCGATAAAAATGGGCGCGCCCTTGTGCGTGCCGGAGAGTTCGAGGCGGCCTTTGGCGCCGGTAAGTTTTTCGAGGCTCGCGAACACGCGCGCCGGCTCGGCGCCGGTCGCAATGGTGAGACCGGCTGCCACCGCAGCGTTCTGCACCTGGAAGCCGCCGACCAGCGGCAGCTTCACTTTATAATTCTTGCCCGCATGCGCGAGCGTGACGGCCTGTGCGAAGCCGTCGATGGCGCCGCTCACCAGTTTGATGCCGTCGCCCTTTTCGCCGACCGTCATGATCTTGAGGCCGCGCTTCTTCGCAGCCTCCACCACCTGCCCGGCATAGCAGTCGTCGACGTCGATCACCGCGGTGCCGCCATCGACGATCAGGTCGCTGAACAGTCGCAGCTTGGCGGCGAGATAGGCCTCGATGGTCGGATGATAATCGAGATGGTCGCGCGACAGATTGGTGAAGGCGCCGGCGGCGATACGCACGCCGTCGAGCCGGTGCTGGTCGAGGCCATGTGACGACGCTTCGAGCGCCAGATGCGTGACGCCCTCGCCCGCCAGTTCATCGAGCGTGCGATGCAGCTCGACCGGATCGGGCGTGGTCAGCGAGCCGTAGGTTTCGCCCTTCGGCGACACCACGCCGACAGTGCCGACGCTGGCGGCGAGCAGACCCAGCGACGTCCAGATTTCGCGTGTGAAGGCAGCGACCGAGGTCTTGCCGCTGGTGCCGGTGACGGCGACGATGGTGTGCGGCTGGCGCGCAAAGACTTTCGCGGCGGCGATCGACAGCGCGCGGCGCGCGTTGGCGACCTGAACAAAAGCCGCGCTCGTGGGAAGCCCGTCGATCGGTTGCTCGGCGACGATCGCCACGGCGCCCTTGGCGACGGCCTGCTTGGCGAAATGCGCGCCGTCGGCCTTGGCGCCGGCAATGGCGACGAACAGGAAGCCCGGCTTCACCTTGCGGCTGTCCGACGTCACGCCGGCAATCTCGAGCGCGGCGGTGCGCGGATCGAGGCGAACGTCGGCGATGAGATCGGCGAGTTTCATGAAGCCTATCTAGTCGGCCTCCCCGATCAGGGGGAGATGGAAGCGGTGGCGCCCTTGCCCAGGATCAACTGGTCGGCCTTGGGCAGATCGAACCGCGGCGTCAGGCCCAGCAGTGGCGCCACCCGTACAAGCACCTTCTGCGCCGTCGGCGCGGCGTTCCAGCCGGCCGTGGCGTAGCCGTGGGTTTCCTTCGACGCTTGCGGCTCGTCAAGCATAATGAGCAGCATATAACGCGGCTTGTCCGACGGCAGGATGGCCATGAAATCGGTCATCAATTTGGTCTTGGAATAGCGGCCGTTGATGACCTTTTCGGCCGTGCCGGTTTTGCCGCCGACATAATAGCCGGGGACGTTGGCGGTGGAGGCGGTGCCCTTTTCGGCGTTCAACCGCATCAGATAGCGCATCTTGATGCTGGTCTCGGGCTTGAGCACCTGCTTGCCCAGAGCCTTCGCCTCGGCCTCGCTGCGCTTGAGGAAGGTCGGCGGAAGGAGCCAGCCGCCATTGATGGTGGCGGCGACGCCCATCACCGCCTGCAACGGCGCCACCGACATGCCGTGACCGAAGGCGATGGTCACCGTGTTGAGTTCGCTCCAGCGCTTCGGCAGCAGCGGCTCGGCGCTCTCCGGCAATTCGGTGCGCAGGCGATCGAGCTGGCCGAGCTTGCGGAGAAAATCCTGATGCCCCTGCACGCCGACTTGTAACGCCATTTTTGCGGCGCCGACGTTCGACGAGTAGGTAAAAATCTCCGGCACCGTGAGCACACGGTTCTCGGCGTGGTAGTCGTGGATGGTAAATTTGCCGTAGCGCAGCGACTGCCGCGCGTCGTAGGACGAGGTCAGGCTCGACTTGCCGCTATCCAGCGACATCGCAATGGTCAGTGCCTTGAAGGTCGACCCCATTTCGTAGACGCCGGTGGTCAGCCGGTTGATGCGCGTCGGGTCGTTGGCCTCGCGCGGATTGTTTGGGTCGTAATCCGGCTCCGACACCATGGCGACGATCTCGCCGGTGTTGACGTCGGTGATGACGCCGGCCGCGGCCTTGGCGTTGAACTTCTCCCGCGCTTTCACCAGTTCGTCACGGAGCGCAAACTGCACGCGCAGGTCGACGGCCAGTTCGACCGGCTTCTGCAAGCGATCGGTCGCCAGGCCCGCCATATGCAGCGCGGCGAGCCCCTGCCCGTCGACCCACTTCTCGATGCCGGCGATGCCCTGATTGTCGATGTTGACGTGGCCGATCTCGTGCGAGATGACCGGACCGTTGGGATAGACGCGCTTGTTCTCGCTGAAGAAGCCGACCCCCGGAAGGCCGAGCCGGTGAACCTCGATCTGTTGCGCCGGCGTGATTTCACGTTTGAGCCAGACGAAGCCGCGCTTCGACGACAGACGTTCGCGCACTTCGGTGGCGTCGAGATCGGGCAGCACCGCCGTCAGAAGTTCGACCGCCTCGTCGACGTCGATGATCTTGCGCGGCTCGGCAAACAGCGACGGCGTCTTGACGTCGGTGGCCAGGATCGAGCCATTGCGGTCGAGTATGTCGGGACGCGCGGTGGCGACCGCGTCGGCGGCAACGCTGCGCCGCGCGCCGTGGCCCTCGCTGAAGGTGGCGAACATGACGAGCCGCAGCGCGATCACGCAATAAACCGCACTGAAAATGACGATGGCGAGGCCGAGCCGCGCCTTGGCCTTGACGTTGCGGTCGACATTGGCGCCGTACAGCAGCGAACGCATCCAGCGCTGCCAGCGGGTTTCACCCGGCTTGCTCGGCGCTGTATTCATTGGTGGCTCGGCGGGCGCTTGCATGTCAGCGCACTCCCGGTGCGATGCTGCCGGTCGTGTCGGGCAGCGCCGGCGCTGCCACCATCGGCGCGAGCATGGCGCCGATCGGATCCTGGATCGGCGGCTGCACGGTCACCACCGGCCGCTCCGGCAGCCGGTCGAGGGTGTCGAACTGGCTCGATACGATCGGCCGCATCTTCAGATGACGCTCGGCAAGGCCCTGGACGCGGCCCGGCGTGTCGAGCCGCGACCACTCGGCGCGCAAACTGGCGATGGCGTTGCGCTCGCGGCGGAGTTCGCTGGCAACTTTGCCGACGCGCTCGGCCTGCAACGTGGAATCGAACTTGATCTTGTAGACGAAGGACGCCGCCAGGATGAGCGCGCCGATCACCAGGATATTGAGAAGGCGCATGGTCAGTGCCCCTTCATGATGTCGTCGAGTGACGGCAGGCGCGGCAACAGGTCGTCGGCGGTGCTCGCATGCGGCGGCGCAGACGTGCGCTCCGCAGCGCGCAGCTTGGCCGAGCGGGCGCGCGGGTTGGCAGACACTTCCTCGTCATCGGCGGTTTCGGGACGCTTGGTCAGCACCGTGAAGCTCGGCGCCGGGCGCACAACCTCGGGCGCGTGACGCGAACCGCCTCGCGTTTCCGCGCGGCCGGTCAGAAACGATTTGACGATACGGTCTTCGAGCGAATGGAACGACACCACGACGAGGCGACCGCCGGATTTGAGAATACGCTCGGCGGCTTCGAGCGCCGTGACCAGTTCGCCGAGTTCGTCGTTGACGAAAATGCGCAAAGCCTGGAACGTGCGCGTCGCCGGATGAATTTCGTTCGGCTTGGAGCGTACGACGCGGCCGACGATATCGGCGAGCGCGCGGGTCGTCTCGATCGGTTTCTCCGCGCGCATCTTGACGATGGCGCGGGCGACGCCGCGAGAATGCCGTTCCTCGCCGAGCAGGAAGATGATGTTGGCGAGATCGCGCTCGCTGGCATGCGCCACGATATCGGCTGCGCTCGGTCCGTCATTCCCCATGCGCATGTCGAGCGGCCCGTCGAGCCGGAAGGAGAAGCCGCGCTCGGCATTGTCGAGCTGCATCGACGAGACACCGACATCGAGCACGACGCCATCGACCCCGTCGTAGCCGCACGTCTGCGCCACGGCGTCGAGATTGGAGAACTGATCCTCGATCACGGTCAGGCGGCTGTCCGCCGCCATGACAAGATCGGCGCTCATCGCCACCGCGCGCGGGTCGCGGTCGATGCCGATCACCTGCGTGCCGGGCGTGCCGAGGATAAGGCGGCTATAGCCACCGGCGCCAAAAGTGCCGTCGATATAGACGCCGCCATCATGAACATTGAGGTGCTCGACGGCGCGGCGGCCGAGCACGGGAATGTGGGGGGCTGGTCCGCCAGCGACAGCCGTAAAGCCGTCGCCGCCCGCCGTCATTCCCGTGCTCCGAGCGCGTTGTGCGCCGCCATCGAGGAGCCGAGTTGAGCCTTGAGCGCGCGCACCTTTTGGGTGGCCTCCGCGAGCTCGCTCTGGAACCGGCTTGGCTCCCAGATCTGAAACTTGTGACCAAGGCCGATGAAGGCCGCCTGGTCGGTTATCCCCGCGTGACGCTTCAAGCTCTCGCTCAGCATCACCCGGCCCTCGCCGTCGACCTTGAGCGTCTCGCTGGTGCCGTAGAGCGCCATCGCGAAATGTTCGCGCTCTTCCGAAAACGGGGTGTAGCGGCCGATCAACGCTTCGATCTCCGACATCAGAGCATTCCCGCCGGCATCGATCGCGGGTCGATCGAGCGCCGGATAGCAGTAGAGCCCGTCGAAGCCGTCGCGGCTGAGCACCGAGCGGAAAGAAGCGGGAATCGAGACGCGCCCCTTGGAGTCGAGCCGCAACGTCGTATTCGACACGAAGCGGTCCATGACCCCACACCGACCGGACGCATACCGGAACAACCACGCGGACGAAGGCCCCCGAGGCAACGAAGCCGCCGGAACACTCGCGGCGGGCAATTCTCAAGGGTAATCCGTGGGATATCATGGGATATTATGGGCGTCAATGGATTGACCCTGCCCCGGCGCCCGCGCCCCGGGCCCCGACACAATCGCGCTGCCGAATCCTCATTAATGGCTCTTAGGCTTAAGGATTTGTTGCCGGCGGCCCGTTTCCGGCTCTCGTTTAGAACCCAGCCGATCCGCCCTTTGTCCGAACCGCGATGCAAAATCCGCGACACTGGACCGCGCCGAAATCGCAGTGGTTCCAGGAACAAGAAATTTCGCCGGTGAGTTGGCTCGCTGGGCGCCCTGCGCCCTACGCGAGCGGCCACGTGAAATCAAAAAGTTCCGTCGCGCACGCCAAACCAGCAAGGAGGAAATCCAATGACCAAAACGTTCATGCTCGGCACCGCCATCGGCGCGCTGATGGTATCAGGCGCGCTAGCGCAATCGCCGCCGGCCGCCACGCCGGACAATACAACGCCGCCGGCTTCGGCCAGTCCGCCGTCTTCGGCAAGCACCAGCGGCAAGGCCGATCTGGTGGCGTCGCAAAAGCCGGATCAGTGGGTCGCATCCAGATTCAAGGGCACCGACGTGATGGGTGCCGACGACCAGAAAATCGGCAGCATCACGGACATTCTTTTCGATAAGACCGGCAATATTCAGGCCTACGTGGTCGGCGTCGGCGGCTTCCTCGGCATGGGCGCCAAGGAAGTGGCGCTCGCGCCGAAATCGTTCACGACCGTCCCCGGCCAGAATGGCGCCACGGACAAGCTCAAGGTCTCAATGAACAAGGACGATCTCACGAACGCGCAGAACTTCGCGCGCTATGAGCCGCCGCGTCCAGCCACCACCACCGGCAGCGGCAGCGGCCTGAATGGACTGAGCGGATCGTCGGGCGGGCGCCCGGCCACCGGAGCGCCGCCAGCCAATAAGTAAGCCCGTTCACCCGCGTATCGCGGCGAATAACGCGTCCCGGACCCTCGTCCGGGACGCGTTTCGTCGCGCGCACGCCGCGTATTGCTTTTTTGCACCGCGGCGGTGAATGATGGCTGCCAACCACACGGTCCCGGCACCCATCAAAATTCATGGCAACATTTCAGCCGGATTCCTTCATCGTCGCCGACATCGTGCCCTCGCCGAACATCGACGAGCGCGCCGGCGGCCGTGCGCCCGACATGATCCTGCTGCACTACACCGGCATGCAGACCGGCGAAGCGGCGCTGTCGCGGCTCACCACGACGGCCAGCAAAGTATCGTCGCATTACGTGGTGTTCGAGGACGGCCGCATCGTGCAACTGGTGCCCGAGGAAAAGCGCGCCTGGCACGCCGGCGTGTCATCCTGGGCCGGCGAAACCGACATCAACTCGCGCTCGATCGGCGTCGAGATCGTGAACCCCGGTCATGAATTCGGCTACCGCAATTTCCCGCTGCGGCAAATCGCGGCCGTCATTTCATTATGCAAATCGGTCCTCACCCGCCGCGGCCCCCTCAGCGCCGACCGCATCCTCGGCCATTCCGACGTCGCGCCGTCGCGCAAGCAGGATCCCGGCGAGAAGTTTCCCTGGGAGCTGTTGAGCGAATCCGGCATCGGCCACTGGGTGCGCGCGGCGCCGCTCGATCTCGACGGCCGCACGTTCAAGCCCGGCGACCGCGGCGAGCACATCACGCGCATGCAGCGCAGCCTGAAAGCCTACGGCTATGGCATCGAGGAAACTGGCCTGTTCGACGATGCCACGCGCGAGGTCGTCACCGCGTTCCAGCGCCATTTCCGCCCGGCGCGGGTCGACGGCATCGCCGACCCCTCGACGCTGCTGACGCTGCGGGCTTTGGTCGAGACGAGGCCCGCGCCGCTCAGCTAAATCGAGACCGGATACAGGCGCGTGATAACGGCGAGAATGACAAGCAGCACGATGCCGCTGCCAAGGCTCCAGGCGATCAGCTTCTTCTCGATCGGCAGCAGCGGTTCGATCTCGGCCTTGCGCAGCTCGTCGGCAACATTCGGATTGGACATAGGCTTTTCCTTTAACTGGCGAGCGGCGGATGGACGCCGGCGAAGAATATCCACGAGATCAGCAGGCCGACCCAAATCACGAAACCGAACAAACTCACGATGTAGACGGCGGCAAGTTTGCCAATGCCCTCCTGCCACAAGTCGCGGAAGTTCGAGAGCAGCCCGATCGAGAAGAACGTCAGGATGAAGAAGATCACGCGGAAGGTATTGGCCTCGCCCATCGCGGCCGGCACTTTCGCCGCGATATCGGGCGGCGTACCGAGCACGAGATAGAGACCAATCAGAAACGTCGCAACGAAGCCCAGGATGAACTTTGGAAATCGCTGCCAGATTTCCGACGCCTTCGCCTTGTCGGTGTTCGTCGGATTGATGTGGTTGGTCCAAATGTAGCCGAGGATGAACGCCCAGATTCCGATGAAGATGTCGATGAACACCTTCACCGTGGCCGTGGTCGCTAAAATCCAGCCGGGCTGGTAGTTGATGCCTTCGGCCGCGTTCTTGGCGAGGATCAGGGCTTCCGTGATGCCGCCGCCGGCAACGGCCGCACCGTCCGTTTTCACCGCAAGACCGATCCATGCGCCAGCCACCATCGGCTCGCGCCACAAAAAGGTCTGCGCCAGAAACGGCAGGATCAACACTTCGACGACCGCGAAAATAACCACCAGCGACGACACAAGAACCGGTATCGCCGGGCGCGCGCGAATGGCGCTGCCGGTCGCGATCGATGCCGCAACACCGCAGATCGAAATGCCCGACGCAAGCGGGGCCGCCCATTCGCGGTTAAAGCCGAACCACTTGCGGGCGACGAAATAAACTACCGCCCAATAGATCAGATAAGCCTCAACGATCGCGGCAACGCCGCGCAACAGCAAAGAGCTGGCGAGGTTGAGCCGCGCGGCGGCGGTTGCCGCGACGAAGCCGCCTAAAATGACGATGGCGATCTTGATGTAAAGCTCGGGCCGCACCGCCGCTTTGATGGAGGCGGCAACACCCGGCAGCGCATTGGCGATAAACAGCCCCGCGATCAGCGCAAAGATGTAACCGCCTTCATTCGTGAGCTTCAGAGACCAGCTAATGCCGAACTTCTGCAAGTCGGCCGGCGTTACCGCGGCGAAGTTCGCGTAGCTGCCCAGGAACCAGGCGCCGTAAGCAATCCAGAACACCACGGTGAAGGACAGAGCAAAACGCTTGAGATCGCTTTTCAATGCCAAGACGGTGACGCTTAAGATGACGAGCAGCGCGACGTAAGTGGCAAACAACGCGCCGACGCCGCCGAGCGACGCATAGGCCTTCGATACCGGACCGAGCGCTTTGCTGGCGTCGGTCCATACCGACGTGGTGACCACCCAGCCGAGCAAATCTACATTGGCCAGAGCACCGAGAGAGAGAGCGAAAATCAACAGGCCAACGACAAGCGACAACCAATCTTCGCTGATGCGCGGCGACGTTTCGACATTGTCCGCGCGCCTGGGCGGCGCCGAAGACAAAACAGTGGATGCGTGCGACATTTTAGCCCCCTCGAAGAGGAGGAGCTAAAGCGTGCACTCTTAGAAAAGCAATGAAACGCGATTGCAAAAATTATAGGCTGAAGAGTAGATAATTCTTTCTTTGGCCCTCGTGGCGATGATTTTCGTATCAGTTTCTTGCAAAAGGCCAATCTGGAGAAAAATATTATCCACAGTTTGGCCGTTCTCCGCGCGCGTTTGATGCCGGCTTGACGCCGCCCGCGCCGCCCCCCACACCTACTCCGTCAGTCGGCCGGACGGCCGTCCCGGTCATTGCCGAAAGGCGACCGGGGAGGAAAGTCCGGGCTCCATGGACGAACGGTGCCGGATAACGTCCGGCGGGGTTGGACCCTTAACGGGGCGAGACTTCAGGGACAGTGCCACAGAGAACAGACCGCCTTGGCTGCGTTGTGTATTGGCCAAGGTAAGGGTGAAACGGTGCGGTAAGAGCGCACCGCGCTTCCAGCAATGGCGGCGGCACGGCAAACCCCACCGGGAGCAAGACCGAATAGGAATGACGTTGCAGCGCAAGCTGCAGGCCCGTCCGGGCCAGTCATTCGGGTAGGTTGCTTGAGACGCCGGGTAACCGGCGGACGAGAGGAATGGCCGTCACGTTTGCGGGTGCAAGCCCGCAGGCCTTACAGAACCCGGCTTATAGGCCGGCTGATATGCTGACGAGGGCTCGGTGGGAAATCACCGGGCCCTCACCAATTTTGGCTCACTTGGGCAGCAGGCCGATGTCGGTCAGCGCGCTCGTCATCACAGCGCGTTCTTCATCAAGGAAGGCCTCTTCTTCTTTGCCCGCCATGAAGGTGTTGGCCCAGTATTTCTTGGCAAGTTCGGCTTCCCACTCGGCGCTCGACGTCGCTGCGGCGAAGGTGCGGTCCCAGAATGCGATCGCGTCAGGCTTGATGCCGCCGGCGCCGATGATGCCGCGCCACATGCCGACCTTGCAATTGACGCCGCTCTCCACCAGCGTCGGCACGTCGGCAAACAATCCACCGAGACGCTTGGGTGCCGACAGTGTCAGCGTGCGCAGCTTGCCCGCCTGCAATTCCGGCACGGCGCTCACCGCAGTGATGACGCCGAGCTCGGCCTTGCCTTCAAGCAGATGCGCAATCGCATAGCGTGCGGAATCGAACACCTCGATCTTCAGCGCTTTGGAATCGCCGCCGGCATGCGCGGTCAGACGCGACAGCGCGATGTGGTTCGGATTGCCGAGCGCGGTGGCGAGCGAGATCGCGACCGCCGCGGTGTTTGCCTTCAGGCGGCGCACGAGTTCGGCGACGTCGGTGATCGGCGAATCCGCGCGCACGATGAAGATCGGATATTCGGTGTAGAGGTTCGCCAGCGGCGTCAGATCGGAATAATCCGACGGGCTTACGCCCAGCAACTTGTTGCTGATGATGGTCGGCGAATTGATCGCCAGCACATGCGGGTTGCCATGGTTCTTGCGCAGGTAGTCCCAGGCATTGCCGCCGCCGCGGCCGGCGATGTTGGTGAGCTTCACCGGCTGCGGCAGCAGCTTATGGGTGTTCATCACCTCAATGAGCGCGCGCGCCGGCCGGTCCTGTCCGCCGCCCGGCGGTGTGCCGGCGACAAGTTCGATTTCCTGGGTCGGGACCCAGCCAACTGCTTCTTGCATGCGCAAACTTCTTCTCCACGTTCAGGCCACCGAGCACCTTGGCCCAGAGCGCGACTTCATCCTTGTAGAATTTATCGAAATAAACCCCGCCACGCTCCGCCAGTCGCGGCACGTGGCGGCGCTTATACGCCAACTGAAGCCAGATAAAATAGAGCGCCATTTCCGCAGCGCTCGTGACCGATGCCCACACGGCCAGTGATGGCGCAGTCAAGAATTTATCCGGCTGCACGACCGTTCCGCGCATGGAACTTTTTGCTCGCCTTGCCGTTGATAAGCGCCTCAACAATGCGAACCCGGCATGTGCACGGGGAACGAGAAACGCTGCCGTCACCAACGCAGTCAAGGGAGATTAAGCCGTGTCTATTGGTACCATCATCCTCATCATTCTCGTCATCGCCCTGCTCGGCGGTTTTTCCGGCATCGGCGGCGGCCCGTTCTACGGCACCGGCTATTACGGCGGTGGCGGCCTCGGCCTTGTCGTCGTGATCCTGCTGATCCTCGTGCTGCTCGGCAGAATCTAGCCGCTACATAATTCGCGGCCTGCAAACAGTTGACGCCAGCATCGCGATTGCCCGACGCTGGCGCCAGCCGCGATGCACTCACTATTCGTCCCAGGCTTGCACGACCGTCTGGCGCACGATCTTGCCGCCGTTGAGCTCGCACATGGCAAGGCACAACACTTTCATGCCGTCGGGATAGGCGCAGGCTTGGCTGAAGGCGATCTGGTTGCCGCTCGCGACGCTGGTTTCGACACGGTGTGTCATGGCGCGACTGCAG
>Ga0193699_10000226_pt1 | contig 25402 bp, 22 predicted proteins | sample L3c2metaG_FD_160095 | JGI IMG/M metagenome (GOLD analysis project Ga0193699, IMG submission 160095) | Soil microbial communities from a riparian zone of the East river system, Colorado, United States - L3c2 | ecosystem: Environmental > Terrestrial > Soil > Riparian zone | place: USA: East...
GTGGAAAGCGACGGAGAGCAGCAGTGAGCCCGACGGACGCCGCGCGCGCATCAGGTCACACCTACGCCGGCCATGGCGGTGAGCAGCCGGCCGGCCCGCTGCGCCGCTTCCGCGATGCGCGCCGGCGACGTGATGAACGAGATGCGGAAGAAACCTTCACCGCCCGCACCGAACGCCGCCCCCGCCATCACCACGACGCCCTCTTCCTCGAGCAGGCGGTCGGCGAATGCCGCCGACGGCACACCCTCCGGCAGCTTGATCCAGAGATACATCGTCGCGCGCGGGACGTCGCACTCGAAGCCCGCGGCGCGAAACGCCGTCACCGCAGCGTCGCGGCGCTTGCGGAAAACGGCGACGTTCCCCGGCACGAACTCCGCCCAGCTCTGGAGCGCCGCCACGCCGGCGGCCTGGATCGCCATGTACTGGCCGGTATCGACGAACGACTTGACCTTGGCGAGCGTGCTCGCCACCTCGGGCCGCGCCACCGCCCAGCCGCAGCGCCATCCCGTCATGTTGTACGTCTTCGACAGCGAGTGGAACTCGATCGCCACCTCGCGCGCGCCCTCGATCTCGAAGATGCTCGGCGGCACGTAGCCGTCGAACGCCAGCTCGCTATAGGCGTTGTCGTAGACGAGGAGGATGTCGCGCTCGCGGCACACGCGAACGACACCCTCCAGATAGTCCACCGGCGCGATGGCCCCCGTCGGATTGTTCGGATAGTTGAGATACAGGATGCGCGTACGGCGCAGCACGTCCTCCGGAATCTCGTCCAGATCGATGAGGAAGTTCGTGCGCGGACGCAGCGCATATCGGTATGGCACGCCATCACTCAGGATGGTGCCGCCCTGGTAGGCGTTGTAACCCGGCTCCGGCATGATCCCCACCGCGCCCGGCTCCATGTAGGCGAGTGCGAGGTGCGAGATCCCCTCCTTGGAGCCGATGAGCGGGACCACCTCGGTCATCGGGTCGAAGCGAACGCCGAACCGCTGCTGCATCCAGGCGCTGATCGCTTCGCGAAAGGGCACGTAGCCCATGCCGAAACCATAGCGGCCGAGCGTGGGCTCGCGGACCGCCTTCGCCATGCGCTCGACGACCGCGCGCGGCGGATCGAGGTCCGCGTCGCCGGCACCGAGGTCGATCACGTCGACGCCGCGCTCGATCAGCTCCCGCTTCTTCTGCGGGATCGTGGCAAGCGGATAGTCGGGGAGCGTGGTGAAGCGGGAGGCGCGAGGCGGCACTAGTCGTCGCTGGTGACAGGGTTGCTGACACGGCTCACGCCGGCGATTTCCACTTCTACCACGTCGCCGGGGGCAAGGGTCCCGACCCCCTCTGGCGTCCCCGTCAGGACGAGGTCGCCAGGCTCCAGCGTCATGACCGACGAGATGTACATGAGGACCGCGGGAATGTCGAACACCATCTCGGAACCGCGCCCGGTCTGACGGACCTCGCCATTCACGCGGGTCGTCACCGCGAGCGACGCCAGATCCGCCGGAGGCGCCGCCACCTCCCCCACCGCGCAAAAGGTGTCGAATCCCTTCGCCCGCGTCCATTGCGAGTCCGACTTCTGAAGATCCCGTGCCGTGACGTCGTTCGCCGCGACGATGCCAGCCACAGCCCTGCGCGCCTCCGCGGCACTCGCCTTCCGCAGGCGAGCCCCGAGCACCACACCGATCTCCCCCTCATACTCCACCTGGTTCGACACCGTTGGCAGCCGGATGGATTCCCCGTTCCGAATGAGGCTCGAGGGCGGCTTGAGGAAGATCAACGGCTCCGTGGGCACGGCATTGCCGAGCTCCTTGGCGTGGGCGGCATAGTTGCGGCCGACGCAGACGATCTTGCTAGGGGCGAGGGTTGGCATGGGGGAAACCTAATGCCGCGGAGCAAGGGGAGACTGAGCCCGTGAGCGGGTTTCCCGGCCGTACTACCGCTCGGCCAACCTCGCCTCGATCCTCTTCAGCTCTACCTGCGCTCCGATCGCGCGCGCGAGATCGCGCGCGCGCCGCAGGTGCACGGTCGCCTGCTCGGCCTCCCCTTCGCCGGCGGCGATGTCGGCGAGCACGCACAGACATTCGATCTGGCGCCAGCGGTTCTCCGACACGCTGAAGTGGCCGAATGCCTCGGTCGCCATCGGCCGCGCTTCGGTCAGCACGCCGCGCGCGACGCGCACCTGGGCGAGGTTGATCAGGGCGAGCGCCGCGAGCTCGGCGTCGGCAACCTCGCGTGCGCCGGCGAGCGCTTCTCGCAGCAGCGTCTCGGCCTCCACGAGATCGCCCTGGTCGTGCGCGAGGCGGCCAAGATTGTTCAGGGCGATCACTTCGCCGCGCGCGTAGCCCGCGGCGCGGAACAGGTAGCGCGACCGGTCGAACGCCTCGGCCGCCAACCCGAATTCGCGCTTCTGCGCGTGGATGGAGCCGAGGTTCTGCATGGCGATGCCGCGTTGCCGGTCGTCCGTCGCCACGCGCACGAGGCGGTGATAGACGACGGCCGCCTCCTCGAGCCGACCGCTGCACATCAACGCGTTTCCCTGCGCCACGAGCGCCTCGGCATGCAGCTCGGGCAGATGGGCGCCGTCGGCCAGGTCGCGGGCGCGCCGGGCGTAGTCGGCCGCGATATCCCACTCGCTCAGCCGGCGGTACACCCCGGCCTGTCGCGTGAGCGCCTTGGCGACCACGGCCGTATTGCCGTAACCGTGGATTGCCGCGTCCGCGTAATGATGCAACGCTCGCTGGAGATCGTCCGCATGCTCCGCCTTCAGCCCCAATTCAAGGGCCTCGTGCGCAAGATCCTCGCGGTAACACGCCATCTGAAGGGTTGGCCGGGATGTTCGGGCGGTGCCCCCTTCCTCGTGCGGAGAGGTACACAGCCTGCATGAGTGCGATGCGAGGAATATACCCCTTTTCGAGGCGTCTTCGATGTTCCGTCAACTGCGATTCCGTCTTGCCCTGGGTGCCGTCGTCGTGCTGGCTGCGGGAGGGGTGAGCTGTACGAGCGACCATGTGGCGGCGCCGCAACCGTCCAACCCCTCATCGCTCCTGGGCCTTTTCGACGATTCCCGGCCGTCGCTCGTCACCTGTCCCGCCGTGGACGGCCAGAGCGCGACGGGTCTGATCGGCCCACTCGTCGGTGGCGTGCTCGCCGCCGGCAACACACGAGTCGTCATTCCGGCCGGTGCCGTACTGGCACCGACCACCTTCACCCTCACCGTGCCGTCGTCGAAGTACGTGGAGATCGAGGTGACGCCGGCGGACAGCGATCACTTCGCGTTCCAGATACCGGTGATAGTGACCATCGACTACGGGCGCTGCGGCCGGTCGAACATCGACAGGGGACTGCTCTCGGTCTGGAACATCGATCCCGTGACGAAGGCGCTGCTGCAGCCGATGGTGAGCCTGGACAACAAGCTCGCCCGCACCATCACCTTCAGCACGATCCATTTCTCCGGGTACGCCGTGGCGGATTAATCCGCCGGCTGTCACCCCGCGTCCGCGTAGAACTCCCGCACCCGCTCCACGATCACCCCCCACCGCCCGATCACCCTCCTCGCCGGCGGTAGCGCCTCGAGCAAGCCTCGGCCATACCGCTTCGTCACGATTCGCGGGTCGCAGATCACCACCACGCCTCGGTCGGTGCCGGTACGGATCAAGCGGCCGAAACCCTGTTTCAGCCGCAGCGACGCGTGCGGCAGCATGAACTCGGCGAAGGCGTCGCCGCCACGCGCCGTGATCGCCTCGCACTGCGCTGCCGTCACGGGCTCCGTCGGGACGCGGAAGGGCAGCTTCGCGATCACCAGGCCCCGCAGCGCATCGCCGGGAACGTCCACGCCCTCCCAGAACGAGGCCGTGCCGAGCAGGATCGCGCGGCCCGAGTCGCGAAAGCGCGCGAGGAGCGCGTCGCGGCTCTCGTCGCCATGCACGAGGAGGGGCCAGCGCCGCTCGACCCCGCGCGCGCGCAGCTCGTTGGCGAGCTGGCGCACCTCGCGGTGACTGGTGAACAGCACGAACAGGCCGCCGTCGGATGCCTCGCTCAGGTCGAGGACGATTTGCGTCACGGCGTTGCGGTGTCCATCGGCGTCGACGTTCGGCGCCGGGATGTCGCTCGGGATCGCGAGCAGCGAGTGCGTCTCGTACGAGAACGGCGAGGGGAAGATCGCCGTCGTCGGCGTCAGCTCCGGATCGTCGAGTCCGAGCCGCGCGGCCAGGAAGGCGAAGCGGCGGGTGTCGGTCGCCACGTCGCCGCGCGAGGCAGTGAGCGTCGCGCTCGTCACGATCGTGCTGTCGAGCCGCTTGAAGAGATCCTCGCGCAGGATGGGCGCGAGGTCGAGCGGGACGACCGACACGGCCACGCTGCGCTCGCGACCGCGCACCTCCACCCAGCGCACGCTGTCGTCGTCCGGCGGCGGCGTCAGCGCGCGACGCAGCCCGTCGCCGGCGGTCTGGAGCCGCTTCGTCACCGAGCGCATCTCGTTCAGCAGCGGCGTGAGCTGCTCGTCGAGCTTCGCGCTCCCTTCGATCCGCTCGCGCACGAGACGCAATCCTTCGCCCAGCAGGTCGATCTCGCCGAGGGTATCCTCGAGTGCCAGGGACAGCCCGGCCTTCCAGATCGGATGCGTGGCGAAGCCCTGCGCCAATCGCACAACCGACTGTCCCTCCTGCTCGATGAAGGTGTCGAGCAGGTCGAACAGCAGCGCGCTCTTCCTGCTCAACGCGCTCACCGATGGCGCGAGCCGCGCCTCGAGGAGATCGAGGCTCGCCGTGCTGAGTAGATCGGTGCTCGCCGACAGTCGCATGGTCAGCGCCGGGAGCAGCCCTTTCCCGCGGCGATCGAGACGGCTGACGAGGCGCTGCAGACCCCGTCGGGTCACGGTGGCGCCGAGATGCGCGGCCGCGGCGTCCTCGAGATGGTGCCCCTCGTCCACCACGAGCCGCCCGTAGGCCGGGAGCACGGCCGCATCGTCCCAGTTCTGTGCCGCGCGCCGCACGGCGAGGTCGGACAGCAGCAGGTGGTGGTTCACGACGATGACGTCGGCCTGCGCCGCCGCGCGCCGGGCCTTGAAGACGAAGCACTCGTCGAAGTGCGCGCACTTCATGCGCGGGCAGAGGTCTCCCTCGGCCGACACCTCGTCCCAGACCTCCGGGCGCGGCGGCGTCGGCAGGTCGGCCAGCGAGCCGTCGGCGGTGCGCTCCGCCCACGCGGCCAGCGTCGCGACCTCGGCGGCCATCCCGTCGTCGAACAGCTGCGCCGCGCCGCCGCTGGCCTGCTCGAGGCGCGCCTTGCACAGGTAATTGCGCCACCCCTTCAGCAGCGCGAAGCGCACCTTCTGATCGGTCAGCGCCCTCGCCAGAAAGGGCAGATCCTTGCCGACGAGCTGCTCCTGGAGGTTGATCGTGTTGGTCGACACGATCGTGCGCTCGCCATTCGCCGCGGCCCAGCGCAGCGCGGGCAGGAGGTAGCCGAGTGATTTGCCGACGCCCGTGCCCGCCTCGAGCAGCCCGACCCCGCCCTCGTTGTAGACGCGTGCGATCGTCGCGGCCATCGCGCGCTGGCTCAGTCGATCCTCATAGCGTGCGTGCTCCAGCGCGATGGGCCCGTCAGGACCGAGATCGTGTGCGACGCGATCTGGGTCGAGCTGCGTGAGCTCATCGGCGCGGGGCACCTCCACCACCACGTACAGGGCCGTCGCGCCGTTGTCGATGATGGCGAACCCGATCCCGTCGTCGTGCATGCGCGCGGCGACGTCGTAGTCGGCACCCGACGGTTCCAGCAGCCCCGACGGATGATTGTGCACCAGCATCTCGCCGCGCCGCGCGAAGCCCGGCAGCGCCAGCACGCTCCCCACGTCGCCCCGCGCGACGACGCGCGCCGTCTGCACCACCCCATCCTCGTCGAGCGTACAGACGAAGCACACTTCGCGTCCGCCGGCGAGGCGGATGGCCGCGCGCATCGCCGCCGACGGTGAGGCGGCGAGACGCGAGGTGGACGCGGGCTTGGGCGCTGGGCGAAGCACCCCTGAAGATAAACCGAAACCGTCGCCTCCGTTACTTCACCTCGACCCGTCTGGTGCCGGCACGCTCCTCGACCGCGCGCCCATCCTTGAACAGCACACGGTGCAGCACGTCCACGAAGTAGGTGCCGGGCGCCAGCCCCCGCACGCCGACGTCGTAGTCGAAGGCGCCAGCCGCGAACGTGTTGCAGGTCTGCGCCGCCTCCTTCGCCGTGAGTCGCACGATCACCCGGTCGCCCTCTCGCGTCGCACCCGAGGCGAGGCTGAAGCAGGGCGGGCTCTGGTTGAGCAGACCGAGTATGGCCACGCTCCCCGACACTCCCGCCACGCGCGCGGTGTCACGCATCGGCGCCTGCGCCAGCACGGGCGTGAACGACAGCTCGGTCGGAAGGTCGGCGGCGCTGACGCTGGTGTAGGCCTGGCACGCGGTCACCGACGCGGCCAGCGCGACGGCGAGGAGCAGACGTGACGGAGTGAGGCGAAGCGACGTGAGCATGGGAGTTCCGAGTGCAGGGAATGCGCCGAACTCGAATCGACGGCGGCGGGCGGGATCGTCGATCGACTGCACGGCTCAACCCGCGTGGCCGCGGCGGCGTCACGCCCGCCGAGCGGAACGGCACACCCGCACTTGACAGCTCGTCTGATTCCCACATGATGGCGATCTGGCGATTGTCGCGTTCCGGACGTCCCCGACGGAGGTGTGCACATGCCCGACCTGATGATCCGCATGCGTGGCGGCGAGCGGACGACGCTCGCCATGGGTGAGCTGGACCGGTTCGCGTCGACCCTGCGCGGCGACCTCGTGCTGAGGGACGCGCCACCGTATGAAGACGCGCGTCGCATCTGGAACCGGATGGTCGAGCGCCGGCCGGCGCTCATCGCGCGATGTCGCAGCGCGGGAGACGTGGTCCGCACGATCCGCTTCGCGCGCGAGCACGACCTCCTGATCTCCGTGCGCGGCGGCGGCCACAACATCGCCGGCAACGCGCTCGCCGACGAGGGGCTGACCATCGACGTCGGGCCGATGCGCGCCACGCGCGTCGAGCCGGTGCGCCGCATCGTGCGCACGGAGGCGGGCATCACCCTCGGCGACTTCGATCGCGACACGCAGACGTTCGCGCTCGCCACGCCCCTCGGCATCAACTCCACCACCGGCATCGCCGGGCTCACGCTGGGCGGCGGGTATGGCTGGCTCTCACGGAGCCATGGGCTCACCGTGGACAACCTGATCAGTGCCGACGTCGTCACCGCGGACGGCGCGTTGCTCACGGCCAGCGAGGAGGAGAACTCCGACCTCTTCTGGGCGCTGCGCGGCGGTGGCGGCAACTTCGGCGTCGTGACCTCGTTCGAGTACCGCCTGCACAGAGTGGCACCGGAGGTGCTCGCCGGCATCATCGTCCATCCTTTTGCCAACGCCGGCGAGCTGCTCCGCCGATATCGCGACGTCGTGCAGGCGGCGCCGGATGCGCTCACGGCGTGGCTGATCATGCGCAAGGCACCGCCGCTCCCCTTCCTTCCCGAATCGGTGCACGGCCAGGAGGTGGTTGTCCTCGCGGTCTGCTACACCGGTGATCTCGCCGCCGGCGAGCGGGCGCTGCGCCCCCTGCGCGGCATCGGTACGCCGCACGCCGACGTCGTGGGTCCTACGCCCTACGTCGCCTTCCAGACGGCGTTCGATCCGCTCCTCACCTCCGGTGCGCGGAACTACTGGAAGACGCACAACTTCACGACGCTCGACGACGCGCTGATCGACACCCTGGTCGAGAAGGCAGCCGAGCTGCCGGGGCCGCAGAGCGAGATCTTCCTCGCGCATCTCGGGGGCGCCGTGAGCCGCAAGCCGGACGACTCGACCGCCTACATGGGTCGTGGCGCGCAGTTCGTCATGAACGTCCACGCCCGCTGGGAAGACGACGGGATGGACGGCAACTTCATCACGTGGGCGCGCGAGGTGTACGCGGCGGCCGCGCCATTCGCCTCCGGCGGGGCGTACGTGAACTTCCTCACCCAGGAGGAGCAGGGCCGCGTGCGCGACGCCTATGGCAGCAACTACGCTCGGCTCGCGGCGATCAAGGCCAAGTACGATCCCAGCAACGTGTTCCGCGTGAACCAGAACATCGCGCCGGCACCGGCGGCGGCGGCCGCGCCGCCGACGATCGGCCGCACGGCCCCCGCGACGGCGCCCGCCGACGCGATGCGACCGCCGCGCTGAGGTAGGCTCAGGTCTTCAGCGGCTTCTTCTTCGCCGCCGGAAAGAGCACGTTGTTGAGGATCAGGCGATAGCCGGGGCTGCTCTTGTGCAGTGACAGGTCGGTGGGCGGGTTGCCGATCGCATGCTGCGGGTCTTCGGGGTCGTGTCCGCCGAGGTACGTCCACGTCCCCTTGCCGTAGTCGCCGTGGATGTACTTCACCCAGGGCGCGCCTTCCTCGGTGGCCAGCACGATGTCGCCGCTCTTGAGGGTCGCCTTGGTGAACGACGTCGTGACGCCGTAGAAGTCGTTCAGCACGGCGCGGTGGTTCTGGACGAGCATGCTCGGGACGGGATCGAACTTCGCGGAGAAGTTGAACAGGGTGAACGTGCCGAGCGGCTGGCGTCGGCCGGGCACGTTCACCTGGTGCCCGTCGATGTCGCTCATCGAGTTGACGAACGGCGAGTGCTCCAGGTGTGCGTCCTTGAAGGCGAGGGCGCGCTTCCACTGGAGGCGGCCGTCGGCGTCGGGATCCATCGGCGTGCCGTCGGCAAAGTCCCCCGCGATGTCGACGTCGTGTCCGGCGATCGCGAGCTCGAGCGTCTCGGTGGCACCGCACATCGCGAACAGGAAGCCGCCGCGTTCGACGAACTGCCGGATCCGCTCAGCGACGTCCTTCTTCAGCCCGGGTACGCTGGCGAAGCCGAGCCGCTTGGCCGCGGCGGCGTTCTTCGCCACCATCTCGCGGAACCAGGGCGCGTCGCGGTAGCCGAGATGGAACTTGTTGAACTGTCCCGTGAAGTCTTCGTGGTGCAGGTGCAACCAGTCGTACTTGCTCAGGTCCCCCTGCTCCACCTGCTCGTCGTAGATCGGCGTGAACTCGATGCCGGCGTACTTGAGCGCGAGCGTGACGGCGTCGTCCCACGGCTGTGCGTCGGCCGGCGTGTACACGGCGATGCGCGGTGCCTTCTCCAGCGGCACGCTCTCCATGTTGCCGGCCGCCATCTCGCGCCGGATGGCCGTGAGCTGCGCGTCGTTCAGCGGCTCGGTGGAGATGCCGTCGAGCGCGGCGCGGCGGCGCAGCTCGGGCGCATCGGGCAGGAGAAACGCGCCGCCCCGATAGTTGAGCAGCCACTCCGCCTGCACGCCGGTCTTCATGGCGTTGTAGGTGAGGCCGTAGGCCTTGAGATGATTGGTCTGCCCGTCGTCCATCGGCACGAGCAGGCGTTGCGCCGGAAGCGCCGGGACGGCGAGAAGGGCGACCGCGACGAGTGCGACGCGGCGCGACAGCGAGAGGAGAGAAGGCATCACGGAGACGGAACGGCGCCGCGCGCGAGCTCGAGCTCGCGGCGCGCCTGGGGAAGCAGCGCGCTCTGCGGCGCGCTGAGGATGAGGTGCTCGAGGTGCGTGATCGCGGCGGCGGTATCGCCACGACGGCGCAGCGCACGCGCCCATTCCAGCTCGCTCTCGGCGGCCTCGGGGCTATCGGCGTACTGCGTGACGACGCGTTGCCAGAGCGTGGTCGCGCCGGCAGCGTCGCCGTGCGCGGCGCGCAGGCGCGCCGCGGCGAGAACGATCGCCGACGCCGCTTCCGGGTGCCGCTCGGCGGCGCTCAGGAACCACGTCGCCGCGCCGGTGCTGTCGCCGCGCGCCAGGGTGAGGAAGGCGCCACCCAGCTCGACCGCCGAGTCGCCGCGCGTGCGCGCGAGGATGCCGAGCGCCAGCGCGAGTTCGGGGCCGGGGTCGCGCGCGTCCCTGAGCAGCGCGCGGGCGGCGGCGAGTCGGCCTTCGTAGAGCGCCAGCCAGCCCGCCGCCTCGCTCGAGTCGGCGTCCTCTCCGGCGGCGCGCAGCGCCGCTCGCGCGCGCTGGAGATCGCCGGCGCGTACCCACGCCGTCGCCAGCGTCCGCGCGAGGCGCATGCGCTGCCCGGGCGCGAGATGGCGGTCGTAGCGATCGACGAGCGCCTCGGCCTGCTCGGCCCGGCCGAGCGCGGCCAGCGCCTCGACGTGCAGCGGCACGTAGTCGCGCGCCAGTCGCGACGGGTCGGCATCCGCATCCGTCAGTGGCGCGAGCGTGAAGACGTCGGCCGGGGAGCCGGCACGCAGCGCCGCCCGCGCCGCGCTGAGCGCGAGCGCGGGCGTGCGGTGGGCGCGCAGCGCGGCGGCGAGCGCGTCGCGTGCCACGGCGTAGCGCTCCTCGGCCAGCGCGCGCTCGCCGAACTCCGTCCACACACGGGCGGCCACCGTGTCGGGCGGCAGGACGCGCAGCGCCTCCCATGCCTCACTCGGACGTCCCCACGCGAGCTCCAGTTCGGCGAGCGCGCTCCGCGATCCGAGGTCGGCCGGCGACGCGACGAAGATCAGCCGGATGGAGTCGCGCGCCGCGGCGGGGGTGGGCGCGAGCGCATACGCCGCCGCTCCCGCCAGGTGCGGCGCGTCCGCTAGCGCACGGCGCCACGCCTCGGCGCTCGGCAGCCACTGGCCCTGCGCGGCGCGGAGCTGCGCGGTCTCGTACTCCAGGTCTCGCGTGCCGCCGAGCGAGCGACGCCCGCGCTGCACGATGCTGTCGGCGGCGGCCGAGCGCCCCAGCTGGAGAAGCAGGCGCGCGTACTCGCGGTACGGCGCCGGATCGCGCGGCATCTCGCGCGCCCACCGCTCGAACGCGGCGCGCAGGAGATCCTCCTTCCGCAGAATCTGGAGCGTGCGGAGCTGAACGCTGCGAAACAGCGGGTCGCGTGGCCGCCGGGCGATGAGCGAATCGAGTGGCGCCAGCAGGGAGTCGCTCATGCCGAGCTCCGCGTAGGCACGCTCGAGCCCGAGGAGCGCGCCGGCGGTGGGCGACGTCCGCAGCGCGGTGCGGAACAGCTGCGCGGCCTCACGGTACTTGCCGGCGTTCTCCAGATCGAGCGCACGCAGCACCGTCGGCGACTCCTCTTCCTGCGCCGCGGCAGAGCGCGACGCGAGAGACAGGAGGCCCAGCGCGACGACGGCGAGGCGGCACGCCGCCCTATGGCGACGGCGCACTGTTCAGCCGCGTGAAGTACTCGAGGATGGCGCGGCGCTCGTCGGGCGACAGCGCCCGCAGCTCGTCCCAGGTCGGTGGGCGGAACCGCATCGCCGCCTTGGCGGCCACCGTGCCTGCCGGCGTGTACGTCTCGGCACCGGTCGCCGCCTTCGCCTCGCGCTTGCCGTTGTCCTCGCGCTCCTCCTTCTCCAGCGACCGGCCGGCGTCGAGCAGCCGGCGGAAGAGCTGTTGCTGCCGCGCCAGCGTGGCGGCATCGAGCCGTCCGCCGTCGAGCGCGTCGGCGAGCTGGCGCGCTTCGCGCGCGAGCTGCTCCGCCTTGTCGCCCCCCGCGGCGTCGCCGGCTTCCTCCAGCTGGTCGGCGACGCCGCGCTGCCGGCGCGCCAGCTCCCGCGCCAGCGCCTGCCCCGCGCCACTCTGGCCACCGTTCGGCATCCCCATCAGGCCCTGTGCCTGGGCGTTGATCTGTCCCTGCTTCTGCGCCGCCTCCTGCATCTGCTGGAGCATCTCGCTGAAGCCCGACGCGCTGTTCGCGCTGTTGGCGCGCTCACGATCGCGCGCCAGCGAGGCCGCCGCCTTCGTCAGCGCGTCGGCCGCGTCGCCCAGCGCGTTCGCCTGTTGCGACGCGTTGCCCTTCGGCTCGCTCACGCGTTGCGTCGCCTGGCTCACCTTTTCCTTGGCGTCGGCCACGGCGCGCTGCGAGCGGGGCGACAGGAGCGCGCTCTTCTTTCCCGCTCCCTGCAACCGCTCGCTCGCCTTGTCCACGCCCTGCTCCACGGCGCTCTGCGCGCCGCGCCGGTCGTCGTTCGGCGCACCGCTGCGCGCCTTCTGCTCCAGCGCCCGCTCCTCGCGCGCCAGCTGCATCATCTCCTGCACCGCCTGGTCCAGCTCCGACGTCAGCTCCTTCTTCCACTCCTTCACCTGCTCGGCCCGCGCGTCCTGCATCGACTTCGCCGCGCGGTCCATCTCGGCCGCCGCCTCGCGCGCGCGCTCCGTGCCGTCACGCTGATCCGCTCCCTGCTGGCCTGGCTGGTTCTGCCCGGCCGCCTTGCTCTCCTGCTGGGCGCGGGACTGGCCTGGCTGGTTCTGCCCGGCCGCCTTGCTCTCCTGCTGGGCGCGGTCGCTAGCCTGCATCTCGTTCGCCGCGCGGCGCATCCCCGTCTCCGCCTTGGCGGCGTGGTCCTGGGCCTGCGCGGTGCGCGACGCACCCGCCTCGGCGCGATCCTTCGTCAATCGCTCCTTCAGGTCCTCCATCTGCTGCCGCAGGCGCTCCGTCTGCTCGGCGAGCTTGGCCGCGTCGCGCGCCTCGGCCGCCTTGCGCTCGGCCCCACCCTGGCCCGCCGAGTCGGCGAGCGCGCGCTCCTTCGCCGCCAGCTCCTTCGCCTGGTCGCCCAGTGTCTGCATCGCCCCTTCGTGCGCGGCGCGCTTCAGCATCTCCGCGCTGCGCTCGAGCTGCTCCTTCATCCGCTGCTGCATCTGCGCCAGGTCGCGCAGCGCGTCGCGCGACTGCTCCCCGTTCATCTGCTGCGCCGCGTTCTCCAGCTTCTGCATCTGGGCCATCATCTGCGGCGTAAGCGCCTGCCGCAGCAGCGCCTGTGCCTCGCCGAGCTGGCGGGCGAGCGCGCTATCGAGCGCCCCCGCCGCCTTGAGCTGCTGCTCGAGATTCTGCGTCGCCTCGCGGAGCTTCTGCACCCGATCGGTCATCGCGCGCTGCTCCTGCGCGAGCGAGCGCGCCTTCTCCGCGCTCTCGAAGTTCATGCTGCCCTTCTGCTGCGCCGGCGTCGCGGCGGGGCTGCTCCCTTCCTGTCCGGACTTCGTGGTCCCCTGTCGTCCCTGCGCGCGCGCCGCCTCGTCGGTGCGCTGCGCGAGCGACTTCTGCGCACTCGCCGCGGCGCGCGCCTCGGTCACCGCGGAGTCGCCGAGCGCGCGGGCACTCGCGCGCAGCTCCTCGGTGGTCGCGCGCCGAACGACGAGCTCGCGGCTGACGCCGCGCTGCGCCCACGGCGACGCGTCCACCGCCTCGGCACGCACGCGCACCACCTCGCCCGGCTGGAGCGCCAGCGCTGCCACGTCGAGCGAGGCGGTGCCGGCCCACGAGGTGCCCACGGCGCCGGCCACGACCTGGAGGGCGGCGGCATCGTTCGCCCGGAGCACCCGCAGCATCACGGCCGCGATGCCATGATCGTCCGACGCCGTGATGCCGAGACCCACCCGGTCGTCGGCGACGAGCAGCGTGTCGCGCTTCGGCTCGGGGATGTCGACGCGCGGCGCGGAGTCGGCGAGCACGGTGATCTCGAGCGGGGGAGGCAGGTCGGGCACCACGCCGCCGGGACCGGAGGCCAGCCAGCGCAGCTGCATGGATCGCAGCGCGAGCAGACGGCCGGCGAAGTCGTGCCCCGACGGCGCGAGCGCGTACGACGCGTGCCCCTCCTCCGCCAGCGCGACCGCGGTGAGTGGCACGGACGCGCGGCCGGTGATGTCCAGGGCCGTGCCGCGCGGCAGCCGCAGTGGCTCGCCGACGGGCAGTGTCTCGGCCGGTCGCCCGAGGTAGCCGGGGTAGGTGACGCGCAGCGTCACGGCGCCCAGGAAGGGTCGATCGGCCGCGTGGACGGTCACGCTGTCGCTCTCCGACCGGCCGTCGGTGGCGACGAGCACGACGTCGCCCCGCAGCGCGTCGAGCCGCCAGCGCGCGACACCCGTGCCGTCGACGGCGAGGGTGTCGGTCCGCCGCGGCTCACCGGTCTGGCGCGCGACGAGCACGACGTGGGCTCGCCCCGGGGCCCGGACGGCGACGTTCAGCGCCGCGCCGCGCAGCAGCTCACGCGGCGCGCCCTCGATGCGGGGCCGCGACAGCAGCGCGCCGCGCCAGGCGTCGATCGGACGCAGCACGGCGCGCAGCCCGTCGCCGAACAGCGGAGTGGCGCTGAGGAACACCAGCGCGCCCGCCGCGGCCGCTCCCGCGCCAGCGATGGCGCGCCGCGAGCTGGCGCGGCGCATCGCCGGCGCGAGGGGCGTGCCCGCCGGCAGTCCGGCACGGGCGGCGCTGGCCGCGCGTGCGGCCAGGGATCCCTTGCCCTCCAGCTCCATCGCGCCGACGAGCACGCCGCGCCGCAGCCCCTGCTCCGTCTCGATCGCGCGCGCCACCTGCGTGCGCGTACCGCCCGCCTGCAGGCGCCGCCAGGTGAGCGCGGCCAGCGCCGCGAGCGTCACGACCAGGGCGACCCAGACGAGGAGGGGCACGGCCCGCGGCAGCACGAGCCATCGGGCGCCGCCGAGCAGTGCCGCGCCCGCTCCGATCACGAACGCCGCCACGCCCACGCCGAGCAGCGCGCCGGCGAGGAGCTCGTGGCGGCGCACGTGACGGCGCTCGCGGTCCACGAGGCGACCGACGGTCACGGCACCGGCCGGCTCGTCACGGCGTACACGAAGAGGTTGATCCCCATGCGCAGCGCCGCCTCGTGCAGCGCCGGAGAATCATGATACGTCTCGGGATCTTCCCAGCCATTCCCGAGATCGCTCGAGTAGGAGTAGTAGACGGCGAGGCGATCGCCGAGGAAGATGCCGAAGCCGCGCGCCGGCTTGCCGTCGTGCTCGTGGATCTTGGGCAACCCGAGCGGCAGATCGTAGACGGCGTGATACACCGGATGCGACAGCGGCACGTCGACGAGCTCGCGGTCGGGGAAGACGCGCTTCATCTCGCGGCGGAAGCTCTCGTCCAGCCCGTAGTTGTCGTCGGCGTGGAGGAAACCGCCGCGCAGCAGGTACTCGCGCAGGCGGACGACCTCCTCGTCGCGCAGCCTGACGTTCCCGTGCCCGGTCATGTGCAGGAACGGGTAGTCCCAGAGCCGGTCGTCCATGATCGTCACGCGCGCCTCGCTGCGCTCCACGGGGAAGGCCGTGCGGTCGCGAATGGCGGCGAGCAGGTTGGGGATGCTGGACGGGTTGGCGTACCAGTCGCCGCCGCCATCGTACTGGAGACGCGCGACGGTGAGCCGCGGCGCCTGGCGCGCGCCGGCGAGCGGCAGCGCGAGGAGCGCGACGAACGCGAGCCGCGCCCTGTGCCGCAGCATCCCGCCCCGGCCCGCGCGCGTCGTCATTCGTGGGCCAACCGATACGCGAGGTTGCGCGGCGCGCCCAGCTCAGCCGTGAGGGCGGTGGCGACGTCGCGCGCGCTACGCCCTTCCGCGCGTAGCGCGGCAGCGCGCGCGCGCAGCTCGTCCTCGGACGCACCCTCGGGGGCTTGGGCTCCGGCGATCACGATCACGACCTCTCCGCGTGGCGGTGCATCGACGTAATACGCCGCGAGCTCGGCGACCGTTCCCCGCCGCGTCTCCTCGAACTGCTTGGTCAGCTCGCGCGCGACCACCGCGGGCCGCTCGCCGGCGCCCCCCCGAGCGAGCTCGGCCAGCGTCTCGGCGACCCGCGACGGTGCCTCATATAGGACAGCGGCATGGCGCAAAACCGTTACCTCGGCGAGGGTGTCGCGGCGCTCCGCGCCCTTGCGCGGCAGGAAGCCGAAAAAGGTGAACCGATCGACGTCGAGCCCCGAGGCGACGAGCGCCGCCAGCAGCGCCGACGCGCCGGGGACCGGCGACACCGAGATGCCCGCCTCCACCGCGGCACGCACGAGCCGGCTCCCGGGATCCGACAGCAGCGGCGTGCCCGCGTCGGAGATGAGAGCAAAGCTCTCGCCGGCGAGCATCCGCGCCACGAGCGCCGGCGTCGCCTTCGCTTCGTTGTGCTCGTGATACGCCAGGAGCGGCGTGCCGATGCCGTACCGCTTGAGGAGGTGCACGCTGTGCCGGGTATCTTCGGCCAGCACGGCGTCCACCGACCCGAGGGTCTCGACCGCCCGAAAAGAAAAATCCCCCATGTGGCCGATGGGGGTGCTCACGACGTACAGCGTGCCGAGCCCCACCGCGGTCACGTCAGCTTCCAGTGGATCTGCTCGTACAGGCCGGCGCTCTGGAAGAGATGGCGCCGCTCGTGCATCAGGTCGCGCAGCATCGCGGCCGGCTCCTCCGCGTGCTGGCTCGCCCCGTTCCACAGCAGCTCGTTGATGAGCGCGGCCGCACCGCTCGTGAGCGCTGCCGCATCCGCGACGACGGCGCGCGGCGCGCGGCCGCTGAACGAGATCCCCTCCAGGGCCGGGTGCGCCGGGAGCAGCTTCTGCCGCGCCTGTTCCGCCATGGACGGCGCGCTCTCGCGCCCGTCGGCGACGAGGCGCAGCACCAGCGACGTCGCGAGGTCGCGGTAGGCCTGCACGAGACCCGTGGGCGCCTGGACGGGAATGGGCGCCGGCAACTCCCAGCGGCGCACCGACATGTGCAGCACGCGGCGCTTCTCGTCGAACAGCCGGCTCACTCGCTCCACGGTGGAGCCGCCCTGCATGCCGGCCAGAAAGGTCGTCTGCACCGCGCCGTTCGTGAACAGCAGGTAGTTCACGGCGCCGTCGTGCGCGATCTCCACCATCCCATCGAAGGTGGAGGCCATGAGGTACGGAAAGAGCGACGACGGGTCGCTGGGCCGCAGCTCGGCCGGCCAGGCCTCCGGCGTGGCGGTCTGCGAGGCATACATGCAGGCGAGCTGCTCGTCATCCGACTCGTGAAAGCAGATCTCGCCGTACTCCGGCTCCGCGGGCACCATGTCGATCGCCGCGCCGATGGCGATCGGCTGGAAGGCGTGGCCGTCGTGCACGCACGCGTTCACCAGCTCGCCGCGCTGCAGATAGAGGACGAGGAACTCCTCCGGCAGCCAGATCGCCACGTAACCCGACACGCGCGCGCCGCGGTCCCGCTTGGCGTCGGTGAGCAGGTTCTTCAGGTGGACGTACGCCAGTCGCGTGCGCGGCAACAGAACGCGAGTGCACGGGTAGCGGAGGCCGGTGACGGTCGCTGGCATTCAGGAAACGAAAGGGTCGAGGCGACGGATCATCGCCCCGACCGAAATGTGCCGCCCGTGCGGACGGCGTGCAACGGCGTGCGACCTGTCTCCTGTCGCACGCCGCACCGAAATGCCTAGGCGACGTGTTGCTTGAACTTCGCCTCGATCGCCTGGCGCGGCACCGCGCCGACGATCTGGTCCACCACCTTGCCGTCCTTGAAGAACAGCAGCATCGGAATGGAGCGGACGTTGAACTTCGTCGCCGTCTTGATGTTCGCGTCCACGTCGAGCTTGGTCACCTTGACCTGCCCATCGTAGTCCACCGCCAACTGGTCGAGGATCGGGGCGATCATGCGGCAGGGGCCGCACCAGGTTGCCCAGAAATCCACCACGGTCAGCTTCTCGTGCTTCTCGACCTCGACCTCGAAGTCCGCGTCCGTCACCGCTACAGCATTGGACATGTCCCGCTCTCTCCCGGCGGCCCCGCAGCGCCGCCACTCGAATTAGTATTCAGCGCCGGCGCATCATCTCACCAGCGCACTCGCCATGACTCACGTTCCTCGCCGCGCTCCGCGCATCGCCCACGTGGGCATTGCCGTGCGCGCGCTCGACGAGATCCTGCCGTTCTACCGCGACATCCTCGGTCTGCCGGAAGTCCCGCTCGACGACGCCGACGGTGCCCGCATCGCGGGCCTTGCCGCTGGTGATTCGCTCGTCGAGCTCCTCGAAGGACAGTCGCCCGACAGCCCGATCACCAGGTTCGTCGCCAGGCGCGGCCCCGGTATTCATCACATCTGCTTCGCCGTCGACGACCTCGATGCCACCCTTGCCCGCTGCCGCGCCGCGGGCGTCCGGCTCATCGACGAGACCCCGCGGCTGGGTGCCGAAGGGAAACGTATTGCGTTCCTTCATCCCAGCGCCACGGCCGGCGTGCTGGTAGAGCTGAGCGAGCTCTGAACGCCGGCCCTGTCGCCCTATTTCTTCCGATCGGCGCAGAGATCCCGCACCGGCTCGATGTCGGCCGAGCGAACGAACCACCGATCCCGGCCCTTCGTGAGATAGAAATTCGTCGTGCGGGTAAGAGTTCCCTTGGTGAGCGCCACGTTCATGACCCGCTCGCCGTCGATGCCGGGCGACTCCCCCACCACGCGGTAGTTGTCGTGGCGGAAGTAGCACATCAGCAGCAGCTCGCGCTGCTCCATCTCCTCGCGGGACATCTTCTTGTTGTCGCGGACGGCGCCGTCCCGGTCGCCCCAGGCCCCCGACATCGCCTGGAGGTCCTGCGACCGGACGGATGCGAGAAACTCCGCGAGGGCGGGACGTGGGCCCTGGGTCGCGCTGGACTCGGGCACGGTGACGGCGCGCGTCGTGCAGGCGCCCGCCATGAGCAGTCCCATCAGCAGCAGCTTTCTCACGCGTGATCTCCTCGAGATTGAGTGCGAACGTAAGCAGTCCCGCCTCCAGCCGGCAACCACCGCCATGACCTCTTCACGGCAACGCCTCTACATCAACATCGACCACATTGCGACGGTTCGACAGGCGCGGCGCGGCGCCGAGCCCGTCCCCGTCCTGGCGGTCCCGATCTGCGAGGTCGCCGGCGCCGACGGCATCACGGCGCACCTGCGCGAGGACCGGCGGCACATCCAGGACGCCGACATCGACGCGATCGCCACGGCGGCCTCCGAGTTCAACCTCGAGATGGCATGCACCCCCGAGATGGTCGCCCTGGCGGAGCGCATCCGACCCTTCGAGGTCACGCTCGTGCCCGAGAAGCGCCAGGAAGTCACGACCGAGGGGGGCCTCGCCGTCGCGGCCAATGCGCCCGCCCTGACCGACGCGCTGCGCCGCCTGAACGGCGCCGGGATCAAAACCAGCCTGTTCATCGACCCGGACCGCGACAGTATTACCCGGTCGCGCGACCTGGGTGCCCACGCCGTGGAGCTCCATACCGGACGCTACGCCCATGCACCCGGCGACGGACGCGCGCTCGAGGCCTTGCGCGCCGGGGCGCAGCTGGCCGCCTCACTCGGACTCGCCGTGCACGCCGGCCACGGGCTCACGACGTCGAACGTCGGCCCCGTCGCCGCGATCCTCGAGGTCGAGGAGCTCAACATCGGGCATCACGTCGTCTCGCGCGCGATCTTCGTCGGGCTGGATGCCGCCGTCCGCGAGCTGCGCGCCGCAATGGACGCGGCGCGGCGCCGGCCCTAACTTCGTGGCTGCATGTACCTTCTCCCCCCGCTCATCCGTCTGAATCCGACATGACGGTCCCTACTCCCGTCGGATTCCTCGACTTCTTCGTCCTCGAAGCCAGCGACTACATCGAGCAGCTCGACGCCCAGCTCCTGGCTGGCGGCGCGGGCGAGCCCGATGCGGAGGCGCTGCAGCGCGTCGCGCGCGCGCTGCGCGGGAGCGCGACGATGGCGAAGCTCGCCGCGTTCGCGGAGATGGCCTCGGGGATCGAGCGCGTCGGCCGCGCCCTCCGGGAGCGCACCGTCGCATGGGAACCGGGCCTCCGCGGCGCCCTCGTGGCCACGGTGGACGACTGCAAGCTCCTCCTGCGGAATGTCCGTGCCTGGGGCGCGGCGGACGATGCCCGGGCGCACGCCCGGGTGGACGAGATCACCCGCTTCGTCCCCGCGCGGGCCGCGACGCCGATCACCAGCCCGGCCACGGCGGGGCACGACAGCTACCTCGCCACCGAATCGGCGAACATCGGCGCGGGGCTCGAGCTCCTCGCCACCCGTCCGATGGACCGCGAGGCCGCCGGCAACGTGCTCGGGCGCGTGCGCGCGCTGCGCGGCATCGCCAGCGTGAAGGATCACGCCGCTCTGGCCGACGTGCTCGAGGCGGCCGAGCAGGCCGCGCATCCGCTGGAGCTCGGCGAACCGGTCCTCAATGCCGAGCGCGTGGCGCTGCTCGCCGCGGCGGCTCCCCTGCTGCGCGGCATCGCCGCGGCGATGCGCACTGGCACCACCGTGGACGCCGCCAGTCCCGACATCGCCCGCTTCGCCGCCGCGCTCGACGCCATGCAGCAGCGTGAGGGCGGCACCGAGCGCGTCGTCCCCATCGCCGACCTGTTCTATCAGGACGGTGGCCTCACGGTGGTCGAGACAGCCGCCAATCCCCCAACCTCCCCCGCGGAGCGGTTCCGGCTCGAGGTCGTGAGCCAGGGCGAGCATCTACGGCGCCTCGTCGGCGATGCGAGGAGCGCGCGCGACGAGCTGGCACGAGAGCGCGTGCGCCGCGGCTTGCGGCAGGCGCTCAAGTCGCTGCGACAGGCCGCCGAGAGCTTCGGCGAGCAGGACGTCGCCGACTTCGTCGCCTCCCACAACGACGCCGTGGTGCGGCTCGACACGCGCGCGCTCGAGTCGCTCGAGGAGGTCGCCACCCTGCTCGCGCAGCCGGGCGGCGTGGCGAGCTCCCTCAACGACCGGCTCGCCGCCGTGCGGACGAAGCGCGGCGACACGCCGCCGCCGTTCGCCGCGCGTCCCGCCGTCGCCGCGGCTCCGACGCCGACGGCGCCCGCGGTGCCTGCGGTACGTCCTGCGACAGCCGCGACCCCTTCGCCCGCGGCACGTTCGCCGCTCCCTCCCCCCTTCGTCACGCCGAGCGGGATGATGACGCCCATCAAGGGCGCGCCGATCATCTCGGCACCGCCCGGGCTGCCGCGCCCCGTCGCGCCCCGGCCGACTCCAGCGGGATCGGCCGCGGTGGCCGCGATGCGGAACCCGACCCCCGCCGCCGGCGCCGCGGCTTTGGGCGCCCTGCTGGACCGTGGGATCCGCAATCTGGGCACCCTGCCGCAGACTCCGCTCAGCAACCCGGTGACGCTCGCGGAGCAGCCGCCGGTGCCGATCGACGTCCTGCTCTATCGCGGGAAGGCGGCGCTCGAGCGGGCGCGGGAGATCCGCGACGCCTTGCAGCGCAGCGGCGGCGTGGCCGACGCGGAAGCCCTGGGCGAGCTGTACGACCTGCTCGACCTGGCGCTCACCGACTGAACGGGCGCGTGCGATGAAATTCGGGTGGCGCGGCGCCCTCGGCATCCTCCTGAGCGCTGGATTCCTCTACCTGGCGTTCCGCGGCATCCAGCTCACCGAAGTCGTGGCGCACATCCGGCGCGCGAACGTCGGGCTCCTGCTGCTCTCCGCGGTCACGGCCACCTGTATCTTTCCGCTTCGCGCGCGACGCTGGCGTCCGATCCTCGATCCCATCGCGCCGGACATCCCCTTCGCCAAGCTGTGGAGCGCGACGGCGATCGGGATGATGATCAACAACGTGGTGCCGGCGCGCGCCGGCGAGCTGGCCCGCGCCTACGCGCTGTCGCGCTCGACGCCGGTCGTGCCCTTTCCGGCCGCCTTCGCGTCGCTGGCCGTGGATCGCCTGTTCGATGCCGTCGTCGTGCTGCTCCTCATGTTCGTGGCGATGCTGGACCCCGCCTTTCCGAGCGGCGCGACCCTCATGAACCGTCCGGTGGCGACCTACGCGGTGGGCGGCGTGGCGTTCACCGTGGCGGTGATCGCCGCGATGTATGCCATCGTGCTCTTTCCGGCGCGCGTGCTGCGCACCTACGAGCTCATCGCGCGCCGCGTCGCGCCGCGCTTCGAAGCGCGCGGTCGCGAGGCGCTGGTGTCGCTCTCGAACGGACTGAGCGTGCTCAAGACGCCGGGTCGCTTCGCCTCCGTGTTCGCCTGGACGCTCCTGCACTGGCTGGTCAATGGGCTGGCGTTCTGGATCGCCTTCAAGGCCGTCGGCGTGCGGGCGCCATTCAGCGCCGCGCTGTTCCTCCAGGGGATCATCGCGATCGGCGTCGCCATTCCCCAGGCGCCCGGCTTCTTCGGCGTCTTCGAGACCTTCGGCAAGTACGGCCTGGGCATCTTCGGCGTGCCCGCCGACACCGCGGTGACATGGGCGATCGGCTTCCACTTCCTCTCGTACGTCCCCATCACAGTGATCGGCGCGTGGTACTTCGGCCGCGCGGGCCTCTCGATGCAGGACCTGGGCGGCGCAGAGCGCGTGGCCACCGAGGAGATGGAGGTCCCGTCCACCGGCGCGACACCGGCCGCGTGACGCGGGCCTCCTCGTCGGCTCTCCGCGACGCGCGGACGGTGCAGGTCGCCGCCCAGGCCAAGGTCAACCTGCGGCTCCGCATCCTGGCGCGCGAAACGAGCGGCTTCCATCAGCTGGAGACGCTGCTCCTGCGGCTCGACCTTGCCGACACGGTGCGTGTCAGGCGTACCGACGCGTCGCGCACGCTCGACGTCGCCGGCGACGCGGATCCCGAGGCCATCGGCCCTGTCGAGCGGAACCTCGCGTGGCGTGCGGCAGTCGCGTACAGCGACGTGGCCGGTTGGAGCGACGGCTTCGCCATCGAGCTCGAGAAGCGGATTCCCATCGGCGGGGGGCTCGGCGGGGGCAGCGCCGATGCCGGGGCCGTGTTGCGGGCGATGGACGCCATGGCGCGGAAACCCATGGGCGAGGCCGCACTGCAGCGCATCGCGCTCACCCTCGGCGCGGACGTCCCGTTTCTCACGAGCACGCACGCGTACGCGCTGGCGTGGGGTCGCGGAGAACGGCTGCTCGCTCTCAAGGCACCGCCAAAGCGCATCGTGGCGCTGATCGTTCCCTCCTTCGGCGTGAATACGAAGGAAGCCTACGGCTGGCTCGAATCCCCGCGTGCGTCGTCCTCACCCGTGGGAGAGGTGGGGGGAATCCTCAAGGCCGCCGCCCTCTCCGACTGGAAGCGCCTCCTGCCCCTGGCAGTGAACGACTTCGAGCCGGTGGTCATCACGCGTCATCCGATGCTCGCCGGCCTGCTGGACGGGTTGCGCGGCATGGGATGCGCTCCAGCGATGATGAGTGGCTCGGGGTCGGTAGTGTTCGGCGTGATGCCACTGGAGTCCACCGGCATCCGTTTCAGCCCGGACGCCAGCGATGGCCCAGCGCAGGTGCGCGGCCTTGCCACCACATCGGCCGATCGAGTTGAGCCGGTTGTCGCGGTCGACTAGGTTTGAGGGCTGAGATCGGCCAGCTGCCCCTTCGTCCAATGGCAGGACAGTGGCCTTTGGAGCCACGAATCTTGGTTCGAATCCAAGAGGGGCAATCGGCGCCGCGAGAGCTGGGTTTGATCAAGTCGTTGTCTCACTTTATTTTACAAGGCTTTGCATGGACGGGCTCGCCGTACCGGCGCACGGGTTCAAGCTGTTGGCGGGCACGGGGAACCGACCGCTCGCCGAGGAGATCGCCAGGCAGCTCGGCATCGACCTCTGCAAGCTCACCCTGACGCGCTTCGCGGACGGCGAGATCTTCGTCCGGATCGATGAGAACGTCCGCGGCAACGACGTCTTCATCGTGCAGCCGACGAATGCGCCGGCCGAGAACATCATGGAGCTGCTGCTCCTGATCGACGCGGCTCGGCGCGCCAGCTCGGCGCGCATCACGGTGGTGATGCCGTACTACGGCTACTCGCGGCAGGACCGCAAGGACCAGCCGCGGGTGGCGATCGGCGCCAAGCTCATGGCGAACATGATCATGAGCGCCGGCGCCGATCGCGTGTTGGGCATCGATTTTCACCAGCACCAGCTTCAGGGGTTCTTCGACATCCCCGTCGACCACCTGTACGCGATGCCGGTGCTGAGTGGGTACTTCAAGCGGAAGCAGTTGAAGGAGGTCGTCATCGTGGCGCCCGACGTCGGGGCGGCGAAGATGGCGCGCGGATTCGCGAAGCGGCTGGACGCGTCGCTGGCGATCATCGACAAGCGACGTCCGCGCGCGAACGTGAGCGAGGTGGTGAACGTGGTCGGCGAGGTGGAGGGACGGGATTGCATCCTGGCCGACGACATGATCGATACGGCAGGCACGGTGTGTGAGGCCGCGCGCGCCCTGAAGGAGCTCGGCGCGAACGACGTATACGTGTGCGCGACCCACGGCCTCCTGAGCGGGCCGGCCGTGCAGCGCATCAAAGAGGCGCCGATCCGCGAGGTGGTGATCACGGACACGATCCTCACGCCGCCCGAGAAGCGGTTCGACAAGCTGACGGTGCTGTCCGTGGGCGAGTTGCTGAGCAAGGCGATCCGGTATACGCACGCGGAACAGAGCGTGAGCTCGTTGTTCGATTAGTTGTCGTCCTGAGCGAAGCGAAGGACGACAGGCACGAGTAGTTTGTAGTTGCTAGTCCCCGCGATTCGCTGCCATTCGGCAGCACCGGCATGGTAGGGCGGACGCAGCCGCCTGAGAGTAGCACCGGAGTCGCGGTTCGCTGCAGTCGAAGACCGTTTCACGAAGGACATCCACAATGGCATCCGCATCCCTCAGCGCCGAAGTGCGCAACGACCGTGGCAAAGGCGTCGCGCGCAAGCTGCGCGCGGCCGGTCGCGTGCCCGGCGTCGTCTACGGCCACGGCCGCGAGCCCCAGTCGCTGTCGCTCGTCGCCCGCGATCTGGACAAGCTCCTGTCGCACATCGCCGCCGGCAGCACCGTCATCGAGCTCACGCTCGGCAAGGCGACCACCAAGACGCTGATCCGCGAGATCCAGCGTCACCCGTTCAAGAAGCAGGTCCTGCACGTCGACTTCATGGAGCTCGTCGCCGGCGAGAAGGTCATCGTCGACATCCCGCTCGTATTCGTCGGCATTCCCGAGGGCGTGCGCCTCAGCGGCGCGCTGCTCGAGCAGATCGTGCACAGCATCGAGGTCAACGTCGATCCGTCGAACATCCCGAACCACATCGACGTCGACGTGACGAATCTGGCGATGGGCCACTCACTCCACGTGCGTGACCTGAAGCTGCCCGAGGGCCTGGAGGTGCTGACGGACGAGGACACGACGATCTGCGCCGTCGTCGCCCCGCGCGCCGTGGTCGAGGAGAAGGCCGAGGGTGAGGCCGATGCCGCCGCAGCGGGCGAGCCGGAGCTCATCCGCAAGGCGAAGGAAGACGAAGAGGCGGCGAAGTAATCCGCTCTCTCCTTACCGCACTCCTGCGACGGCTCCGCCCCACCGGGGCGGAGCCGTCGTCGCATCACCCCTCCGACGCGCACGACACGCCGATGAAGGTCATCCTGGGCCTCGGGAATCCGGGGAAGGAATACGAGCAGACGCGGCACAACGTCGGCTGGTGGCTCATCGACCATCTGGCCGACCGCTGGGGCTTCGACGGTTGGAAGAAGGATGGCCAGGCGAAGGTCGCGCAGGGACAGCTGCCGGGCATGAAGGAGCCGGTGCGCCTGATCAAGCCGCTGACCTACATGAACCTCGCGGGCGGAGTGCTCGTGCAGTACGCGCGCCGGCCGTTCTGGGCCCCGGCCACCGACCTGC
>Ga0193699_10000227_pt1 | contig 25301 bp, 26 predicted proteins | sample L3c2metaG_FD_160095 | JGI IMG/M metagenome (GOLD analysis project Ga0193699, IMG submission 160095) | Soil microbial communities from a riparian zone of the East river system, Colorado, United States - L3c2 | ecosystem: Environmental > Terrestrial > Soil > Riparian zone | place: USA: East...
CTGCCCGGACCCCGGTCGGCAGCTTTAACGGGGCGTTCGCGAACCTCCCGGCCCATGAGCTCGGCAAAGCGGCCATCGTGGAAGCCCTGAAGCGCGCAGGGGTCGAGGGCTCCCGCGTCAGCGAAGTCATCATGGGCCAGATCCTGACCGCCGGTCAGGGCCAGAACCCGGCCCGCCAGGCCTCGATCGGCGCCGGCATCCCGGTCGAAAGCCCGGCCTGGGGAGTGAACATGCTGTGCGGTTCCGGCCTGCGCGCGGTCGCGCTGGGCTACCAGGCGATCGCCAACGGCGACAGCGACATCGTGGTGGCCGGTGGCCAGGAATCGATGAGCATGGCGCCCCACGCCCAGCACCTGCGCGGCGGCGTGAAAATGGGCTCGTTCGAACTGGTCGACACCATGATCAAGGACGGGCTGTGGGATGCCTTCAACGGCTATCACATGGGCACAACCGCCGAGAACGTCGCCAAGCAATTTCAGATTACCCGGGGCCAGCAGGACGAGTTCGCGGTCAAGTCGCAGAACAAGGCCGAAGCGGCGCAGGCCGCCGGCAAGTTCAAGGACGAGATCGTTCCGATCACCATCAAGTCGCGCAAGGGCGACATCGTGGTCGACACCGACGAATATCCGAAGAAGGGCGTCACGCTCGACGCGCTCGCCAAGCTGCGTCCGGCCTTCGACAAGGAAGGCACCGTGACGGCCGCCAGCGCCTCCGGCATCAATGACGGCGCCGCCGCCGTGGTGCTGATGCGGGCGTCGGAAGCCGCCAAGCTCGGCAAGACACCGCTGGCGCGCATCGTGTCGTGGGCGCAGGCCGGCGTCGATCCCTCGATCATGGGCACCGGCCCGATCCCGGCCTCGCGCGCGGCGCTCAAGAAGGCCGGCTGGAAGCATGACGATCTCGACCTGGTCGAAGCCAACGAGGCCTTCGCCGCGCAGGCCTGCGCGGTCAACAAGGACCTCGGCTGGGATACCAGCAAGGTCAACGTCAACGGCGGCGCCATCGCCATCGGCCACCCGATCGGTGCCTCCGGCGCGCGCATTCTGGTGACGCTGCTGCACGAGATGGGCCGCCGCAATGCCAAGAAGGGCCTTGCGACATTGTGCATCGGTGGCGGAATGGGCATCGCTATGTGCGTTGAGCGCGGCTAATGCTCAGCAATTAATCAGCGGAACTACACCGCATTGCAGCGTCACTCTGGTGCAATGCAAAAATTCTAAAGAATGCCCGGTTCGCGCCGGGCATTTTGTTTTTTGCGCCATGCGAAAGCAAAACGGTGGACGTGACAATCACGCCATGACAAAACAAAAATAAATCTGGGAGGGGTTGGAATGTCTCGCGTTGCGTTGGTCACCGGCGGCACCCGCGGTATCGGAGCCGCGATCGCCAAGGCGCTGAAGGCCGCGGGCTACAAAGTCGCGGCCAGCTACGCAGGCAACGACGAGGCGGCGCAGAAATTCAAAGCTGAAACCGGCATCCCGGTATTCAAGTGGGACGTGTCGTCATTCGAGGCTTGCGCCGAAGGCGTCAAGCAGGTCGAGGCCGAGGTCGGGCCGATCGACGTCTTGGTCAACAATGCCGGCATCACCAAAGACGCCATGCTGCATCGGATGAAGCCGGAACAGTGGACGGCGGTGATCAACACCAATCTCGGTTCGCTGTTCAACATGTGCCGTAACGTCATTGAAGGCATGCGCACGCGCAAGTTCGGCCGCATCGTCAACATTTCGTCGATCAACGGTCAGAAGGGCCAAATGGGCCAGACCAATTATTCCGCTGCCAAGGCCGGCGAGATTGGCTTCACCAAAGCGCTGGCGCAGGAGAGCGCTCGCTCGGGGATAACGGTGAACGCGATCTGCCCGGGCTATATCAACACCGAGATGGTGCAGGCCGTGCCGAAGGACGTGCTGGAGAAAAGCATCCTGCCGCTGATCCCGATCGGCCGCCTCGGCGAGCCGGAAGAGATCGCGCGATGCGTCGTGTTCTTGGCCTCTGACGACGCCGGGCTAATGACCGGCTCGACGCTCACCGCCAATGGCGGGCAGTATTTCGCTTAAACGCGGGCGCCGCTAAATCTCAATTGTCCGCAGGCCGGACTCAACGCCTCAGCGCATTTCGATCTTGATCGCACAGGATGCCTTGCCGTAAGTCAGGGCGGCACACCGGCCGCTGACTTCCCTACCCAACTTGAGGATTTTCCATGAGCACCAATCGCGTTCATCGCATCGCCGTTATTCCCGGTGACGGCATCGGCAAGGAAGTCATGCCGGAAGGCGTGCGCGTGCTCGAGGCGGCGGCGAAGAAATTCGGCTTCAAGCTGCAACTCGACGATTTCGATTTCGCAAGCTGCGACTATTACGAAAAGCACGGTCGCATGATGCCGGAGGATTGGAAGGAACAGATCGGCAAGCACGACGCGATCTATTTCGGCGCTGTCGGCATGCCCGATCGCGTGCCGGATCATATTTCGCTGTGGGGTTCGCTGATCCTGTTCCGCCGCGAGTTCGACCAATACGTCAATCTGCGTCCGGTGCGCCTGATGCCCGGCGTGCCGTGTCCGCTGGCCGGCCGCAAGCCGGGCGACATCGATTTCTGGGTGGTGCGTGAAAACACCGAAGGCGAATATTCGGCGATCGGCGGCAAGATGTTCGCCGGCACTGACCGCGAGGTCGTCGTGCAGGAAACCGTCATGAGCCGCGTCGGCGTCGACCGCGTGCTGAAATTCGCCTTCGAACTCGCGAAATCGACGCCGAAGAAACATCTGACGTCGGCGACTAAGTCCAACGGCATCGCCATCACCATGCCGTACTGGGACGAGCGCGTGAAGGAAATGGCCAAGGCCTATCCGGATGTGAAGTGGAATCAATTTCACATCGACATCCTCGCCGCGCACTTCGTGCTTAACCCCGACAAGTTCAACGTCGTCGTCGGCTCGAATCTGTTCGGCGATATTTTGTCGGATCTCGGTCCGGCCTGCACCGGCACCATTGGCATTGCGCCGTCTGGCAACATCAATCCGGAGCGGCTGTTCCCCTCGGTGTTCGAGCCGGTGCACGGCTCGGCGCCGGATATCGCCGGGCAGGGCATCGCCAACCCGATCGGCCAGATCTGGTCGGGCGCCATGATGCTCGAGCACCTTGGCGAGCCCGAAGCCGCCAAGGCCATCGTTGCGGCAATCGAGAAGGTGCTCACCCAGGACAAACTGCGCACGCGCGATCTCAAGGGCGCGGCCAACACGATCACCTGCGGCAAGGCCGTCGCCGATCTGCTGGCGTAGGCGCTACGGGCTCAAAACCAACTGCCGCATCTGCTCGACGATGCTGCGCGCGTAGTCCGCAAGCTGTTCGTCCGACGCGCTGCTGATCGGATGGCCGATGACGCCGAACTTGTAGCCCGGCATGCCGAGTACGCGGCTCATGAGTTCGGCCGCGCTGGCAAAGCGCGTCGTCATCACCCCGATAGAGGGGACGCCTTGGCGTTCAACCGCGATGGAGTCGTGCAGACTGCACGATGAGCAACTGCCTCAATCGCCGATGCCGGTGACGGCGGCGTGCCACTGCCGGGCCTCGTCGACGATATGGGCGTCGGCCGGCGCGCTATAATTCGTCTTCTGCCGCCACACCACGTTGGCGACGCCGAGGTCTTCGCGCAGCATGCGGTCGAGGTGGGTGAAGAAGCCCTTGGTGCCTTCCTTGCCGTTGGTGATGAAACCGACGGTCTTGCCCTGCAACGAGGCGAGGCGTGCGGCCTGCTGGATCATCCCGGCGGCTTTCATTTCGTGGGTCGGATCGAACACGCGCAAGGTCATGGAACGCACTCCGGCTTGTCGTTCGGGTCTATCAGGCTTTCGGCGGCTCGCAATCAACGCAGGCGCCGATTGCGGCAGTGACCGCCTTGGTCTTGCTCCCCATCCAGGGCGGGATCACGGCGCCGAAGCCGCCGGCCGGTCCGCCGGCCGCGACGACCAGCAGATGGTCCGGCGATTCCAGCGCGGTATGCACCTTGTTCGGCCGGTCACGCACAATGGCGCCCTTGCCGACGTCGGCCCATTCGCCGCGTTTGATGCGCGCGCGCTCATAGAGATATTCGGCGATGTCGCGTTTCGTCCAGCCGGCGGCCTGGATGATGTCGCGCAATTGCTTGGGAATGACGATGGCGTAGTTGCCGCCATAGATCGAATAGTGACGCTGGTTGGAGCGCATCTCGGCGGCGAAGGTTTCCAGGATTTCCTTAGGGTCGGTGGTCCACTCATTCATGATCTGGCGCGGCGCCAGCGCCGCCATCACGGTCACGGCGGACAGGCCATCGGGAATGCCGCGTACGTGCGATAAGGGCTCCCACGTCGTGTCCTCTTCATCTTCGGCGAGGCAATACGAAAACTTGCCGGGATGGCCGAGCGTCGAACGGTCGATGCCGCCGGGCCGCACGTCCATCAGGTTGATCAGGCCGAGGCGGATGGCGCGGCCGATCACCGAGGTGGCGCGGTCGCTGTTGCCAAGCACGTTGAACGTAGCGTTGGCGCCGATCTCAAGCCTTATTGGCCCGTTGATGATAACCAGCACGGCGCAGCCGCCGGTGCTCGACGAAATGCCATGCAGCAGGAATTCCTCTTTCATCATTGCCTGCCATGCGGTGGCGACGATGGGAAAATGCATCGGCAGACAGCCGGCCATCACGGCGTTGATGGCGAGCTTCTCGGCGGTGATCGGCTGCTCGCGCACCGGCTCGATGCCGATCAGCATGTCCGGCGGCATCATCGCCCATTCGAGGCAGGCCTCGATGGCCTTCTCGGTCGGCGGCACCACGGGCAGGCCGTCGGTCCAGCCGTTCGAGTGATAGAATTCCTGCGCAGCGGCGAAATCGTCGACGTCGTAGACTTTCGAGGTCAGCGCTCTCTTGGTCGTCGCGTCCATGCCGCCACCTCACGTTGGAAGCCGATTTCAGCCCTGTTGAAACACCAAAGCAAGCTCCGTTTCGCCGAGAATGCGGAACTCTCCGGGCGGCAGATCGGCGGGGAGAGTGAGGCCGCCAATGCGGTCGCGGTGCAGCGCCGTGACGTGATTGCCGACCGCGGCGAACATGCGGCGCACCTGGTGATAGCGGCCCTCGGTCAATGTTACGAAGACGCGCGTCGGCGACACGATTTCCATCGGCACCGGCAACAGCGGCGACGTTTCGCTTTCCAGCATGAGCTCACCGGAGGCGAATATCTTCTCCTCGCCGCCACGCAACGGCCGGTCGAGCGTCACGTCATAGCGCTTGGTGACGTTGCTGCGCGGCGAGATGATCTTGTGCAGCAGCGCGCCGTCATCGGTCAGCAGCAGCAAGCCGGAGGTGTCTTTGTCGAGCCGGCCGACGGTCGAGATCGCCGGCTCGCGCGCGCGCCAGCGCTCCGGCAGCAGCGAGTAGACCAGCGGAGGTTCTTTGTGGGAGCAGGTGACGCCGATGGGCTTGTTCATCACCACCACCACGCCCGGCGGCGGGTCGAGCGGCTCGTCGTCGACGGTCATGCGCGATGACAAATCCGGTGTGATTGCGATGCGCTGGTCGCTGTCTTCCAGCGTAACGCCGTCCAGCGTCACCAGCCCCAGTACGACCAGCCGCTGCACCTCGCGGCGCGAGCCGTAGCCGAGATTGGCGAGCAGGCGGTCGAGCCGCAATGTTGGCGGGCCTTTGCTCACTTGTGCGCCTCGTAGATCTTGTAGCCGCCGGTTTCGATCTTCAGGTCGACCCGCTTGAACAGCGGCTTCATGACGCCTTCATACGGCAAATGGCGGTTGGCGGTGAGCCAGCAGACGCCGCCACTGCGCAGCGCCTCGGCGGCGCGCCTGACGAAGTTGAGAGCAAGCCCGCGGTCTTCCGTACCAGCGTCGTGAAATGGCGCGTTCATCACGACGAAGTCGAGCGCGGCGAGATCGGGGTCCGGATCGCGCACGTCGATCCACCGGAAACTCAGGCGCGGGTCGTCGAGATTGCGCTGCGCGGACTGAATCGCGCGGCGGTCGATATCGATCAAAGTGAGCTGCGCGACCTTGGGCGAGGCCAGCACCGCACGCGCCAGCACGCCGATTCCGCAGCCGAAGTCGGCGCCGCGTCCGCTCAACGCGGGCAGATGCTGCAGCAACAACGCGCTGCCGGGGTCGATGCGGTCCCAGCTGAAGACGCCGGGCTGCGACCAGAGGCCGAAGTCCGGCAAAAGCTGCGGGCCGCCGGCCGCAAGCGCTTCGTCGATGCCGGTGAGGCGGTCGGGCCGTTTGCAGGTGACGATGCGATGGTGCCGCCGTGCGGTTTCCTCGATCGTGCAATCGAAAGCCTGCAGTTCCTTGCGCAGCCGTGTGCCGCCTTGATCCTTGGGCGCCAGCGCGACGACGGTGCCGCCGGGCGCGACCGCGCGCAGCGCCAGCGCGAGGGTGTAGCGGCGCTCCAGCGTGCCCGGCGGCGCGAGTATCGTCATGGAAGCGAGGCTGCCTTCGGCTTGCGACACCAATTCCGAAGCGCCGGGCATCAGTGGCGAAAACTGGATCGCGTCGCGCGGCGTCTCGACCACATCCGCCGGCGGCTTGCCATAAATGCCCGCGACGTTCGCGACCATGCGCTAGGCCGCCATCACGTCGAGCAGCGCCGGCTTCACGCCGAGCTGGTCGATCAGCCGGTTGAGCTCGCCGCGCGCCTGCGCGTTGCTGCGCTGGTGCCGCTCGGCCAGGATCAACTCGTTCTTCATCGTATGTTCGAGGCCGGTAAATTCAGTGACGCGCACTTTGTAGCCGTGCGATTCCAGCACCAGGCCGCGGATCACGTTCGTCACATGCGCGCCGAACTCGCGGCGCTGGATCGGATGCCGCCACAACTGGCGCAGCGGCCCGGATTGGCCCTCCAGCAGCCGCGCCACTTCGGCCTGGCAACACGGCACCAGCGCAATCGTCTTGGCCTCGTGGCGCAAGGCAAAGCGGATGGCGTCGTCGGTCGCGGTGTCGCAGGCGTGCAGCGCGGTGACCATGTCGGCGCGGCCGCCCGGCAGGCTCGCCTCGGCGATGGGCGCGGCGATGAACTGCATGCGCTCGAAGCCGGATTTCGCCGCCAGCGCGCGTGACGACTCGACCAGTCTGTCGCGCGCCTCGACGCCGACAACCGAGCCGCGCCCGGCAGGCCCGAGCACCAGATCGTAGAGGATAAACCCGAGATAGGATTTGCCGGCGCCGACGTCGGCGATCACCGGATCGCCATCGTCCTTGAGCAGGCTCTCCAGCGTCGGACGCAACAACTGCGTCAGGTGCAGCACCTGCGTCAGCTTGCGCCGCGAATCCGCGTTCAGCGTCGCTTCGCGCGTGAGAATGTGCAGCGCCTGCAGCAGCGGCACGGATTTCTCGGGCGTCTGGCTCGGCCAGAGCTTCGCCCAGGTTTCCCGTTCTTTGGCGGCTTTGGCTTCACGCGTCATTTAAGGCTCTCCCGCTGCCTATCTAGCGGGGCGCGTGCCGACTTGCCAGTTCACAGCTACCAAGCCGGCCAGCCCTGCTCTTACCTCTCCCTATGGGAGAGGTCGCCCGCCGAAGGCGGGCGGGTGAGGGGTTACGATCTATCGTGAGACCTAGCCCCCTCACCCCAACCCTCTCCCCGCTGGGGAGAGGGAGAGCAGTGGTGCTTGCCGTGCCGCTTCAATGCCAAGCGTTCGCGGGCCTAGAAAAAGCCCACGGATTCGCAGCCCGTGCCGGCCTGGAAGCTCTGTTTCACGCGGCGGCCCGGAACGTCGATGACGTGCATCGAGCCATCGCCCTGGCAGCCGACGAACAATTCGTCGCCGCGGAAGGCGAAGTCCATCGGCTGACTGCCGACCGGGATCGCGGTTTGCGTGCCGAATGACGCATCGATGATGTGCAGCATGTTGCTGTTCAGATTGCTGACAACGAGGAGCTTTCCATCCGGCGAGTAGCGCGCAATCTGCGCGGGCTTCTCCGCCCCTTCGAGTGCGACCTCGCGGACGACTTTGCCCGCCGCCGTGTCGATGACGAAGATCACCGGCTTCTCGTCGCTCACGGCAATCACGGTCTTGCCGTCATTGGAAACGGCGATGCCGGCCAGCGCCTGCGGCGTCTTGATCTGGCCGAGCAGCTTGCGGTTCGGCAGGTCGATCACCGATACGGACGCGTCTCCCTCATTGTCGGTGTAGAGCCGCTGGCCGTCCGGCGCGATGGCGAGACGGTGGCCGTTGGTCGAGCCGGAATCGATCGCATAGGCCATCTGGTTGGTCTTCGGATCGATCGCCACCACCACCGCGCTGTTCTCGCAGGTGATGTAGACCATGCCGTCGGCGGCGAGCCGCACCGTATGCGGCGCGCGGAACGGCGACAGATCGATGCTGTGCGCCACTTCGCGCTTGATGAGGTCGATGACGTGCAGCGTGTGACCCGGGTTGGGATTGCGGCCGTGAATGCCGTCGCCATAGATAGGCACGTAGGCCATGCCGGTTTCCGGAATCACCAGCAGTTCATGCACCGTGCGCTGGAAACCTTCGAGCCGCGTTTCGGTCTCGTAGGTCTGCGGATTGAGAAACAGGATCTTGCAGCCGATCTTGTCGACCGCGATCATCCCGCGAATTGGAGTAGTCATGACTGTCCCAGGTTAGCGATGCGCGCGTGGTCACTGCGATAGCACTGCCGCCGCCGCAAATCGAGACAGGGAAGGGCGCCGCGCTATTTTACGCCGGCCGCCTTGATCAGCTTTTCGTTGGATGAAAGTTCTTTGACGACCAATTGGTCGATTTCCGCCGGTGTCATCGGCATCGGATCGACCGCGAGCTGCTTGAGCTTGGCCTTCATCGCCGGGGTCGCCAGAACCTTCACCGCCGCCGCATTGAATTTGTCGACGATGGCGCGCGGCGTTTTTGACGGCATGAACACGCCGTACCAGACAATGGTATCGGCGTTGGCAAAGCCGGCCTCGGCCGGCGTCGGGACATCGGGCAAGTCGGAGGCACGTGTCGGGATCGACACCACCAGGGCCACGACGCGGCCGTCGCGGATCAGCGGCAGCGCGGTCGAGATCGGGCAGAAATAGAAATCGATGCGGCCGCCCAATAGATCGGTAATCGCCTCGGGACCGCCTTTGTAGGGGACATGTTGAGCCTGGATGCCGGCCGCCATGCGGAAGCGCTCGGCGCTGATATGGGTCGCCGAGCCGACGCCGGCCGATCCGTAATTGATCGAACCGGGATTGGCCTTGGCGGCGGCGATGAAGTCCTTGACGGTCTTCCAGCCCTTCGACGAATTGACGATCATGACGTTGGCGTTCTGGCCGGCCATCAACACGCCGGACAGGTCCTTGGCGGTGTCGTAAGACGTGCTGACGATGAAGGGCGAAACGGTGTGGGCCGATGAGTTGGCGAGAATGGTGTAGCCGTCGGGATCGGCGCGCACCACGGCGCCGACGGCGAGCGTGCCACCGGCGCCGCCGCGGTTCTCGACGATGATCGGCTGGCCGAGTTCGGTGGCCACGGCATCGAACACCGCGCGGTGGATGACGTCTGTGGCGCTGCCGGCGCCGAACGGGATGTAGGCGCGGATCGGCTTGTCCGGCCAGGTTTGAGCCTGAGCGGCCGACATGAGGCCGATGCTCACGGCGGCGATTGCAATACGGCGAACCAAGGTCATGACAGCCCCTCTGCGGTATCGCTACGCCGGCACGCAGCTTCACCGCATTATGGCCGATCCCGATTTCACGGCAAGGGCGTGCCGCTTAGCGGGAGCACTTTACTTTTTCTTGGATTTTTTCTTTTTGGCGGCGGACTTTTTCGCCGCCGGCTTCGGCTTGCCGCTGCCTTCGGTTTGGGCGGGGACCAAGTGCCTTCGGCCTTGTCGAGCCGCACCGACCAGTATTCCCAGGCGCGCGCCACCGGGCCCGGCCGCAGATTGTACTCGCCCGCCAGTTCGGTTTCCGCCGCGGTGAGCGGCGACACATGGCCGAGGCCGTGGGCCTGGATCTGCACTGCGGCGTTGCGTGCAGTGTAGATGGTGCGGAACGTCAGCTCCTCGAGCGTCGTCCCTGCCGTGGTGGCGCCATGGCGGCGCATCAGCACGATCCAGTTCGCCCCCAAGGCCTTGGCCAGCGAGGCGCCTTCCTCGGGCTTGGCCACGATCAGCGTGGTGTCGCCGAAGTCGTCGCGGCTGTCCCAGAACGGCACCGCCGCGCCCAGCGTGGCGCCGAGGTGATAGACCGGCTTCAATTCCATGCCGGATATACAGAACGGCAGAATCGGCGGCGCGTGGTGATGGCACACCGCGTTGACCTCGGGCCGGGCCTTGTAGATCTCGCCGTGGATGACGCGCTCGCCGTAAAGCCGCGCCTCGATCGGCTTGATGATCTGCGAGTCGAGGGTGAATTCGTGGATATCCTCGGGCTGCACCAGTTCCGGGCCGCGCGAGCGCGACATCAGGTAGCGTCCCGGGTCGGTCGGGTGCCGCATGGTGACGTGGCCGAAGGCGTCGAGCACGCCTTCATTGGCGATCATGCGGTTGGCGCGCGCGAGGACGTCTTTGGCTTGGTCGAGTGTGAGTGGCACTGGCATTTCCCCTTCGATTTTTTTCGCTTTTAGCGCGTTTACCGGCGCCGCGGCCAGCCCTCATGGAACTGTTTCGCCCGGCGGGGATTGTTCCATGTATTTGCGATGTCGGAGCGTTTGATGAGCCGGAAAAGAGCAGCCCCTTCCGAATCGGTGATCGACAAATTTTGGGCTTTCGTGCGGGACAATCCGAAGCTGGCGACGACGCTAGCTTTTGAACTCGGTTCGCTCGCCGGCACCGCGGTCCGTAATTCGTCCGACGCGAAAAAATATCTGAAAGCCGGCGCCAAGAAAGTGCCGGAAGCTTTTGCCGAGGCCATGCCGCCTTCGGTCGCGAGCGCCCTGAAGTTTCTGCCGGCCCCTAGAATTCAGCCCCGCCGTCGTTCGCACACCAAACGTCCGGCGGCGCGCAAGACCAAGCACGCCGGTGAATAAAATCGCGACCGACGGAAATCATCACACCACGTCTCAATCTAACTTCACAACCAAGTCTCTGGGAGGACATCATGGCGAAACGCCGGAAAAAGAAAACGTCACGGAAAACCGCTACGAAGGCTTTGCGGGTAGCCGCTTCATCGGGACTGTTTCAGACCGCCGAACGCGCCGTTATCAAGCAGTCCAACAAAATGCTCGACGGCGCGACCAAGCAATACAACAAGCTGGTGCGTCAGGCGGCCAAGGCGACCAACGACCGCAAAAAGCGGCAGTATCTCGCGGCAGCATTGTCGGCCGTGGCGATTGCCGGCGTCATCGCCAACGATATGAGAAAGCGCATCAACAAGGCGCCGCTTCGCGCCCGCAAGAAGCGGCTCTAGTCCGACTTGCTGACTAGTCAGATTTGGCCGGCGCCCAACCCGCCGGCGCCAGTTCGAAACCCTCGAACGTAAAGCCTGGCGCGACGGTGCATCCGACCAGGGTCCAGTCGCCCAGGCTTTCGGCTGCCTGCCAGGCTTGCGCCGGCACCGTCACCTGCGGGACTTCGTCGTTATGAATATCGGCGCCGAGCCGGATGATTTGTTCGCTCGCACCATCGACGATCGACAGTTTGAGCGGCGCGCCGGTGTGATAGTGCCAGATCTCCACCGCATCGACGCGATGCCAGTGCGAGCGCTCGCCGCGCGCCAATAAAAACAGGATCGCCGTCGACGCGGCGCGGCCGTCGATCAGCCGGGCGTCGCGGAAGGTCTCGCGATAGTGCCCGCCTTCCGGATGCGGCTTGAGGTCGAGCTTGGCGATGATGTCGGCGGCGGTGGAGTGACGCATGGTCGTGTTGAAACCTTTTTGTATCGAGCGTGCTCGTAAACGGCCGAACGCGCTGTCGAATTCAGCATACCGGTAACCTGTCACCAGCCACGTTTATGTCGGCTAACCGACAAAGGGCTTGCAAACACGCGGCAGTCGGCGCACAGCGCACACTCGCTAGTTGCAAAGTCCGTTTTGACCGATTGGGTCGATGATGAGCAAACTTTCTTTAGCGCGGCAAATGAAAGTTTCAGCGCAGCGAACCAAGGCACAGGACAGATTCAATCCGGCGAAGTTCTTGGAGACGATCACTACTGACCGCGCCCCTTCCATATTTAAAAAGGGACAGATCGTTTTTGAGCAAGGCGGTTCGGCCGATACCGTGTTCTATATCAAATCCGGCAAGATCAAGATTACCGTCATATCCTTGCAGGGCAAGGAAGCCATCGTCGCAATGCTGGGAGCGGACGAATTTCTTGGCGAAGGATGTTTGATCGGGCAGCTGAAGCGGTTGGCGACCGCGACTGCGATGTCGGATTGCGTTGCGATCCAGGTCAAGAAAAGCGAAGTGCAGCGCGTGTTGCGCGAGGAGCCGGCCTTTTCTCAGATGTTCATTACGCACATTCTGGAAAGGAACGCGCGGGTCGAGGAAGACCTGGTCGACCTGCTTTTCAATTCCTCCGAGAAAAGGCTTGCCCGCGTCCTGCTTCTTCTTGCCAATTTCGGCAAGGAAGGACGCCCGGAGCCTATTACCGGAAAGATCAGTCAGGAAGTTCTCGCCGAGATGATCGGCACCACGCGCTCGCGCGTTAGTCATTTCATGAATAAATTTCGCAAGCTGGGCTTCATCGATTACAACGGCACAATTGAAGTGCACAGCTCGCTGTTGGGCGTGGTCCTGGCCGATCCGCCGCGCGCCGTGAAGCCGCAATAACGTCCGGCAGATGGTATCTGCATCGTCTTGATAGGTTCGCGGTGCCGCCCGCTACCTCTCGCCGGTATTTACGTGCCTGACGGAGCGGCGAAAAAAATTAAATGTATAACTTGTGAGCATTTTGGCTCAGTCGCCGTTCGGTCGCGATGCAAAGTTGCAAGGGTGAGTAGTCGACGGTGATTCGCCCCGTATTTTGCAGCACTCGGCAACTCGCATTCACAATCAGACGGAGGGTCGTCACATGGGCCGAAGCGCATTGCCCGTAACCGAGTCCGAATTCGAGTCTGGGAGCGAGTTGGAGTCACCTTGGCTGCGGGTAACATCGCGCGCCGCGCATCAGAAAAAGCGGCGTGCTGTGTTGACGCGCAACTGGAAGGAGTCGCTGGCGCGCGAAGAAACTTTGCGCGCCGAGAATCACGCGTTGCTGGAGCGCCAGCGTGCGCGCGGTCGGGAATTCGAACACCGGCTGTTCAACGGACTGCAATTGGTTGCCTCCGCGTTGTTGCTGGAGCGCCGCACTGCGACCGTCCCGGCCGCCGCGCAGTTGACGATCGCGGCCGGGCGCATCACGGCCTTCAGCGCCGTGCACCGCCGGCTGCACTTGCGTGAGGAGGAGGACGTGGTGGAGATCACGCAGCATCTCCAGGGGCTGTGCGACGACCTGACCGGTCTGCTGTTTACCAAACAGGCCGGCCAAAGCATCGTCGTCCATGGCGAAAACTGCCGGATCCCCTCATCGGTCGCCGTTCCGATCGGGTTGATCGTCAACGAGTTGATCACCAACTCGGTCAAACATGCCGGCACCCACATCACGGTTCGGTTTGAAACGACGCCGGCGGTCAGTCATTCGATCACGGTGATGGATGACGGGCCTGGGCTGCCCGGCGGGTTCGATCCGGCAAACAGCCGGGGAATGGGCATGCAGATCGTGCTGGCCCTGGTGAAGGAAATCGGCGGCGAATTGCGTTTCCAGGGCGGCGAAAACGGCCGGGGAACGTGCGTTACGATTACATTCTGCTGTGACAGTCCCGGGAGCGTTCTGAGCCACTGATCGATCGCCGCTAGAACTTGTTCTTCCGCGCGCGGATTTCGGCAAACACCTGCGAGGCCTCTTTGCCCGACATGCCGATGCCGGCCGCGACCTCCGGCATGTCGGCGCGCAGGAAGGGGTTGGCCAACTTCTCCTCGCCGATGGTGACGGGGATCGTCGGCTCGCCTTTGGCAAGCTGCTGCGTCGCCTGCGCCTCGCGCGCCGCCAGCGCCTTGTTGTCCGGCTCGATGGTGCGGGCGAATTTGATGTTGGCCGCGGTGTATTCGTGGCCGCAGAATATTTTGGTGTCGTCCGGCAGGTCGCGCAGCTTTAGCAGCGAGCGCCACATCATGCCGGGCGTGCCCTCGATGACGCGGCCGCAGCCGATCGAAAACAGCGTGTCGCCGACGAAGGCGAGCTTGTCGCCGTGAAACCAGTAGGCGATGTGGCCGCTGGTGTGGCCGGGCGTCTCGATCACATTGGCGGTCAACTTGCCGACGGTGACTTTGTCGCCCTCGCGCACGGTCAGGTCGAAGCCGGGAATTTTATCGGCTTCCGCCGCGGGCGCGACGACCCGGCATTTGTATTTGTCCTTGAGCGCCTGGATGCCGTCGGTGTGGTCGGCGTGGTGATGCGTGACGAGAATGTCGGTCAGGTTCCACCCGGTCGCCTTCAGCGCCGCCTCGATGGGCGCGGCTTCCGGGGCGTCGATCGATGCGGTAGCGCCGCTTTCCGGGTCATGCAGCAGCACGCCGTAATTGTCGGAACGACAGGCAAACAGGCGGGTTTCCGCGGGCATGGGACTTACCTCTTGAGACGTCGATTTCGTTAACCGTATCACGTGACACCCGCTGATCTATATTTCGCTCATTCCCGCGCAAGCGGGAATCCAGGGCCGCTAAACACCGCTTTCATAACTCTGGGGCCCCGCTTTCGCGGGGACGAGCGGATTCAGAGAAATTGCCGCCTCATGGTAGTTTTGCTCCATGTCGATCGACGTTGTGGACCTGCGCAACTTTTATGGCCAGCGCCTTGGCGTGGTGGCCCGCCGTTTCGTCGGCCGCGGCATCCGCAGCCTGTGGCGCGATACCGCCGGCCAGCGGGTGCTTGGCATCGGCTATGCGACGCCCTATCTCGGCCTGTTCCGTGAGGAAGCCGAGCGCTGCCTGGCCTTCATGCCGGCCGGGCAGGGCGTGGTGAAATGGCCGACCACACGGCCGGCGCTGTCGGCGCTGGTCGACGAGAACGACCTGCCGCTGCCCGATAACGCGGTCGACCGCGTGCTGCTGGTGCATGGCCTGGAAATGACCAACGACCCGGCGGCCTTGTTGCGCGAAGTGTGGCGGGTCTTGGCGGCGGGCGGGCGGCTGCTGGCGGTGGTACCGAACCGGCGCGGCCTGTGGACGCGCATGGACACGACGCCGTTCGGTCATGGCCGGCCCTATTCGCGCACGCAGATCAATCAGCTTTTGCGCGAGACCTGGTTCACGCCGACCGGCTGGAGCGAAGCGCTCTACGTGCCGCCGATCGCGCGCGGCTGGTTTCTGCGCTCGGCGGTGGCGTGGGAGCGCACTGGCGCAACTTTGTCGGCGCCGTTTGCCGGCGTGCATCTGGTGGAAGCGACCAAGCAGGTCTATCGCGCGATTCCGGCGCGCCGCGAAAAACGCCGGCTGGTGCCGGCGCTCGATCCTGTGCTGGCGCCGTCACGCGGCGGCGCGGTCAGCGCCTTGCAAATCCATCGGGATTGAGCGCGCTCAGTCCGGCTGACGCGGCGGTTCGTCGCCGCCGCCGTCGTTCGGCGCCCCGCCTTGCGGGGCGACATTGCCGAAATTATCCGGACGCTGGAAACCGCCGCCGGGGCGATGGCGCCGGCGCCGGCGATGGCCGAAACGATCCTGGCGGTCGCCTTGGTCCTGACCGCTCGGGCCGTCCGGCTGGCCGCCATTGCCGACATCGGGCTGCGGCTGCTGGCTGCCGCCGCCGGTGATGAAGGCCGGCAAGCCGTTCACGTCGGGCGCTGCGCTGGGCTGGGTCGGCTGCACATAAGGCTGGCGCTGCGGCTGGTTCTGGTGCTGCGGCTGGTGGTGTTGCGGCCGCGGCTGATGCTGATCGCGCGGCGGGAACGGCTGCGCGTCGCGCGGCAGATAAGGCTGCGCTTGCGGCACATGCTGCGGTGCTTGTTGCGGCACTTGCGGCTGCGGCGCGAAGCCCGGCTCGTTCTGAACGGAGAACGGCTGGCCGTCATCGTCGTCGTCGTAGTTGTCGTCGGCGGCGCCTTGCGGCGCGTTCTGGCCCTGCGGATTCGGCGGCGGGGCGTAGTTCGGGTTCTGCTGGCGGAACTGTTCCTGCGCCGTCGCGATCAGGCGGAAATAATGCTCGGCGTGCTGATAGTAGTTCTCGGCCGCCACCGGGTCGCCGGAGCTCTGCGAGTCGCGCGCGAGCTGGATATATTTCTCGGCGATGTGCGAGGCGGTGCCACGGATTTTTACGTCGGGTCCATTCGACTCGTAAACCCGCGTCAATGGATTCTGACTTTTGCGGTAATTATTATTGTTGTTGTTATTATTGTTATTGTTGTTGCTGCGTCCCCGCATGCGCTTTTGACCGTTTCTCATGATGTGCCTTTTCGCAGACCTTTCGCTTCGAGTTGCCGTCTCGTGACTTTGCCTTGAGTTCAAACGAAATTCATCGCGCGGGCGGACCTGAGAAGACGTCCGATTGGGACGTCCATTGTCCGCGCAAATGTTCGATGCGTTGTCGATTCTTGTTTCGCGATTGCTACAGCAACCCCTTGGGTGCAAATATGGCCGCGGACTTGCCGCAGCGCTGCCAGCCTCTTGTTACGCGCATCTCGCTAAGCATAAAAATGTGATGCGCCCAACCGGTGAAGCATCCAAACCCGATCTGTCGATTTCGATTGCCGTTCTTTTCGGCGCTTTCGTCATCGGTTTTGCACCGCCGCCTCACAGAGCGTCTTGGCTCCGGGGTTTCGTGGCAATGCACCCGTCCGGGTCGATTCCGTAACCGAAACGTAGTCGTTTCCGCTCCACATTCCAAGCGGTTTTTTGCATTTAAAGCCAGCTCTGCCTTTTCGCCCAGCCGCAATGCGGCTTTGTCATGGCGCGTTTTTAGCCGTGTTTCCGGGCTCAAATGACGCTCCGAGTGCGCGCGCAATGCCGGCCAGATCATTGCGTGCGCCGCTCACGGTCATGCCGATGTCCGTTAACAACGCGCCAACCGCCGATTCCTGGCCCGCGCCGAGTTCCAGGACCAACCGTCCGCCGGCCGCCAGCAGGCGGCGGGCGTCATGCGCAATGGCGCGATAGACCTCAAGTCCGTCATGGCCGCCATCGAGCGCAAAGCTCGGATCGAAGTCGCGAACCTCGGGCTCGAGCGTGGCGATTTCGTCATGCGCAATATAAGGCGGGTTGGACACGATCAGATCGAAGGGGCCCGGCACGCCGCTCGCGATGTCGCATTCGACGAAGGTGCAGCGCGAGGCGAGGCCGAGGCGCTCGGCATTGGACCGCGCGATGCCCAGCGCCGCCGCGCTGATATCGGTCGCGGTGCCGCGCGCGTTCGGCAACTCGCCGAGCAACGCCAGCAGCAGCGCACCCGATCCGGTGCCGATGTCGAGGATGCGCAAGGGCTCCAGCCGCAAGTTCTTCAAGCCTTTGCCGCCGCGCGCGGCGAAATCGAGCGCGGCCTCGACCACGGTTTCGGTTTCCGGCCGTGGCACCAGCACCGCGTCGCTGATGTGAAGCGGCAGACTCCAGAATTCCTTGCGGCCGAGAATGCGCGCGACCGGTTCGTGCTTGAGACGGCGCGCCGCCAGCGCGTCGATGGCCTTGATCTCGCCCGGCGTCAGCTTGCGATCGCTTTGCACCGTCAGCGCGGTGCGGTCGATACCCAGCGCCGCGGCGATCAACAGCCGTGCGTCGGCCTCGGCCGACTCGATCCCCGCCTGGCGAAATTGCTCGGCAAGCGCATGGCGCGTAGCGCTAAGCGTCACGTCGCGCCTTCAGCCGCCAGCAGTTCGGCCTGATGCTCGGTGATCAGCGCGTTGATCAGTTCGTCGACGTCGCCTTCCATCACCGCCGGCAGCTTGTACAGCGTGAGATTGATGCGATGGTCGGTGACGCGGCCTTGCGGATAATTATAGGTGCGGATGCGCTCGGAGCGGTCGCCGGAGCCGATCTGGCCTTTTCGTTCGGCCGCACGCTCGGCATCGAGCTTCCGGCGTTGGGTGTCGTAGAGCTTGGTGCGCAGGTAGGCGAGCGCCTTGGCTTTGTTCTTGTGCTGCGAGCGTTCCTCTTGCACGAACACGATGGTGCCGGTCGGAATGTGCGTGATGCGGATGGCCGACTCGGTCTTGTTGACGTGCTGGCCGCCGGCGCCCTGCGCCCGCATGGTGTCGATCTTGAGGTCGTCGTCCCTGATCTGGATGTCGACGTCCTCGACTTCCGGCAGCACCGCGACGGTCGCGGCCGAGGTATGGACGCGACCCTGTGTTTCCGTGTCGGGCACGCGCTGCACGCGATGCACGCCGGACTCGAACTTCATCTTGGCGAAGACGCCGCGGCCATGCACTTCGGCGATGACTTCCTTGAGCCCGCCTTTGCTGCCTTCGCTCATCGATATCACTTCGGTCTTCCAGCCCTGCTTGGCGGCGTAGCGCTCGTACATGCGGAACAGGTCGCCGGCGAACAACGCGGCCTCGTCGCCGCCGGTGCCGGCGCGGATTTCCAGGATAGCGTCGTGATCGTCCATCGCGTCTTTGGGGATCAGCGCCAGACGGATCTGGTGCTCGAGCTGCTCGAGTTGCCCCTGCAACGCCAGCTTTTCGCTTTCCGCCATCTTGCGCATCTCGGCGTCGTTCGATGCGTCGTTGCTCAGCGCGTCGAGATCGGCAATTTCGGCGGTGACGGCGCGATAGGCCTTGATGGTCTCGATCACCGGGCCGAGTTCGGAGAACTCGCGCGACAGCTTGACGTAGGCGTCGGTGGCCAAGCCGGTGCCAAGCTCGTTCTCCACCATCGAGTAACGAGAAAGCAAAGCGTCGAGACGGTGCTGCGGAAGTGCGATCAAAGTTGAAGTCCCTCGGCCGCCGCGAAGCCCTCGAGCTTATGGCGCATTGATACGCTGCCGACCGGCTGATCGAGGAACGGCAGGATTTCCGCCGCGCCCTTCTTGCAGTCGAGGTCGAGCAGCAGCGCCTTCACCGGACCGATGGCCGACGGCGACAGCGACATCGCGCGATAGCCGATAATGGCCAGCGCCAGCGCGCCGATCGGCTGCGACGCCAGTTCGCCGCACAGCGCCACCGGCTTGTTGTGCTTGCGCGCCTTGTCGGCGATCTCCTTGAGCGCACGCAACACCGGCGTCGACAACGGATCGAAGCGCTCCGCCACGCGGGCATTGCCGCGGTCGGCGGCGTACAGGAACTGCATCAGATCGTTGGAGCCGACCGATAGGAAATCCACGCGCTCGAACAACTCGTCGAGCTGGAACAGCAGCGACGGCACTTCCAGCATGGTGCCGATCTGCACGCGCTCGGGCAGGGCATGGCCGTGGCGGCGCAGATGCGTGAGTTCGACTTCGACCAAAGCCTTGGCCTTGTCGAATTCCTCCACCATCGCGATCATCGGGAACATCAGCCGCAATTCGCGGCCGCCGGCGGCGCGCAGCATCGCGCGCACCTGGCTGCGCAGCAGGCCGGGGCGGTCGAGCCCGAGGCGGATGGCGCGCCAGCCGAGCGCCGGGTTCTCCTCCTCGAAGTTGCGCATGTAGGGCAGCACCTTGTCGCCGCCGATATCCAGCGTGCGGAAGGTCACCGGCTTTTTCGCCGCGGCATCGAGCACGGCGCGATACAGCGTGAGCTGCTCGCCGGTGCGCGGCAGCGTGTCCGCCACCATGAACTGCAATTCCGTGCGGAACAGGCCGATACCGGCGGCGCCGGTTTCCTCCAGATGCGGAAGATCGATCATCAGGCCGGCATTGATCATCAAGGCGATCTTCTCGCCGTCTTTGGTGACGCAGGGCCGGTCGCGCAACGCGCGGTACTGCGCCTGCCGGCGCGCGCGCAGTTTGACGCGCTCGCCATAGGCGGCCTGGATGTCCTGTCGCGGCCGCATGTGCACCTGGCCGGTCGAGCCGTCGACGATGATGGCGTCGCCGGGCTCGACCAGGCCGGTGGCGTTCTCGATCTCGCCGACCGTCGGAATGCCGAGGGCGCGCGCCACGATAGAGACGTGCGAGGTCGGGCCGCCTTCCTCGAGGATCAGGCCGCGCAGTTTCTTGCGGTCATAATCAAGCAACGCCGCAGGTCCCATCGAACGCGCGACGACGATCGCATTGTCCGGCAGTTGTTCTTTGCCCGGCGCGTGGTCCTGACCCATCAGCACCCGCATCAGGCGGTTGGCGAGGTCGTCGAGGTCGTGCAGCCGGTCGCGCAGATAGGGATCGGAGGCGCGCAGCATGCGGGCGCGGGTGTCGGACTGCACGCGCTCGACGCCGGCTTCGGCGGTGAGGCCGGTGCTCACCGCCTCGCGCATCTTATGCAGCCAGCCCTGGTCGTAGGAGAACATGCGATAGGCTTCGAGCACCTCGCGGTGTTCGCCGCTGTCGGCGAGGTCGCGGTGTTCGACCATGCGGTCGAGATCGGCGCGCATGCTGGCGACGGCGGTATCGAGCCGCTTGAGTTCGCGCGGCACGTCGTCGGCGATGACGTTGGTGATGACGACGCGCGGCTCGTGCAGCACGACATGCCCGAGCGCGATGCCGTCCGACAGCGACGTGCCGGTGAAGTGCATGGCGTGGCGCGCGGCGGGCTCGGCGCCGGGCCGCGCGATCGACGACAACTCGCCCGACGCGATCATTTCGGCGAGCACCATCGCCGTGGTCTGCAGGGCCTCTTCTTCTTCCTCGGTGTAGGTCCGGCGCGCTCGGTTCTGCACCGTCAGCACGCCCAGCGTATTGCCGGCGCGCAGCACCGGCACGCCGAGGAACGAGTGGTAGATTTCTTCGCCGGTTTCCGGACGGAACGAGAAGGCCGGGTGGTTCTTGGCGTCCGACAGATTGACCGGATTGGCTTCGCTCGCGACCAGGCCGACCAGGCCTTCGTCGGCCTTCAGCACGGTTTCGTGGACCGCTTCGCGCTTGAGGCCCTCGGTGGCGTATAGCTCAAGGGTTCCGTCCACGCGCAACACGTAGACAGAGCAAACCTCCGCCACCATGTTGGCGGCGATCAGAACGACCACCTTGTCGAGACGATCCTGCGCGCTGACCGGCTCCGCCATTACCTCGCGAAGCCGGCGCAACAGCACGCGCGGACCGCCTAGCGCGCCACGCATTGTAAGGTCCTTTAAGGCCCCGGCCCCTGGCCGCAGCCTCATCTACGGGCCGATCATGTACGAATGGCGACCGCGAGTCTGGCCCCGCCGCCGCCTGTGACGCAGGCTATAGCGAATGGGGGCGGCAAGGGGCAAGCCAAAGTGCTTTCCCGTCAGTCTACAGGGATAGCAGAAGGATAACGCCCGCTCGGGCGGGACTTTTAAGCCTTATCCAGCCCGTACAGCGTATGCAGCGTGCGCACCGCCGTGTCGGTCTGGGAGGCATTGATCAGCACCGAGAATTTGATCTCGGAGGTGGTGATGGCGAGGATATTGATCTTCTGCTCCGACAGCGCCTTGAAGGCCTGGGCGGCGACGCCGGCGTGGCTGCGCATCCCGATACCGATGACCGAGACCTTGGCGACGTCGGTGGCCCCATCCAGCCGCTCGAAGCCGATCGTGGCCTTGGCCTTTTCGATGGTCATGCGGGCGCGCTCGTAATCGGCCGAAGGCACCGTGAACGTGAGGTCGGTGGTAGCCCCGTCCGCCGAGACGTTCTGCACGATCATGTCGACATTGATGCTGGCGTCGGCCAGCGGGCCGAAGATCGCGGCGGCGACGCCGGGCTTGTCCTGCACGCGGCGGATGGAGATCTGCGCCTCGTCCTTGGAGAAGGCGATGCCGGTGACGACTTGCTGTTCCATGATTTCACTCTCATCGCAAATAAGCGTTCCGGGCGGCGTCTGGTGCGGATCGATGTCTTCCGGCTTGACGAAGCTGGAGCGCACGAAGATGCGCACATTGTGCACCATGCCGAGTTCGACCGAGCGCACCTGCATGACCTTGGCGCCGAGCGAAGCCAGTTCGAGCATTTCCTCGAAGGCGATCTTGTCCATGCGGTGCGCCCTGGTCACCACGCGCGGATCGGTGGTGTAGACGCCGTCGACGTCGGTGTAGATGTCGCAGCGCTCCGCTTGAATCGCGGCGGCAATCGCCACCGCGGAGGTATCCGAGCCGCCGCGCCCGAGCGTGGTGATGCGGCCCGTTTCCTTATGCAGGCCCTGGAAGCCCGCGATCACCGCGACCTGCTTGTGTTCCTCGAAGCGCTTGATCAGTTCGGCGCCATTGACGTCCATGATGCGGGCGGAGGCGTGCGCGTTGTCGGTCAGGATCGGCAATTGCCAGCCCTGCCAGGAGCGCGCGTTGACGCCAATGCCTTCCAGCACCAGCGCCAGCAGACCGGCGGTGACCTGTTCGCCGGTCGCCACCACGGCGTCGTATTCGCGCGCGTCGTGCAGCGGCGCTGCCTCGCGGCACCAGGCAACCAGTTGATTGGTCACGCCCGACATCGCCGAGACCACGACGGCGACGTCATAGCCGGCGTCGACTTCGCGCTTGACGTGGCGCGCCACGTTGCGGATGCGGTCGAGATCGGCGACCGACGTACCGCCGAATTTCATGACGAGGCGAGGCATAAGATTCTAGGGCTTTGCTTCTAAGATTTGGACGTTCCCGGAGACGGCAAAAGGCGGCTATACATACCGGCGGGGTCGCTGGCCTGCAACTTTGGTCAGCACGGCTCAAAACGCGATAAGAAATGGCCCGAATGGTGAACACGCGCGCATCCAGTATCGATACCGCCGAGGTGGAGCGCTTTTCGCGGCTGGCCTCGACCTGGTGGGACCCGCGCGGCCCGATGGCGCCGCTGCACAAGCTCAACCCAATTCGGCTCGGCTACATCCGCGACAAGACGGTGGCGCGCTTTGCGCGCGACCCCAAGAAGCTCGACTGCCTCAAGGGCCTGCGCATCCTCGATATCGGCTGCGGCGCCGGGATTCTTTCGGAGCCGCTCGCAAGGCTTGGCGCGACGATGGTCGGCGCCGATCCGTCGGAAGAAAACATCGCCGTCGCCAGCGCGCACGCCGAGGACAGCGGCGTCGACGTGGACTACCGCGCCACCACAGCGGAGGCTTTGGCGGAGGCCGGCGAGCGTTTCGACGTCGTGCTGGCGATGGAAGTGGTCGAGCACGTCACCGACGTGAAGGAATTCGTCGCGACCTGCGCGTCGATGGTGAAGCCGGGCGGGCTGATGATCGCCGCCACCTTGAACCGCACGCTGAAGAGTTTCGCGCTCGCCATTGTCGGCGCCGAATATGTACTGCGTTGGCTGCCGCGCGGCACGCATCAATGGGACAAGTTCGTCACGCCGGCCGAATTCGAACGCGCGATCGAGGGCGCCGGACTCAACATCACCGGCGAACGCGGCGTGATCTACAACCCCTTCGCGGATCGTTGGCAGTTGTCGTCTGACATGGACGTGAACTACATGCTGGTCAGCGAAAACAATTCCGAAAAGGAAACTTCGAAATGATTCTCGAGCTGGTCGAATTCAATTCGCCGAAGGGCTGGAGCCGCGCGCAGGTCGCCGAAGAGGCCAAGCACGTGGTGCCGAAGTGGCAGGCCAACAAGGAACTGCTGCGCAAGCATTTTCTGCTCGAGCTGAACGGCAAGACCGGCGCGGGTGTCTACATCTGGCCGTCGGTCGTGGCGGCGCAGAAGGCGCATAACGAGGAATGGCGGCAGTCGGTGATCAAGCGCTGCGGCAGTGCGCCGACCATCCGCTATTTCGATCTGATGCTGCTGGTCGATAACGAGAGCGGCAAGGTCACCGAATTCCCCGCCGCCGCTGAAATCATGGCCGCCTAGTTTGTCATTCCGGGGCGCGGCCGTTTGGCCGCGAGCCCGGAATCCATAACCACGACTCTGGATTATGGATTCCGGGCCCGCCACTTCGTGGCGTCCCGGAATGACCAAGTTAAACTGTTCCCTCTGACAAAATAGCGACACCACATGCTCTGGGCCGTTTTTACGTTGATCGCCGCCGCGGGACAGACCGCGCGCAACGCCATGCAGCGCGAGTTGACCGCGAGCCTCGGCACGGTCGGCGCGACGCATGTCCGCTTTTTGTTCGGCTTTCCGTTCGCGATTCTGTTTCTCGCCGGCGTGATGCTGGCGACCGGCTATGGCTGGCCCGCCATTCCGCCGGTGTTCTGGCTCTGGGTGGTGTTCGGCGCGGCGACCCAGATCGCCGCCACCGCGACCATGCTGTCGGTGATGGGCGAGCGCTCCTTCGTCGTGTCCTACGCCTATATCAAGACCGAGCCGGTGCAGGTCGCGCTGTTCGGGCTTGTTTTTCTCGGCGACCACATCTCGCTGCTGTCGGGTCTGGCGATTGTCATCGCCACCGCCGGCGTCATCCTGATTTCGCTGAAACCCGGTGTCGCCAGCGCCAGCACGACCCGTTCGACGCTGATCGGGCTCTTCAGCGGCACCATGTTCGCCGTATCGGCGATCGGCTATCGCGGCGCCGTGCTGTCGCTGGGCCATCCGAATTTCGTGCTGGCGGCGACCTTCACGCTGGCGGCCGGCTTGATCATGCAGGCGGGAATTTTGTCGCTCTATCTGGCGCTGCGCGATCCGCAGGTGCTGCGCAACATCATGAAGCAGTGGCGGCCGTCGCTGTTTGCCGGCTTCATGGGCGCTTTCGCGTCGGAATTCTGGTTCCTGGCCTTCGCCATCGCCACGGCGGCGAGCGTGCGCACGCTGGCGCTGGTCGAAGTGCTGTTCGCACAAGGCATCACCCGCTTCGTCTTCAAGCAACCGACCACGCCGCGCGAGGGCCTCGGCACCGCGCTGGTGGTGGCCGGCGTCGCGCTGCTGGTGTGGGCTTATTGAAGTCCTGCCTTTTTTCCTAAAGGCTCTTGACCTCATTCCTAAATAGGCTTATAGTCTATTCGTCCCGCCTCGTTCTACCGAGGGGCGTTTGATCAGCACTCCAGATGCTGAGGCGGGGAGCGGTGGCCGGGCGGGGGCGTTGGAGATGCGACGCAGATTTCCCCACCGGCGGTCCAAGCCGCGTTCGGTCCGGCGTGCTGTCCGCACGCTAGGGCCCCCTGACGGCCCGGTAGGCCTAATGCAAGCGTGTCAGCGCGTGCAGGCCGAGTGGCCGGGGCTCGCCGGTGGAGCGTCGTGGCGTCTGTAACTGACGCAGCGGACGAACGGGTCAACCACCGGGACCAACGCGGAGCAAACCTCAAACACCGCGCGCGGGACGCCATTGGTTTGGTGGACTTGCGGAAACTACCGCTTCGACAAGCCTCGATGTCGCGAGGCGTCGAGGCCCGTGGGTCCTCTGGGACCCTTGGCGTTCCA
>Ga0193699_10000228_pt1 | contig 25285 bp, 18 predicted proteins | sample L3c2metaG_FD_160095 | JGI IMG/M metagenome (GOLD analysis project Ga0193699, IMG submission 160095) | Soil microbial communities from a riparian zone of the East river system, Colorado, United States - L3c2 | ecosystem: Environmental > Terrestrial > Soil > Riparian zone | place: USA: East...
GGGCGTTGCGGTTTACCGCGGCTTCGCATTCGCGACGAGACGCCGGAATACGAAGCCGCGGTAAACCGCAACGCCCGGCTCTGGCGCCTGCGCAACATGCTGCTGCCGATGATTTCTTTTCTGCCGACCATTCGTAGCGTAATGGTCTGCACCCGCGCGCAGGCCGAGACCCTTATTCAAGATGACGCGCGCTGTATTTTTCCGAGCGACTATCGCGTTTTCCTACCGCGCCAGCCGGACAAGAGCCTGATCCACGAGCACGCGCGCGCCGGCGTCCCGATCTGGCCAATGTACCAGGCCTCGGAACACAGCCGCAAACTTGTCGCCGAGTATCTCGACCGTGAGGCCAAGGGCCGGCGCCCCATCGTCATCACTTTGAGGAACTATGGCTACACGCCGCAACGCAATAGCCGCAACGAGGACTGGCTGGCGTTTGCCGACAGCCTCGACCTGACCCGCTACGCGCCCATTTTCGTCCATGATGCCGAAACGATGATGGGGCCGCCACCGGCTGATTTCTCGCGGCATCTCGTGTTCGACGCGGCCAGCGTGAACCTCGAAATACGAATGGCGCTGTATGAGGCGGCGTGGCTGCACATGGCCCTGATGGCGGGGCCGACCGAGCTGTGCTGGTACAATGAGCGGTCGCGCTACGCGTTCTTTATTGCCGTGGGAACTGCAGCCGTTCAGACCGAAGAAGCCCTCATCCGCAACGGCCATCGGGTCGGGGTCGACCTCGATTTCGCCAAGCCTTACCAGCGGATCGTTTGGGAGGCCGACAGCCTGCCCGCGCTGAAGCGAGAATTTCTGACGATGGAGGCGCTGCTCGACAAGATCGACGCTGCCGGAGGGTCTTCCTAGCGGACCTCGACATAAGGCTGCCGCCGCCAGATGATGCTTTGAGCTTGAGACATTTTAAGATATTGACGGTCAATAAAATTGCGTTTTTTCATGATTTGTGCTGCCTAAGCGCTTACCAGCCATAGTGAGTCCCCCCTGTGAAAGACGCCTACTTTGGATCACACGAAAGCGCGGCACGAAACCAGGTAGTAAAGGTTTCGTCCAACCGCAGTTTCGGTCTCGTGTTCACCTTCTTTTGCGCGATCGTCGGCGGGTTGAGTTATTACCATAATGGCGCGCATTGGCATTGGTGGCTTACCGCCAGCGCTGTATTTGCGCTATTGGCCCTCGCAGCACCGTCCGTGTTGGCGCCCGCCAACAAGCTTTGGTCCAAATTTGGGCTCATGCTCCACGCGATAATGTCGCCGATCATTCTGGCCATTCTATTCTTTGTATTCGTAACGCCGATCGGCTTATTGATGCGATTAACCGGAAAAGACCCGCTACGGCGGCGTTTTGAACCGGCAACAAAGTGCTATTGGATCCTGCGCGAACCACCAGGCCCCGCTCCCGAAACCTTCAAGAATCAGTTCTGAGCACATGTTAACTTTTTTAAGAGAGTTCTGGAACTTCTTGCGCGTCCGAAAGAAGTATTGGCTGCTGCCAGTCTTCATCGTGATGGCGATATTTGGTGGCCTAATCGTTCTGACGAAAGGCTCTGCCATCGCTCCCTTCATCTACACGCTCTTCTGATCATCCATTATGCGCATCCTCGGTCTTTCCGCATTTTACCATGACAGTGCGGCCGCCCTGGTCGAGGACGGCCGCATTGTTGCGGCCGCGCAGGAAGAACGCTTCACGCGCAAAAAATTCGACGCGGACTATCCGCGGCGCGCTATAGATTATTGCCTGAGCGCGGGCGGCATCAAACTCAAAGACGTCGATTATGTCGTTTTCTATGACAAGCCGTTCATCAAGTTCGAACGCTTGCTCGAGACGTATCTCACTTACTGCCCAAAGGGATTCACGTCATTCCGCATGGCACTCCCTGTTTGGTTGCGGGAAAAGCTGTTCCAGAAAAAACTGTTGGCCGACGAGCTTACGACAGAAGCGCCAGATTGTGACTGGGACAAGCGGCTGACCTTCTGCGAGCATCATGTCAGCCACGCCGCGTCAGCCTTTTATCCGTCCCCGTTCGAACGTGCGGCGATCCTGACGTTGGATGGCGTCGGCGAGTGGACCACCACCGCGATGGCTATCGGCGACGGCGCCAATCTGACGATCCAGAAAGAAATTCATTTCCCGCACAGCCTCGGGCTGCTCTATTCGGCATTCACCTATTACACCGGGTTCAAGGTTAATTCAGGCGAATATAAACTGATGGGGTTGGCGCCTTACGGCACGCCGAAATACACCCAACTTATTCTGGATAACCTTATCGATCTGAAGGCCGACGGCTCCTTTAGATTGAACATGGATTATTTCAACTACTGCACCGGCCTCACGATGACGAACGAGCGTTTCGACGCCTTGTTCGGCGCGCCACCGCGCGATCCTGAGTCGTTGCTGGACCAAAGGCATATGGATTTGGCGGCTTCAGTCCAAGCCGTTCTTGAAGAAGCCGTTCTCCGACTGACCAGAAGCGCTGCCGCAGAGACCGGTATGGATAATCTTTGCCTTGCCGGCGGCGTTGCGCTGAACTGCGTCGCGAACGGAAAGATCCTGCGCGACGGTCGTTTCAAGAGTATCTGGATTCAGCCCGCCGCCGGCGACGCGGGAGGCGCCCTCGGCGCGGCGCTGGCCGCCTATCACATGCATGCCGGACAGCCTCGCCCCGCTCCGAGCGCCCGCGACAGCATGGCTGGATCTTATTTGGGCCCTGAATTCAGCCAGGCAGAAATCGAGACTAGAATATCGGCGGCGGGTGCCAAATTCACGACTGAGGCGCACAATGACATGCTCGACACAACCGCCAAGGCTTTGGCTGACGGTCTCGCGGTCGGCTGGTTCCAGGGTCGGATGGAGTTTGGCCCACGTTCGTTAGGAAACCGATCGATCATCGGCGACCCCCGAAGCCCGACCATGCAGAAGAATCTCAACCTCAAGGTCAAGTATAGAGAGAGCTTCCGGCCATTCGCTCCGTCTGTGCTGCGCGAGAAGTGCTCGGACTGGTTCGACCTCGACGTCGATAGCCCCTACATGTTGTTGGTCGCCCCCGTGGCCGAAGACCGCAAACGACAGATGTCGTCGCAAGAAGAGGCACTCTTCGGCATCGAAAAGCTTAACGTGCCGCGCTCATCAATCCCGGCCGTGACGCACGTCGACTATTCGGCACGCGTGCAGACGGTTCATCGCGACACCAATCCGGCCTATTACGACCTCATCCAGCGATTTAATGAACTGACTGGTTGCCCTGTCCTCATCAACACCAGTTTCAACGTGCGAAGCGAACCGATCGTCTGCACGCCGGAGGACGCATTCCGCTGCTTCATGGGGTCCGACCTCGACGTGCTGGTCGTAGGGAACTCAGTACTAGTTAAGCAAGACCAGAATCCCGCACTCAAGCTCGATTACAAGAGTGAATTTGAGCTGGATTAGGCAGATTGTCATAAAGACACTGCGCCAATTCGGATGTTCTTCGGTGTACGCTAACACCAAAACTCAATTTTTACACGCAATTGCCTTGACGATGCTCGCTCACAAAGCGAGCGTGGCGTCGCGCCATTTTGTTGACATTTTGTCGCAGTGCAAAAACAAGAACGAGTAAATTGGAATGTGCTTAAGGTGACGAAGCCAATCGCCGCCATTTTAAAAAAATGGACGATGACGACGGCAGCAATCGTTATTGCGACGGCTGTTTTGTTTGTTGTCGTGAATTTTATCTGTCTAGGCGTATTCGCATTATTCTCAGGCGTCTTGCAGACGAGCGCCGAAAGGATCACGGATGAGTTCTACATCAAGTTCACGACGCGCCAGAGCGGTCACTCCATGGAATGGCTGGCCATTGACGATACGGCGACGTTGCAAGAATTTTTTGTCGAGAACACGGCACACGCCACGATTGGAAACGTTTACGAGGACTTCACCGGCTTCAAGACGACGCCGTGGAAAGGGAAGTTCTTCAACTTCAAGCCTGAGGGATATCGGGAGGCCAAAGGTGAAGCGCCCTGGCCCCCAAGCCCAAACAATTACAACGTGTTTTTCTTTGGCGGCTCGACGACCATGGGTATCGGCCCGGATTGGGCGACGATGTCGAGCTACTTTCAAGACAGGCTCGCGGGAAATCTGATCGGCGGAAAGCCGGTGAAGGTCTACAACTTCGGTCGAGGCGCTTATTTCTCGACGCAAGAGCGCATTTTATTCCAGCAACTTTTGCTCGATCGGCGCCAGCCCGACCTCGCCATCTTCATTGACGGCCTGAATGACTTCTATTTCCTGGACGGCAAGCCTGGGACATCCCAGATGTATGAGCAGATCTTCAATAAAGCCCAGGCGTCGCAAGCATCCGGCAAGGGCATAGCGCAGCGGATCGCGGACTCCCTTCTGTATCGAGCCAAGGCGCTCGTGAATCAGACCAGCTCACTTCCAATCACGCGGGCGGCGATGTCCATTGCCGAGACACTTATGCCCAGCGCGCAAGTTGCGCTTCCGATCTACAAACCGGAATCTATTGCTCCTGAAGCATTGGAAAAAGTAATCGACCGCTATCTGGAAAATAAACGACAGATCGAGGGAGTTGCCGCCGCCTACGGCTTCAAGACCTTGTTCGTGTGGCAACCCGTTCCCGGTTATAAATATGATCTGAATTATCACATATCGCTCAATCCTGTTTACGGCCTTGGCGGGCATGAGCGATCGAGCCAAGGCTATCCGTTGATGAAAAAGCGCCTTAAATCGGCGAATCTCGGAAAGGACTTCCTCTGGCTTGCCGATATCCAGGAGAGCCTTCACGAACCGCTGTATATGGATGCCGTGCATTATACGGCGAGTTTCAGCAAGATGATCGGCAACGCCATTGCAGACCATGTGGCCACCGATGAATCTATTCCTCAAAGCGCCGAACGGCTAGGGAATTAACCCACCTCGGGCAGTTGTGGACAGTCGCAGCCCCATGCCCGGCAGGCGCCGCTTGGCAAGCTGGTCCACGGCGTCGACAAGGCGCCGCAGGCCCACTTCCGCCGTACCCCGCGGTCCGGCACACCCTTGGAAAGTCCCGTTTCTCGCTACAAACAGGCGTTGACTGAATCTGCCGCTCCCCCCATACACAACTGCGAATTTCCCATACCGGAGGTCGAACTACCGTGAAGAACGCTCTAGTCATTGGCGGAGGCATCGCCGGCTGCGCCGCTGCCCACCATCTGGTCATGATGGGCGGGTGGAACATCACGCTGGTCGAAGCCGCGCCGTTCCTGGGCGCCGGGGTCCGCACCAACTGGTTCGGTGGTCACCCCTACACTTTCGGGCCTCGCCACTTCCTCACGCAGAACCGTGAGGTTTACGACTATATGAACGCGATCGTGCCGCTGCGTTCCTGCGCGGACCACCAGTTCATCACCTATGTCGAACGCGACAACGCATTCTATAACTACCCGATCCACGAAGACGACATCGCCAAGATGCCCGATCGCGAGAAGATCGCAAAAGAGCGCAAGGAAGCGGTCGGGGTCGAAGCGGTGAAGAACCTCGAGGATTACTGGATCGGTTCGGTCGGCCAGACGCTCTATGACAAATTCATCGACGGCTACAACAAGAAGATGTGGCTGGTCGACGACAACAAGAAGATCGACACCTTCAACTGGTCACCCAAGGGTGTCACCATCAAAAGCGGCCCACGCGCGGCCTGGGACGCCGCCATGTCGGCGTATCCCTACGCCGAAGATGGCTACAACAAATATTTCGACTACGCCGTTCAGGGCGTCAATGTGATGCTCAACACGCGAATCGAACGCTACGACATTCCGAACCGCACGGTCTGGCTCAATGGAGAGAAGAAGACGTACGACGTCATCATCAACGCGATCTCGCCCGACGAGTTGTTCGAGAAGTGCTACGGCGAATTGAAATATATCGGCCGCGACTTCCACAAGATCGTGTTCCCGACCGAGCATGTATTCCCCGAGCACGTTTATTTCCTGTACTACGCCAACGACGAGCAGTTCACGCGCCTGGTCGAGTACAAGAAGATGACGCATCATAAATCGCCGACCACGCTCATCGGCATGGAAATTCCCTCCCTGAACGGCCGGCATTACCCGTTGCCGTTCAAGAAGGACATGGCGCTTGCCAGCAAGTACTTTGAGATGATGCCGGATCACGTCTATTCGATCGGCCGCAACGGCAGCTACCGCTACGGTCTCGATATCGACGACTGCATTGAGCAGGCGATGATCATGGCAAAGCAGATCAAGGAAGGCGGCCGTGATTATCCAGTACCGATGGAGATTTGGCGCTGAATTCCGCCTAGCAACGGCGCATAACGATATATTGCCAATTATGCGCTGGCTTTCCAATCCGTGAAGCACAGGTCCGCCGGAGCTATCTAAATGCCCGCGCTGCGAATTATCCCCTCCAATTCCGGGGGATGGTTCGGCGCCGCGCCGCCGTTGATCATCACCATAATTTCTTGAGACAGCCTTTCGAGGCTGGCATTGTCCCCTGGCTCGACGAGCGCGGCGCTGGTCAGAATTGGAGCCAGTACCTCGCGAAGAGCGATCTGGCGCTCTCGTGCCTCGACCTCTCCGCGATCTGGCGAGCGGAGCCATCGCCTTTGGGCGTCTCGGACTAATTCGGCAGCACGAACCGTAAATGCGGTCGAGTAACGAACTGCTTCGAAATCGGCCTCAACTGACGGACCGGTGCAAGTATCGATGAAATTAAGAAGCTGCTGTGTCAGCGGGCTCGACCGCTGGGACCAGTCCGGATCGGCGCTTCGGCAAACGGACGCAATCGTGATTACTCCGGGCTCCGTCGAAAAATCCAGTTCAGCTTCGCTGCCATTTTGATCACGAACCACCACGACACGCTCGCGCTTAATCGACTGCCGTTCCAGAGAAACGACAAAGGCCACGCTGTTCCATTGCCCCTTCAGGACCACGGAAAGACCGCCGCGCGCAAATTCAGCTCCGTCAACCGCGTGGGAATTTCCGCCGGTGACGATCGCAAGAAGCGTAGCGATATGCGGGGCTATCTCCTCGACGACTCCGATGCCAGCATCAATGCCTTTTGTCTCTCCGTGTCTAACCTCGCTGACCGGATCGCTCCAGCGGACACTAATCGAATGAATGCTCTCAAGAGAAGCGCGGACCGCCCGCTCAAAATTCTGCAAATAATCGCAGAACCGTAAAACAAGGGCCGGCATTAATCTGACATCAGACGCACTCGATGCGTCCATCAGACGCTCCGCCTCGTCGGCAGATAATGCTACGGGCTTCTCCAACAGAACAGGGATATTCCGTTCTAGGAGAGACAGAGTAGTGCGCGCGTGGGCTCGCGCAGCGTTTACGACGATGGCAGCGCAAATGTCCTCACCCGCAAGCGCATCGTCCAATTTAGCGTATTGGCTGAACAAACGCTTACTACGCACGTTTGTATTGATGAACGATGTGGAAACGATATCGCCGCCGTGCCGAGAAACGACGATAATTTTTGACATCGGGATATCGGTCTTCCCAATCACGGAGAGATAGACGCGCGCCCACCTGCCACCGCCGACGACCAGAAGGGTGCCATCCCGGGCGATCATACAACTGAGTTCGCTTTGATTATTTTTACGTCCAACACTTCCATGGCGCAGTATCCGTAGCCCAGAGGTCTTCGAGCAGCCGCCTGTCTCGTAACGTATCCATTGGCTGCCAAAACCCATCGTGGACATAAGCCGCAAGTTCTCCGCTACTAGCGAGTGTTTCTAGCGGCTCTCTCTCCCAGATCGTTTGATCACCATCGATCAAGCCAAGCACAGATTTATCGAGTACAAAGAAGCCGCCATTGATGTGCCCCTCTGCATCAACGGGCTTTTCGAAAAACTGGGCCACCTTGTGGTCAACAATCCGAACTGCACCAAATCGCGCAGCCATGCGAACAGCAGTCATTGTAGCCTTCCGGGATTGTGCCTTATGAAATGCGATGATCTCGGCTATGTTCGCTCCAATTACGCCGTCGCCGTAGGTCATACAAAAAGGTTCGTTGTCTGAAAGAAGTGAGCCGATGCGTTTGATGCGGCCGCCCGTCATCGTAGCATCGCCTGTATTGACAATCGTAACCTTCCAATCTTCCTTAAGATCGGTGAGGCACCGAATGGTGCCATTCTTCAGCGAAACCTCGACACTTGAATTGTGAAGCCGATAATTGACAAAATATTCAATAATGACTTGGGCTTTGTATCCTGCGCAGATGATGAACTCACGTATGCCGGCGCACTCGTAAATCTTCATAATGTGCCAAAGAATAGGATACCCGCCGACCGTCACCATCGGCTTTGGAATGCGATCTGTTTCCTCGGCGAGACGTGTGCCAAGACCTCCGGCAAGGATAACGGCTTTCATAACGCGCCCCAGATGAACTTCAGCGTTTAGCAAGCGTCAAATACTGCGCCCCAAAAGGAAGCCAAGCCAGCGCACGATCTAGCCAGCGAAAAAACCTGCCCCCGAACGGGGTAAAGAAAATATAGCTAGATTGAACCGTTTGAGATCCGCCATCACGGAGCAGCGTCTCTAATCGCCGCCTCCCGACAAGGGTCGCACCTTTATCCATCCCGTCGAAACCATATCGAAACAGATAGCGGGTAACGGGGTTGAGCGGATTATGCTCAAAAATCGCGATGATGCCACCGGGGCGGACTACGCGATTCAGTTCTTTTGCAAACGCGGGCCATTGCGAAACGGGCACGTGGTGGACAACGCACATCGCGATCGCGACGTCGAATGAATCGTCAGGAAAAGGAAGGCTACTGCCGTCATAGGCATGATAATCGACGGCAGGATTTGCTTCTCTTGCGAAATCAAGCACTTTCTCTGCTATTTCGACACCGGTTATCGCGTGACCAGCGTCGTTCAAAACCGGATGAACAAAGCCGTGACCGCAACCCACATCAAGGATTTCCGCTTTCTTCTGCGGAGAGAAACGCTTCGAGATCAGGTCGAGAATCATCTTACCTTTCTCAACAATGAAGAATTCATGGTCCGCGCCAATGAATGAAATCGACTTGTCGATTTGCGTTCGATAGCTGTCTTTTGTGTCATTGAAATCAAGCATCCCGCGCCCCCTGCGGAAAAGTCAGTTTTTGATTGGTCTCAATATTTATGGCCTTCTCAATGACAACCAGGGGACGATCTCTGATTTGCACATAAATGCGCCCAATGTATTCTCCGATAATTCCGAGAAATATGGCGTTAACGCTCACACCAAACAGTATGAGAATTTGCGTGGTGGCGAAACCTTCGGGCCAATCGTTCGAAAGCAGCCGCAAGACCAAATAGACAGCGGACAACGCTGCCGTCAATGCCGCAATCGTGAAACCAAGGAGTGATGCTATTTGTAAGGGCACTACCGACTGGCTAAATATGCCCTCTAGCGCAAGTTTGATTAGCGCTCCAAACCGGAATTTGCTTTCGCCAAAAAGTCTTTTGTTTCGCGAATAGCGAACGCTTGCCTGATCTCGGGCAAGCTCAGAAATCAAGCCCCGCACATACGGACGCGCGTCGCGGATTATTCGAAGCTGCTCGATAACCCGGCGATCGATCAGACGAAAGTCGCCTGCATCCGTCTCATGACGTTCGTCCGAAATGGCGTTGATGAGACGATAGTACATCCGCCGAAGGAAAATGAGCAGCCAGCTTTCCTGCCTAACAGCACGAATGCCCACGACAACATCGTGCCCTTCGCGCCACAAACGTACGAAGTCCAACATTATATGAGGCGGATCTTCCAGATCGCAATCGACCTGAATGGCTGCGTCCCCTCTAGCGTGCCTGTAGCCCGTTAGAACGGACCGATTAAACCCATAATTTCTGGCATAACGAAGAACTCGCACACGCGGATCCCGCGCGGCAAGCAGCTGCAGATTTTCAAAAGTCCGATCGGTTGAGTGGTTGTCAACAAAGATAAATTCGATTTCAACGTCCTTAGCGGAACTGAAAACACTATCTATTTCTGAATAGGCACGCTCAACGTTATGCTCTTCGTTGTAAACGGGCACCAAAATTGAAATCAGGGCCATTCCTTTGTCCGCCTATCATTTAAATATCTAGAACGCGGCACTCGGGCAAAGGCTGGATAAATTTCGACTTTAAACCGCGCGCGCGCAACTGTTCGGCGATTGGCTGGGCGTAGTGCCAAGCCAGCAGAATAACGAACTCAGGCTGCTCATCGATAAGTCGTTGATTATTAACGACGGGGATGTGCTTGCCCGGCGAATAGAGGCCGAGCTTCAGCGAGTGCGGCTGCTCTGCAATATAGGGAATCAGATCAACACCAAGATTGCAGAAATGCAGAAGTGTGTTTGCCCGCCCGGGGAAAGAATTGGCTACGAAACTGGTATTGTTCCGCTTGGCATCGACGGCAAGGCCTTGCAATTTAAGCCGAGATTCAAAAGCCTTCCGACGAAATTCGGCGTAAATTTCATTTTTATCCAAACCAAGACCAGCTTCAAGTTTTAGAATCTCGCCGACCGATGACGAAATTGGGCGCAGATCCTTGGAAACGTGGACTCGAATATTTCCGCCATATCTCGAAACACGCTCCGCATGAAACACTTTGAGACTATAGGTGCGAATATGCTCGTGGTATATCGTGTCGTACTGTGCTTTCAAAAGCACGTCGACGATGTAATGGTTTTCGAGAACAAAGACGCCGTCGTCAGCAAGCAACGTACGAATTCCAAATACGACGTCACCGAGCGTTGCCATATGCGCGAAGACATTGGACGCAGTGATCAGCGAAGCATGCCCGTGACTAGACAGTATTTGTCGCGCGACTTCTTCATTGAAAAAAGCCTGGACTGTCTCCACACCATCTTCTCGGGCGATCAATGCGATACGCGTCGGCTCAACACCGACCACTGGGACGCCCTTTGCCTTAAAGCCTTTCAGAAGCGTTCCGTCGTTTGATCCAATATCGACCACCAGGGATCGGCCCTTCAGCCCATATCTAGTGATTAATTCGTCAGCAATTGCGTACTGATAGACGGAAAGCTCTTTCGTGACGCCCGTTCGATAGGGATAATCGGGATGATATACGGCCGACCCATCAACGATATAATCGAGTTGATTGTTAGTGCAGCTGGGACAGCGAAACTGTCGCAGCGGAAAATACGTTTCTGGCTCCCCAAGGCGACCCTGCGGAATCAAACTGTCGCATAGAGGCTGATGGCCGCAATCGAGAACCAACTCGAGATTCTCAGAACCACAAATCTGGCAACGGTCAAGCCGACCCGGCCTAACATTGTTATCAATTCCGCCTTGCACGGGTAAACCTCCGATGTGGTTTACAGTCTAAAGCATGTTCGTTGGACGTGACAATACTTCCTACTATTGTATGTCTTGCCCTAATATGGCTTGTATTGAAAAACATTCGCCACCGACGTGAATATATATCCTCTTCGTCGTTCAACAGACTTCACGTTTTTGACCGGCGACGGTTTGAGGTGGCCAAAAAAATTACCAGTAATGCGCCGATACTTTAGGGTGCGGCAAATAATAGCTCGCGCTAGGTTCACAGTAGCAAACGCAAGCTACCGGATATTCCGGATGTGTGATATCGGCTTTGTAAGCAATGCACTGGAGTCTATTTTTTAAAATGTCAAAGGTCTCTGATGCGGTAAGCAGTATATCCAGTGTTGTCCGAAGGTCCTTCGCGGTCCGTCGGACTGCCTGGCGACAGCGCCCCTTTGAGATCATGCGCAGACTGAATATCTCCCGCGACGGGGCCGAAGGGGCCGACTACTCGAGAGGCTCGGCGTTTGTCTACCTTGCATTGTTCGTTCCTGCGCTGACTTGTATTATCTTTTCGAACTGGAAGTATACGGCGAGCGTCAACGACACCCTGCTGCTCGTCTCCTCGTTCGATTCGCTGGAGCGTTTTTCTTCTCTATTCTCGAACGCTAATACAAATCCGCTTCAAGGACTTTTTGATATCTTTCCCAGCGGACTCAGGCTGGACACTGTACCGAACATTATCGGCCGGGTTTTGTTCGGCACTGGGATGCATGTCGAATTTTTCTATACATTCAGTGGCGTATTATTGGCCTTCGCTGTGACTGCAATGGCTAAGACGGCCGGACTACGATGGGGCGTGGCCGTTCTGGCTGGCTTCCTTATGCCGCTTTTGGTGTTGCCGATCTTTGGGATGTATCCGCTAGTCGAACATTTTTATATCCTGTGGCCGATTACTTATTATTCCACAGCAGGAACAGTCTTCGTCACGGCACTGTTCTGGCGTATCGATGGGCAATCTTGGAGACGGTCTGCGGTGCTGACAGCCGTCATCATTATAATAATTCTCCATTTATCAATGGTGCAAATCCTTTTCATAACACTTTTGGCGCCTGCCATGTTGGCAATGGGTGCCGGCGCCTTAGTGGGCAGCAGAACCAAGCAAGAATTAGTTGCTAAAGTGGTATGCGCCGCCTTGATCGCCGCTGCATTGGGATGCGCAGGGATATTCCACTATCTTTATGCAATCGGAATTAATACGGCCTCGCACGTATTCTATCTTGAACTTATGGACTTCATGCTGTTCTCCCGTCCGAACTTGAAAATCATTCTTGATGACGTCCTCGGTGTCATCGCCAATCCGTTCAGCTACTCCTTTAAGGAGAGCGCCAACATAGGCGTTCTTCTGACCCCATTGTGTCAGTTGGGCGCGGTTTATCTGGCAATCTTGGGTAAGACGCGCGAAGCGCGCATCTTCGGGTGCACAGTTGTCGTTTGGATACTCGGAACCGCTTTCACTATCGCGTTAGTGCATAATTTCTACTATTACACTGGGATAAAGTACCAAGGCCCCGATCCCAGACATTTCGTTCCGATCTTCTGGCCATACTACGCCATCTGTCTAAGCGTCCTGATATTTGCCCTGGCGGAATTTTGTATAGTTTCAATTTCACGCGCTTGGCCGATGGTGCGGCTCGGTTTGAAGTACGTGCCTCACGTCCTGGTGGGTTTCCTCCTTGTGGGGCCCGTTGTCTTCATCGCAATCAATTACATTCTTAAATCGATATCGCCGAATTTAGCTCTTCGCGGTCAAAGCATCGAAAGAGATTTGCCCTCCTTCCGCTTTTACCAAAGCAATCAAATTGTCGATCACTTAAGGGCTGAAGTTGGGGTGGCGCTCGACCGCGAGTTTCGCGGGTCTGTGCTTTCAATGCCGACGGATTATGACAAAGACGCCAAACCCTATAAGGCTTGGCGTCGTGAGAACACATTCGCCTACACCCGCGCCTATCTAGGTAATGACTTCGGCGCTTTTGGACTGCGACACTACAATATTCCGACACTCGACCAAGAGACCCATAACGTAACGCCGCAATTTTATCTCACCGTTCGCGAACTGCTTTCCCGACATGGCATAGATTCTTATGACAAACATTTCGCTATGGTCACCCGTCCGAATGAGCCAATGATGGCTCTTCTCGGCCTTCGCTACCTGATATCCGACTACGAACTTCCCATCGGCACGCAGCGGCTCACCATGCCCATTCCAGCGGAGACGCTAGAAGTCCTAACTGCTCAGCGTCTGTATAAGTCGCCATTACGCGTCTATGAGTTGGCACATCCCAATGTTGGCAATTATTCTCCAACAAACGTCGTTCGAGCTAAGACTGCAAAGGCCGCCATCATTGCGATGTCTTCGCCCACCTTCGACGGCCGTCAGACCGTCGTAACCGATGATGCATCCATTCCGAACAATCTCGTTGCTGCAACCAACGCCACCATGACCGTTCGGATGGGCGGAGTCGCGGTACAGGCCTCGAGTACAGGAGAATCAGTCCTGGTTCTGCCTGTGCAATACAGCCATTGCTGGCAGATAATCTCGGGAAGTGGAGCGACTTTATTTCGTGCCAACCTGATGCTACTTGGCGTGCGATTTACGGGAAATGCACAAATCGAATTGCGTCAGATGTTTGGACCTTTCTGGCATTCCAATTGCCGAGTCACCGACGCCGCGGACGGCGAAAAGCTTCGTTTGGTAGATGCTGTCGACGCCGCCATCGAATATAACAAAATGCCCGGTGACGGCATCAATATCATCCCGACTCCGGAAGCATTGGACTCGTTGTTCGCAAGCAGTGAAATAGCTTCAGTCGAAGCCGCTCAATCGAAAAACGCGCCGGTCCGCGAGTATACGATGGCGGCCCGGGGTATATATACGGAGCACTATTCGGTCTTGAACATACCGAAGCTCGGGCCTGGTCCTTATACCCTCTCCATGCAAGTCCGCGCCAACCGAACGGCCGGCGTAGCTCTTCAGATCAAGGACGCTCACGATAACGGCGTGATCGCTGACTACTTCTTAAACGCGGGGATTGCCCAAACAAACAGGTTGGGTCAAAGCGAGAAGCTTCACGCGTCAATTACGAAGATCGACGATGAGTGGCAGCAACTAACGCTGACCTCAACCTTCTCGCCCGAGACGGGGCCCGGCTACGTCTTTGTTCATATTGGTGGCAGAGGCAACTTTGCGCCGCGTGGCGAAGCGGCAACAATTCGTGGCGTCAAACTTGAACGCGGCGAGACCGCAACGCCCTATTCCGGTCTCAGCAACTGAAATGCCGATATCGTTTGGCTTGGATTTAGCGCTAATGACAACCGGATCGTCGAGCGATGCGTAAAGCGGGTCAGAATGGCGTTCTGATTGTCATATCACTGATTGTTACTTGTCTCACGTGCGAGATCTTATATCGATATTGGCTCGGCGTACCCGTGCTGGAGCTTCGAAACATTGCTCTGGCTCGAGTGATCGAAACGGCGGTCAACACGAGTGAGCATGACGACCGCCTCGGCTGGCGGATGACGCCGAATACGTCGAATCTTTTTTTTGGAACATTGAAGCAGACCACTCTCGATTTCGGCGTCCGCCGGAACGGAACGGGAGACGACCGAATTCGCCAGGGTGGAGTGGTGGTCGTCGGCGATTCCTTCGCCGCAGGTTCCGAGGGATCAGACCACGAATCCTGGCCGGCCGCACTGGAGCGTCGACTTAATGTGCCGGTGATCAATGGCGCGGTTGGCGCGTATGGCACCGATCAGATTGTCATGCGGGCCGAGCAGTTGTTGCCGCTCATAAAACCCAAGATACTGCTCATCGGGATGCTCGAAGCCGACATAGATCGGGCCGGTTACCAGAGCTTCGGACGACCTAAGCCGTATTTCACCCTCGAACGCGGGCAGTTAACGCTTCGGAACGTTCCAGTTCCGCTCCTGCCGCCAGGCCACCATGCTGTCGTGTGGTGGAAACGGATCCTCGCCTACTCGCATCTAGCGGACCGCGCGATGCTCGAGCTCGACGGGCCTCTGTGGTATCAAACAGCAGAAGAAAAATTCGTACGGGTTGCCAACGATCAGGTCGCGGTAACCTGCCGACTGCTTCAGCGCATCAAGCGGCAGACCGACGCCGACGGCGTTCGCACTTTACTCATCATGCAACATGGCGGTGAAATCATCCGCCAGTTCGAAGGACCGCGGCCGCAAGCGGCACAAGTGCAGCAATGCGCCCGTCTTATCGGCATCCAGGTTGTCGACGAGTTCCCCGCTCTTAAGGCCATACAGCGCCAGGGTCCAACCGCCTTGAACCCTTATTACTACATGCATGGCGAGCAATATGGGCACATGTCTGCAAAGGGCAATGAACTAATTGCCGGCTTGATTGAGTCCGCGCTGCGTGAGGCGCCGCCGAGCGGCGCTGTCGAGAATTACGCTCCGGCAGCATTCGTGCCGGGCGACGGAAAGAATCTTTTTCCTAATCCCGAATCTTTGGAAACGCTTGTCGGCACATCAACGATTGCGTCATTTACTCCGAGGCGCAGCGCCGCGGGCCCATCTCGTACTTATTGGCTATCGGCTGCTGGCCCTATAGGCGAACACTACATCGTCATGGGACCGGTGCCGGGCATTGCCGACCCGTACACCTTATCAATGGAAGTGAAAGCAGACAGCACAGCGTGCTTAAATCTTCAAATACTCGACAAAAAAAGCAATGGCGTCATGGCGGACGTTAATCTGGCCATAGCCACAATCGGCGCCATTCCGCTCGGGCAAGGCCGGGAGATCGCAGGCGGCATCGAGCCCGCCGGAGACGGCTGGTACCGAGTATGGGTGACAGCACGGCTTGCTTTCGACGGCCTTCGCACTTTCTTGCAGCTCGGCGACGCCGCTTGCAACCGAGCCTTCGAACCTAAAGGCGAGGGTGTCCTGCTGCGTAAGATCCAACTTGAGCGTGGGCAGTCGGCATCCGCCTATAATGCCACGCCGTGATGGGGCGAGCAGGCTACGCTTGCACAGGACAATGGTGGCGTACGAGAATCAGATTTTTGCGCAGCGCTCCGGCATCGTTTTTCCAACGATCTTGGCGACAGCCGCTGCGCCCGCAGCCGAGAAATGAAAGTCATCATAAAAAATGTCGGCCGACTTCGGCAGCTCGGCGGCAAGATCGATGCATGCAAGCCCGCGTTCCTTGCAGACCTGACGCGTGACGTCATTGTAGGCCGACAATAGCGACGCCATGACTTCGGTCGTAAACCACTTCGTGTGTGGATTCTTGAACCATTCATCCACGCTGCCAACGCCGCCGGCAAAGAGCCGTAACGTTTCCTCTGCGTTCATATTCGGCTTCCAAATATATGGCTGAGTGATGAAAGAGAGTTGCGAGCCAGAGGACTGAACGAGATCAACGGTACGTTCGAGCACAGAACGGTACTCCTTTAGCGCAGCGCTGACATCGGGGGGCGCCGTAACCCAGTCCTCCGGCCCAACGCGGCGCCACCGCTCCTTATAGCTCTGCTCCATCGCTCCGAAATCGACGACGCGAACGAGAGCGGCCTTTCCATCGGCTAAATTGCCGATGTGTGAAACGACGCGTTTCACAGCCTGGTAAACAGCGGATCGATCCAGCAGCGACGAACCGCCGGTGGGAATGTAATCGAACGCCTGCTGTTCCCACCAAGACTCCGGCAGGTTCGCCGGCGTGTGCAACCCGGTATCGAACAACATATCGTTCAGGCCGACGAGCTCGATCACGCGATCGGGACGGGATATCCGAGGCAGCGTCTTCTCCAGCTGCAGAAAGTGATGCCGCGCGTTCGAGCCGGCTTTGCCCATGTTTCCAACCCAGGCGGCAGGATGACAGCTTGCCAATTCAGTCTCTAAGCGTCCGGGCCAGGTCTCTGGATCATTCAGGACGATGTCCTCGGTCGTGCTGCCGCCGACCGCCAGAATTTTGGGAGACGACCCGCCTTTCGGCATGTTGCCGCGAAGGCCGAGAGCATTAATGCGAATATGGGCGTCGTCTTTCACGCCCGGGGTCCCGTCAGGCGATGCGTGAAAAATGATCTCCCAGCCCGGCAAACGAACGTAATACTGAGTCGGTTCGAATGCGCCCGCTCTCAGGTAGAGTTCGGCGCCCAGAAAGCTGAGCACGGTTGCCCCGACAATCAAGCCGAAGCTAGCAAGACGAAAAAGAGCAACTCTGGTCATAGAGACGCCTCAGTGAAGACCTGATTGCAGAAGGTCCGTTACCGCATTTTGACTGGTTCACGTAGTGGCAGTGGCCACACGCCGGCCAATGGAAAGATAGCCTGCACCGGCGAATTGACTCGGGAGAAAAGCGCGCCGTGCGTCGAACATAACCTTGCCCGAAAGATCGTGGTCCGCCAGGGCGCGGTATTCCGGCCAAATGGTTGCCACGACGATCACGTCGGCCTTCGCCACCTCGTCATGCCATGAGCGCACGAAAATCACAGTATCGGCGGCCCGCCCGAGAGCATCCCGGAAATTGTCGATGGCGATCGGGTCATGAGCGACAACCGTATGTGCCTTCGAAGCCAGCGCATCGACGATTTTCAATGACGCCGACTCTCTCACGTCATCCGTACCAGGCTTGAACGACAGTCCAAGCACAAGCACACGCTTCGTTGAAAGGTTGGGCACAGCGCGGCCCAGGATTTCAATGACCTGGTTGGGCTGCGCGTCGTTTATATTGAGTACGGCATTAAGAACGGGCATCGGAAGATTCAATTGCTCGCCTTGTGACCGCAACGCCTGAACATCCTTCGGGAAACAACTGCCGCCGAAGCCACATCCGGGCACGAGATAGGTGAGAATGCCTGGAGCTGCACGGGTCCCATCCGCAAGAACCGGATTCCACCTCTTGTCGAGGTGCACACCCTCCAGGACATTCATGATGTCGATCCCGCCGACCGCCGCCGCCAAGTTCGCGATTTCGTTGACCACCGAAATTTGCGTCGCCAACAGCGCGTTGTTGGCATATTTGATGAGTTCAGCCGTGCGCGTGTTCACTCGCACCTTATCAACGTTCCAGGGCTCGTACAGGACTTCCATGCGAGCCAGCGTGGCATCGTCATCGAAACCCAGGACGATCCGGTCAGGCTTGTCGAAATCACTGATAGCATCGCCTTCGCGCAGAAACTCCGGATTCATCCCAAGGCCGAATGCCGGAAATGGCCGGCCGCTGGCTTCTTCAATTGCCTTACGCACGACTGTGTCCGTCGTGCCCGGAACCACGGTGCTCTTGACCACAATTGAAAGGTGCCGGTCGTTCGCCTTCAGATAAGCGCCTATGCTTCGCGCAACGCTTTCGACGTATCTGAGATCAATGACTCCGTTGATCGACGGCGTGCCAACGGCGATCATGACAAGGTCTACCTGGTCCAACGCACTGACAAGATCCTGAGTGACGACAAAGCGCCCTGCTTCACGCACTTCAGCAAGCAGCTCATTTAGACCGACCTCGAATATGTGAGGCTTGCCTGAGTTCAGGCAAGCCACAACGCCCGGATCGCTGTCGACGCAGATGACCGAATGCCCTTTCGCGGCGAAGCAAACGCCGGACACAAGGCCCACATATCCCGTTCCGATGATGGCGATTTTCATACCGCAGCGCCGTTTTCACATTTCAGAAATTTCAAATATCGCCGGACGCCTTCATCAATCGCAACCAGGGGGTCATAGCCCAATGTAGAACGGGCCTTTGCAATGCTCGGGCAACGCCGATTCGGATTGTCGGTCATATAGTCCGGATCTTCGCTTTTCTGATATTGGACAGCGCCGCTATAGCCGAAAATCTCCGCGCCAGCAGCGCGATAGATTTCTGCCAAATCCCTCACCATGATTTCTGGCTTTTCGGTGCCGATATTAAAGCTGTCGAACTTTCCGTGCAGCAGGCAGAGAAGATATCCCGTCACTGCGTCGGATACGTAGCAAAACGTTCGAGTCGGTATCCCGTCGGACAACATGACGAGGTCGCGCCCTTCCAGCACACACTTTGCGAAATCTCCCGGGAGGCGCAAATCGGTCACGCGCATTCCGGGCCCGTAATTGTTGAAAGGGCGCGCCACAGTAATCGGCATCGAATATTTCTTGGCGAACACGTAACAAAGGGTTTCCCCAAAGCGCTTCGACTCGTCGTAACAAGCACGCGGTCCGACGCAAGCAACGTTCCCTCGATAGCTCTCATCCGTCGGAATCGAATCCGGCCCAGGGTCGCCGTAGATTTCGCTCGATGAGAAAAATAGAATTCCCTCTAAGGTCTTGGAATCGCGGTAAAAATCGAGGACGCTTCTGAGGCCCCAAATGTTGGCGTCTATCGTTTCAAGAGGAAACTTCCGATAGAAGCTGGGCGATGCGATCGACGCCGCGTGTATGACGAAACGCGCAGCGGACGCGCCCTCGATATCGGCAAGCGAGCTTCGAGAAATATCAAAAGTGCGCAGATCAAAAATGCTGGGCTCGAATTCGAGCAGCTCTGACAGCCACGCCGGCCTGTCGAGCAAGAAGTTATCGAGGCCAATGATCTTCTTGATACCTAGTACCTTCGAATAGCGAACGAGATACTGCGTGAGATAAAAGCCGAGAAAGCCGCCGCACCCTGTGATTACGACCGTCGCGCCGAAAAACCGCCCATTTGCTTCGACGCCAATAGTTTGATGTACCCGTTCAATATCTTCGAGCATCACAGGATTCGCCACAATCAGAGCCCTTCTCGCAGTTGACCTCTTTTTTGCATATACTTTGTAGATGAAGATGCAAACATGGCTGAAAGAATTTACGACCTAATTACTTTCGCTTCATTGTTTGCCGGACGCAGCGCTCGCAATCGCCGGTCGGGAAAATTGGCTCGGCTAGAACGCATCAATAGTTGGCACGCGTCGCGCCACTTAAAGATGCGGCGTCAGTCACGTGCCGACACACCCATGGTGGCACCTAGCTCGGGAGAACGATAGTTTACTTGCCTTCTATCGACTTTCGAATTCTTTGCTTTGAACCGTTCGTGCGAGCGAGTCATTCTCAATGAACCTCGTAATCGCCCACTCGTAACCTCCGCTGGGGTGGCTGGGCCCCGCCCCAAATAGACCTTACAATGCTTCGTTTTTAACCCGAATTGGCGCGCCAATTGCAAATATAACATATTTTTATCTGAATTATTTAGCCGTGACGAATCGAGCGTGTAGAGCTGGTTTGCTCAGCGTATATGTGTTGTTGACCGGCTCGACGCATAGGCGGTAGATCAACAAAAAGGGGCCGCCGGAGAGCACTGCCGATGATAAAGCAATTGTGGCGTGATATTCGATTACATACCTCCGTCCGCAATAGCGGTGCTATTGACGCTACAATGGACGAAAATATTAAGCTCAAAGCGCAACTTGAGAATGTCGGCCTTGAGCTAAACGCGGCGCGCGAGCAGTTGCGGGTAATTGAGCGTCAGCGGCATGGTGAGGAAAGCCAAGCCTGCGTCCGTTATCTTCGACGCGAAGAGTTAATCCTATTGCCCCGCCTGATCGAGTTGTTGCCTACAAATGATCGCTTTCTGATCGTGGATGGGGGAGCACGAGAGGTCGACCGCGATATCCGCTGGCGCCCTTTCCCGCCTCGGCGGCTGAAATTTATTGGCTTTGAACCTGACCAGACTGAGGCCTCGCGTCTTAACGCAACTCCCGGGCCGGGGGGGCTTGAATGGCACTTTGTTCCGGCAGGATTATGGGGTTCATCGGGCACCATCCTGTTTGAACATAACAAAGCCCCTGGCGGCAGCTCATTCCTACCACAAAACCGAATTCTTACGGACAGGTGGAAATTCGAGAACCCCAGTGAGGTCAGTCTGGCGAAGGACATGTTCTTCCCGACGGGACAGGAAGACATGAAGGTCGTGAGTCTTTCCGAATGGGCGGATGAGGCAAAGCTTGAGAGTGTGGATTTCCTCAAGCTGAATGTGCAAGGCGGAGAGCACGAGATTCTCGCCGGCGCCGGCGGCGTCCTCGATGACGTCCTCGGCGTGTTGATCGAAGTCGCCTTTGTCGAATCGTACCAGAACCGGCCGTTTTTCGCCGACACTGATCAACTGCTGCGCCAGCGGGGATTCACATTCTTCGATCTCTTGGCGCATCACTATATCGGACGTTCCGCAACATCCGTTGCCGCTCAGCATCTGGTCGTCCAACAACCCGGCATAGGCCAACTTGTTTCCTCATGGGGGCAGTTGATCGAGGGGCATGCTCTTTATTTCCGCGATCCGATTGCCAATGACAATTCAGCAAAATTTCCACCGCACCGTCTGATCAAACTCGCCGCTCTGGCCGAGGCCTTTGGCCAAGTCGAGTATGCGTTCGAGCTACTGGAATGGCTAATGCTGCGTCCCGATGTTAAGGACAGCCCCATGGCGACGGCGATCCAGCGCGCGATAAGCGACGGCAACTCCGCCTACAACGAACTACGTCGCAGCGGCTTGGTCCCAACCTCGCCAAAATGAGACACTAAGGATTACCAAAATGGCAGTCGGCGCAATACATCTGTCCTGGATGCGGCATCTTGCCAAAAAGGGTGTATTCAATGACCTCCACAGCGTCATCGACCTCGGCCCTCAGGACATTCAGCTTGAGCAAGATATCTTGCGTCAGGCAATGCTTAGTATCGCGCCGGAAAATCTCGATAGCCTGTTGGGCGCCATGTATTCGGAAGGGCACATCGCCCCGAACGCGCAAGTTCCATTCTATTCTCTTTTTGGCTTGGGTCCCTACGAGTCGATCGATAATGACGACCCGAGGGCCACGCACCGGCTCGACCTCAATCAACCCGTGCGCGGACTGTCCGAATTCGATGTCGTAACGAATTACGGGACCACAGAGCACGTTTTCAACATCGGCGAAGCTTTCCGGTCGATCCACAACCTGACTCGTCCGGGCGGCATATCTTTGCACTGCGTGCCAAGCTTCGCCTTCATCAATCATGGATTTTATAGCGTCAACCCGAACGTGTTCGTCGAGATGGCGCGCGCCAACAATTATGAACTCACCGATTTCAGCTATTTTGACAATGCGTTCGTACGCAATGTCACGATGTCAAGAACCGGAATCGATGGCTTTGATGTCTCGACGCTTCCCATCAAATTAGAAGATATGGAGCAATCGCAAATCTTTATGACCAAGGTCGTCGATCTGTTTCTTAAAAACGTTTATGCGGAAGAGACACGGATAGAAATTTCAAACGTCGATCCAGCGACCAGGGACTTGCCGGCGTCGGAATATCCCAGCCGCAAGCACCATATCTGCTTCGTGTTCGATCTTATTTTTATCGCGATGCGCCGCCCCACCAAGCGCATGCCGTTTGTCATGCCGATTCAAAATGCGAATGGCGTCCCCCCGCTGAACGCGCCTGGCGCCAAGCCGAAGGCACCGGCGGCGGGATGGTTCAATCGTTTGAAGAGCGGGTTGCGCGGGCAGGCGTAAGCCGATCGGCGTCCGATCAGCGATCGGCCGTCGGCAGAACCCTGTCGATCAGGAAGGCCCAACCCTCCGAGACATCGTTTTCTTCGCTGATCAACGGGAAGCCCGGCGCCCTGAGAATGGCGCCATCGACCACCGGATCGCCGTACTGCCAGGTAACCTCACGCTTGCCGCCGTTTAGCGTTCGTAGCGTCTGCACGCGGCCCGCATCGGGCGGAATTCGGCCTATCACCACATGATCCATGATCAGCCGAAGGAACTCTTCGGATTTACTGACTTCAATAAAGTCGTCGCCGAGTTCATTGAGATAACGAATCATGGCCTGATCGTTGGGGATCAGAACGGTAAATGGCCCGCCGCACCGGAGGTACTCGGCGAGTTTTGTTTCGGCCAGAGCCATCGACAGAACCTGCCTGGCATAGAGAGTGTCTTCGCCCACCATGCCGCCGATGACGCGCAACAACTCGCGAGCACCGGCGATGCGCCGCATCATAACATCCGACTCGATCTCGACGCTTCGCCATTTCTCGGGCGTTTTGGGACCCGAGTGGACGTAGAAATAGGTCTTGGCCACGATATCGTTGGCGGGGCTGTCGTAAGCGAGCCACCAGCTTCCGATCTTGATCGGATTGAGCGACTGCAATCCGGAATACCAGTTTACGTCCTTCGTCAGCGGCGTCAGGCTGAGCGAGAACAGATCGTCTGAATCGTTGATGTAGTGCATCAGATCTGGGTCCGGCACGTTCGCCGGCAAGGCTTGCTGATTGAGCGAGATCAGCTTCGGATCGTAAGCGAACATTTCGCGCACCAACACGCGCATCAGATAACCTTCACCCGAGACCGGCCACAGGATGAGTTCCGGATGGATCGGAAAATGAGGGCTGTCGTGCAGGTAGGTCAGCGCCAGCGGATGGATGTGCTCGAAGCAAAGGCGGACGAGATCGCGGGATGACGCTTCGATGGTCGCGCCGTCCGCCGCCAAATAGCGGCGCCGGGCTTCCGGAATACAGGTTTCCGACACCACCCGCATGTAGGTCATGAACACCGCGCGCTTGCCCTGCTCGAACAAGTCGGCGACGTGACCCAGCGCCCCGTTCGCCCAAATAACGTCGGGCGGCACAAAAAGGATCATCGCATTGGCGTTGCGCGCCTCCGCGATGCTGCGGCGCCAAAGCTGGTGATGCATCGCGATCGGATCGCTTGAATCCTCCACCGGGCACGCGACGAGTTCGAAGGGAACAATCGAGCGCGCGCGCTGAAACGCCGGCGAGGCTTCGATCCGGGGGATGTCCCGCTTGGACGTCAGGATGCGGTAGGTGACGCGGTGCTTTTTGGCGAAGGCCGGCAGGTTTTCCGGAGCAAGCAGGCTGGGCAGATTTGCGTCGAGATAGACGCCGGTGTGCCAAGGGCCCCAAACAACCGTCGAAAAATGAAAATCCACGCCTCAACTCCCGGGGACACGACGGCGTCCGCCTTCACATCGTCTTTGACCCATGGGGGATAGACCACTACTTTTTGATATGGTGGCCCCGGTTTGTCAAATTTCGGCCCAATTGCCTCGGATGGACGCAGCAATCGGCCTGGTGCTAGATTAGAATACTGACGGTAAGAGCCCACGGCCTGCGAATTGCTTCGAAATTCGATGGTTGTACGACTGAACCTAGACTCCCCGCGTGAGCCGATGCATAAAGTGCCCGCTTGCGGGAGAAGTCGCGCGAGCCGCCTCGATCACGCCACTTGCCAACCCGCCCGGACAACGCCCGCATGATCACGGATGAGCCGACGACAGCGGACGATAGCTTGGCCGCGCTTGCTCCCATCGCGGCATTGCCGCGATCTTCCATCCTCCCAGGATGGGAAGACATCGGACAGCTTTACGACAGGCACGCGGCCTGGTTCGGCCTGGATAGCGGCCCGCTCAAGAACTACGTTCTCGAGGGCCTCGCCCAACGCGAGGGCGGGTCGGATAAACTGAAAACCGTGATGCACTCCATCCGGCTTCACCCCTCCAACGTCGGCATGCAGAAAGAGCTGGCGTTGCTGTTGGAGCGCGCCGGCCGCACCGAGGACGCCCTGCACGTGCGCCGTGCCATCGCCAGGCTCGACCCCACGTCGGTCGACAACCAGATCGCCATCGGCCGGATTTACGAGCGTGCCGGCACCTACGACATCAAGGACTACTACACCCGCCTGTTCTTCCGCAGCGGCGCGAACTTTCTTCTCGCGGTCGCGCGATTCATGGCCACGACGGGCAAGACCAACCTCAACGAATTGACGCTGTCCGACATCAAGAATCGGGTAAACGGTTCGCTCAATCGCTGGCCGGGCAACGTGGCGCTTCATTTGGCCAAGGGCTTTGTCGATGTTGCAGAGGGCAACTTCAGCTTGGCGCGCATGAGTTTCCTGCGCGCGTCGTTCTTGGCGGAGTTGCCGGAGCCTCCTGGACACAATGCGATGCAAAACAGCCCCGGCGTGGACGGTGGCGGCGAAGAGGCCGAT
>Ga0193699_10000229_pt1 | contig 25246 bp, 30 predicted proteins | sample L3c2metaG_FD_160095 | JGI IMG/M metagenome (GOLD analysis project Ga0193699, IMG submission 160095) | Soil microbial communities from a riparian zone of the East river system, Colorado, United States - L3c2 | ecosystem: Environmental > Terrestrial > Soil > Riparian zone | place: USA: East...
TTCCCCAGTTCCCGGCTCCGCAAATCGCCACGCGCAACATGTCTTTTGTCTCCGGTCGACCAATGGAACCCAACCGGTTCCCAGCGGTTGATATTGCAGATTAGGGCTGCGCGCGAAAGCCATCAGGGGAGTTTTGCATGACCGAAAAACCGAAGCAGCACGCGGAAAACGAGCGCGAACGCATCAAAAAAGAAGAAGATGAAGTCACCCTCAATTCCGACGAGAGTTTTCCGGCCAGCGATCCGCCGTCGTTCAATCCCGGCGTGACCGGGCCCGGCGATGTGAAAAAGAAGAAGGCTGCGGCGCAATAGGCGCAGCGGCCGAAATTCGAAATTTCAGAGCTTGCGCGGGTTACCCGGCGCAAGCTCTTTTTTATGTCCGGCGAGCAGCCGGCTGTGGCATTTGCCCATCGAAGCCACTACGAACAACCATAGATCGCTTCGTTGTTTTCCATTGATCTGCGGAATAATGCATGCCGGATCGGTTCGTCTACTCAACCCCGAAAACGCGCGTCGTATTCGGCAACGGCACTGTTCGCGAATTGCCTGCCGAGGCGCAGCTCGCCGGCATGTCCCGCATTCTGGTGCTTTGCTCGAAGGGCCGCACGCAGCTTGCGCAGTCGATCGCGGCGAGCTTGGGCGCCGCGAGTGCTGGCATTTGCGCCGAGGCGGTGCCGAACATGCCGCGCGAGGCATTCGAGGCCGTGAAAGAGCAACTCGCGAAACGGCAGGCCGATGGATTTGTCGCCGTCGGCGGCGGGTCCGCTTTCGGTCTCGCCAAAGCCGTGGGCGTGGCTGCGAAAATGCCCTTCATCGCCGTGGTGACGACCCTGTCCGGCTCCGAAATGTCGTCGAAATGGGCCTTGGGCCGGGGCCTCGGCCGTGCCGGCGGCAATGACGACAGGGCGTTGCCCGTTGTTGCGATCTACGATCCCGAACTGACGCTCGACCTTCCGCCGCGCGTGATCGCCGCCAGCGGCATGAACGCCATGGCCCACGCGGTGGAGTCGCTCTACGGCGAAGACACGAACCCGGTTGTGCAGACTCTTTCGGAAGATGCCATCGGCCGGCTTTATAAAAATCTGCCGAGGATCGCCGCCGATCCCCTTTCCGTCGACGCCTATAACGAAACCTTGTACGGCGCATGGCTCGCCGGCACGTTCAGATCGGCCATCTGCATTCATCACGTGATCGCGCAGCAGGTGCGTCAACTGTTCGACCTCGACCACGCGCAAACCCACGCCGTCGTCTTGCCCCATGCATTGGCTTTCAACGCGCCGGCCATTCCGCAGGCCATAGACCGCCTGCAAAAGGTTCTCGGAACGGACGATCCGGCGCGCGCGCTGTTCGATTTGAACGCGAAGCTTGGGTTGCCGATGAGCCTCGCCGAACTCGGAATGCCGGCAGATCGATTGTCCGAGGCGGCCGACGTGGTCATGCAAGTGAAGGGCTACAATCCGCGGCCGTTCTCGCGCGACGACGTGGTGTCGATCCTCACGAAAGCCTTGGCCGGCGAGAGGCCCGAAGGCCTTTCGCCGTAGTCGCGCGCTCTAGCCGAATTTCATATTCAGTAGTCTCTCGGCATTGCCGCAGAAGACCTTGCGCTGGTCGGCCGGTGAAAGCTCCAGCGTTCTGACGACCTCGATGGTCGGCGCGATCGGGCCGAGCGGCGTATCGGTCGCAAACACCACGCGGTCCGCGCCGAAAAATTCGTAACCGCAGCGCGTGGCGTGGATGCCGCCGCCAAACATCGCGGTGTCGGCGTAGAAATCGTGTTTCAGATAATCAAGGTGAGGGCGCTTCAGCGACGGTAGGATGTTGGAATAATCCTCGTCCGATGTGCGTTGACCGAGCACGTTGAGACCGGCGCCGACCCGTCCGTCGAAATAGGGGATCATGCCGCCGAGGTGGTGGGTGATGATTTTCAATTTCGGATAACGGTCGAGCAGACCTGAGAACACCATCCGCACCATGGCCACCGATGTCTCGTAGGGCCAGTGGAAGCACCACCACATCTCGAAGCGCGACTTCTTTTCCGACGGGTAATCCGGCATCGACGCGGTGCCGACCGGATGCAGCCAGATCGGCAGATCGAGTTCGGCCATGGTGGCGAAGATTGGCTCGAACTTCGGATCGTCGAGCGGCTCTCCGGCGACGTTGGTGTAGAGCAGGACGCCGCCGGCGCCGAGATCCTTGACGGCGCGGCGCGCCTCGGCGACCGAGCCTTCGATGTCGGTCATGCAGAGCGCAGCGGCGAAAGTCGGGAAGCGCTCCGGATGCTTGCGGCACAGTTCCGCCATCGAGTCATTGGCGATGCGGGCGAGGGCGAGGCCGGTCTTCGGATCCGTGATGTCCTCGATCGCCGGGTTCGGCAGCGAAATAATCTGCCGGTAGTCGCCGAACTGGTCCATCTCCTTGAAGCGGGCGTCGAGATCGAACAGCTTGGTGACGCCGCGCAACCGCTTGCCGATGTTCGTGAGGTTCGGCGCGGCGCGTGTCATTTCCTGGAAGAACTTCTCGGGGAAGATGTGGCAGTAGATATCGATGATCGGACTCATGATTTGCTCCCGGCATTCTTATTGATTGGCGTCAGTTACCAGATGGCGGCGCAACGGCAAGGCCTGCCAGCCGTAGCGCCCGGCGATCAAGCCCCACAGACCCATCGGCGCCTGCATTCAGATGTCCTGAGCGCGCGCTTTTTTCAGATGTTGCAGAACCTTGGCACGGAGTGCCGTCTGTTCTTCAGGGCTCCACTTGCGGAAGCCTTCGCCCGACTTGAAGCCGAGCTTGCCGTCCTTCACTAGCTTTTCGAGATAAGGCGACGGACCGGGACGGCTGTCGATGTCGCCCAGCACGTTCTGATGAATGGCGAGCGTCAGGTCGAGACCGACCATGTCGGCATTTTCCAAAGGTCCCAGCACCGCAAGCCTTCGGCCAAACGCTGACTTGATCACCGCGTCGACGGTCTCGGCGTCGCAGATGCCGTTTTCGACCAGCGCGACCGCCTCGCGCCACAGTGCGTGTTGCAGGCGATTGCCGATGAAGCCGGGCACGTCCTTCTTCACATGCGCTGGTTTTTTGCCGGCGGCGGTGTGCAGCTTCATGGTGAAGTCAACGGTAGCGGGCGAGGTCCATTGCGTCTCGATCACTTCGACCAGCGGCACCAAGAACGGCGGGTTCCACCAATGAGTGCCAAGCGCGCGCTCGCGCCGCTCAAGGCCCTGCATGATCGACGTGATCGGAAGGACGGATGTGTTGCTGGCGAGAATGGTATCCGGCCGGACGTGCTGTTCGATCTCGGCGAAGATCTTTTGCTTGAGGGCTAAGTCTTCCAGCACGGCTTCGACCACGTAGTCGGCATCGCGCACCGCGGCGGCGAGATCGCCGTTCGGCGTGACGCGATTCACCGCGTCCTGGTCGTCGCCGAGGCCTTTCAGATTGACGAGGATGCGGTCTTTCGCCGTCGCTAAGGTCTTTTCGAACGAGTCGTAGATCGTGACGTCATGGCCGGCGAGCGCGAACACCTGGGCGATGCCGTGGCCCATCAGGCCGGCGCCGATCACCGCGATGCGCGCTTTGCTCATGGCTTATCCTGCGGTGTAGCCGCCGTCGGCATAGAGAATATGGCCGGTGTAGAAATCCGACGCCTTCGACGCCAAGAACAAGAGCGGCCCGGCGAGGTCCGCTGGTTCGCCGAGGCGGCCCTTCGGCACGCGGGCAAGGAAGTTCTTGCGCACGGTCCTCGCCTCGTCGGTGTCGGCATACATCCATGCGGTGAGCGGCGAGCGGAAAACCGTCGGGCCCAGCGCGTTGACGGTGATGCCGGTTTCGCCCCATTCGCAGCCGAGCGCCTTGGTGATGCCGTCGACCGCCGACTTCGACGCGCAATAGGCGCTGTAGCCAGCCGGATGGCCGAGCAGGCCACGTGCCGATGACGTGAGAATGACTTTGCCGCCCTGACCCTGTGCGATCATCTGCTTGCCGGCGGCGCGCGCCATCAGCCACGACTGCGTGACATTGGCGTCCATGACGTCGAGGAAATCTTCCGGCTTCTGATCGACGATCTTCGACACTTTATTGAGGCCTGAGGCGACGACGAGAATGTCGAGCCTGCCGAACTTGTCGACCGCGGCTTTGACGATCTTGTCGCAGTTGGCTTCCGAGGAGGGGCGAAGCGCGACGATCTCGGCCTTGGCGCCCAGCGCCTCGCATTCGGTGGCGACCTTCTTGATCTCGTCGACCTTGCTGCCGGCCAGCACGACATTGGCGCCGGCGCCGGCCAGCACCTTGGCCGACAGCGCCCCGAACGCCCCCGACGCACCGGTGACGATCGCGGTCTTGCCCTTGATATCGAACAGGGACAGCGGGTTTTTCAGGAAGTCGTTGGACATGGAACGCTCCTCACACATATTTTTTCTTCGTCATGGCAGGGCTTGTCCCGGCCATCCACGTTTTACTTTGCAGCCAAGACGTGGATGCCCGGCAAGGCCGGGCATGACGCCTGCGGCGTCACTTCGGCGGCATCGCCACCGCGACCACGATGGAACAAACCTCATTGCCGCGATTGATGATCTCGCGCGTTTCGTTCGGCTCGATCACGCAAGAGTCGTTGGCCTTGAGCACGGTTTCCTTGCCGTCGACGATGACGGTCAATTCGCCCGAGAGCACGAAGTAGACTTTCTCCGGTGGTGAGGCGTCGGGACCGGCGCCGCCGCCAGGCAGGAAGTGCGAATAGCCGAACACGAGCCCCTTGGTGCCGCCGGCCTCGGCGCCGAACAGGCGCAGCGACGAATAGCCGCGATGGTTGGGCGCGTCGTAGGGCTTGGCGTCTTTGAACCGTTTGATGTGCATGAGAGTCTACTCCTCGGATCGGCTTAATTGCGTCCCTGACATTTTTTTATTGCGCATGACCTTTTCCGAAAACCGGTGCCCACTTTTCGGAATCATGCGCTAGAACTTGCTCCCGCGCTCGATGCGGTACTTGCCGGTCGGATCGGTGATGGCGACGAGGCGGATGATGCAGCCGTCGCCGCGGTCCCAGTTCCACGGGAAGTAGGCGAAGGTGACGCGCTTGCCCGTGACCTTGTCGAGGTCGCCGCCGACATTCTCGATGCCCATGATGCCGTTCTGGAAAAGAATACGGTGCACCGGCTCCCATTCCGGGAAGTCGTCCTTCCAGTCGCGGCCGCCCGACCACTCCTTGTATTCGGCCTGCAGATGCGGATGCAGCGGACCGTTGCGGTGCGGGCCGATCGCGGTCGCCAGCGGATGATCGTTGGCTTGTGTATCGTGGCCGACAACCTTGACCTTCTTTTCGACGAACCACTTGCCGGCCGACGGCACGAAGCCCGGGCACTTGCAGAAGTAGTCTTCGCTGTCTTCGTATTGGTGATGCCAGCCGGTGTTGACGATGACGACGTCGCGCGGCCGCACGATCTTGCCGGCGGCCTTTTCGAGATCGTCATAGGTGATCTGTTCCCACTTCTTCTTGGGGATCGAAACCACGATGCCGGAGCCGAAGAAGTGCGGCAGCGGCACTTCGTCGATGAACGGCGTGCCCTGGATCACATGGGCCGGCGCGTCGATATGGGTGGTGTTGTGCATCGACGTGGTGATGCGCTGCGACAGCACGCCCGACTTCGCCATGTAGTGGATGCGCTCGATCTTGACGTCTTCGAAATACGGCCAGTTTGGCGATTGATAGCCGAAGCGATGGGACAGATTGACGAATTCCAGCCCCATGCTGTTTTTCAGATTTTCTTCGAACATCACACCGCGAATTTTCTTGGCCACGGCATCCTCCCTTTTAAAGTTTCTAGTTGAGCAGCGATCAGGCGGCGGCGGAATTCATGCGGGTCTCCATGGTGCGTTTGGTCGCCATCAGCGTTTCGGCGATCATGTGCTGCCGGTCCGGGAAACGCTGCGTCGGCACCGGCACGGAAATGGCCACGGCATTGCCGAGTGGATCGTGCAAAGCGACGCCGACGGCGCAGACACCCAGCGTATGTTCCTCGCGATCGAAGGCGACGCCGGTACGGCGCGCGATCTTCAAATCGGCGAGCAGCGCGTCGATGCGCTGGAGCGTTTTCGGCGTACGGGATTCGTAGGCGCGGCCGATCAGCGCTTCGACGGCGCTGTCGGAAAGCTGCGCGAGATAGGCCTTACCGTTGGCGGTGCAGTACAGCGGAAAGGTTTCTCCGACCGCCGACACCGTGCGCAACCGTTGCGAGCCGATCACCTGATCGATGAACACCAAATGATCTTTCTTCACCGTCGAGAGATCGACGGTCTCATGCAGCTCTTCGCTCAGCCGCTCGAGGAAGGGCCGCGCGAAGGAAGTGAAATCGCTGCGCACCGAAGCCGCGAGCCGCAAGATGGTGGGGCCGAGCCGCACGCGGCCATTCGGCGTCGCGGCGATCACCAGCTTCTCGGTTTCCAGCGCCGAGACGATGCGTTGCACCGTCGAGCGCGCAAGATTTACCCGCTGCGCAATTTGCCCGAGGCTCAGTCCGCCGTTTTCGTCTTCCAGCGCGCGCAGGATCGTGGCTGCGCGCGCGATGACTTGAACCTGGCTCTTGTCGTTGGTGACATGGCGATTCATCGACGCACTCACTCGTAACGTTTCGTCCCGGACACGTTGGCGCTCTTGGTCGCCTTGCATCGTGGGTCACGATAGCCCAATATCCGATACAGCGGAAAGAAGAAAATTTAGGCAGCGCTGTTGCGCCGCGGGAGTTGCAGAGGAAACGCATGGTCAAAAAGATTGCGCTCGAAGAACACGTTCTGACACCGGGGCTGGTCGAATATTGGCGGTCTACGATGTCGGAATTGCCGCCAGCCGCGGTCGAGAATTTCTTCAACAAACTCAGCGATTTTGGCGACCGCCGCATCGAAGAAATGGACAAAGGCGGCATCACCCGCGTCGTGCTGTCGGCCGCCGGGCCCGGTGTGCAAGCCGAGGCCGATCCGGCAACCGCGACGCGCAAGTCGCGCGAAGCCAATGATTTCCTCGCCACCGAGATTCAGAAAAAGCCGGACCGCTATTCGGGCTTTGCCCACATCGCGGTACAGGACCCGAAGAACGCGGCGGACGAACTCGAGCGTTGCGTGCGTGATCTGAAATTTTGCGGCGCCATGATCAACGGCCATACGCGAGGCCGCTATCTCGACGATCCGATGTTCGATCCGGTCTGGGAACGCGCCAATGCGCTCGGCGCCGTCATCTACATTCACCCGGCCGATCCGGTTGCGCCCTTGCCAGTGCTCGAAGGTTACAAAGTGCTTTCTCGCCCGATGTGGGGCTGGGGCGTCGAGACCGGCTCGCATGCGCTTCGCCTGATCGTCGGCGGCCACTTCGAACGCTTCCCGAACGCCAAGCTGATGCTCGGTCATCTCGGCGAGACCTTGCCGTTCCTGCTGTGGCGTTTCGACAGCCGAGCCAAATTTCAGGGCCTAAAATTGCCGAAGCCGCCGTCCGAATACATCAAGCGCAATGTCGTCGTCACGACATCCGGCATGTGCTCGCTCGAGCCGTTGCGCTGCTCGATCGACGCGCTCGGCCGCGGCAGCGTCATGTTCGCTGCCGATTATCCGTTCGAGAACGGCGAAGAAGCCGGGCACTGGATGGACACGGTCCCGCTGGACGAAGGTCTGCGCGCCGACGTGGCTTACAATAACGCGGCGAAACTGTTCGGGCTTTAACTCGGAACCGTTACCGGACGTGCGAGAATCTTCCGTGCGAACTTGTGCGGCTCCATGGGCTTGGCGAAGAAGAAGCCCTGAATGAGATCGAAGCCTAATTCGCGCACCGCCAAGAAGTCGGCGCGGGTCTCAACGCCCTTGGCCACCGTGCGTGCGCCAAATCCGTCGGCCAGTTCCAGGATATGGCGGCAGACCAATCGCTTCAGCCGGTCGTCAGCGCAGCCGGCGACAAAATTGCGGTCGACCTTGATTTCGACGAACGGAAAATCGCTGAGTTCCATGAGCATCGGCCAGTTCGCCCCGAGATCATCCACGGCAACACCGATATTGTGCATGCGAAGCTGCCGCGCCGCCCGTTGCGCCAACGGCAAATGCCGAATGAGATCGCCGCCGTTGAGTTCGACAATCAAGCCTTCGAAAGCCGGATGATCCGGCATCTGGCTCGCTAGATTCTCGATCGCCATCGGATGTTCAAAAAACGTGACCGGAAGATTGATGGACAGTTCGACGTGGCCATATTCGGTGACAAAATAACGCCAGTCCTTGATCGCCCGTGACATGACAAACGCCGACAGCGCGCCGAAATGCGGATCGGCGGCGTCCGGTATGAAATAGGCCGGCGGCAGCGTGCCCCAGGTCGGGTGGCGCAAGCGAACGAGCGCTTCGGCGCCGCTCAGCGTGAGCGAGCGCAGCTCGATCTTCGGCTGGTACCAGAGTTCAAGCCAGTCGGCGTGAATGGCCTCGGCGACGTCGACGGGCGGATTCGGCGGCGCTTCTATAGGCAGCAACGACAAGACGCGGTCGCGCAGATCCTTATCGCAGAACGGGGTCGGCAGCAGGGGCAGCATGGCGAGGCCCAGTTCCTCCCCGATCGATACGATGGCCGTCACCATGGGCGATGCGTGCTGACCAAACACCAATACCTTGCCCTCGAATCTCATCGCGGCGAGCGTCTCGATCATTGCATTGGCCGCGATTCCGCCTGCGGACAGGCCGAGGACGAAGAGATCGGGCCTCTGATCGATGACCATCGCGCTCATGGTCTCGGTCTGCTCGCATTCGCAGGTGATGAAGCCGAGTTCTTCCAGCGCTTCGCTCAAGAAATTCCGGATGTGGAGCTTGCTGTCAGCGACGCAGGCGCGCGGCGCGATTTTGCGCCGGCCGAAGGTGGCAATAGCGTCGGTCTGATCAATCGATCTGTGCTGTTCCATGGAGAGACCCTCGTTGCGTGAATGAGGGCACCCTAGGCAAGGCATGAGGCGAAACTGTCATGTGTCCGACACATGCACAGCCATGTTCATGTTTAATACTAATCCCGACATTGCAGATAAATTTTGAGCGAATTGTCGCGTGCCCAGCACGGATTGCACGCAACGATGCGGCGAAATTATTGAACCTCTAAACCTCGATCGCCGCTAAACTTCAATAACCGCCGGTCACGACCCGCACCGGCTTGCCATCGAGCCACGCGCGAATGTCTTCGAGCACGTCGGGATATTGTTTCCGGTAGTTCTGCTCGGCGACATAGCCGAGGTGCGGCGTGATCACGACATTGTCCATCTTGCGGAACGGGTGATCGAGCGGCAGCGGCTCGACGTTGAACACGTCGAGGCCGGCGCCGGCGATCGATTTGCTTTGCAGCGTAGCGATCAGTGCCTTCTCATCGACAAGCGGCCCGCGCGAGGTGTTGACCAGATAAGCGGTCTTCTTCATTGCGCCGAGCTCTTTGGCGCCGACGATCCCGCGCGTGCGGTCGCTCAACACGACGTGGAGGCTGACGATATCGGAACGCGCGAACAGGTCTTCCTTACTCACGTATTCCGCGCCGGCTTCCTTGGCCTTCTCCGGCGTCAGGTTCTGGCTCCAGGCGATGACCTTCATGCCGAGCGCCTTGGCGACGGCGGTGACGCGCTGGCCCAGTTTGCCGAGACCGAGCACGCCGAGCGTGAGGCCATCGACATCCTGGCCCAAGGTGATCTGCCAGGCTTCGCCGGCTTTCAGGCGAGCATTTTCAAAACCGACGCGGCGCGTCAGTTCCAGCATCAGGCCGATGGCGATTCCGGTCGTGGCGCTGCCGACGGTCCCGGTGCCGCAGACCGTGATGCCCCGCTCGGCGCAGGCTTTCAGGTCGATGGAAGCGTTGCGGGCGCCGGTGGTGATCAAAAGCTTCAGTTCCGGCAGGCCCTCGATGACCTTGCGGTTGAAGGGGGTGCGCTCGCGCATCATGTTGACGATGGCAAAGCCCTGCAGCGTCTTGATGACCGCGTCGTCATCGCCGATCGGGGCGGTAAAGACCTTGACCTCGACCTCTTTGGCGATGCTCGACCAATCGGCGAGCTTCAGGGCGACGTTCTGATAGTCGTCGAGAATGGCGGCGCGAAGCATACGCAGACTCCTAAATTGGCTCTGGCAAGTTCCAGGGCGCGCAATTTAGAGCCGGGCAATCGAAAAGATAGGGGGGTATCAGGAGGCGCGCGGGCCGCCGAGCTTGGCGCGGCAGGCGGGGCCGGGGCCGCGCATATAGTGCAGTTCGGGTCGGTAGGGCCGCAGGGCATCGCGGGTCAGGTCGTGCCAGAAGGTCGCCAGCGCGGCAAACGGACGGGGCAGCATCGCCGCCGCGGAACCCGAAATTGCCAGAATGGCCCGACCCATGACGCTAACTCCGCACGACCCGGGCTTCCTGCCCGCTTAACCCTTGGTCGCCTTAGGCAACCGCAAGGTTCATGCAGATGACCATGCGCCTCCACTTGTTAAGATCGGGTCTGTTAACGGGCTTGCTGAGAGGTTACCGAACAGGCTTTCCGAGTCTTTACCGGCCAAGCCTTTACCGGCCTCTGGAACACGGTAACCGGCGGCCATCGGCTTGCTCTTTGGGCCCCGCGCCGTTACATCAGCGTCGAATTTCCCGACATAACCATCCGGTAGCGCAAGTTTCCCGCGCTGATTTCGCCCGGAAAGCAAGGGTTTCGGAACTCATATGAACGGTCGCCAATTTATCTATCACATGCAGGGTCTGACCAAGACCTATCCGGCCGGCAAGAAGGTGCTGGATAACGTCCACCTGTCGTTCTACCCGGACGCCAAGATCGGCGTGCTCGGCGTCAACGGCTCGGGCAAATCTACGCTGCTGCGTATCATGGCGGGGCTCGACACCGAATTCGTCGGCGAAGGCTTCGTCGCCGAGGGCGCCCGCGTCGGCTACCTGGAGCAGGAGCCCAAGCTCGACGAGACCAAGTCGGTGCGCGAGAACGTCATGGAAGGCGTTGCCGCCAAGAAGGCCATCCTCGACCGTTACAACGAGATCGCGTCCAATTATTCCGACGAGACCGCCGACGAGATGGCGAAGCTCCAGGACGAGATCGACTCCAAGAACCTCTGGGATCTCGACAGCCAGGTCGATCTGGCGATGGATGCGCTGCGCTGTCCTGCCGACGACGCCGACATCAGCAAACTTTCCGGCGGCGAAAAGCGCCGTGTCGCGCTGTGCCGGCTGCTGCTCGATGCGCCCGACCTGCTGCTGCTCGACGAACCGACCAACCACCTTGATGCAGAGAGCGTGAACTGGTTGGAAGGCCATCTGCGCAATTATCCCGGCGCCATCCTGATCGTGACCCACGATCGCTACTTCCTCGACAATGTCACCGGCTGGATCCTCGAGCTCGATCACGGCCGCGGCATTCCCTACGAGGGCAACTACACCTCGTGGCTGCATCAGAAGCAGAAGCGCCTCGAGCAGGAATCGCGCGAGGATGAATCGCGTCAGCGCACCCTGCAGCGTGAAAGCGAATGGATTTCGTCGTCGCCCAAGGCGCGCCAGGCCAAATCGAAGGCGCGCTACGAGCGCTACGATGAGCTTCTCAAGATCGCCAACGCCAAAACGAACACCGTGGCGCAGATCACTATTCCGGTCGCCGAACGGCTCGGCCAGAACGTGGTCGACTTCGAAGGCCTGAGCAAAGGCTTCGGCGACAATCTGCTGATCGACAATCTGACCTTCAAACTGCCGCCCGGCGGCATTGTCGGCGTCATCGGTCCGAACGGCGCCGGCAAGACCACGCTGTTCCGCATGATCACCGGCCAGGACAAGCCGGATACCGGCGCCATCAAGATCGGCGAGTCGGTGCAGCTCGGTTATGTCGACCAGTCGCGCGACCAGCTCGACGGCAAGAAGAACGTCTGGGAGGAAATCTCCAACGGCCAGGACATCATCCTGGTCGGCAAGAAAGAAGTGAACTCGCGCGCCTACGTCTCGCTGTTCAACTTCAAGGGCGCCGACCAGCAGAAGAAGGTCGGCACGCTATCGGGCGGCGAGCGCAACCGCGTGCATCTCGCCAAGATGCTCAAGACCGGCGCCAATCTGCTGCTGCTCGACGAGCCGACCAACGATCTCGACGTCGACACGCTGCGCGCGCTGGAAGAGGCGCTCGAGGATTTTGCCGGCTGCGCCGTCATCATCAGCCATGACCGCTGGTTCCTCGACCGCATCGCCACGCACATTCTGGCGTTCGAGGGCGAGAGCCATGTCGAGTGGTTCGAAGGCAACTTCCAAGACTACGAGAAGGACAAGATGCGCCGCCTCGGCCAGGACGCGATCATCCCGCACCGCGTGAAGTACAAGAAGTTCTCGCGGTAACCATTTCCGGTATAGTTAGTCCATGACCGAAGCTGAAAGCCTCGTTCTGGAGCACTTGCGCCACATTCGAGGCGCGGTCGACGGGCTTGCATCGAGCGGATTGAGCAACGTCTCGAACTGATCGAGGCCTGACCTTCTCATCGATAGAACCGATGCAAGCGTGCGCTGGGAAAAGCGGCCTCGCGCGAAGCGCACATTTAACGTCTCCTTATTCTTGTCTCTTAATCCCCGCTTTACCGTCCTCTATCCGTTCTCTGATTCGCGGATGTTGCTTGAACGTTCATGTTTTTCGCTGATGGTGTGTCGCGCGATCTCGCTTGCAGCAGATGTAGGGGGGTGAGCACCGCCATTGGCGCGGCGAATCACCACGCCGGCAAACGCCGCTAGAGCCCGCTGGAAGCATTGGCGCGAAGCTCCGGCTCGAGCTCGCACCTCTCGGTCCTGGACCGCGAAAGACGGAAGCTAGCGAGCAGACCGCGAACGCTGAAGGTCATCAACGTCTCATGGTGCTTCATACCTTTGCCGCCTTTGACCAGCCCGAGGTCACGGACGAGGCACAGTGTGCCGTCGCTCATGCGGGCGAGCTCGGCTTCCTTGAAATAGCTTCTGACGCGCGAAATCATTTTCGAATCAATTCAGCGCCGGGTGATTCGGTCAATTCTTGACGGCGGCCGTGCGTCTGTGCAGCGAATTGATCGCGAGACAGAACGCGATGCGCGATGAAATCGCCGCGCATTAATGTCGCGTTTCCCATGTCTCTTAATCGCCAATTTACCGTCCTCTATCCGTTCTCTGATTCGCGGATGTTGCTCGAATGTTCGCATTTTTCATTGATCGAGTGTTGCGCGGACGCGACGCGACCAGATGTAGCGGTAGCCGCCACCATTCGGCCACTCCGAATCACCTATAAGGCGGTGATCGCGCTTTCGCGTTCCGCGCCCGCAGAGCCGACCCAAGGGAAAATCGCTATGTCGATGGCTGCCGACGACTCCGTTCCGCCGAAGAGCCTCGAACCGCGCCTGCGGCCGCTGCCGCAACTGATCTTCAGCTCGCGCTGGCTGCAACTGCCGCTGTACCTCGGCCTCATCGTCGCCCAGGGCGTCTACGTCATCCTGTTCCTCAAGGAGCTCTGGCATCTCGTCCTCGGCTCGATGCACTTCAACGAGCAAGAGATCATGCTGGTCGTGCTCGGCCTGATCGACGTGGTGATGATCTCCAACCTGCTGACGATGGTGATCGTCGGCGGCTACGAGACCTTCGTGTCGCGGCTCGAGCTGGAAAAGCATCCCGACCAGCCGGAATGGCTCAGCCACGTCAATGCCAGCGTGCTGAAAATCAAGCTGGCGATGGCGATCATCGGTATCTCGTCGATCCATCTGTTGCGCACCTTCATCTATGCCGGCTCACTCGGCAAAGAGGGCGTGCCTTATACCGAGACCGGCGTAATGTGGCAGGTGATCATCCACGGTCTGTTCGTCCTGTCCGCCATCGGGATCGCCTATGTTGAGCACTTGGGCCAATCGTCCTACAACAAGCCGCATCATTAGGGCCTCGTTGCGGAGGCTGGCAGCCATCGCCGTCGCGCTCTCACTGCTGGCGCCGGCAAGCGCGCGGGCCGACGCCGCGTTCCAGCAATTCCTGCAATCGACCTGGCCGGGCGCGCGGCAACTCGGCGTGTCGCGCGCGACATTTGATGCCGCGGTGCGCGGGCTCGAGCCGGATCTGTCGCTGCCCGATCTCGCCATTCCCGGACGGCCGGAAAAGGCGCCGCCGGGGCAGGCGGAGTTCGTGCAGACCCCGGGGCAGTATCTGCGCGAGTCGACGTTCGACCGGCTGGCGACGCGCGGCAAACAACTCGCCAACCAATACCGCGACACGCTGAGCCGCATCGAGAAAGAGTTCGGCGTGCCCGGCAATGTCGTGCTGGCAATCTGGGCGCGCGAGACCGACTACGGCGGCTATCAGCTTCCACTCGACGCAATAAGGACACTGGCGACGCAGGCCTATGTCGGCAAGCGCGCGGCGTTCTTCCAAAACGAATTCCTGCACGCGCTGAAGATGATGCAGGACGGCGCGCCGCGCGCCGACATGCGCTCGTCCTGGGGCGGGGCGCTCGGGCTGACGCAGTTCCTGCCGTCGGAATTCTACAAATACGGCGTCGATTTCGACGGCGACGGCCGCGCCGATATTTTCCGTTCGGTGCCGGACGCGCTGGCCTCGGCCGCCAAGCAGTTGGCGGGCAAAGGCTGGCAGAAGGGCGAACGCTGGGCCTACGAGGTCCGCGCACCGCAGAACGCCGACTGCACCATGGGCGTGCCCGATGTCACCGGGCCGATCGGCGAATGGATCAAGCGCGGCTTCGTCGTTGCCAATGGCCGAGCGTTGAGCGCCGCGGAGCAGGCGATCCCGGCTTCGCTGCTGCAACCCGAAGGCAGTTACGGACCGTCGTTCCTCACGCCGAAGAACTACTACGTCATCAAGGACTATAATTTCTCCGATCTCTACGTGCTGTTCGTCGGCCATCTCAGCGATCGCATCGCCGGGGCCAAATCCTTCGTCACGCCGTGGAGTAAGGCCGCGCAACTCAAGACCACAGAGGTCGAGACCATGCAGCAGAGGCTGACGTCACTCGGTCTGTACAAGGACAAGATCGACGGCAAGGCCGGGATGCTGACGCGCTCGGCGCTCGGCCACTATCAGAAGAACAACGGGCTCAAGGTGGACTGCTGGCCGACGGCGGCGGTGCTCGAGCACATGAAGCGCTAGCGCGGTGCGGAAACGGCAACGCCGCGGCCACCGGCCGCGGCGTGCGTAATCAGTTCAAGTCCGCTTACGGGCAGACGAAGCGCGGCCTGCTCCAGCCGACGACGTTGCCGTAACCGTCGCGTAGCGGACGGCGGGCCCAGTAGCCGCCATAGCAGTCCGACGGATAGCGACCGCGATAACCGTCATACACAACGTACCCCGGCTCCGGTCCGTAATAACGCGGACCGCTATTGGCAATGGCGCCGCCGATGATAGCGCCGGCGGCAAGGCCGCCGATGATGCCGGCTCCAACGCCACAACCGTTGCAGCGAGCTTCAGCAGGCGTCGGGGTACTCAGGGTACCCACCGCGAGAACGGCGGCCGCTGCGATCGCAAAAATGGCCTTCTTCATTTGGATAGTTCTCCAGGTCAGGTCGGCCGGGGCCGACCGCAGGGTTGACGACGATAGTTTACCGCCTATCCCCGGTGGGGCAAAGAGGCAGTCTTAATATGTCGAAAATTTGTTGATTTAGGTTCAAGCGGCCGCGAGCAAAAGAAGCCGGGCTCTTTGCAGAGCCCGGCTTTTTCAGTTGAGAATTAGTTAAGCGTTAGTCGCAGACCCGCACGCGCTGGGGGCGCCAGCCATAGCCATCCCAAACCCGCTGGCGGGTCCAGTAACAGGCCGGGCCGCCGTAATAGACCGGGGCGGGGCCGTAGGCATAGGCGGGGCCGCCGTAATAGCCGTAGCCGTTCGAGGCGATGCCGCCAATAATCGCGCCGGCGGCAAGGCCGCCGATGATGCCGGCCGCGACACCTCCGCCGCGCGCTTCGGCCGGTTGCGGTGCGGCAACCGCGGCGACGGCGAGGGTCGCAGCGATCGCCAAAGCTGTCAGAGACGTTCTGGTCCTAGTCATGACTTGGCTCCTTTATCGAGGTCGGTATCTATTGAACGGTCGACCGGTGCATTTCCTGCGCGTCTCGTCCGCAGTGATGACGTCTGGCGTGAAGCCGACGTTCCGTCTTTTGCGGTGAACGCGCGATGAATGCGGTGTTTCGAAACGGCTTTGCAGGCCTCGGAACGCATTAAATTTCAGCAAGACTCAAGGCCGGATTGGGGCACGGGTTCCCGCGCCGATGCGCTTGCCTACGGCGCCCGCTAGCGCTTCTTTTTCGCCTTCGCCGCCTGCTTGGTCTTTTTCTTGTTCTTGCGTTTGGCCTTGCCTGTGGCCTTGTGCTTGTTCTTGGCCTTGTTCTTTTTGCGGCGTGCGATCGTCTGGCGGCCGACATTGCCGAGAAACAATTTCTCCAGCGGATAGCTCAAGCGGCGGATCGCGGCCTTGAGCGGCAGCCACTCGACCGCGGCAATGTCCTTCATCAGATTGTGGCTTGGCCGCGCCTTGGCCTGCATGCGCCAGAACTGCACGACCTTGGGACGGCCGCTGGCCCGATAGGTGATAGCGCCGAGATATTCGCGCACGCGCACGCGATGGCCAGTCTCCTCCACCACCTCGCGGCGCGCACCGATGACGGCCGATTCGGCGCGCTTGAGCTTGCCGCGCGGCAGCACCCAGCGATCGTCCTTGCTGCGCTGCACGATGGCAAACCGCGGCCGCGAGCCGTTGCGCACCACGATGCCGCCTGCCGCGTGAATAGGTTTGCTCGCCAAGCTGTGCCCCGCCTTCAGCCGATTCGTTTGGCAAATATACGCCGTTACACGCGGTAAAATCAGATTTTGCGGCGCCGTGTGCACATCGTGCGGCGTCATAAATCGGTAACCCGGGCGTCGTGTTCGCGGAGGCTGCCGTTTTCCGTTCGTCCCGAGAAGCACGTTCGCCGAAATAATCCAGACCGCAACGTGTCGCAGCGGCGGTGCCGGCGCAGCGTTTCAATTCCCACAATAGGATGTGCCTAAAAGCACTTGCGCCAAGTAACTAGGTAGTTACTGTACGCCATCAACAGGGACCACCATTCCCCCAGGGCTGATTGCGAAAATAACCGGATGATGTGACGGCCGGACAAGCGTTGCGCGTGTTGAGGTCGGCATCGATCCTCGAAGGTTTCAAGCAAACGAGACTCAAAGATTAGGGGAGAGCGAGCATGTTCAGGCGTTGCTTTATCGGAGGGCTTCTGACGTCGATATTCTTCTCGCTCGGAGCTTCTTCCGCCATTTCGCAGGACCGCAAGTTTCCAAGCCAAGCGATACGAATAATCGTTCCTTTCGCGCCTGGTGGCGGCGTCGATACCCTCGCGCGACTGATTGCCGAAAGAATCCAGACGAAGTCCGGTGCAAGTGTGATCGTGGAAAATCGTGCGGGCGCCAACGCAACATTGGGTGGCACCTTTGTCCAGCGCGCCCCGGCCGACGGCTATACCGTCCTGTTCTCATCGAATACGCATACAATGTCGAAACTGGTATTGACCGACTCGCCTTACGATCCATTGGCTGATTTCGCACCGATTGCACGCGTCGGGGAGGCGCCATTGCTCGTTGTGATGTCGCCAAAGATGACGCAATCCACCCTTGCGGAGGTCGGCGCGGCCGTGAAAAAAAATCCCGAACAGTGGGCCGCGGGCACGCCGGCTCTCGGTTCGCCCAGCCACATTGCGACAATTCAGTTCATGCAGTTGACGAAAGCCAATCTGTCCGTTGTCCCCTATCGCGGCACTGCGCCGGCTTTGAACGACGTCGCTGGCGGACATATCCAGCTTTTGACCGACGCTATCGTCATTCTTTTGCCGATGGCGAAGGACGGCAAGGTCAAAGGTCTCGCCGTAACGACGAAAAAGCGGAGCCCCTTGGCGCCGGAAATCCCGACTTCGGCCGAAAGCGGATTGTCGGGCTTGGAAGTTGTGTCCTGGTACGGAATGTGGGGCCCGAAGGAGTTGCCTGCAGACATCATAAACGCCTTGAACGCCGCCTGCGCCGACGCGGTGCGTGAGCTCGCTGACAGCGGGCGCTTGACCGCCGTCGGCGTGACGCCGGTCTATGAAACACCAAAGGAGTTTGCGGCCTACCAAGCCGCAGAGGTCGCCCGGAATGCGGAGCTGTTGAAGTCCGTTGGTTTCAAGCCTCAATAAGAAAGACGAAGGAAACCCAACGTGACAATGTTTCGCTACTTCCCCGGCAATGAGGGATGGTCCTACCATTTCGCAGCGAGGATCGTGAACGTCGCCCAGCTTGGTGGTGCGGACTTTCATGAGGCGCATCGCGTTCTGGAGCACCTGAAGGCCGGCGATGGTGAAGGCTGGTACCGCGGCTGGCAGGCTGCGGGTGCGCGCAACGAGAAAAATGCACTTGAAGCCAAGCGGCGCGGCCGCCCGATCACGGCGCGTGACGCCTTCCTTCGGGCGCATAACTATTATCGGACGGCGCAGTTTTTCTTGGCCGGCAGCGATGAAAGAAAAAAAGATTCTTATGTTCGCAGCGTCTCCTGTTTTCACGAGGCCTTGCCGTATTTCGACAACCCTCCCGAACGCGTGACTTTTCCATTCGAGGGCTCCCATCTGAGTGGCTACTACTATCGGCCGCTCGGGACAGCCCGCCAACGCCACCCGACAATCGCCTATCTTGGCGGCGTCGACATCATTTCCGAGGAGCTCTATTTTTTCGCCGCGCAGCAGATGCTCCAGCGGGGCTTCGGCGTATTGTGCTTCGACGGTCCCGGCATGGGCGAGCCGTTGCGCGTCAGAGGCATTTGCGCGCGACCGGACTACGAGGTCGCCATTTCTGCCGCCGTCGACTATCTGGAAAGCCGGCCGGATGTTGACGCCGACAAGATCTGCCTCGTCGGGCAATCGATGGGCGGATATTACGGAGCGCGCGGCGCCGCGAAAGAACCGCGTTTAAGGGCCGCGATACTTTGGGGCGCGTGTTACGATTTGATCGAAGACATCTATGACTTTTGGCCGGCGGTTCGCGGGCAGATCGAGTGGGTGATTGGCGCGAAAGATGAAGCCGACGCTCGCGAGAAATTAAAGCCGTTTACACTGAAGGGGGTTCTGCAGCATGCAAAATGCCCGGTGATGGTGACGCATGGCCAGGACGATACGCTTGTGTCGGTCAAGGCCGCGCATAAAACCTACGCCGATCTGCCTGAACCCAAACATCTGCGCATCTGGAATGAAGCCGAAGGCGGCGGCATCCACCTCATGAACGACAACCGAGCAGAAGCCGTTCCTTATATGCTCGACTGGCTGTTGGAAGAGGTGGGGCGGCCACGCGGCATCTCGATCTTCCCCTAGGCCCCGTTTGAGTGAAATGACATGCATAAAGTTGTGATCCCGGACGCCATAAAGGCGCGCGTCCTGAAGCGTCAGGGCCGTTGGAACGTTCACGACGACGTACCGCCGGCCAAGACGGCATTTGTTGTCGTCGACATGCAGAATTATTTCATGGCGCCCGGCCAACAAGTTGAAATTCCCGAGGCGCGTGAAATCGTTCCGAACATCAATCGGCTTGCCGATGCTCTTAGGCGGGCGGGCGGCATCGTGGTCTGGATCCGGACGATTTCGAACGAAGACTCGTTTAAGAATTGGTCCCATTTTCATGACGTGTTGAACACGCCGGAACGGCGCGCGCGCCGTCACGAAGCCATGAAAGAGGGAGCATTCGGTTCGAAGCTTTGGCCCGGCCTGGACGTCAGAAGCGAGGATTTGATCGTCATCAAGACGCGCTACAGCGCCTTTATTCAGGGTGCGTCAAATCTGGAAGCGATGCTGCGTGAGCGCGGTATCGTTGCCATCTGGGTCGGCGGCACGTCGACGAACACATGCTGCGAAAGCACCGCGCGAGATGCGATGTTGCTCGATTTCAGGACGACGATGGTCAGCGATTGCAACGCGGATCACAACGATAGCGAACACAATGCCACGCTGATCAATTTCTGCATCAATTTCGGTGACGTCGCTTCGACCGATGAAATTATCAATCGGTTTACGGCCGGTCAGTGATCTGGCGGAGAATCCGCCATCGCAGCCGTACCGGCGGTAAGCAAGCAGCCCACCAACTAATGGGCCTTTCACTTCCTGAATTCGTTCGTTTTTGATGATGAAGTTACGCACCAACATGTGCCGGTGCTATAAAGTCATTTGGCGGTCAGGCTATGCCGCAGGCATGCCATTCCAGCCTTGGCCCCAGTCCTCACATCGCTGAACCGCGATATAGTGACTTCTCCTGTAATCCTTGGCTTGCTATGAGACGCCAAATTCCGGATGCGCTGTGCGAGGGAAGTCCATGATCTCACGATATGCCCGGGTAAATTTACTTATTGGCACGGGGCATTTTCTCTCGCACTTCTACCAACTTTGTTTGCCGACGCTATTCGTCGTATTGCAGCGGCAGTTTAACGTCAGCTTTGCCGAGCTTGGCTTGGCCGTAGTGCTTATGACGGGGACGTCGGCGGTCTTGCAGACACCGATTGGGTTTCTGGTCGACCGTTACGGCGCGCGTGCCTTCCTCATCGGCGGTGCGCTCATCATGTCCCTCTCTATTTCGATGATGGGGTTTGCCACCTCGTTTTGGCAGATCCTCGCCCTAGCGCTGCTCTCCGGCGTCGGCAATGCCGTATTTCACCCCTGTGACTATGCGATCCTCGCTGGTTCGGTTTCCCGAGAGCGGATGGGCCGGTCTTTCGCCCTGCATAGCTTTAGCGGCAATGTTGGGTTCGCCCTGGCTCCTCCCATCATTGCTGCGCTCTTAAGCGTCATGGATTGGCGCGGCGTATTGCTTGTGCTCGGTGGCCTTGGGCTGCCGGTGGTGGCGGCCGTGATCCTGCAAAGTAACATTCTGCACGATCAGGTACGGAAGGAGACGACGGTCCGCGGCATGTCGATGCGCGAATTGCTGGTCCATCGTACGTTGTTCTTGTTCTTTCTGTTCTACTTTCTCGGCGCGATGGCGAGCGGCGGTGTGTTGGCTTGGTTGATCACTGTGCTGCATGAAGTAAAAGGGCTCGATCTCGCGGTCGCCTCCGCCGCGCTCACCGCCTATATGGCCGGCAACAGCGCCGGCGTTCTTCTGGGCGGGTGGGCGGCTGATAAATCCGATCGCTATCTCGCCGTCTTCGTCGCAGGCCTTACAACTTTCTCTGCAGTAACAATCCTGGCCGTTAACTTTTTCCCGATGGCTGGATCCGTCCCTATAGGTCTGATGTTTGCGTCCGGGATCGGTCTCGGCGCCAGCCGAACACCGCGCGACGTCATGCTCAAGGATGCTTCACCCCCCGGCCAGATCGGAAAGGTGTTCGGTTTTGTCAGTACCGGCTTGCCGTTAGGGAGCGCGGTGACGCCGGTGCCTTTTGGTTTTCTTATCGATCACGGGCATGCAAATCTGGTTCTGGTTCTGGCGGCTGGATTTTTGCTTGCGAGTATTCTGTGTATGGGTAGCGCAAAGGCGTCGGCGGTGCGTGATCCGGCTCCGACTGCCGCCGAATGACCGAACTGCAGCCCACCTGTCAGCGACATCCTAGACCCTAGTTAAACTTCAGGCCGGCTTCCTTGGCGATCTCGAGATTGAGATCGATCTCGCGCTGGTTCATCGCGCGGCGACCTTATGCGTCACTTTTTCGCGAAGACTTCCTTGGCGATGTCCAGCGCGGTGACTGCACTTGGCCAGCCGGCGTAGAATGCAAGGTGCGTGATGGCCTCGACCAACTCCTCCTGCGTGAGGCCGTTGTCACGCGCGCGGGCGAGATGCGAACGCAACTGGTCCGGACGATACAAAGCAACCAAGGCGCTGACAGTGACCAAGCTGCGGTCGCGTTTTGAGAGTTGCGGGCGTTCCCATACATCGCCGAACAGCACGTTGTCGGTGAGGTCTGCCATTTTCGGCGCAAAGCTGCCGAACCGCTTTTGGATCGGCGTCTGCGGCGTCTGCGCGCCAGCGGTTGGTGTGTCTTCGGCCATGATCTTCGCTCCGCGTGTTGTGTGAGGGCAGGCGCTAGTTGAACTTCAGCCCGGCTTCCTTGGCGATCTTCAGGTTGAGGTCGATCTCGCGCTTGTTCATCGCGTCCATCTCGGCCGGCGACAGCGGATTGGGCTCGACGCCTTGCTGGGCGAGCTTAGCCCGAACGTCCGGCAGCGCCAGCGCCTTGGTGATTTCGGCGTGCAGCGTGGTGACGATCGGGCGCGGTGTCTTGGCCGGCACCAGCAGGCCGGTCCAATAAATGTAGTCCGAGTTCTGGTAGCCGGCTTCGACCGTGGTCGGCACATCCTTGAGCGACGGCGAGCGCTTCGACGAACTGACGGCGAGCGGCACCAGCTTGCCGTCCTGCACGAAGGGCAGGCCGGACGAAATGCCGATGAAGATGAAATCGACGCGGCCGGTCATCACTTCGGTGAGCGCTTCCGGTCCGCCGCGGAAGGGCACGTGGGTCGCTTTGGCGCCGGCGCTGACGAGGAAGCGTTCCGCCGCCCAATGCGTGGCGCTGCCGACGCCGGCCGAGCCGAAGGTCATGTTGCCCTTCTTGGCCTCGGCAACGAATTGCTTGATGTCCTTGATGCCTTTCGACGGCGCCATCAGCAGCACGTTCGGCACGTTGCCGAAGCAGGCGACGCAGGCGAAGTCCTTGGCCGCGTCATAGGACAAATTCGGATAGGCCGCGGGCGCGCCGGAGTGCGCGGCGGCGTTGATCAGCAGCGTGTAGCCGTCGGCATCGCCTTTGGCGACCATCGCCGAACCGATGCTGCCGCCGGCGCCGCCGCGGTTTTCGATCACGATGGTCTGGCCGAGTTGACGCGACAGCGGGTCCATGACGATGCGGCCGAGAATGTCGATGGTGCTGCCGGCGGTGAACGGCACGATGGCGCGGATGGTCTTATCCTTGGGCCAGGGTTCGGCGGCGGAGGCTATGCGCGGCAGCGCCGGCATCGCCAAGGTTGCGGCAGACAGGGTCAAAAAGCGGCGGCGGTTGCTGTCTGTCATGTGAATCCCCCGGAAGTCGGTGCGCCAGTTTTTTGCAGCGCAACTTGTTGTGTGTGCGAAGCACATGATGCCACGGCTTTGCAGCTTGCGCTGCTATTTTCTGTGATTGCCCCGCGTCGGGCGCCGATCCATGCTAGGCCTTAACGCCGCATTCGCGGCGAATTATCACCTGCTGAAAATCCAAAGCCCGGGATGGCCCGGACAAGACAATGGGAAGCGTCATGGCACCGAACTACAAATGGGATCACATTCACCTGCGCACCGCCGATCCGGAAGCCACCGTCAAATGGTTCGAGACCGTGATGGGCGCTGAGATCCTCCGCAGCAGCCCGAACGGCAAGCCGCGCATCGACATGAAGCTCGGCGGCGCCAATATCTTCATCGCGCCGGTAGCAGCAGGCGAGGCGGTCAACCCGGCGCCGGTGACGCCCTATCAAGGGCTCGATCATTTCGGTCTGCTGGTGTCCAACATCGACGAAGTCGCCGCCGATCTGAAAAAGAAGGGCGTCGAATTCACCAAGGAGCCGCACAGCCCACGTCCCGGCATCAAGATCTGCTTCATCCGCGGACCGCAGGGCGTCTCAATCGAATTGCTGGACCGCGATCCGAAATACACCTGATCTAAAATAAAGAATTGCGCGCCAACCAACAGGCGGTTCCAGCGCCTGTTGGTTGTGCCTTACTTTCTTCGGGACAGGGAGGATGTAAGGTTGCCTTGCCGCGCGGGTTTTCCTAGATGATGTGGGGGCCGGGCAGTTCAAGGACGTTGCATGCGGATCGCGGCAGTAGGACTTGTGTTTGGTGCGATGAGTGTCGTGGCGGCACAGGCATCGGGACCCGACGAAAAGTTCGAGAAAGCCCTGCTCAAGCTCGATCCGTCGGCCAGGCTTGAGCAGCTTTGTGACTATACCGCGCTGAAGCAGATACGCGCCGACTACAAGGATTATCGTCCCGACCGCGCCGTGGCGAACGCCATGGCCGAGCCGCAGGTGATGCAAGACACGGTCGAGGCCAAGGCCGGCGCCTTCCGCAGCCGCAAGAAGTGGTACACGCTGACCTATAGCTGCACCGCGACGCCTGACCATCTCAAGGTGGTCAGCTTCAAATACGCCGTAGGAGCCGAAATCCCCGTCACGAAATGGGCCGGTTACGGCCTCTGGGACTGAGCTTAAGCCATTCGGGCTTGAAAACGGCCCAAAACACCCCAAATCCAAGCAAGTAAATTGCGTCACGGCGTGCTAGAGAGCGTGCCAATGACCCGGCGCACCACCGATTCGCGGCAACTGGCAGAAATGGCCTTCAAGAAGGCCACCGCCGCGCCCGCGGAAACCGCTCCGAAAGCACCGACGATTCCTGGCGCCAAGGAGATGGTTTCTTTGCGCATCGATCGCGACGTACTTGATTACTTCCAAGACGGCGGCCCCGGCTGGCAAGAGCGCATCAATGATGCGTTGCGCGCCGTGGCCGGAAAATAACGCGGCCATATTCCGCGACGTAACCTGTTTCATTCATTTGCACCAATGGAGATTACATTGGCCGACGACAGCAAGAAGAACGCGGCGAACAATCAGTTTCGAAAATTGCGCCAGGCCGAGGAAGGCAAGCGCGCGATGACCGAATACGAGAACGCGGCGGTCGCCAATCGCGCCAAGACCGCGCGGCTGCGCGCGTTGCGCCTGGCGCGCGACGAAAAGGAAGCGGCCGACCTCCTGGCCAATCCGCCGCCGCCGAAGAAAAAGAAAGCGGCGAAGAAAAAAGTCGAAGCTGAAGCCGAAGCCGAAGCCGAAGCGGAAGGCTAGTTTACGCCGCGACCGGCGGCTTCACCTCGGCGCGCATCAGCGCCACAGCGGCGCCGACGACCACCGCCACGCTCAAGCACCAGAATCCGACCAGCCAATACAGCGACGCAGCAGCGGCACAGCCGGCGGCGAAATACAAAATGCTCAGCGACAGCCGGCCGAAGCGGGTGCGGATCGCAGCGGCGTGCTCGGGATCGGTGCCGCTGATCAGATCGACGGCGTCGATGGTGGCCTGCGTGGTCGAGCCGGTCATCAGCGTGGTCGGCGGCAGGTTCGCCAGATGCACGCGCTGCACGGCGTTTTGCAAAGCCATGGCGGCGATGGCGGCAAAACCGGTGAGCAGTGCCGTGGGACTGTCGGGGTCGGGGAACGGTCCGAACGTCACGGCGAGCGCAAAAAATAAAAATAGCAACGCGACTTCAATGGCCAGAAATATGCGCAGCACCGG
>Ga0193699_10000230_pt1 | contig 25227 bp, 10 predicted proteins | sample L3c2metaG_FD_160095 | JGI IMG/M metagenome (GOLD analysis project Ga0193699, IMG submission 160095) | Soil microbial communities from a riparian zone of the East river system, Colorado, United States - L3c2 | ecosystem: Environmental > Terrestrial > Soil > Riparian zone | place: USA: East...
TGCGGCCCGCGCATGACATCGAACGGCCGGGCGCGTTCCAGTTCGATTTGCTCCACCAGCTCGGCGGTGCCTGTCGTCAATTCGACTATTCTGAGTTTCGGCTTCCAGCCGGTAAGGGTGATCGCAAAACTGCCTGATGCCGGCTCAAATGCGGAACGCAGCACGTTGTGCCGCTCCACCAGATCGCAAATGCCGAGTTCGAGCGCCCTTACGTCCAGTTCGCCGTCGATCTGGAAGGCCGTGCTGAGATTGTAGGAATTCGACGGACCCTCGAGCTGTGATACGAACAGGAAACGCTCCTGGGCAAACGAGCATCTCGGCACGATGTCTGCAGGCGCTTTGACGATCGGCGCCGGCTGCGCCGCTGCGGGTTTGACGGTCGCCAGCAGATCGAGCAGTTCGATCCGGCATCTCCGAATCGATTCGATCAATTCATGGTCCAAAGGGCGTGGTGCCCTGTAACGGATCTGGTCGCCCTCCCGCCACAGGTGGACACCCTCACTCGCCAGACGGACAAGGAGTTGACCAACCATCACAAACTTCCTTCCACGACGGCGGTCGCGCCGCTGGGCGCGCGCCGCGGACTCCCTGCGGCGATCAGCGCCGCCAGCGATTCAATGGTCGTTGCCTCGAACAGTGCCTGAAGCTGAATGTCGAGCGCGAGCCGGCTGCGGATTTCCCCGATCACACGTGAGGCCACCAGCGAGTCTCCGCCGATGTCGAAAAAATCGTCGCGTATGCCTACGCGCGGCAGTTTCATGACGTCGGTCCAGATTGAGGCGAGGGTCTGCTCCAGCTCGTTTCGCGGAGCGACGTAGCTGCGCGTTTCCGACGGCGGCAGGCTATTGGGGAGCTTGAAGCCTTTGGGATCCGTCTTGCCGTTGGCGTTGACCGGAATTTCACCCACATGCAGCCAGACGGAAGGCACGGCAAAGCGCGGGACATGATTCTGAAGGTGTACCGACAATCCAGCCTCCGACAAGATTGTCGCGGTATCGGGGGCCTGAGCCACCAGCACGTCGAATTGCAACACATCCTCAAGCGTCCCCAGCCTGTTGAGGGTCATCGAGTTGACAAATCCGGCCGTCGCGAAAGCGTCTCGCCAGCCTTCGCGCGAAAGCAGGGGGTGTCCGCCGCGGAGGCTATCGTCGAATTCGTCAAAGCCCTGTTGCAGCCCCATGCCGAGATCGAAAAATGGAAAGAACGATGTTTCCTCGATCAGGAGCAAGAGTCCCCCTGGCACGAGTGCGGAGCGTAAATGCGCCAGCGTGCGCGGTACATTGTGGGCGTTGTGTAGTACGGAAGCGGCAATGATGACGTCGAAGCTCGCGCGCGGATATCCCTGCACCTGCGAATCCGTATCGATATCGTAATGCCCGTAGGTCACGAACGGAAATTCGTCAAAACGCTCGCGGGCGCGATTCAGGAAAAATCCGGAAACGTCGGTGAAGAAGTAGGTGTCGTGGCGGTCGAGCGCGGGAAGAATGTGTTCGGTCAGCGATCCATAGCCGGCGCCGACCTCAAGTATCCGCAGCCCCTGGCCGGCGGCGGATGTGGCCCGCGCGAAAGCGGTGAGGACGGCAGCGGCGATCTGATGGCACGACCTGTAATAGGCCTGATATCCGATCGCCGTGTCATTGGCGGCATATAGCTCGGCAGAATGAATGTCTTCGCGAAGAATCTTGTCGAGCGCAATATCGGGCGTTTCGGTTTCCGCATCGTGCAACAGCGCAATATCTGATACGAGCCGATAGGTTCCGGGCGTCGATTGCCGCAGGCAGCCTTGCGCTTCGAGATACGAGAATGCCCGTGATATCCAGCGACGATAGCGCGATGCGATTCCTTCCTCATGCATGAACTGGTCGATCTGAATCTGTCCCTCGTCCAGGACGAAGCGCCCGATACCTTTCAGCAGGGCCACCAGGGCGTTGCAATACTGCCGTTCGAGCGCCCGCAGGACGGACGAGATCGTATCGCGATCGACAAGGCTATCTCGCCTGGCGACCGCCAGTTCGCCGGCCCTGGCGACGGCATTCCACGCCAGCTCACAGGCCTCGCGCGGAATCTTCAACTCACGCGCCGCGCCGGTGCGAACCGCCTTTGCGTTTAACGATACATATGCGACCAGGCGCTCGACCTCGCGATTCTGCCTGCGGTCGGCGAGAACTACGGCATGATCAACGCCTTCATGGGATTCGATGTGGCTCTCGATGTCTCCCAACTCGCAGCGCACGCCGAGAATCTTGATCTGGGTATCGTTGCGGCCGAGAAACTCGATGTTTCCGTCGGGCAGATACCGGCCAAGGTCGCCGGTCTTGTAAAGTCGCGCATTCCATCGCGGATGGTCGATGAACGCCTTGGACGTCCGCTCCGGATCATTCCAGTATCCGCGCGCCAGACCTGCTCCCGCAATGTAGATGTCGCCTTTCACCCAGCTCGGACAATGATCGAGGTGTTGGTCGAGGACCACGACGTCCTGGCCGGAAAGCGGTCGGCCGTACGGGATGCTTTTCCAGCGCGGGTCAATGGTTTCGACCGGGTGGAAAATCGACCATATCGCAGCTTCGGTGGCGCCGCCGAGGCTCACGACACGAGCACCAGGCACCAGCGCGCGGATGCGATCCGGCAGATCGAGCGGGATCCAGTCGCCGCTCAGCAACACAACCCGCAGGCTACCGATGAATTCCGTAACGTTCGCATCGTCGCCGGCGACAAGATGCGATGCAAGGGAAGGCGCGCTGTTCCAAATCGTAACGCGATGCGACCGGATCAGATTTTGCCAATGCGTGGCGTTGACGAGGTCGTTTGTGTCGGGACACACGATCTTTCCACCGGCCGCCAACACGCCGAAAATATCATAGACCGACAAATCAAATCCCAGACTCGAGACGCTCAGAACGGCATCGTCCGCGGTGATTGCAAACCGCGCATTGATATCCCGGATGGTGTTCGCTGCGGCCGCATGATCAATCATCACGCCTTTTGGCTGGCCCGTCGATCCCGACGTGAAGATGACATAGGCGATATCCTTCGGGTCCAATCCGCCTGCCGAGGGGGGGGCGCGCGGCCCGTCGGGGCGCACGTTCACGGCCGCAACGGATTCAACTGCGATTCTCCCCGCTGTCTGCGGCTGAGTAACGGCGATGCGTACATTCGCAACCGTCAGCATCTGGCGTTGCCGTTCTGCGGGCGTGCCCACTTCCACGGGCATGTAAGCTGCGCCCGCGAGCAATATCCCGCATACCGCGACGATCTGCTCCCATCCTTTCTCCATGAAGACGGCAACGACGTCGCAGCGCCCGACGCCCCGGGCGCGCAATTGCGAAGCCAGTCCACCGGCGAGTTCGAGCATCTCCCGGTAGGACAGCTCCACGGTTCCGGAGGCAACCGCGATCCGGTCCGGAAACTGCTGCGCGGCGGCGAGAACCGGCTGGAGTAGCGATGTCTCCTCGTGTTCGAATGCGACAATCTGCGGCGCGCGCCACTGCGGCGCGACGGCGGGTAGCCGCGATTCCCACGCCGCGGCCGCCGAGGCCGCCAGGTGACTTAAGCGGTCCGTCAAGGCGCCGAATGCCTCGTCGAGCATTCCCTCGGGAAAAGCCTCGTCCACCGCATCCCAATTGAGCGTAAGTCCTTCGTCCGAATCGACGGCAATGCAGTCGAGTAGCACCTGTGAGGTTCGTGAGACGCCGAATGACGCCCGCTGCAGGTCGAACGTCTTCGGCCCGGGACCGACTGCGCCGCGCTTGAGGCCCAGCAGGCCGGTGAACACAAATGGGGTCGCGGCCCGGATTAGGTCGCGGCGGCGCCGAGCCCGGATGCGCTGCAGCTTGACGCCGTCGAAATGCACATGCGTCAAACCCGTCCATAGCTGGTGGTTGATCCGACGAACGATATCGGAGAAAGCCGTCAGGCCCCGGAGGTCGACCTCCAGCATGATGGTCGACGTGAAGTTGCCGACAATGTCGGCTATACCGGGATGAACGGGCGGCCGGTTGAAGACCGGGAGGTTGAGGACAAAGTGTTCCTCGCCACTCCACCTTGCGAGCACCTCGACGTAGGCCGCGATCAGGATCGCCGCCGGCGTCACACCGATCGCAAGACCACGTTGGCAAAGACCCTTCCAGTCGGTCGCCCCGATGTGCGCATGCCGTCGCACGAATACGGGCGTGCTGATGGCTCCCAACGATGTACGCAACGGCAGTTTTGGCGCTTCGGGCAGTTGGTCCAATCGGCCGATCCAATAGGCGCGCGCCCGCTTGTATTCAGCGGTTTGGTGAAACTCCGCGCTGCCAATCACGAAATCACGATAGCTCAGCGACCCCAGGGACGGAACGGAAGCGCCCGCGTAGAGCGCGTTCAAATCGCGCTCCAGAATCATCAGGCTCGCGCCGTCCACGAACAAGGCGTCGATGCCGAGATGAATGATGTCGAACGTATCCGAAACACGCGTCACCCTGACTTCGAAAGCCGGCCAGCTTTCGATGTTGAAAACCGCGCGCGACATGTCCGATCTTACCTTCGCGATTGCGGCTTCCCGCCCGGGCTGCGGCAGATGGCGTATGTCGAGGATTTTGGGCTCGTATCGATCGACCCGCTCGAGGATTTGTAACATCAGGTTCGGGCGTGCGACCGCCCGCAGCATGTCATGCCGCCCGATCAGTTCGTTTAGAACACTGGTGAATCGCTCAAGGTCCAAATTTTCGACATGGATATCGATGTATCCATGAGTCGAAATCTCCCCCAGTTGAAAGGCGGACGAACGGCCGATCGCATAGGCCTGCTGAATTTCCGTCATTTGGAACGGATGATGGCGTTCGGACTCTCTAGGCTCGAAGACAAAGGCTTTCTCGGCGGGACGATCCGGATCAAGCTCCCTGACCAGCGCTCCAAGCGTCGGGTGCTCAAAAATCTGCTTCAGCTCGACGTGGATACCGAGTTCCTGCTGTATCAATGCGACCAGCCTGACTGCGGCCAGCGAGTTTCCGCCGGTCAGGAAGAAATCGGATTCGCAGGCGGGCGGGTCGCCTCCGAGCACCTGCATCCACAGTTCGGCGAGCGCCTTTTCGGCCGGACTGTCGGGGGCGCTGCGTTGTGGCTGATAACCGCTCCAGAGATCCTGCGCGGGCAGAGCGGAACGTTCGAGCTTCCCGCTGTGCGTGACGGGCATGCGCTCGACCAGCACGATCTCCTGGGGAACCATGTAATCCGGTAGCTGCCTTGCAGTAGCGGCTCGCAACGATTCCTTGAACGTCCAGCCCTGATTAAGGCCATCGGCAGGGAATCCGGACGTAGCGCCTTCCCGGATCAGGCGCATCGCGCTGAGTACGGCCATCCCGGCGTCGCGGCCGGGCACCACGTGTGCGACAAGACGCTCCAGTCCCTTTGGGCCGGATACCGAGACTGCGGCGCTTTCCACTCCCGGAATCCGGCGCAGAACCGATTCGATTTCACCCACCTCGATCCGCATGCCGCGGATCTTGATCTGGGAATCGGCGCGACCCAGGAATTCAACTTCGCCGTTTACCTTCCATCGCGCGGTATCGCCGGTCCGATAAAGGCGTTCGCCCGAGCCAAGTGGGTCGGGAATAAAGCGTTCCGCCGTCAGATCGGGGGAAGAGGCATAACCCCGCGCAAGACCAGTGCCGCCGAGGAACAGCTCCCCTGGCGCGCCGATCGGTACTTCTTTCAGTTCCGCATCGAGGATATGAAATCGGATATTCTGAATGGGCGTTCCAATCGAAACAAAAACATCCTGCCGCCGGGCTTGATTGATCCATGCGCTGACGTCGATAGCGGCCTCGGTCGGACCATACAGATTGACGGTGGCGCGTCTGTCGCCCAACCAGGCGCTGGCCCGCTCATATAGCGTCGTGCTCAGCGCTTCACCGCTGCAGACAAGGTACCGCAGGGCATTTGGCCGCGGCATCGTCATCTGTTCGAGGAAGATTTCCAGCAGCGACGGCACGAAATGGGCGATCGTCACGCGGTCGCGCATCATGAGCGAATGGATATAGGACGGGTCTCGGTGTCCGTCCGGCTTTGCGATCACCATCGTGCCGCCGACGACGAGCGGAACGATAATCTCCCACAGCGAAACATCGAAACTCATCGGGGTCTTGTGCAGAATCGCGTCATCCTTTCCAATGCCGAACGCCTGAATCATCCAGTCAAGGCGGTTGGCCAGCGCGAGGTGTTCGACGACGACGCCCTTCGGCCGCCCGGTGGATCCGGATGTGAAAAGCACGTAAGCGGCGTTGCGTGGATGCACGGCGACCGGCACTTCGACGGAAGGGACGGAGCCTGCTGCGGTCTCCCGATATCCGATCAAGGTCGCGGCTCCTGTCGGAAGGTCCGGCTGCAGGCGATCCTTTGCGATGACGTATCGCACGTTTCCGGTCTCGATCATGTCCACGATTCTTTGAACCGGCAGAGTAGGATCGAGCGGAACGTAGCAAGCACCGGCATAAAGGACGCCGAGGACGGCGGCGATAAAATCCGGCCCGCGATCCATGAATATGCCAATCGGTTCCTCGATCGTGGTGCTATTTTCCAGCAGCAACTGCGCGATACGACGCGCTTCCGAATCGAGGGTGCGGTAGGTGACGCATTCGCCTTCATAGCGAAGCGCAACCGCTTCGGGATATTGGGCGGCGCTCCGGGCAATCTCGTGCGCCACCGAGTGCCATGAAGGGCGCTGCGTGCGCGTGTCGTTCCATTGCTCGAGGGTACGGCGCTCATCCGTCCCGAGCAGGTCGAACTGACCGATCGGTTGAGAATGGGCCGACGTGACCGACGTCAGCACCTGTTCGAACGCCTTTAGGTATCGCTTGGCCGTCGCCTCTTCATAGCAGTCCGTGTATTGCAGGGTGCAGCGGAGCCGGGTCTCAGTATCATCGATCCACATCATGATCGCATGGCGAGCGTGCTCACGTGCAGGCATGATCGCGCGCGCCCGGGTATCCGGGCCGAGTGATACCTCGTCCGGCAGAGCGTGATTGAGTGCAAAAGCGATCCGGAACGGCGAACCGGACCGGTTCATACGCGGTAGATTTGCGTAATCCAGGATATCTTCAAACACGACATCCTGGTGTTCTAGGGCGCGGGCAACGGCATTTCGCACCGTCGCGACGACGTTGGAAAATGCATCGGTCAACTGGACCCGGCCGCGAATGACCGACAGGCTGACAAATGGCCCCAGCGTGTCATTGAACTCCGACGTGTGGCGATTGGCGGTCGGGCACGCAATCACGATATCGTCGTGCTGTATGAAACGCCGCACCACGACTTCGAAGGCGGCCAGAAGGTGGACGAACAAGGAATTGGACTGGCGACGACAGGCAGACCGGATGCTTTGGGTCAGTTCCGTCGTCAATTCGAGGGACAAGGATCGCCCCAAATCGCCTGTCTGCGAGGCGTAAGCCCTGTCAGGCGGCAACTCGACGATCGACAGGTCGCGCAACGTCTCCTTCCAATAGGCGGTTTGCCGCTGTTCGGATTCCGGCGTCAGCGTCCCGCGTGGGTGCTCGATATAGTCGACGTAATCACGGGGACGCGACAATACCGTCGTCGGGTTGCGATAGATGGCGGCGATCTCCTTCAAGAGGAGAAGCAGCGACCATCCATCCGCGACCAGATGATGCAGCGTCACCAGCAGCCGTTGCTGCTCCGCGCTTCGAAGCAGTTTCGCGCGTATGAGAAGGTCGGTCTCGATGGAAAATGGCTTGTTCATTTCCCGACGCGCGCAGTCTTCGATCGTCGTTGCGGTGACGTCTTCAATGCCTATGAAGAATTGCTCCGGGTTATGAGCGCGCCATTGAGTGCCTCCCGACGCCGCGTTGCCGAAATTGTGCAGCAACAGCGGATGACGCGTCAGGACGGTGCGAAACGCCCGCTGCAGGGCCGGGACGTCGAGCGGCCCGTTGACATGCAGGCCGACGGGCAAGTTCAAGGATGCGCCCGCGTGCTCTACCTGATGTGCCAGCCAAAGGCTTCGCTGTTGTGCGGAGAGGGGCCAATGCGCGCCGGGTTGCTTCGCGGCTTCCTCGCCCGGTTGCGGCTGCCCATCAGCGCCGGCTGAAAGCGTTGAGATGTAATCGCAGAATTGGTGGAACTTCGAACAGTCGAACAGGACTGCTGGTGAGACGGCGATACCAAGCCGCTCGCCGAGTACGGTCGCCATTTGGGCGGCAAGCAGCGAATCGCCGCCGAGCGCGAAGAAGTCGTCGTCGGGGCGGATTTCCGCTTCCCCGAGAAGGGTGTGCCAAAGCTCTTCGACGATCCGGTCGGAACTGCCGTCTCCGCCGCGGGAGGGCTGCGTCACATCCGGCGGCGAACCGGCATTGAGCTCGCCTGCGGCTTCCACTTTCGGCGGGTTTCGATCCAGCCAGAAGCGGGCCCGGTTGAACGAGGCTCCGGGAAGCGAAATGCGATGCCCGTCCGGTGCCAGAGCGGCGAAGTCCACCGCGGTGCCGTTTTCCCATACTTGCCCGACCGTTCGCAGCGCATGCCTATAGAAGCCGACACTGCTGCCAGCTCTCGGCATCAGCGAGTACGCGCTGGAATTCTTCATCGCCGGGTGGCGATGCAGGAAATTCAGCAGCCCCCGGCCCGGTCCGACCTCGATCACCACGGAAGGCCGATCGCTGAGACCTTGCGCAAGCGCATCGCCAAACCGCACGGGGCGGCAAGGCTGTTCGGCCAGCAAATCAGGGTCTGGCTCTTCGAGCCACGTTGCCGTTTGGGTAGACACGACCGGGGTTGTAAGTTTTCCCCATCGCACATGCCCGGCGTGGGTCCGAAGCGCTTCGCGCGCCGGCAACATCATGGAGGAATACAAAGCGCGCTCGGACGCGATACGCCGGACGCTCCACCCGGCCCGAACGAGCGCGGCTTCCTGTCGAGAAATCGCAACGGGGTCGCCGGACAGCACGACGTCGGACGGGGTATTGATCGCCGATATCGCGACGCCATCCTCCAGAAGTTTCTCGACTTCATGTGCCGGCATGTTTACCGCCAGCATCGCGCCCGGGGCGCAGGCCTCGATCAATCGGCCGCGTGCGCAGGCGAGCCGCAAGCCGTCCTTCAGGGACATGCCCTCGCCGAGACACAGCGCTACCAGTTCGCCCAGTCCATGACCGATCAGGACGTCCGGACGAATTCCGGCAGACTTCAGCAAGGCCGATAGTGCATACTCGACCGCGAACAGGATGGGCTGCGCAAATTCAGAACGGGTCGCCGCGGCGATTTGTTCCGGCGTCGTCGGATTGAGGAGCGCGTCGAACCGAATGGGTAGTTCGCTATCCAGGATCGCCCGGCATTGTTCCAAGGCCGCGGCAAATGCCGGATTTCTCGCCCCGACATGTTTCAACAGGTCCGTTTGAACGATCTCCATCTCGCCGGGAAATGCGAAGACGATGGCCGGCGCTACGTCGCGCACCTCGAGCGCCGACCATTTCTCGGCGAACTGTTCGAGCAGTTCATCGCTATCGTTGCAGACGAAGCTTGTGCGCCATTTCTGCCTGCGGCGGCCGGTACCCAGCGTGAATGCGACGTTGTCGATTCGAAGGTCCGGATCGATGCGCAATGCGTTGGCGAGATCGGATGCAGCCGCGCGAAGCGCCGTTTCCGATCCGGCGGAGAGCGGGACAAGCCACGGTCCGTGCCGTGAAACCTGGCGCGCGGCCGGCGGCGCCTGTTGGAGAATGACGTGGGCGTTTGTGCCGCCCATGCCGAACGAACTGACGCCGGCACGGCGCGGGCCGCCGGAATTCGGCCATTCGCGCAGCTCGATCGGTACGTAAAGTGGACTCGAATTCCAGTCGATCCGCGGATTGGGTTGCCGGAAATGAACCTGCGGAGGCACCAGGCCGCGCGATACCACGAGCGCGCATTTGATGAGACCCGCAATTCCGGCGGCGGCGTCGAGGTGGCCGATATTGCTCTTCACCGATCCGAGGGCGATGCTGCCGGTCGCGACTCCCGCGAAGGCGCGGGCCAATGCGGTGGCCTCGATTGGATCTCCGAGCGTCGTGCCGGTGCCGTGCGCCTCGATGTAGCCGACCGATGCGGCCGGAATGCCGGCGACCTCCAGCGCGCGGCGAATGACGGCCGCCTGTCCGTCCGCCGACGGTGCAGTGAATCCAATTCTTCCGGAGCCATCATTGTTGACGGCCGATCCTCGAATTACGGCATAGACGTGATCACGGTCCTGCAATGCCGCATCGAGACGCTTCAACACGACAATGCCGGCGCCCATGCCCTTGGTGGTCCCGGCGGCCCCCGCATCGAATGCGCGGCAATGGCCGTCGGGTGACCCGATCGAACCCTCTTCATAATTATGGCCGCCCTGGATGGGGATATCGATGCTGGCGCCTCCCGCAAGCGCCAACCGGCAATCTCCGCTCCAAAGACTCAAGCAGGCCTGGTGGACGGCGACGAGTGAGGTAGAGCAGGCGGTATCCAGGTTGAGGCTCGGCCCGGACAGGTTGAGTTTGTAGGCAATGAGCGATGCCGTGAAACTTGCGTCGTTTGCGATGCCCAGTTTGAGTTCGCCGAGCGAGCTCACTATATCCGGATGTGTGCCTACATTATGCGCGAAGTAGCTGTTCTTGCTGGTGCCCACGAATACGCCGATATCGCCCGTCGCGTCGCGGTTCTCGGGCGAATAGCCGGCGTCATCCAGCGACAGTTGAGCCAGTTCGAGCAGGACCCGCTTTTGCGGGTCGAGGATTTCCGCCTCCCGCGGTGTGAACCCAAAGAATTTGGCATCGAACATCGCAATGTCGTCGAGGACGCCGCGGGCCGGCACATGAGAGGGGCCGGCCAGGATGCCCGCCGCGGCGAGTTCATCGGGCGAAAAGTAAGTGATCGATTCGCGTCCGGCGGCGATGTTTCGCCAGAACGTCTCGATGTTCGGCGCTCCGGGAAAGCGTCCGGCCATTCCAATGATGGCGATCGCGGGCCGCCGGAGCGAGGCTTCGACATCGGCGGCGACGGCGCCTTGGGTCGCGGTCGGGGTTGATGCGGCCGGTACCCGGTCCGCCTCCGCGCCGCACTCAACAAGATGGAGTGCAAGGCTTCGGATCGTAGGCTTGTCAAAAAAATCGAGTAGCGGAACGGAACACCCCGTATGTTTCTCGACTGCGGCTTGAAGCCGGTGCAACAAGAGCGAATGACCGCCAAGGTCGAAGAAATTATCGTCGATGCTTTCAATATCTGTCCCGAGCACATCGCCCCAGGCATCCCGCAGCCGGCGTTCGAAATGCGTTGCCGGCACGTCGACCTTGCGCCGGGTGGGAGCTGCCGGCGCCTGCAAAGCGGCAAGATCGATCTTGCCGGTGGCGCCGAAGGGAATTTTCGGCAGCGGCATCAGATGGGTGGGGACCATGAACGACGGCAGTCGCGCGCGAGCGAATTGCCGAAGGTCGTCGATACCCCCAGGTCCAGGCCCGACGACGTAAGCGACCAGGCGCTTTTCCCCGCTTTGGCTCGCCGCAACGTCGACGTGGCAATCGCGAACGGTGGGATGTTCGAGCAATGCCGTTTCGATTTCGGACGGCTCGATCCGCACTCCACGGATCTTGACCTGGCGATCGGCGCGGCCCACGAATTCGAGATCACCGTTTCGCAGCCAGCGCACTATGTCGCCGGTCCGATACATGCGTACACCCGGTTTTCCAAACGGATTCGGAACGAAGCGCTCCGCCGTCCAGTCCGGCCTGTTGATGTATCCGCGTCCCAAACCGGCGCCACCGATATAAAGTTCGCCCGAAACGCCTACCGGAACCCGGTTCATGTCCAGGTCGAGCACGTAAACATCGTAATTCGCAAAGGCTTTGCCGATGCCGGGATGACCCGACCGCGTTGCGTCCGCGCTTCCGTCGTAGCGGCCGAGCGTTGCGCCAATCGTCGTCTCCGTCGGCCCGTATCCGTTGTAGAATGCGCATGCGCGCGACCATCGCCCGGCCATGCTCGCGGTGCAGGCCTCGCCCATGGAAATGACCGCGGCGAGGTCCGGGTACTCATCCGGCTCGAGCGTCGCCAGAACGGAAGCGGTCGCCGTAAGAAGCGAGACCCGCTCGGTGCGTATAAGCTGCGCCAGCTCGCGCCCCGGAATTCGGGCTGCAGGCGGGGCAATGCATAACCTGCCGCCGGATGTCAGGCTCATCAGGACGTCGGAGAGCGCCGCGTCGAAGCTCGGCGGTGCAAACTGCAGCACGCATCGTAACGCCACCTCACCCAGCCGCGCGCGTTGGGCGAAACCGAAGTTGCAAGCGGCGGCGTGCGTGACCATGACGCCTTTTGGCCTGCCGGACGAGCCCGACGTGAACGCCACATAGGCCAGGCGGTGCGGGTCGATGCCGTCCCGCCTGCGGTCAACATGCTCGTCGTCGTGATCAAGAAGGCTGCGCCATGGCAGGACGCGCGCGCCGATCGCATCGAATTGCGATCGGCAAGAATCGTCACAAACGACCGCGCTGGGTTCGGTGTCCTCGAAGATATCCGTGATGCGGCGCGACGGCGTAGCGGGATCGACGGCGACCAATGTTGCCCCGGCCTTCCAGACCGCCAGCATTGCAAGGATCCAGTCAATTGACGGCGCCATCGCAACGCAGACGCGGTCTTCGCGGTCGATACCCATGTTCGTGAGGACCGAAGCCGTGCGGCTCGCGACGTCGTCCAGCTCTCGGTAAGATATCCGTTCGTCGCCAAAACAAACGGCGATGGCATCAGGTGTTCGCGATGCTTGCTGTTCAATGAGCCAATGAATGCACGCGGTTTCCGCCGGCGACGAGCTTTCCGGAGATTGATGTTGCTGCAACCAGCGGCGGTCGTTGGCGTCGAGCATGGCGAACGCGGAAACCGGCAGGGAAGGCGTCTCGACGACCTCTCGGAGGAGGGACAGAAAGTGTCGCGCCAACTGTCCAACCGCTTCGCGGGAGAACGCGCCGGTTCGATATTCGAAGCAGCCCCACAACCGATCCGTACCTTCCGCGATCATCAGCGCCAGATCGAACGGAACCTGAAGCTCGCGAATGGGATAGCCGGTAAAAGGCAGGCTGCCGATGCGGGCCGGTTTGGCGTCCTGTCCGACTATTAGCGGCGCTGCGTCGGGAACAGCCGGGCTCTTCTGCAGTGAAAACATCGTTTGAAGCAATGAACTGCCGGCATTTGCCCGTGCGGTATCCACGACACGGACGATCTCGTGAAACGGAAGGTCGCCGTGGCGAAGTGCGCCCAGCATCGACGCCCGAATTTTCGAAAGAACCTCACCAAACGAGTGATGCCCGTCGATGGGACAGCGGATCGCAGCGGGGTTGATCAGGCACCCGACGAGGCCGGCTGGAGAATGTGACCGTCTCGCCAGCGGAGTGCCGATCAGGATGTCGCGTTGCCCGGTGTAACGATACAGCAGAACGCGATAGATCGAGAGCAACCCCATATGCAGCGTGGCATTTGCCCGCTCGCATAGGCGACGAAGTGCCGTAAGTTCCGCTTCGCCGATTTCGAACGGTTCCCGGCCGCCCGCATGATTGGCTGTCGCGGCGGCATTTGCGCGATCCTTAGGAAGCTCGAGTGATTCGATCTTCCCGCGAAGGTGGCCGCGCCAATAGTCCAATTCCGGCGCACGCTTGCTCGTCTGATTTGCGGCTTCCGCGGCGAGAAAGCTGTGAAGGCGGGGGGCAGGTTCCAGGACAGCTACATCCCTTTGGCGGCGGGAGTCATACAGGCTCACCACCTCGGTGAGCACCGTGATCATGGACTGCAGATCGGCCACCGCATGGTGGACGACGAACAACACGATGATTCCGCCTTGCGTGCGGATCACATAACAGCGGAACACTGGTCCTTGAGCCAGGGAGATTGGCGTGTTGGCGAGCGCCGCCACCTCCGCGTGGATCCGGTCCTCGCTCCAACCGCCGGCGTCCAGAACGACCGTTGGTTCGCCGCAAGAATCGGCGAATGTCTGGTATGGCACTCCATCCTGCGAGCAGTGGATGGTCGCGCGCAGCCCTTCGTGCCGGTCTACGACGTCGCGTACGCATCCGGACCAGGATTCGATGTCCAGGTTCGCCATAATCTTCACGGCAAGCCGTATGTTGTTCACGGAGCTTGCGGGATGGGCCTGCTGTTCAAACCAAAACGGCTGTTGCCAATCGCCGAGCGGTGCACGTCCGCCGCCGGTGGGTACTGCATCGACGTCGGGTCGAAGCGGTGCGCACGCGCGTTTCAACTCCTGGACGGATTCGGCGGCGAGCAGCACGTCGATCGGGCACGAGATGCCATGCTTGCCTAGTTCGCTTGCCAGAGCGGCGGCACGCAGCGAGTCGATGCCGTGAGCGACGAGCGGGAGCGAAAGCGCTAGCTGACCCTCGCTGAAGCCGAGCGCGGAAGACAGCACAGTCTGGAGCAGGTCGCCACGGTCGTCCCTTGCGTCCGCGGTGAACCGGTCGCCCGCCAGCAGCGCAAATTTTCCGGAGGCCCATGCCTCGGCGGCGGCCCTGCGCCGAAGCTTTCCGCTCGTGGTTCTGGGCAGGGCTCCCGAGGCAACGATTGCGGCGGCGTCGATGGCGATGCCGTGGCGGCGGTACAACGCCGCACGCACTTTGGTAAGAAGCGATTGGGCCTCCTTCGCGTCGGCCAATTCACCGCTGGCGTCGCGGCGGGCCTCAGCCAACAGGACAACCTGGCGAGGCGCGCCGGGGGTTTCAAAGGCTGCGGCGCGACCAAGGCGGCGGGAATCGACAGCACACGCCGTTTCCTCAAGATCTTGAGGATAGAAATTTTGGCCGTGAACGATGATGAGATCCTTGCTCCGGCCGGTAACGAACAGCATCCCGTCGCTGCTGAGGAATCCCAAATCGCCGGTGCGTAAAAACCGGCCGCCGCCACCTTGGCCAAGGCTGGCGCAAAACGTCTCTTCTGACAGATCCCCGGCATTCCAATACTCGCTTGCGACGCTTGCGGACTGAACCCAAATCTCGCCGATCGCGTCGGGGCCGAGCGCAGCGCGGTCCTGCCCGACGATACGAATGACGCTATCTCCGGCCGGGCGCCCCGAACTGACAAGGCGGATTGCGTCGGCGGCTGTTTTCGGCGGCTCGGCTCGCCCCCGCTGAAGGGTGCCCGGATCGACGTCGCGGATGACGACCCGCCCGCCGGCCACGAAAAGCGTAGCCTCGGCCAGGCCGTAGCACGGGTAGAAAGCGGCCCGCCCGAAACCCCGGCGCTCGAAGCGCTCGCTGAATTTCTCGAGCGTCGCGGCGCTGACCGGCTCCGCGCCATTGAAAGCAACCGTCCAGCAGGACAGGTCGAGGCCATCGATCTCGTCGTCGCCAATCCGCCCCACGCACAAATCGTAGACGAAGTTTGGACCTCCGCTCGTGGTAGCGCGGTATCGGGAGATGGCTTGGAGCCAACATGCAGGGCGTTTCAGAAACGCCATCGGCGAAATCAAGACGCTGTGAATGCCGAGGCAGAGAGGTTGGAGGACGTTCCCGATAAGCCCCATGTCGTGAAAGACCGGAAGCACCCCGGCGAAGACGGTCGTTGAGCTATGGCCGAAAGCGTCCTCAATGAGCCGTTCGTTATGCATCAAGTTCCGGTGGGTAAGGACAACGCCTTTGGGCGTTCCGGTCGATCCGGATGTGTATTGAATCATGGCGATGTCGCCCGGCAGGACCCGTGGAAGGGCGTGCCGATCGTCGGACGCGGCCGCTTCCGCGGCGATATACTGAATGTCCGGTGGTTGAGCTGCTTGCTCCATTGCACGGCGAAGCGCCTCGACGGACTCCGATCCGGTCAAAAGCCCGCGTGCGCCGGAGTGGGCGGCCAGTGTCGCCAGCCGATCGGCGGCTTGCCCATGCTGAGGCATGCTTGCCGGCACCGCTATAATGCCCGAAAGCTGACAGGCGAGAAATGTTTCTACAAACGCCAGACCAGGGTGGAAGACCAGAAGGGCCCGGGAGCCCGGTTCCATGACACCGAGCAGCGATTCTGCCAACGCATTCGAGCGCTTCCATAGTTCGCCGAACGTCAGCGTTTCGCGCTCGTGTCCGTCGCTGGTCAGGAACGTGAATGCACGCGCGTCAGGTCTCTCGCGGGACCATCGCTGTAGTCTTTCAACGATAGTGTCGTCCCCGAGCGCGCCAGAATCAAGCCGATTAGCTGCGCTGATCGTGGGTCCAAACATGCGACCACGTACTCCAGCAACGCTTTTCCAAAGCTCCTTCGAAACTGCGTTGCGCTTGAAAGGCCTGGTAAATCTTGACTAACAACAGAATTCGGTCGCCAATAAAGCAAAGAATATGCGTCTTTAAGTTGTAGGGCAAGAGCAAGTTAGTGTACCGTCTTCTGAATGGTGCTAGGCGTACTTTCTTGTATGCAGGCCCTTTGGGAGTGGCGCGGAATCTTCCCGGCGGGAGTGGGCGACTTCCCGGATCGCGCTACTCTCCGTCAGATCAACGCAAGGAGTACTCACAATGCTTGGTGACGTGGATGCGATCTCGTTCTCCCAGACTACCCAAACCGAAAAGGCAAAAGCCTTTTATGGCGGCGTACTCGGCCTCAACTTTCTGGAAGACAGCCCGTTTGCCCTCCTGTTTCGTTCGGGACGCACGACGGTGAGAATTCAAAAGGTCGAGAGCTTTACTCCCTTTCCGTTTACGTCGCTGGGCTGGAATGTTCCCGATATCGAGGCGACGGCAAAGCAGCTTCTCGAGAAAGGCATCAAATGCGAACGCTTCAATGGAATGAAGCAGGACGATCTCGGCATCTGGCTTTCTCCCGGAAATTCGAAAGTTTGCTGGTTCAAGGATCCGGATGGCAACCTCCTGTCGCTGAGCGAGGCGCCGAAGGCATGAGGCTAGGCAGGCTGAATTGACAGCGATGCCCCGGCCGTCGCAATCCCGGGTGAGGCTCGTAACGGCCGGATCATCCCGGCGGAGATTCTGTCCGGTTCGACGTCGATGGTCCGCCGCCGCGTTCACAGCTCTGGGCGCGGCGGGGGCCCCACATGACGGGGGCTTTCTTCGCGTTCGGTCCCATCTTCGAATTTTCCTCCTTGCGGTGATGTTTTGCTGCGGCAGCGAGCAAGGCTCGGCAGGAGCGAGCCGGGCAATCCATCAGGATCGAACGCTTATCAGCTTCGTTGTGTCCTCCGGTGGACAACCGCAGGCGGAAGGAAAATTCACGGAGTTCAATGGCCAGATTGCGATCGATTTCGATAATCCCCACCAAGCGGGCGTCTCGTTCGAGGTCGCCTCTCGTTCCATCGATGTCGGTTCGCCCTCCCTCAACGAGTACCTGCGGGGCGAGCAGTTCTTCAAGGCCGCCAGCTATCCGGTAATTTCATTCGTTTCGACGTCGGTTGAAAAAATTGATGCGGACCGTGCCCTCGTTACCGGCAATTTTTTCTTGCTGGGCGTGACCAAGCAAATCAGCCTCGATGTGCAACTTGATCGTAAACCCGGCGGCGGACAGATGCTGGCGTTCCGGGCGATCGGAACCATCGACCGCCGCGATTTCGGCATGAACGCGGCCTACCCGGTGATCGGCGAGTCCGTCCGTATTGTTGTCACGACCGAAGTTGTTGATGGTCCGTAATGCCAGGTCTTTCGAATGCCGGTACAGGCGCCCGGATACTGCACTGGTTCGCTGCTGGGCTTATCTTCGCAATGCTTGGAATGGGGTTGGTTATGGTGCATAGCACGATGGCTCCCGGTCTAAAATTCGCGACCTATCAACTTCACAAGTCGACGGGCTTTTTCGTCCTCGCGGTGACGCTGGTGCGGATCTTGTGGCGCGTGGCGGGGCTTGGTCCATTGCCGCCAATGGATGTCAGTCGCTGGGAATATCGATTGTCTCGGGCTGTGCAGGCGGGGCTATACGGGATCGTGCTGGCGATGATTGCATCCGGCTGGCTGATGGCCTCAACGGCCGCGCTGCGCGTTCCGATCTTGCTGCCCGGTGGCTTTACCGTGCCTTTTCTTGCCGACCCCGATGCAAGCCTCGAGGCCCAGACGAAACTCGCCCATGGCGTGCTCTCGAAGCTTTTGATCGCGGCGATCGTTTTGCATGTGATTGGCGCGGCAAGGCATTATCGGCGCCTGCGGCAACTTCGCAAACATCCGACGTTGCCGTCCCGATCTGCCGAGTAAGTGGTGCAGTCAGCCGCCGCGAGGCCGCGCTGGCAGCAGCGTCAGCGAAAATCTGGGCGGTCCGGGAAGAAGCGGCATGGCCTTGCCCTGCAGCCATTCGGCATGTCCGGCGAGATAATATCGTGACAGGGGATTTGCGGATTGTCCACCTGCCATTTCCAGGGTTGCGGCGTCCTCGTTTCCGGGTGCAATCACGAAGCGGAAAGCTGGTCCGTTGCGCGACGTCTGCGACAGCGGCATGTGCATATCTCCGTCGAGCGCCGCAGGCGGCGCGTCGAAAAGCCAGCCGATCAGCGGGAACAATCCGCTCATCGGATGACGCATAACAAGCGTGTTCTCGTCTCCCCAGACATAGTCGGACAATCGGGTATGCTTTGGAATGGCGGTCAGAACTTCGACGATCGCAGCCTCGAACAAGCCGCGCCAGTCGCCGAACCACGGCGGCAGCAAGTGCGCGGGCTGCTCGTGGACCAATTTCCATAAGGGTTCCTCGAGCTGATCGGTGACCAGGTCGAGATCAAAGGCTCCGTGATCGGCCTTCACGAGCGAGACGAAGGGCTCGAATACGAGCCGCTGGACGGCGGCACGAAACTGCCGGACGATTCGATAGGCGGCCGACCCTGCCGACGCGTGTCCCTGCCAGTCCCTGAGCAGGACCGCGCTCTCTCTGACGGCGGGGGTCGCTTCCGGATGATCCAGGATAGACAGCATCAGCTTATGCCAACGATCGAGGAACAGCGCGCGATCGTCGCGTTGAATGCGGTGCATGGCTGCCTCGTCGGCGAGTTCGACGAAGTACAGCCGGTTCCTGATTTGCGACGCGCGAGCGCCGCATACGTAATGGCCACGACCCAGCATTCTGTCGAACGTTTCATCAACGACGGCCCTCGTGTTCGCCGACCACACGAGATCGAATTGGGGACTTCCGAGCCGCGGATAGTTCACCGGGTCGGTCCAGCCATCCCAGAAGCGTTCGGCCTGCGACGACACCACCGGGAGCTTTTGGCTGATCACCCGATGCGGCAATAGGCCCGACAGTGTCCATCCCGCGCTGCCATGCCGGTCGGCAAGTGTGACCGTCAGGGCGGGGCAACCAATTCGGTTGGCGGCCTGTGCCGCCTCGTCGACATTCGTCGCCTGCTCCAGCATTTCCCAATTGAGGTTGACGCTCTCGGGAAAATGCGCCGTCCAAAGCTGGGCAAACTGAATCCCGGACCGTGTTCGCCGCAACACCGGGCCGAACGCCGTCATTTGAATCTGGAGGATATCGTCGGCGCCACCGCGCACGCGGATGACCTCTTCAACCGTCTGGATTTGAGCCACTCCGGCAGGCGTTCGATAGGCGTTCGGGGCCAGCCCGGCCTGGTCCAGGCGAATGAGATCAACCGAGTCGGTCGACGCATTGGCGAGTCCCCAGGCTACATCGCCATTGGTCCCCGCGACCAGGAATGGAAACCCGGGCAAGGTAACGCCGCTCAACCGGCGGCCGTTCGTCCCGGTGATTTCGAGCGTTGCGCGGTAGAACGGTGGCGGCATGCCGAACGCGAGGTGCATGTCGTTGGCCAGAATGGCGCGGCCGGTGCCGCTCTTCACGCCGCTGACGGCCCATGCATTGCTGCCTGGAACGAGGCGCGGATGGCGGGAAGCTGCATCTCGTCTGGCGGACGTGCAGCGAAAATCCAGAATCTGTGGCCCGGGGATGTTCGGGCTTGGCGGTATTTCCCCGACCAGCGGAGCATCCCAATGCGGCGAGCCCGGTGGCGTCAGGAAGTCGGCGACTGCCTCCGGCAACGCACTATAAAGCAGGTATGTATTGAAATCCTGATCGGCCCGGTGATCCTGCAGTAAATAGTACATGTAGAATACGACAAGCAGCGTATCTTCGGGACACCATTCGACCGGATCGGCCCTTAGCAGCAGGTATTCGAACGGAGCTTTGCGCAACGAACGCAAACCGGCGTTCACTCCGGCGGCATAAGCCAGCAATATTTCCCGCTGGCTGCCGGTTAGGGAAGCCACGATCTTTTCAGCGCTGGCGCGAAACCGGTGGATGCGGGCTCTTCGATCGGCGGCGACAAAGACCTTGCCGAGCAGTTCCGCCAGTTCACCGGCGGCGGTGCGTCGGCCGAGATCGATCTGGAAGAAGCGCTCTTGCGCGTGCAGAAAGCCGAGGCCGGCGGCGACGTCCTTCCGGCTTGCACCCGAGACGAGGGGAACGCCGGCCGCATCGCGGTCGATCCGGACCGGATCCTCGATTCCATCAATCTGCAGTTCTCCGTCCAGCAGCGGGAGGCTGGCGCGAAGTCGCCAAAAGCCAAAGGCGAAAATGAAAATTGCAAGGACGCCCGCGACCGCAATGAAACCCAGCGCCAGTTGAACCGATATGACAGCCACGATGGCGGTCACGATCGTTACCAGAGCCACCGTCCTACCAAATCCGGCCAAGAGGATTTCCCAACGTGTGAGACAAAGCGGGTCGGTCGATGGCGAGCAAGGACTCGACAGCCAAAATGCGCAATTCACCGCTCGCCAACGACAGGCGTGCAACGCGCGTTTGAACCGTCCCGATACCCTGCGCAGGGCAACGATTATGGCCGGTCGTCGTCACGTCCGCCGGATGATGATTTTGCTGTCGACTCGACCGCCTGCCGCAGGCTTGCGGGGCGCATATCGGTCCATGTCTCCTTGATGAATGCCAGGCAGCGATCCTTTGTGGAACGAAAGCCGACGCTGCGCCAGCCGTTGGGCAACTCCGATTTTTCGGCCGGCCATATCGAGTATTGCTCCTCGCCGTTCACTACCACTTCGTATTCGCGATCACCGTCCATTTGCGCGACGCCCGTCGGTTTGAAAATTGCTGCGACCAAGCTTTTACGGAACCACCAATCACCCGTTACGGTTCGCCTCGGGGCTGCCGCCGTTGCTCACGGCGCTCCGATCCCGTGGCTGCCTTCCATCGTATGGCAGCGAAGAAAGCCGCCGATCGTTTCGCAAACCTGTCTTTCGTGGCTGCGAATGAAAAAATGTCCGCCATCGAACATCTGCACAGAAGTGCCGGCCTCAGTCAATTCACCCCATCGCATCAGGTCGCTGGAGTTCGTGGTGGCGTCCTCGCGTCCGGCAAGGACCAGGATGGGGCAGGATACGCGGCGGCCCTCCGGAAGACGATGGGCTTCCGCGAGCCGGAAATCCGCGCGGATGATCGGAAGTAGCAGGCGTTGCAAATCGGGATTGTCCAGGACCTCCGTCGGGGTGCCGCCATATCGTCTGAGCATCGCGACGAACTCGTCGTCCGATAGCTGACTTGCCGGGGTGGCATGTTCGCGCTTTAGTTGCAGCGGCGGATGGCCCGAAACGATCAGGCAGGACGGCGCGCGGGTGTTGTGGGCCTCAATGGCTGCGGCAACTTCGAACGCCAGCATGGCACCGAGACTGTGCCCGAATAGCGCGTAGGGTCTGTGCGCGTGATCCGCAACTTCGTTCCCAATGCGCTCTACGGCGGTTTCGGGATCGGTCAGAAGCGGAGTTCCGAAGGCGTTTTCGCGACCCGGCAGCTGAACGGTCGCGACGCCGATGGCCGGGTCCAGCAGCCGGGGCCAGTTTCGAAAGATCGAAGCGCCGGCGCCCGCGTGGTGAAAGCAGAACAGCAGGCAGCTTGCTGTCGCAGCATGATGCACGGCGACCATTCCGTGTTCGACCGGCCGGCGGGTTCCTGCCAGGTTCGCTTTGCGCCATGCGGGCATCGCATTGTGCCTCGATCACTTTCCAAGATCCGGCGCGTCGCCAAGGTGAAATATGATACGGGCATACTCAAAGTGTCAATCGGGCTTGACGCCAGCGGAAATATACCACACCTTGACATTCTACGGTTGAGTAGCCCGGCTGCAAAGGGGGAGCTCTGGCGGCTTCCCGTGATGCAAGGCTCAACGCATGGTGGGCAAGTTGACAGAAAGCGTCGCCGAAAGCGTCCAACTAATTCGCCGCTTTGCCGCGCATCGGCTTTTTCGGAGCGCCGCGGTCGAAGAGCTCGAACTTGATGGCGACTTCTATCGACGGCCTCTTCGGTCGGAAGATCTCGAGTTTATCGATTTCTCAACTCCCGTAACGGCCGACACGGCCTGCCATCTTTCGTCTCTCGCCTCGCAGCGGATCCTGCGGTGCATACTGGATATGAATATTGCGCGGCCGCCGCCAACGGCTGACGCGGCGGAATTCGCGCGGCACGCGGACTTTTACAGCGACGGAAACCGGGCGCTGGCGGCCAGGATTGCGCCGTTCCTCGAGACGCACGCGTTCGGCTTTCTCGGTCAGGCTATCGACGAACGGCGGAGCGACGCCCCGGAGTTGCGCTCGCAGTTCGGCGCCATTTGTGACGCTGCGGATCAATTCTGCAGCGATGTTCTGCGTGGTTCGTTCGCGGTAGACGCGCTTCGATTCATTTTTGTTCAAAAATGGTGTTTGGCGGAAGACAAACGCGCAGCGCTCGCAAAGGCGCGCGGGGCCGGACATTTTGATCTGATAACGCCCGAGGGCTGTCCCGGCCTTGAGCCTAATCGCGCCGAAGACGACATCGTCACGCAGCTTGCCGCGGCGCTCCGGGTAGACGGCCGGCCTCATACCTACTGGCAATTCTATCTGCCGACCAGCCTTGCCGAAGCCAACCATGTGGGCGTGCTTGCTGCCCGTTCGGATCGCGCGTTACAGCTGATCGGCGCCGCCTTCGTAGCCGAGGTGGAGTGGATGCAGTTTGTTCGCGTCACCGCCGAGGCGGGCGGGGATCTGGGCCTGCTGGCATCGGATGACTGGTGGCGCGGACAGCTTCGGCGCAGAGCCGACCTCGAGGCGCGGTTCGCACGGGCTGTGAACGCCGTCGCGGATCGGTTCGGTCCGGCGGGACTGAGCGAAATGTCCCGGGGGCTCCAGGCCTCCAGCCGCCTGGCGCAGGTCGTGAGACGCGATCTCGAAAGCCAGCTTCGCTGGCTCGCCTGTTTCGATCAATATGTCGATCTGGCGCGATCCATCGACGAGCGAATTCGGACCCGGCAGCCGGACATCGACCGCGAGACTTTCGTCGAGCCGCGCGAAATGTGTTCGACAACTCATGTCCATGACGATCATCGGCTGGTGGTTATCGAGTCGGGTCACATGACGTTCTGGGGCAACATGGGAATGCAGATGCGAATGGCGCCGGGAGACATGATCCTGGTGCCACAGGGCAGGTTGCACGGTTCCTCGGTCGAATCCGAACAATGCATTTATCATCAACCTATTATTCCAGACGATTGGGTCCGATCTCTGATCGACGAAATGGCCATTCGCGCAGGATAGTTGCGTCGATTACTTTGCGATCGGGATGACTGGCAAACAACGACACGATACATTTCACGTAGGCCCAGGGCTCACATGGAAATTGACGGCAGTCCAGAAGACTGGAAGAGCAGGATCGTCTGCGGTACCAGGGTCGGGGACCCTGATCCGCCGGACTGGTTGGGCGATTGCTACGCGACGTTTCGCAGCTACGTGACCGACGCGCGCTTTCCGTGCTATTTCGCATCGGAGGGAGAACGGGCCGGGAAGCTTTTCTATTCTCACGTCTCCGCCCATGACGTCGGGCACCTGCCCCAAACCATTCTCACCTTCCTCGGCCAGTGCAAGGATCTCAGCCGGGACAAGAATAATCTCACTGTCTTTTTCGAACCGCGGCGGTCGCACGCGGAGCACCACGAGTATCGAAAGATGTTCTGGGATACCTTGTGCCATTTGCACGACCACGATCCGCACTCGCGGACGGCGGTTGATCGCGATCCTTCCGATCCTTTGTGGGAATTCCCATTCGCCAATCACCTGTTTTTCGTCGTGGGATTGAGTCCTTCCTATCGGCAGCGCCGCAGCCGTAATCTTGGGCCCGGCATGATCATGGTTTTCCAGCCGCGGCAGGTATTTCAGGATGCTCTCACCGGCCGCGATATCAGTTCTGAGGCGCGAGGCATCATCCGCGAGCGCCTGGTGAGGTGGGACGGCAACGAGGCGCATCCTGATCTGAACATGTACGGCAAGCCGGGCAATCTCGAATGGGTGCAGTATTTCTTTTCCGATGACGGCGTGCCGGAAAACGGCCGCTGCCCTTTGTCATTACGTGCCCGGCATGGCGCCGCCGCGGCCCCTCCGGATGCGAATTCCGTCAAGTTGGCGCAATCGCTCGATCGGAGTTGAGATGGGTGACGTTGCCGCCGAACCGATTGACGCCGGCGATCTCGCAAAGCGTGTCGCAACGGCCGACGCCGAACGGCTTTCTGCATCCCTGTCGCCGGGGCGCGTCCATGTATGGTGCGTCACCGGCGAGGATATCGACGATCCGGCGCTGCTGCGGCAGGGTGTGACCGACCTGAGCGCGACGGAGGCCGCTCGCGCGGCAAGGTTCGCAAGGCGGGAGGATCGCCACCACTTTATCATCGGCAAATGGATGCTACGCCATCTCCTGGCCGCCTATCTCTCCACCGCGCCGCGCGACATAGTCTTCGCGACCAATCAACACGGCCGTCCGGAACTCGCCGGCTGCAATCGGCTGCCGCTTCACTTCAACCTGTCGCATACCGACGGCCTGGTCGCCTGCGCATTTGCCTCCGGCATCAAGATCGGGATCGACGCCGAGTACGTACGGCCGTCGCGCTTCGATATCGAGGTTGCCCGTAATTATTTTTCCGTGGAGGCCTGGCGGGACATACTGGATGGCTGCGGCATTTCGCAAACCGAACGCTTCTTCGAATATTGGGTGCTGACGGAAGCGCGCGCCAAAGCACGCGGTGTCGGCCTGCTTCGTCCTGCCGACGGATCGTTCGTCCATGAACGCGACGACCGTTCGCGCATTCGCTTCGTTTCCTCGCAAGCAAGCGATCCCACCGACTGGACCTTCTGGTTATCCGAGCCAGCCGCCGGATATCGAATGGCCGTTGCGATGGCCGGCGAGCCTGACGGACCGCCGATCGTGCGACGGCTGCGGCCGGATGGATTCTGCGGGACCAATTGTCGCACCATCGCATCGAGCAGGGCATTCCGATGGACGTGA
>Ga0193699_10000231_pt1 | contig 25215 bp, 24 predicted proteins | sample L3c2metaG_FD_160095 | JGI IMG/M metagenome (GOLD analysis project Ga0193699, IMG submission 160095) | Soil microbial communities from a riparian zone of the East river system, Colorado, United States - L3c2 | ecosystem: Environmental > Terrestrial > Soil > Riparian zone | place: USA: East...
CTGATGTCGTGCAACAGCACCTATCTGCTGAACCAGGAAACCGACCATGGTGTCAAGGCGGACGAATTGGCGGCGCTGTTGGACAAATTGTTTATCGATCCCGAGGCCAAGGCGGTGGTGTTTTCGCAATGGACGCGGACCCACGATATCGTCATCCGCCGCCTCGAAGCGCGTGGGCTGGGCTACGTCAGTTTTCATGGCGGCGTGCCATCGGAGAAACGGCCAGCACTGATCGAGCGGTTTCGCGATGATCCAAGCTGCCGCGTCTTCCTGTCCACCGATGCCGGCAGCACGGGCCTCAATCTGCATCCACCGCATGGGCCAGGTACGGCCCGTGCAGGTGATCAATTTCGTGGCAAAGGGCACCATCGAGGAGGGCATGCTGTCGGTGCTGGCGTTCAAGCGCTCCCTGTCTGCAGGAATTCTCGACGGCGGCAGCAGCGAGATATCGCTCGGCGGTTCGCGTCTCAACCGCTTCATGAAGGATGTGGAAAACGTTACCGGAGGTATGGGAGAGGGTGAGGCCATGACGCCGGCTGAGGAGGTGAGCAATATCGTCGCCGCCGCCGACGCCGGAACCGTGCAAGATGCGAACGCGGATGGCAACAATGGCGCTGGCGAGACAGCGATCATGCGGACTGATGCGGCCGGAGCCGCGCGCGAGATGGATTCAGACCCGTGGCAATCGTTGGCGCGGCTTGGCGCGCAGTTGGTTGCCGCTCTGGCGACCGCCCATCACCCCAACGCCGCGCCGCATCCATGGATTGAGCGCGACCCAGCTACCGGCGCGCAAAACCTCAAAATTCCACTGCCGCCACCGGAAACCGCAAGACAACTTGCCAATGCGTTTTCCGCACTCGCCGATAGCTTGCGTGGCCCGCCGGCGTGATGGCGCCGGCGGAGGAAGCGAACGGCGCAGTCAATCAACCGCCGCGCTTGAGCAGCTCATACACCACCGGGTTTTCCGCGCAGGCGCCGAACCCGCATTCCAGCAGCGTCGAAACCACGTTCAGCGCCGTCAAGCCGATCACCAGCCACACCGCAAGGGCGGCGAAGGCGGGCGGCGCAAGAGCTGGCTCGCGGTCGGGCTCGAACTGACGATCGAACAGCAGCATGGCAGCGAGCAGGATGATGGCGGTGACAAAACCGATCAAGGCCCAGGTATAATAGTGATAGCCGAACAGCGCCGTGCCATAGCCGGCATCGCCAGGCATGATGTGCAGAAGCACCTGTCGCGTCGAAAAGGCGGCGCCGGCGACCGCGGCCAGCAGCGACAGGGCGTAGTGGCTCGGGCGCGGCCCAAAGCGGACATTCAGAATGGGCCCGATCGCCAGCACCGCGAACTGGATACGCTGCAGCAGGCACAGCGGGCAGGGCAGTTCATGCAGCAGCAGTTGCGCCGCGAACGCCGCCGCCAAAACCAGCGCCACGGCGTACAGGCTGAGCGCGTTGAGGGTTACGGCGAGAGATCGTGTCATGCCCAGGCCTCAGAACGACAGCTTTAGGGTATCGGTCGCATGATGCAGATAAGTCGCCACGGAAGCGATCAGCACGACGGCGAACAGGGTTAGGGCGAGGGATCGCGGGCCGCGCCACGCGACGAGCATCACGATCGTGACTGCCAGAAAAAGTGCGGTGAATTCCATGTTCCCCCCGGATGCAGCAAAGCCAGCAGTACACTACGATGCGTGAACAAACTGCATTCCAGCGGGGCGGTTCAAGCGGTAATCCCGCCATTCCCGCGCCGGTGAGAGTCGGCTTGAAACCGCGCTAGCCCCGCTTCGGAGCCCTCATGCTCACCGCGCGCGTTTGCCCTTCGATTTCTTGCGAGTTGTCGATGCTTTCTTGGTGGTCTTTTTCGTCGATGCCCTCTTCGCAGTCTTTTTCTTCAACATCTTTTTCTTGGCCGCTTTCTTTGCCGATTGTTTCTTCGCAGCTGTCTTTTTGGTCTTCTTCGCAGTCTTCTTCGGCGCCTTCTTGGCGGCCTTCTTTTTCACCGCCTCCTTTTTTGATTTCTTGGCGGATTTTTTCGCGCTTTTCTTCGCCGCAGGCTTTTTGGGTTTGGCCGACGCGGCAGGTTGTGTGCCGGCAGCCGCTGCATTGGCGAACCATGTCGTGGTCGGCACATTGAAGAACATCAGCCGCCGGTTGTTCTTGACCTTGCCGGCGGTGAAATAGCTGTCGGTCCATCCGTCCGTCTCATCAAGGAAGATCGCCTTGGCATCGTCGCTGGTGTCAGCGCCGGCCAGCTCATTGGCGATGTCGCGGAAATAAAAGTGACGGAAGACACGGTCGAACTCGGTCATGTAGATGTCTGCGACGCGGGTATTGCCGCGGATCAGCAGCATGTTCTCGTCGTTCGCGGTCAGTGAGGGCGGCGAGAAGTTGGCCGAACCCGAGCAAACCAGCGGATCGTCGGACAGCGGGTCGATCAGGAGGAACTTGGTATGGACGAAGAACACGAACCCGTCATTTGAGGGCCGGTACAGTTCCTCGGTGAAGAACCATTTGTCGAGTGCGAATTCCTTGATCCGGCGCCGGGCGGTCGGCTTGCCGTTTTTCATTGCGTATAATTCGCCGAGCGGGACGCCGTAGGACAGGATGACGTGGGTAAGGTCCCCGGTCAGCGCTTTCTTGTTGGCGGCCGTGGCCGGCTTCTCCATCAGCACGAAACGCATCTGGTCGCGCTGCTGCGCAAGCGGCGGGACCAGTTTGGCGGTAACGCCGAAGGCTGCGGTGAACCAGACCGAGTTGGCGGCGTTGAGCATCCGCCGGCCGTACCAGTCGAGCATCGCTGGCTTGGCGCGCGGCGAAAATAGCCGCGCGACGGATTTCTGCGCGATGACCTCGACCGGATCGGGCGTCAGCGCGGATGCGCCGGCACGCGCAGCGGCGAGTTCGGGATCCCGCTTCACCAGTTCCCAGAATGCCAGATATTGCTTGGCGGTCTCGACGTCGGCGACGCGATGGCCGACATTGGTCTGGCCGAGGAATCCGGACGAAGTGAAGTTGGTCGAACCGGTCCAGACCTCGACCGGATCGGTGCCGCCCTTCAGGCGCACGATGAACTTGTTGTGCGGAATCTTGGTCTTCGAGCGCCCGTAGGTAATCTTCTGATCGTCGACCGGAAGGCCGGCCGTCGTCATCGCGGTTTCGTTCGGCTTACCCTTGGCGTCGGTGGTATCGTGATAGACGATTTGCACGTCGATGCCCTTATCGATCAGGGCTTTCAGCGCATTGAGGATCGGCGGGTAGGTAAACTCATAGGCCGCGACGCGCAGCGTATCGCCGGGCGCCGTCTCGTTGATGTAGCCGAGGCAGGCCTCCAGCAAGCCGCGCGATAGCCATTTGACCTCCGGGTCGTTTGGATCGTTGATGTCCTTCGGCACCTCGTTCTTGAACTGGTCGGCAAAGGCCTGGCTCGCGATCGCGCCGCGGTTGAACCACACGCCGTGAGTTTCGCCCGGCCCCCATTCCTTCTCGGTAGTGATTTCGAAGCTGAGTTCGTCCGCGGGATCGGTGGTCAGCGCGCCGGGAGTGCCGTACATCGGCCGGATAACGAAGCGATATTTGGTCTCCGGCGAGGCCGCATAGTCGCCCCACAGGAAGCTCTGCACAGGGAATTTGTCCGTATAGAAGCGTGCCGGTTTGGTGGGGTCAGCCGGGTCGTGCGCATTTTTCGGATCCGGCACCACCGACTTGAACACTTTCTGCGAGCGCAGGAACTTCGCTCCGGTGCTTCCGGCGCCCACCATTTCGCGCTGGAACGAGAAACCCTTCAGTCCTTTGCGCCGCCCCTCCACGCAATCAAGTGCGATGAGGACGGTATGAGTGCCGGCAATGGCCTTCGCCTTGAAGTCGCCGCTGCTCTGGGTGATGCGCATTTCAAACCCCCTGTCGCGATGCGTTCGCTCAGAGGTAGCATTTTCTGAAATGGTTGCGAAGCGAATTTGATGGCTGCCGCCCGCGGTTCCGATTCGGCCGCGGCCATTCAGAACCGCCGCGAAATTTCACCGTGTGCTTCTTGACACTGGATACGGACCCGTTTTGGCTGGGGGTGCGCTTGATTTGAGAGGTACCTTCCGTTGCCCACCACCATCTATGGCATCAAGAACTGCGACACCATGAAGAAGGCCCGCGCCTGGCTCGACAGCCACGGCGTGGCTTACGGTTTTCATGACTACAAGACCGAGGGCATCGCCAAGGACAAGCTCAAGCGCTGGGCTGACGAACTCGGCTGGGAAACCCTGCTCAACCGCGCCGGCACCACCTTTCGCAAATTGCCCGATAGCGACAAGGAAGGCCTCAACGAGCGCAAGGCACTCGCTTTGATGCTGGCGCAGCCCTCGATGATCAAGCGCCCGGTGCTCGATCTCGGCGGCAAATTGCTGGTCGGGTTCAAGCCGGAAATCTACGCGAAGGAAGTCGCGGCATCGGGCGGAGCCCGGCGCGGAAAAGCCTAGTCCAGTTCGACGACATCGTCCGATGCGTGCTCGTCCGCGGGCCCGCGGACGAAATCGAGATCGATGACGGCGTTGATGACGCTGACCGGGATCGCCTTGGACTTGATCCCCATCAGATCCCTGATCTTGAACCCGCCCTCGATGCTGATGGCCTTGTAGGATCCGACAATCTGCTCGACGTGACCGGCGCTTCCGAACGGCAGCAGGAGCCGTTCATAGGAAACGTCCTTGCCGTCGCTATCCTGCACCATCGAGACCGAATAGGTCGGCCGCTTTCGCTGAAGGCAGGCGCGGTAGGATGGCACCACGCGCGCGTAGCGTGTCGGCCCGATCGCATCGAGATAGCGGTTGGTGCGCTGGTCCGGATCGATGTGCTCGTTGCCGTAGGTGGCGGACAGCCTCGCGCCTTCCTGGGTGATCAGAAATCGTGCGGTGAAGCCTTCGCCTTCGACGTCATACCCCATCATGTCCGCCAGCTCGTCGGCGATGCGATCGGGCTGGTAATCGCCGAGCGCGGGCAGGGGGCGTTGCTTGCCGAGCGCGCGCAGCCATGCGTTGAAGAGATCGCGCTGTTTGACGGACCGGATCACCGATGGATTGGCGCTCGCGAAATCCATATGAGGCGGTCAGCTGAATTCGATGATATCACCGGCCGGAATGCGGCCGGGCGGGCGGTGAAAAAGATCGCGATCGATAACGGTGCGAAGCTTCGCTGTCGGCAACATATCATTACCCCGCATCAAATTCCTGATTTCAAAATTGCCTTCATCGCTGATGGTCTTCAGCGACGCAATAATATGAGTAACCTCGCCAGCTTCCGAAAATGGCAGCAGCAGCCGCTCATATGCGACGATTCGTCCATAGATGTCATCGATATTGGAGATGGTGTAGACGGGAAGGCGGCGCGCCACGCATTCGTAGTAGACCGGCATCACGACCGGCACGAGCCGGGCGCCGAGATACTCGTCGAGGTAGCGTCCCTTGCCGGTGTTGCCGTAAGCGCTCGACATCCGCGTGCCGTCGCTCTGGATCGTCAGGCGCGGCGGCGCCCTGTCGGCTTCGACGGTATAGTAGACGAGGTCCGGAAGCTCTTCGGCAAGCCGCGAGGGCTGGTATTCCCCGATGCGCGGCAGCAATTGCTCGCGGGCATAAAGCCGCAGCCAGGTGTTGAGCAGATCCCGCTGCTTGATCGACTTGACGACCGTTGGGTTGGCGCTCTCGAAATCCACAGCTGCAATCCGATGACAGTCTAAAACGACAAATCATCGGCCTGAGGGGCAAATTTTCTATGAAAGCGCGGGATTGCGTCGGATCACCGTTAATAGCTGCTTTCCAGGCGGCCTGAACGGCCTGCCCAAAGCCGCCGGCAACCGGCCCAATGTTCCGATTTGGCAATGCGACTAATGACGAATTCGCATGGCTTCACGCGGCCGCCTTTGCCCAGCTTTGCACCTTGCGTAACCCCTGCCGTTGACGGCATATTCCGGCCCGGAGGCGGCAGGTCCGGGACGGGATTTCCAAGGCGTCTGGGGAACCTGCCGGTTAGGAAAAATTAGCCACGCGCGAGGGGGGCTTCGCCGCGGAGGCTGATGGGGGAAATTTGATTGGCTGATGAGTTCATTCTCGAAACCCACGGATTGACCAAGGAATTTGCGGGGTTCTTTGCCGTTCGCGATGTCGATCTCAGGGTCCGCCGTGGCAGCATTCACGCGTTGATCGGTCCGAACGGGGCCGGCAAGACCACGTGCTTCAATCTCTTGACCAAATTCCTGAAGCCCTCGGCGGGCCAAATTCTGTACAAGGGACAGGATATCACGGCGCTGGCGCCCGCCGATGTGGCGCGTCTTGGCCTCGTGCGCTCGTTCCAGATTTCGGCGGTGTTTCCGCATTTGACCGCGCTGGAGAATGTCAGGGTGGCGCTGCAGCGCCAGCACGGGCACTCCTTCGATTTCTGGCGCTCCAAGACCGTGCTCGACCGTTTCAACCACCGCGCCCATGAATTGCTCGACGATGTCGGCTTGAGCGAGCTTGCAAACACGCCGGCGGTCGAGATGCCCTATGGGCGCAAGCGCGCGCTCGAAATCGCAACCACGTTGGCGCTCGATCCGGAAATGATGCTGCTCGACGAGCCGATGGCCGGCATGGGGCATGAAGACATCGACAAGATCGCGGCGCTGATCAAGCGCATCTCCGCCAAGTACACCATCCTGATGGTCGAGCATAATCTGAGTGTGGTCGCCAATCTTTCCGACATCATCACGGTGCTGACGCGCGGTCATGTGCTGGCGGAAGGCAATTACGCCGACCTGTCGAAGGACGAGCGCGTCAAGGAAGCCTATCTGGGGGCCGGTCATGGCTGATTTGAAAATGGCCGGTGCCACTGCTGCGAAATCCGGATCCGGCACGCCGGTGTTGTCGGTTGAAAACCTGCAGGCCTGGTACGGCGAATCCCACATCCTTCACGGCATCAATTTCAATGTGAATGCCGGCGAGGTGGTCACGCTGCTCGGCCGCAACGGCGCCGGCAAGACCACCACGCTGAAATCGGTGATGGGGATTATCGGCAAGCGGACCGGCGCGATCCGCTTCGAAAATCAGGACATCACCAAGGCGTCGTCGGACAAGATCGCGCGCATGGGCGTTGCGTTTTGTCCGGAGGAACGCGGCATTTTCGCCAGCCTCGACGTCCGGGAAAATCTGCTGCTGCCGCCGATCGTGCGCAGCGGCGGGCTGACGCTGGACCAGATCTTCGAGCTGTTTCCGAACCTCAAGGAACGGCTCAACAGCCAGGGCACCAAGCTGTCAGGCGGTGAGCAGCAGATGCTGGCGATCGCCCGGATCCTGCGCACCGGCGCCCGCTTCCTGATGCTGGACGAGCCGACCGAAGGTCTTGCCCCCGTCATCATCCAGCAGATCGGCCATACCATCGCACGGCTCAAGAACGAGGGTTTCACGATCCTGCTGGTCGAGCAGAATTTCCGGTTCGCGGCCACCGTCGCGGACCGCTACTACATCGTCGAGCACGGCAAGATCATCGACGGTTTCGCGAACTCGGAACTGCAGGCCAACATGGACAAGCTTCACACCTATCTCGGCGTCTGAACACCAACGATAAAAATCCAAAAAAGGGAACCACATGAAGAACAAGATCATCTCATCACTGCTGCTCGGCACCGCGCTGACCTTGGCGTCAGCGAGCTTTGCCGTCGCGCAGGACAAGAACGTGAAAATCGGCGCGCTGAGCGATCAGTCCGGCCTTTACGCCGATCTGGGCGGACCCGGCTCGACCCTGGCGGCGCAGATGGCGGCCGAGGATTCCGGCCTGACCGCCAAGGGCTGGAAGATCGAAATCATCTCCGGCGATCATCAGAACAAGCCCGACATCGGCACTACGCTTGCGCGGCAGTGGTTCGACGTCGACAAGGTCGACACCATCGTCGATGTGCCGAACTCCGGCGTGGCGCTGGCCGTCAACACCGTCATCAAGGAAAAGAACGGCGTCTACATCAATTCGGGCGCCGCCACATCGGATCTCACCAACGCGCAGTGCTCGCCCAACACCGTGCACTGGACCTACGACACCTACATGCTGGCCCATACCACCGGGCAGGCGCTGGTGAAGGCCGGCGGCGATACCTGGTTCTTCCTCACCGCGGACTATGCCTTCGGCGCGGCCCTCGAGCGCGATACCACCACTGTCATCACCGCCAACGGCGGCAAGATCGTCGGCGGCGTCAAGCATCCGCTCAATACCTCGGACTTCTCGTCGTTCCTGCTGCAGGCGCAATCGTCGAAGGCCAAGATCATCGGGCTGGCGAACGCCGGCGGCGACACCACCAACTCGATCAAGCAGGCGGCCGAATTCGGCATCGTCAAGGGCGGCCAGAAGCTTGCGGCGCTGCTGCTGTTCCTGACCGACGTCAAGGCGATCGGTCTTGAGACCGCGCAGGGACTGAACTTCACCGAAACCTTCTACTGGGACATGAACGACCAGACCCGGGCATTCTCCAAGAAATTCGCGGCTCGGATGAAGAACGGCGCGCCCCCGACCATGGTCCAGGCCGGCGTCTATTCCGGGCTGATCCACTACTTCAAGGCGCTGGAGGCCCTCGGCGGCAATCCGCACGATGGCATCAAGGTCGTGGAAAAGATGAAATCGATCCCGACCGACGATCCGTTGTTCGGCAAGGGCGAGATTCAGCCCAACGGCCGCACGATCCATTCGGCCTATCTGTTCGAAGTGAAGAAGCCTTCGGAGTCCAAGGGTCCCTGGGACTTCTACAAGCTGGTCGGCACGGTTCCGGGCGATCAGGCCTTCACGCCGCTCGCCGACAGCAAGTGCCCGCTGCTGAAGAAATAAGGTAAGATTACCCGCCGGCCTCGCGCCGGCGGGTTTTATCCCGCGTTACAACGGACCGAGTGCGAAAGATCGATCGATGCAGGCTCTCTACGCGCAGCTACTGGTGGGACTGATCAACGGCTCGTTCTACGCGCTGCTCAGCCTTGGGCTCGCCGTGATCTTCGGCATGCTCAACATCATCAATTTCGCGCATGGCGCGGTCTACATGATGGGCGCGTTTTGCGCCTATTTCCTGCTCCACGTGATGGGCATCGGATACTGGCCGGCCCTGATCATCGCCCCGATCGCGGTTGGCATTTTCGGCATGATCCTGGAGCGGACCATGCTGCAATGGCTGTCCGGCCTCGACCATCTCTACGGATTGCTGCTGACGTTTGGGGTGGCGCTGATCATCCAGGGCGTGTTTCAGAATTACTTCGGTTCGTCCGGTTTGCCCTACGCGATCCCCGACTATCCGCAAATTGGAGAGCAGCGCGGATTGCAAGGCGGCATGAATCTCGGGTTCATGTTCCTGCCGGTCTATCGCGGCTGGGTCGTCGTGTTCTCGCTCATCGTGTGCATCGCCACCTGGTACCTGATCGAAAAGACGCGGCTTGGCGCCAATTTGCGCGCCGCCACCGAAAACCCGACGCTGGTGCGTGCCTTCGGCATCAACGTGCCCCGAATGATCACGCTGACCTACGGGCTTGGCGTCGGCCTTGCCGCGCTCGCCGGCGTGCTGTCGGCACCGATCAACCAGGTGCGGCCGCTGATGGGCGCCGACCTGATCATCGTCGTATTCGCGGTGGTGGTGATCGGCGGCATGGGTTCGATCATGGGTTCGATCATCACCGGCTTTGCGCTCGGCGTGATCGAGGGACTGACGAAATACTTTTATCCCGAGGCGTCCAACACCGTGGTATTCGTGCTGATGGTGCTGGTGCTGCTGGTGAAGCCGACGGGACTGACGGGACGGGCGGCCTGACATGACAGTAATGACCGACGACACCTTGCCGGTAACCCCGCGCGCCATCCGCGACGAGATGATCTTGTTCGTCGTGATGGCGGCGCTGCTGGCGGTCGTGCCGCTGACCGGCATCTATCCGTTCTTCGTCATGCAGGCGCTGTGTTTTGCCCTGTTGGCCTGCGCCTTCAATCTGCTGATCGGCTATGGCGGCCTGCTGTCGTTCGGGCACGCGATGTTTCTGGGCACCGCGGGTTACATCACCGCGCATGCCCTGAAAGTCTGGGGGCTGTCGCCCGAGCTTGGCATTGTGATCGGCACCGCCGGCGCGGCGGGGCTTGGAGTCATCACCGGTCTCGTCGCTATCAGACGCCAGGGCATCTACTTCTCGATGATCACGCTGGCGCTGTCGCAGCTTCTGTATTTTATCTATTTGCAGACGCCGTTCACCCATGGCGAAGACGGCATCCAGGGTATTCCGCAAGGATACCTGTTCGGGATTTTCAATCTCGCAAAACCCATCACGCTGTATTACGTCATCCTCGTCGGCTTCCTCGGCGGTTTTCTCCTGATCTATCGCACCATCAACTCGCCGTTCGGCGAGGTATTGAAAGCGATCCGCGAGAATGAGCCGCGCGCGATTTCGCTCGGCTACAAGACCGACCAGTACAAGCTGATGGCCTATATCCTGTCGGGAACGCTGGCGGGCTTTGCCGGCTCGCTGAAGGTGTTCGTGGCCCAAAATGCCTCGCTCACCGACGTGCACTGGACGATGTCGGGCGAGATCGTGCTGATGACCCTGGTCGGCGGCCTCGGCACCGTGTTCGGGCCGGTCGTCGGGGCTTTCGTCATCATCGCCATGCAGCAATATCTGGCCGGGTTCGGACAGTGGGTGACGGTGATCCAGGGCGTGATCTTCGTGACCTGCGTGCTGACCTTCCGCCGCGGCGTGATCGGCGAGATCGCGCACTATTTCCGGCGGTCCCTCTAAAAGGGCCGATTTCCCGAGCATTTTGCGCTCTACAAAGCGGTGGATGACCCGGTTCCATCGCCGTTGGCGGCGCGCTTTCCCGGAAAAATGGTCTATGACAGTTGTGTGACAGGCAGCCTTCCTCAGGCGCTGTATTCCGGCCATTGGACCTAGACCATGCTGCGCTTGTTTCGCTATTTTTTGCCCAAGGAAGAACGGTTTTTCGACCTGTTCGCCCGGCACGCCCAGACGGTGGTGCAGGGGGCGCTGGCGCTGCAGGGCATGCTGCGCGGCGGCGAGGAAACCCCGGTATTCTGCCAGCGCATCAATCAGTTCGAAAATGATGCCGACAATATCACCCGCGAAGTGCTCACCGCGGTGCGCCGGACCTTCATCACGCCGTTCGACCGCGTCGATATCAAGAACCTGATCACTTCGATGGACGATGCCATCGACCAGATGCAGCAGACCGCCAAGGCGGTCATCCTGTTCGAGGTGCGGAATTTCGAGCCGCCGATGCGCGAGATCGGAACGCTGCTGGTAGAATGCGCCAATCTGGTCGGCCGTGCACTGCCGCTGATGCAGTCGATCGGCGAGAACGTCGCGATGCTGACCGCGATCACCGAGGAGCTCGGCAAGCTGGAGGGCCGCGTCGACGACCTCCACGACATCGGGTTGAAGGAGCTGTACCTCAAGCACCGCAACGCCAACGCGATGGATTTCGTGGTCGGCGCCGAGATCTACAAGCATCTCGAGAAAGTGGCTGACCGTTTCGACGACGTCGCCAACGAGATCAACAGCATCGTGATCGAACAGGTATAGGGCAGGGCCGCGCAGTGGACGCCACGCTTGGTCTTCCGATTCTGGTCGGATTAATCGCAGTCGCGCTGCTGTTCGACTTCCTCAACGGGTTGCACGACGCCGCCAACTCGATTGCGACCATCGTATCGACCCGCGTGCTGCGCCCGCAATATGCCGTGCTGTGGGCGGCCTTCTTCAACTTCATCGCCTTCCTGGTGTTCGGACTTCACGTCGCCAACACCATCGGCACCGGGATCATCGAGCCCAGCATCATCGATGCCCAGGTGATATTCGGCGCACTGGTCGGCGCCATCGTCTGGAACCTGATCACCTGGGGGCTGGGGATCCCATCGAGCAGTTCGCACGCCTTGATCGGCGGATTGGTCGGCGCCGGCATGGCCAAGGCCGGGCTTTCCGCCGCGGTCTGGAGTGGCTTGTCGAAAACATTGTTCGCCATCGTCCTCTCGCCGCTAGTGGGGTTTCTGCTGGCGCTGGTGCTGGTCGCGATCGTGTCCTGGGCCTCGGTGCGTTCGACGCCGTTCGCGGTCGATCGCGCTTTCCGCATCCTGCAGTTCGTTTCGGCGTCGCTGTATTCGCTGGGGCACGGCGGCAACGACGCGCAGAAGACCATGGGCATCATCGCGGTGCTGCTCTATTCGCAGGGCCATCTCGGCAGCGAATTCTCGGTGCCGTTCTGGGTGGTGCTGTCGTGCCAGGCGGCGATGGCGCTGGGCACGCTGATGGGCGGCTGGCGCATCGTCCGCACCATGGGACTGCGGATCACCAAGCTGACGCCGATGCAGGGTTTTTGCGCGGAGACCGGCGGCGCCGCGACGCTGTTCATGGCGACCTGGCTCGGGGTTCCCGTCTCGACCACGCACACCATCACCGGCGCCATCGTAGGCGTCGGCGCGGCGCGGCGGGTCTCGGCGGTGCGCTGGAACGTGGCGAGTTCGATCGTCTATGCCTGGGTGATCACCATCCCGGCCTCGGCGATCGTGGCGGCGCTGGCGTATTGGGCGGTGGGGCTGGTTCGGATACCGCACTGACTTTACCAACTGACTCGGGTTCAGGCTTGGGTCCAGCTCTGCAATCCCCATATGGGGTGAATCCTCCTTGATCCGGCCTGTTTTCCCTGCCAAACGCTCGCTTCATGTCCGACCTCGCCATTGCAACCGAATCGCCGTCCCGTTCACCGATTGCCGCCGAGGTGGAGCGGCGCCGCACCTTTGCGATCATCTCGCATCCGGACGCCGGCAAGACCACGTTGACCGAAAAGCTGCTGCTGTTCGGCGGCGCCATCAATCTGGCCGGACAGGTCAAGGCCAAGGGCGAGCGGCGCAACACCCGTTCCGACTGGATGAAGATCGAGCGCGACCGCGGCATCTCCGTGGTCACCTCGGTGATGACCTTCGAATTCAACAACCTCGTCTTCAACCTGCTGGACACGCCGGGCCATGAGGACTTTTCGGAAGACACCTACCGCACGCTGACCGCCGTCGATTCCGCTGTGATGGTGATCGACGCCGCCAAGGGCATCGAGGCACGGACGCTGAAGCTGATCGAAGTCTGTCGTCTGCGCGACATTCCGATCATCACCTTCATCAACAAGATGGATCGCGAGAGCCGCGATACCTTCGATCTCCTGGACGAGATCGAGAAGACGCTGGCGCTCGACACCACCCCGATGACCTGGCCGGTCGGCCGCGGCCGCGATTTTCTCGGCACCTACGATATTTCTACCGGCGGCATCCGCCTGCTCGAAGGCGGCGGCGCCAAGACCGGCGCGGCCGAGAACATTGACGTCGCCGAACTCGCAGGGCGCAACGCCAATCTCGACGTCAACGAAATCACCGAGGAGCTGGCGCTGGTGAAGGAAGCCAGCAAATCGTTCGATCTGGCTTCCTTTCGCGAAGGCCACATGACGCCGGTCTATTTCGGCAGCGCGCTGCGCAATTTCGGGGTCGGCGATCTGCTGGAAGGCCTCGGAAAATTCGCGCCGCCGCCGCGCGCGCAGGATTCCAACCTGCGCAAGGTCGAGGCATCAGAGCCGCGCATGAGCGCCTTCGTCTTCAAGATCCAGGCCAATATGGATCCGAACCATCGCGACCGCATCGCGTTTGCGCGGCTGTGCTCGGGCAAGCTGACGCGCGGCATGAAGGCCAAGCTGGTGCGCACCGGCAAGAACATGAGCCTGTCCAGCCCGCAATTCTTCTTCGCGCAGGATCGCGCGCTGGCGGATGAGGCCTTTGCCGGCGACGTCGTCGGCATTCCCAATCACGGCACCTTAAGGATCGGCGACACCCTGACCGAAGGCGAGGACATTACCTTCGTCGGCGTGCCCTCATTCGCGCCGGAAATCGTCCGGCGGGTGCGGCTGACCGATGCGATGAAGGCGAAGAAACTGAAAGAGGCCCTGCAGCAGATGTCGGAAGAGGGCGTGGTGCAGGTGTTCCGCCCGCGCGACGGCGCCCCGGCGCTGGTCGGCGTGGTCGGCCCGCTGCAGCTCGACGTGCTGAAAGCGCGGCTCGATGCCGAATATTCGCTGCCGGTTGAATTCGAGGTCTCGGAATTCCAGCTGGCGCGCTGGATCTCGTCCGACGACCGCAAGAAGCTCGAGGCCTTCATCGCCGCCAACGGCTCCGGCGTCGCCGACGACGTCGACGGCGATCCGGTGTTTCTGGCGAAGAATGAATTCTATCTCGGCTATACCAAGGAGCGCGCCGAGGGGATTACGTTTTCCAGCATCAAGGATGTGAAGAAAAAGGCGTGAGCTGGGCGCGGCGCGTTGCGCCGCCGCTCCACGCTCGTCGTCCTCCGCGAAGGCGGGGGACCCAGCACGCCGCGGCCTCTCGATTCAAACGCTATCGCCTCTGGATACTGGATCGCCCGGTCAAGCCGGGCGATGACCGCTCGTTCGTCATGGCCGGGCTTGACCCGGCCATCCACGTCTTTGCGAGCCAAGAAAAAGAAAGCCGTGGATCACCGGGTCAAGCCCGGTGATGACACGAATTTATATTGGCGACGTGCTCGACCAGCCCAGCGAAAAAGCGCTGATCGCGGACCTGTCCTCCATGAACGCGGGGATGTGAACCGGGCGAGGCTTGAATCCGTCTACCGGGAGCATCATTTTCCAGACAATCGTTCGGATTGTCTCGCCCTCGGTAGGTCCGCTTCATGCTTCGGCGCGTCGTTATCTGTCTCATCATTGCCATGGCAGCGATCGCCGTTGCCGGGACGGCGGACGCGCGGCAACGGCAGATAAATCCCACGCCGTTTTCGCATGCGCCCTGCAGCGTGCTGGATGGGCAGCCGTGCACGCCGTCCTTCTGCAGTGTGTTCAATCACGGCCCGTGCATCCCCGAGATCGATTATCCCTACGGCGAAAACCTGCAGCTGACGGTCGACAGCGTGCCCTCGCGCGAGGATGCCGCCAAATACCAGAAGCCAAACCACGATCTCGATACCATCGGCGACCTGTTCGCGGCATTGCGCTCCTGCTGGTCACCGCCACCGGCTGACAGCGCGCACCAGGGCATGCAGATGACGGTGCGGTTCAGTTTCAAGCGGAGCGGTGAGATCATCGGGACACCGCGCCTGACCTTTGCGACGGCGGGGGTCTCGGCGGACACAAGAGCCACCTATCTGAAGGCGATCGACGCCTCGCTTGCCGGCTGCGGACCGCTGAAATTTACCGGCGGACTCGGCGGCGCGCTGGCCGGGCGCCCGATCGCGATCCGCTATGTCGATAATCGCGATCTGGGCAAGCAGTCGGGAACGCCGTGAAGGCTTTAACTCTCGGTATCACAACTCGTCATTGCCGGGCTTGACCCGGCAATCCACCTTTCTTCGAATGAATCCTTGGTAAGGTTGTCCGCTGGCGCGGACGATGGATACGCGGGTCAAGCCCGCGTATGACGGGTCGCGCATCTTGGCACATTGCAGTCCAAGCCCCTAAAGTGTTACCCGAAGGCGGCAAAGCCGGCCCTTTGGAAGGAGCGCATCATGGGACTGCTGGTGATGATCCTGGGCCTCGTGCTGTTCCTCGGCGTCCACACGCTGACCACCCAGCGCGAGTTGCGGGCGCGCGTGATCGCCTCGGCCGGCGAGGGCGGCTACAAGATCGGCTATGCGCTGGTGTCGGCGGTGGGGCTGGCGCTGATCGTCTGGGGTTTTGCGCAGTATCGCGCGAACGAGATGAGCGGGCTCGTGCTGTGGACCGCGCCGCGGGCACTAAAACACCTCACGGAGGCGCTGATGCTGCCGGCGGTGATTCTGGTGGTGGCGGCCTATATCCGCGGCCGGATCTACACCGCGGTCAAGCATCCGATGCTGTCGGGGGTCAAGCTGTGGGCGGCGGCGCATCTGCTCGCCAATGGCGATCTCGGAGGCATCATCCTGTTCGGCTCGTTCCTGACATGGGCGGTGTTCGACCGGATTTCGCTGAAACGCCGTGCCGACGCCGGCGGTCCGCCGATCCCGGTCGGCGGCCTCGGCAACGACGCCATCGCGGTGGTGGTCGGGATCGTGGCTTATCTCGCGCTCGGCTTCGCCTTCCATCCCGTCGTCATCGGCATTCCTGTCTTCGGAGTTTAGAAAAATGTCTGTCCAATCGGCCATCAAGCGCAAGACCGCGCCGGATATTCTCGCCCGCAAGAACGGCGAGCCGATCGTGATGCTGACCTCTTATCACGCCCACACCGCGGCACTCGTCGACCGCTATTGCGACGTCATCCTGGTCGGAGATTCCCTTGGGAATGTCATGCACGGTTTCGAGACCACGGTGCCGGTGACGCTGGAGATGATGATCCTGCAGGGCCACGCCGTGATGCGCGGCTCGCAGCATGCGCTGGTCGTGGTCGACATGCCCTTCGGCTCCTATGAGGCCTCGAAAGAGCAGGCGTTTCATTCCGCGGTACGAATCCTGAAGGAGACCCACTGCGGCGCCGTCAAACTCGAAGGCGGCGCGCGGATGGCGGAGACCGTCGCGTTTCTGGTCGAGCGCGGCATTCCCGTGATGGGCCATATCGGGCTGACGCCGCAGTCGATCAACACGCTGGGCTCGTTTCGCGCTCAAGGCCGCGAGGAGGGCAGCTGGGAGCCGATCGAGAACGACGCCAAAGCGATTTCCGAAGCTGGCGCCTTTTCGGTCGTGGTCGAAGCGGTCGCCGAACCGCTGGCGCGGAAGATCACGGAAACCATCGCCATTCCCACCATCGGCATCGGCGCAAGTGCTGCCTGTGACGGCCAGGTGCTGGTGCTGGAGGACATGCTGGGCCTGTCGCCGCGGGCGCCGAAATTCGTCCGCCGTTACGGCAATCTCGGCCCGATGATCGAGGCCGCGATCGAGGGCTATGCCACCGACGTGCGCTCCCGCGCCTTCCCGGGGCCCGAACATGTCTACGGCATGAAGGCCAAGAACTGAGACAAGAGCTGAGACGGGGCGCTGCGATGGACTGGTCGCGATATTCGATTCCCGCCATGCGGCTCGAAGCGCGCTTCGGCGACCGCGTGGTGCCGGCGTTTTGCGAGCGCCCCAAAAACATCTGGGCGATGGTCGCAGATGCGGCCGCCAAAAATCCGGATGGCGAGGCGTTGGTCTGTGGCGACCGGCGGATGACGTGGCGCGAAGTCGCGCAACAATCGGCGCAGATCGCCGCGGGGCTTCAGAAGTTAGGCCTGCAAGGCGGCGACCGCGTCGCGCTGCTGCTCGGCAACCGCATCGAATTCGTGCTGGCGGTGCTGGGCGCGGCGCATCTCGGCCTGGTGACGGTTCTGCTCAGCACCCGCCAGCAAAAGCCCGAGATCGCCTATGTGCTGACCGACTGCGGCGCCAAACTCCTGATCCATGAGGCCACGCTGGCCGATCGTCTGCCGGATGCGCGTGACGTCCCCGATCTCACGCATCGGATCGCCGTCGATGACGGGCGCACGTCGCAATTCGGCGATCTGGTCGACAACGCGGCTTCGCAGGAGCCGGTGGCCGTCGGCGAAGAAGACACCGCGATGATTCTGTACACCTCCGGCACCACCGGGCGGCCGAAGGGCGCGATGCTCGCGCATTGCAACGTCATCCATTCGGCCATGGTCTACGAAACCTGCATGGAGCTGACCTCGGCCGATCGCTCGATCGCGGCGGTCCCGCTCGCCCATGTCACCGGCGTGATCGCCAATATCATCAGCATGGTGCGCTGCGCCGGCACGCTGATCATCGTCGCGGAATTCAAGGCGGCCGAGTACCTCAAGATTGCCGCGCGCGAACGCGTGACGCAGACGGTGATGGTGCCGGCGATGTATAATCTCTGCCTGCTGCAAGCCGATTTTGACACTCACGATCTCTCGTCCTGGCGGATCGGCGGTTTTGGTGGCGCGCCGATGCCGATTGCGACGATCGAAAAGCTCGCCGCCAAAATTCCCGGATTAAAACTGATCAACGCCTACGGCTCAACCGAGACCACGTCGCCTTCCACCATCATGCCGCCGGAATGGACCGCTGAGCATATCGACAGCGTCGGCCTGCCGTGTCCCGGCGCCGATATCATCGTGGTGGACGCCGACGGCCATGAATTGCCGCGCGGCGAGATCGGCGAGATATGGATTCGCAGCGCCTCGGTGATCAAAGGTTACTGGAACAATCCGAAAGCATCGGCCGAGAACTTTACGGCCGGCTTCTGGCATTCGGGTGATCTCGGCTCCATCGACGCACAGAATTTTGTCAGGGTGTTCGACCGCCAGAAGGACATGATCAACCGGGGCGGCCTGAAAATCTATTCCGCCGAAGTCGAATCCGTGCTGGCCGGTCATCCCGATGTGGTCGAGAGCGCCATCATCGCAAAGCCGTGCCCGGTGCTGGGCGAGCGCGTGCATGCGGTGATCGTAACCCGCAACGGCGTCAGCGCCGAGGCGTTGCGCGCCTGGTGCGCCGAGCGGCTGTCGGACTACAAGGTGCCGGAAACGGTGGATATCACTACGGAGCCCTTGCCGCGCAACGCCAACGGCAAGGTGATGAAACGGCAATTGCGCGAGGCGTGGGCGGCGGCGCAGGGGTAAGCGGCCCGCGAGCTCTCAACTTGTCGTCCCTGCGAATGCAGGGACCCATAATCCCAGGCGTTTGTTGTTGTGCAAGATGTCTGCCTGCGTGCCGGAACGATAAGACGCGGCGTATGGGTCCCTGCGTTCGCAGGGACGACGCGTTGAAACGTCACGCAAGGAGTCTCAGAGTTTCGGGGCGCTGCCCTTCGGCGGGGGATTGTGCTCGTTCTTTTCCGCGGTAAGCGCACCGTCATCGATTCCGGCTGCACTGATCATGCCCTTGAAATCCAGCAGCGTGAATTGGGCGTTGCCGACACGGTCGGGTGCCGCGGTGCTCGGCGTCAGCTGCACGCTCAGCGCGCCTTCGCAATTGGCGCCCTTTGCCTCGTCCAGGAGGGCAACTAAGGATTTGTCCTTGCCCTGCACGCGTTTGACCGCGGCGACGCAGCTGCCTCGGCCGCTGGCGGCGTTCAGCTTGAGCGCGGTTCTCGGATCAAGCGGCTTATCGATGGCCTCGAGCGCCGTCGCCTCCTTGTACTTCACGCCCACCGACACGATCGAGCCGCCGCGATAGAAATAATAAAGGTGCCGATCGCCGACGATGGTCGGCGCGCCGTATTTATCCATCACCTGTTTGATCATCTCGGCCTTGGACGGCTGCTGGTCCGGCGCAAAGGTCAGGCTTCGGGCGACGAAATAAGCGCGGTTGGCGCTCGCAGGCGAGGAGAAGCTGCTGGAGAGCACTTCGCCAGTCTGTTTCGCCCCCGGGGGGAAACTGAAAACCAGCGCCGCGGTATAGCTGACCGCGGACTCGCCGAATTTCTGCTGCTGGATGTCGGTCTTGGTATCGGTGCGTCCCTTGAAGGACGAATCGAAGATCGCTCGCGCTGATCCGGCCGAGGAGTCCGAGGAGATGCCCAGGATATCCGGGCGCAGTTTCGCTGCGAACGCCGACTCCGGTGTCTTCGGCTTGATGTCGTAGGCTGGGGACGCTGTGGGGAGAGCTGCCGGACTCATGGCAAGAAGTGCAACCAGGGCGCGGCGAAGCATGAACCACCTGCAAAATCGACAAAGAAAAAGTAACGCGCAACGATTACGCCAAATTTTGAACCGCGATGTCAACTTCCCCAGCCCAAAGGCCTTCGGACAAGCGGCGGGGAATGATAGTCCGCGCGCCGCGTCGCTGCCGCGCAAGCCAGCGGCAAGATGACGAAAACGCAATTGCGCGCGGCGCGGGTGGCGGGACAGCCGGGGCTCGCCGGGCGTCCCCAGCCAGGCCCACACCAGGGGTCCGGTCGTCTCCCGGATCGGCCTGGCTGCCGGACCTTTCATCGTTAACGCTTTGATCGGGCTTGCTTTGCCTTGCCAGCGCCATATCGCTAGGGTATCGCCGCCGCCACGCCGGGATCGGGCGTATGGTGCCGCAATGCGGATTCGCGCGGCTCATCGGGGATGGGATAGCTTTAAGTGTCTGAATTATTTGATGAAGTCGACGAAGACGTACGTCGCGACCAGCTCAAAAAGCTGTGGGACCAGTATTCGATCTATATCGTCGCTGGGGCGCTTCTGATCATCGCCGCGGTGGGTGGCTGGCGCGGTTACCAGTATCTGGAGGCCAAGAAGGCGGCCGAGGCCGGCGCGGCCTTCGAGAAGGCCGTCGAGCTCTCCGAGCAGAACAAGCACGCCGAGGCGGAAACCGCCTTCATCGACCTCGCCGCCAAGGCGTCGTCGGGCTATCGCGTGCTGGCGCGGCTGCGCGCGGCAGCCGAGGCCGGCAACCGCGATCCGAAGGCGGCGGCGAAAATGTACGACGACATCGCGGCCGATCGCAGCGTCGGCGCGGCCGAGCAGGATCTGGCCCGGGTCCGCGCCGCCGGGTTGCTGCTGGAGACATCGAGCTACCCCGACATGCTGGCGCGGCTTGAGGCCGCCGCAGCACCTGGGTCGACCTTCCGTCATACCGCGCGCGAACTGCTGGCGCTGTCGGCCTGGCGCGCCAGCGATGCGACGGCGGCGCGAAAGTGGCTGGATCTGATTGCCAATGACGGCGAGACGCCGCCGAGCCTGCGCTCGCGCGCCGAAGCGCTGCAGGGATTGCTTCCGCCGGTCGCCAAGAGCTGAACACGAGTTGACCAAGAGCTGACGGCAGGACAACCAGTTGAGTGAGAAATCGACCATGCGCCGCTCGCAACGACTGATCGCCCTTGCCGTCGTCATCGCGCTATCCGGCGCGCTGGCCGGCTGCGGCGGCGGCGGCATGAGCAGTTTTGACCCGTCCGATCTGCTGGATTTTCTCGACACCAAGAAAAAGCTTCCGGGCGAACGCAAGCCGGTATTCCCCGAGGGCGTGCCGGGCCTCGAGCAGGGCGTGCCGAAGAACCTGTACAAGGGCTCCCGGCAGGAGCAGATCGATCAGCAGAACGCCGAGGCAGCGGCCGCCGCCGCACCGCCCGCGCAGGAGCCGAAATCGAAGCGCGGCGCCAAGGGCAAGCAGCCTGCCGTGGCCGGCCGAGCGCCTGCGCCCGACGCCGCGCAGCAGGCCCCGGACCCCGGTGCCGCGCCGGAGGAAGAGGGCAGCACCGCTGCTGCGCCGCCGGCTCCCAAGCCGAAGATCGTGCGCCGGCGCACCACGGCACCGCCGCCCGATGCGCCGGCCCAGCCCGCGCAGCAGCCGCAACAATCCGCGGCGCCGTTCCCGGCGCCAATGCCGAGCGGCACGTTTACACGCTGATTTAAAGTTTTTCACGTCACTGGCGGGCGCGCCGATTCGATAATTGCCGCGTAATCTCATCTCAAAACCGCTACACACTTTGCGGAATACGCGCCTCAGGCGCAGGGATCACTTATGTCCTTCACGATTGCCATTATCGGCCGGCCCAATGTCGGAAAATCCACGCTGTTCAATCGGCTGGTCGGGCAGAAGCTTGCGCTGGTCGACGACAAGCCTGGCGTCACCCGCGACCGCCGCGAAGGCGAGGGGCGTCTCGGCGATCTCGAATTCACCCTGATCGACACCGCCGGGCTCGACGAGGGCGCCAAGGGCTCGCTGACCGCGCGGATGCAGGAGCAGACCGAGGTCGCGATCACGCTTGCCGATGCGCTGATGTTCGTGGTCGACGCCCGCGCCGGCCTCACGCCGAACGACCGCGCCTTCGCCGATTTCGCGCGCCGCGCCAACAAGCCGGTGGTGCTGGTCGCCAACAAGAGCGAGGGCAAGCATGGCGAAGCCGGCGCGATGGAATCCTATGCGCTGGGCCTTGGCGAGCCGATCCAGATATCTGCCGAGCATGGCGAGGGCCTCAGCGATCTCTACGACGCGCTGCGCGCGCTGATGCCCGAGCCGGTCGAGGAGTCCGAAGAGTTCGAGGATGACGACCTCATCGACCTGGATGAGGACATCTCGAAGCGGCCGATCCGCGTGGCCATCGTCGGCCGCCCCAACGCCGGCAAGTCGACGCTGATCAATCATCTGCTCGGCGAGGAGCGTCTGTTGACCAGCGCCGAGGCCGGCACCACCCGCGATTCCATTTCCGTCGAAGTCAACTGGCAGGGCCGGGATTTTAGGGTGTTCGACACCGCGGGCTTGCGGCGGCGCTCGCGGATCGAGGAGAAGCTGGAAAAGCTCTCGGTGGCGGACGCGCTGCGCGCCATCCGCTTCGCCGAAGTCGTGGTGCTGATGATGGACGCGCAGAACAAGTTCGAGGAACAGGATTTGCGCATCGCCGACCTGATCGAGCGCGAGGGCCGCGCGCTGGTGATCGCGGTCAACAAATGGGATCTGATGGGGAAGCAGTCGAGCCTGATTTCGGCACTGCGCACCGACGCCGACCATCTGCTGCCGCAGGTCAAGGGCATGCCGATCGTCGCGGTGTCCGGTCTGATGGGCGAGGGCATCGACCGGCTGATGAGTTCGATCGAACAGGCCTATGCGGTGTGGAACCGGCGGGTGCCGACGGCCTCGCTCAATCGCTGGTTCGAGCAGGCCGTGGATGCCAACCCGCCGCCCGCGGTGTCGGGCCGGCGCCTGAAACTGAATTACATCACGCAGGCCAAGGCGCGGCCGCCGAGTTTTATCCTGTTCTGCTCGCGCGCCGACGCGGTGCCGCAATCCTACCTGCGCTATCTCGTCAACTCCTTGCGTGAGTTCTTCGAACTGCCGGGGACGCCGGTGCGGATCAACCTGCGCGAAAAGGCCAATCCGTTCGCCCACAAGCGCAAGCGGCCCTCGTGAGCGAAACCGGTTCCGCGATTTCAGCCGAAACATCCCCGGTGCGTGGCGGGGCCGTGATCTTCATTTTCGTCACCATCCTGCTCGATACCTTGGCGCTGGGCGTGATCATTCCGATTCTGCCCAAGCTGGTGGAGAGCTTTGTCGATAACGACACCGCCAGTGCGGCAAAGATCTTCGGCGTGTTCGGCACCGCCTGGGCGCTGATGCAGTTTTTCTTCTCGCCGATATTAGGCGGGCTGTCGGACCGGTTCGGCCGGCGTCCGGTGGTGCTGCTGTCGAATTTCGGGCTGGCGCTGGACTATGTGCTGATGGCGCTGGCGCCGTCATTGGCCTGGCTGTTTGTCGGCAGGGTGATATCAGGCATTACCTCGGCGAGCATCTCGACGTCGTTTGCCTATATCGCCGATATCACGCCGCCGGAAAAGCGCGCTGCCGTGTTCGGCAAGGTCGGCGCGGCGTTCGGCGCCGGATTTATCCTGGGGCCGGCGATCGGCGGATTGCTCGGCGGCATGGATCCGCGGCTGCCGTTCTGGGTCGCGGCGGGCCTGAGCTTTGCCAATACGCTGTACGGTTTTCTGATCCTGCCGGAGTCGCTGCCATCGGATCGCCGCTCTCCGTTCCGCTGGAAAAGCGCCAATCCACTGGGCTCGCTGCATCTGTTGCGTTCGGATCGCATTCTCGCGGGATTATCGTTGGCAAATTTCTTTGGCCAAGTCGCGCATGTCGTTCTGCCCTCTACCTTCGTGCTCTACGCGACCTATCGATACGGCTGGGATGCAGCCACCGTCGGCCTGACGCTGGCATTGGTCGGCATCTGCGCGATGGTGGTGCAGGGTGCCGGCATCGGACCGATCGTCAGCCGTCTCGGCGAGCGCCGCGCGCTGCTGCTGGGGCTCGGCTGCGGCGCCATCGGTTTTCTGATTTTCGGCGTGGCGCCGACCGGCCCGCTGTTCTGGCTCGGCATTCCCGTGATGGCATTCTGGGGCGTCGCGGGGGCGGCGACCCAGGCGCTGATGACGCGACTGGTCGCGCCCGATCAGCAAGGCCAATTGCAGGGAGCGACCAACAGCGTGCAAAGCGTGTCCCAGCTGGTGGGGCCGTTCCTGTTCACGCTGACCTTTGCTTATTTCATCGGCGCGCAGGCACCGGCGAAATTGCCGGGGGCGCCGTTCCTTCTGGCATCAGCGCTGTTGCTGCTGGCGCTGGTGATCGCGGCGCGGACGCTGGCGACGACGACGCGAGTTCCATTGCGCTGAAGGCGGGCAAGGTGCCCCGATGTGAGGGGACACCTGTCCGGCGCGCTCAAGTGCGGCGAATTCCATCCTGAAGAGATTCAGCGTCCTCTGCGTCGGCGAGCATCCTGCCCAGCAGCGTCTCTGCCTTGAGTAGCAGCGGCTTGGCCTCGTTCTGAGTTGCAATGGCGATACTGGCCCGCAAACAACGAATAATCGTAGCCCTGCCGTCGTCATCTGTGGCTGGCGTGACCACGGCCTCACACAGCAATGCCTCGGCTTCGAGCCCGCCAAACCCCTGCTGCCGGGCGGTATTTCGCGCGCCTTGCAGGATATTCAGTGCAGCGCGCACCTCCCCGGACTGACTGAGAGCGAGCGCGAGATAGATGGAGGCGCGCAGCTCCGTTGATTTATAGCCAATAGCTTCGGCCACCTCCCGTGCATCAGCAAGGATCTTTCGTGCCGCGTCGACGCGTTCCTGCTCCAGGTATGCCAGGCCAAGCGGGCATGCAGTGACCGGGACGAAGAGCCGTACCCCATGCTCTTGCGCCAGCGCGAAAGCTTCCTCGAGAATGATTGCCGCTGCTGCCGGATCGCCACGACCGAGCATCAGGCTGCCACCGCTATAAGCGGCCGCGACGCGATCAAATGGCCGCTTGCTTTCGTCGGCTATCTCCTGGGCTCGCCGCTGAAATTGGTCCGCCGCATCCAACTCCCCCAGCGTCGTATGGGCGAGGGTCTTCATCATGCAGCAAACAAGTAACATGTATTGGACAGTGGTGCCGATCGGGGCAGTGGCTTCCGGCCCCATCAATTGCGCGCAGGGTCGCCCAAGCATCTGTTCCGCTTCCCGGTAACGACCGGCGATGAAATAGGCTTGTCCGAGACCATATTCGGCAAGGTTGAGCCAACCGGGATTGCCCCACTCCTCCGCCAGACGAACGGCCTGTTCACCGGTGGCAACTGCCTCGACCGGCGTGCCGTAGAAATTTTGCGCCGCCGATCGGACCGTCATGGCGGCGACTTTGCGTCCGATGTCATCAATCGTGCTGGCGCGCCGTTCGGCTTCCTTTCCGAGTTCGAACCATTCGGCGACTCTGCCGGATCCCATGAACGCCATGCGCGCCTCGATCCTCAGGTCGATGGCTTCGCTCTCGCGCGCGGCGGAAACCGGAGTCCGGTC
>Ga0193699_10000232_pt1 | contig 25212 bp, 26 predicted proteins | sample L3c2metaG_FD_160095 | JGI IMG/M metagenome (GOLD analysis project Ga0193699, IMG submission 160095) | Soil microbial communities from a riparian zone of the East river system, Colorado, United States - L3c2 | ecosystem: Environmental > Terrestrial > Soil > Riparian zone | place: USA: East...
TCGTCGTCCCGGCCGCGCGCCGGGCGCGGCGGAGCCGCGACGGGACGGCATCGGGGACCGCACGGTCGCACCGCACACCCACACCAAAGTCGGAAGACCCTCATTTGATTGTCCTTCGACTGAAATCCACCGGCCGTCCTGCCGGTCTGGGCCATCGACCCCCTGCTTCTTCGCCGTGCGATCGCGTACGGGAATCCCTCTTGCCGCTCTCTCGAGGGAACTCCACAGCGAGGCGACGATGATCGACCCCAAGCATCCGCTCGATCCAACGAACGCGGTCAACACGCCGCTCATCACCGGTGAAGGCCTCACCGGCGAGGGAGGGGCCTTGCAGTGGACGGACGCCTGGGACCTGTTCTGGCGCAATGCGCTCGAGACGCGGACGTACGTGCCCGTCGACGCGAGATACGAGCAGTATCGCGGCGCCTACCGCTACGGTCACGAATCGGCGGGGCGATTCCGGAACCAGCAGTGGATCGAGATCGAGCCTGAGCTCGCCGCGGCGTGGGAGACGTACGAGCACCGAGGCGAGAGCCACACCGATTGGCAGTCGGTGCGGGCAGCCGTGAAGGAAGGGTGGGAGCGCGCGCGCGCGGCGCTCAAGCTGTGAGCGCGCACCTCACTTCGCGCTCGCGCGCTCCGCCCGCACGAACGTCAGCCACCCATGACTGTCCTCGGCCTTCCCATGCACCAGATCCAGGAAGGTCCGCTGCAGCTGCTTCGTCACCTCGCCCACCTTCCCCGTGCCGACCTTGAGCCTGTCCACGCTGCGCACCGGCGTCACCTCGCTGGCCGTGCCAGTCAGGAAGATCTCGTCCGCCGTGTACAGCACCTCGCGCTGCATCGCCTGCTCGCGCACCTCGAGCCCGGCGTGGCGGGCGAGCGTGATGATCGAGTCGCGGGTGATCCCGGGCAACAGCGTGCCGTTCGCCGGCGTCGTGAACAGAATGCCCTTCGACACGATGAACACGTTCTGCCCGGATCCTTCACTGATCAGTCCTTCGGGCCCGAGGGCGATCGCCTCGTCGAAGCCGTTCGCCAGCGCTTCCATCTTGATCAGCTGCCCGCCGAGATAGTTGCCGGCCACCTTCGCCATGCTCGGCACCGTGTTCGGCGCCACGCGGTGCCAGCTCGACACGCAGGCGTCGATGCCGTTCTCCAGCGCGCCCTCGCCGAGGTACGCGCCCCAAGGCCAGCAGGGAAGATAGACCTCCACCGGACTGTCGAACGGTACCATCCCGGCTGCGCCGTAGCCGCGGATCACCATCGGCCGGAGATAGCACGCGTCGAGGGCGTTGCGATCTACCAGCTCACAGCAGGCGGCCACCAGCTCGTCGACACCGTACGGCACATCCATGCGGTAGATCTTGCATGAGTTGAGCAGCCGCTGGAGATGATCCTCGAGGCGGAAGATTGCCGGCCCGCGCGGGGTGTTGTAGCAGCGTACCCCCTCGAACGCCGACGAACCGAACTGCATCGAATGCGCGAGCACGTGGACGGTGGCGTCCTGCCAGGCGACGAAGTCGCCGTTGCGCCAGATCCAGTCCGTCGGGGTCAGCTTGGACATGCGTCGTTCCTCGTGTGAGTCACTTGACCTTCGTATAGAACAGTCGGTCGTCCATCGATCCGACGTCGCCTTCCAATGGCAGCAGCGCGAGACGCAAGTTGCCCTTGTATCCGACGATGCGCTACCGGCGCGATCGCGATGCCGAGCGGATCGTCGATCATCGCACCGCCCCCGACGCTCCGAGCTCGTCCCACAGCATCGCGATCGCGCGCATCCCGGTCGTGAAGTTCTCCACGCTCATCCACTCGTCGGGAGCATGGGCGTTCTCCCCCGGGAGCCCGAACCCCACGAGCAGCACGGGCGTCCCGAGGATGCGCTGGAAGTCACCGACGACGGGAATCGAGCCCCCCTCTCCGGTGATCACCGGCTCGCGTCCGAAGGCTGCCGCCAGCGCGCGGCGCGCCGCGTCGAACAGCGGTCCATGCAGCTCGGCGCGCCACGGCCTGCCGCCGTGCAGGTGGGTCACCGTCACCGTCACCCCCTTGGGGGCGACGCGCGCGACGTGCGCCTTCATCAGCGCCTCGATCTGCGCCGGCTCCTGATCGGGCACCAGGCGGCAGCTCACCTTCGCCATCGCCTTCGCCGGGAGCACCGTCTTCGCCCCTTCGCCGGTGTAGCCGCTCAGCAATCCGTTCACCTCGCACGTCGGGCGCGTCCACAGCCGCTCGAGCACGGTGTAGCCCTTCTCGCCGCCGAGCGCGGGCGAGCCGGCTTCGGCGCGGAAGTGCTCCTCCTCGAACGGCAGGTTGCGCATCGCCGAGAGCACGGACGCGGGCCACGCACGCACCGCATCGTAGAACCCCGGAATGGCGATGCGCCCATCGGCATCGTGGAAGGTCGCGAGGATCCTCGCCAGCACCATCGCCGGGTTCACCACGGCGCCGCCGTAGCTGCCGGAGTGCAGATCCTGCGCGGGACCCTGCACGTCGACCTGGAAGTACGCGAGCCCGCGCAGCGACGACAGGATGCTCGGCAACCCGGGCGCGAACATCGCCGAGTCGGAGATGACCACCGCGTCCGCCGCGAGGCGTGCGGCGTTGGCTTCGATGAACGAGGCGAGATGCTCGCTCCCCACCTCTTCCTCGCCTTCGGCCAGCACGATCACGTTCACCGGCAGCTTCCCGCGCACCTTGAGATGTGCCTCGAGCGCCTTCACGTGCAGGAACAGCTGCCCCTTGTCGTCCACGGAGCCGCGGGCGAACAGCTTGCCGTCGCGCACGATGGGCTCGAAGGGAGGCGACGTCCACAGCTCGAGCGGCTCGGCCGGCTGCACGTCGTAGTGACCGTACACCAGCACCGTCGGAGCCGACGGACCCGCGCCGCGCCATTCGCCGACCACCACGGGATGGCCGGCGGTCGCGTGCACCGTTGCCTCGAGCCCCGCGTCACGCAGCGACTGCGCCGTCCACTCTGCGGCGCGTGCGGTGTCGGCGTCGTGCTCGGAGCGCGCGCTCACGCTCGGGATGCGCAGAAAGTCGAACAGCTCGCTCTGGATGCGCGCGTCGTGCTGCGTGAGATAGGCGGCGAGATCCTTCGGGACGGCGCTCATCGGTCGGCTCGGGAGTGCACGGGAAACCGCTGGTCGGACCGGAACTTAACGCGGGGTCCCGGCTGGTGAACCGTCCTCCCGCGAGGTGACCCGCACGTCCTCCGCCGGGGACACCGCGCGTGGGCGCCTGCGCGGGTGCAATTCCGCAAGCGACGGCCGGGCAACGACTTGCGACGCCACTATCCCGGCGGGCGGAACAGGCACCGTGCGTGCCTTCAGTGATGCCGCCACCCCACTACCCGTGGCGACCCTTCCGGAGAATTCCATGCGCAGTCCTTCTCTCGCTCTCGCCGCCGCCCTCATCTCCGCCGTACCCGCCCTGGCCGCGGCGCAGTCGCGCGGCTCCTCGCCGCTCGCGACCGGCACCATGTTCGAGGTCACTCCGTACGTCGGCTACATGCTCTTCGGCGACTACCTGAGCGGCCCACTCGGCACGTCGGTGACGAACGCCCCCGCACCGGTGTTCGGGGCGCAGCTCGGGATGCACCTCACGCCCAACCTGAAGCTCGTCGGCAACGTCGCCACCGCGAGCAGCGATATCCAGGCGGGGATTCCCATCCTGGGCGGCGTCTCGCTCGCGCAGAGCCGCGTGCAGATGTTCGACGCCGGCCTCGAGCTCGCCCTGCCGCTCACGACGATGGCCGGCACGGGCATGACGCCGTTCATCCAGGCGGGTGCCGGAGCGATGAAGTACGACATCACCCAGTCGTTCATCAACACGTCGTCCACAAACTTCGCCGCGAACGTCGGCCTCGGCGCCGATGTGTCGGTAGGCCGCGGCGTGGGGGTGCGGCTGATGGTGAAGGACTACATCGGCCAGTTCGACATGCAGCAGGCAACGTACGTGGACATGGCGACGAACACGACCCAGAGCTTTGCGTTCAGCGCGGGGGTACGGTTCTCGTTCTGAAAGCCGGAGGCCCGGAGGCCAGAGCCTCCGGGCATTACTGGCGTTCGGGCCGATTCTCGCGTACATAAGGGTCGTTCGCGAGCGTCATCCCGTGAGCCCAGCCGAGGCATGCCGACGAAGACGAGCGCGCTCCGCGAGGAGCTGAAGCAGACGCGCCCCTTTCACTCCGCGGCACACGAAGCGCTGCTGAGCGTGCTGCGCACCGCCGCAGTCGTGCAACGGCTCACGGCCCAGGTCGTCGAGGCGAGCGGGGTCACGGTGCAGCAGTACAACGTGCTGCGCATCCTTCGCGGCGCGGGCGACGCCGGTCTCCCCACCCTCGCCATCCGCGACCGGATGATCGAGGAGGCGGCGGGGATCACGCGGCTGCTCGACAAGCTCGAGAGCGCGGGGTACGTGGCGCGCGAGCGCTCGACCCCCGATCGGCGGCAGGTGCTCTGCCAGATCACGCCCGCCGGACTCGCCGTGCTCGAGGCGCTCGACGCTCCCGTCGATGCGATGACCGAGATGGCATTCGCCACGCTCGACGAGACGGAGAAGCAGTCGCTCGTGGAGCTGCTCGGCGCCGTGCGCGTCGCCTGCCGCGGCGTCGCGCCACCGACCGATCAGGGCTCGGCGCGCGGCGGCCACCCGCCGCGGTAGCCCTCGAGGATCCAGACGCGGCGCACGCTCACCGTGTCGGCGCCGCGCCGCTGCGGCGCGAGCGCGCCCCGCGTCACGCGCGCGAAGTAGGGCGTGAGGGCAGCGGCGGCTTCGTGAACCTCTCCTGCCGGGCGCTCGTCCAGCGCGAGCACCAGCGCATCGCCCGGCGACGCCAGCTGCGCGAAGCCCGGCCAGATCTCGTACTGATTGTGCCGTCCGCGCAGACAGGTGCAGATCGACGTCGGCTGTCCCGGCAGATGATACGCCAGCTCGCTGACGTCCTGATACCGCTCGGCGCCGGGCCAGCTGCGGCCGGCCACCTCTCGCCGCGCATCCTCGACGCGCGCCGCGACGCCATCCCATCCCGCGTTGCGCGCCAGCGGATCGCGCTTCGCCGGCACGGGGAGGATCGGCACGAGCGCATGCAGGTAGAGCACGGCCACGAGCAGCACGGCGAGCGCCACGCCCCGACGGAGCCACCGTTGAAGCGGCTCGGTGGTGGCGAGCACCGCGAGGAGCGCGACCGCGGGGACGTACGAGGGCGCCGGCCAGTTCGGCTCCACCGATCGCCGGGACGCACTGTAGACGAAGAACACCCAGCTCCCCACCGCCACCACGGCGAGGGCGAAGCGCGCGTCGTCGAGCGGGCGGCGCAGCGTGCGCCAGACAGCGCCAGCCGCGAGGGCAAATAGTATCGGGGATACGAGCGCAAGCTGACCACCCACCAGATCGAGCTCGCGCTTGAGCGCCGACCCCTTCGGCGTTCCGAAGCCGTGCTGGACCTGGAAGCGGAACGAGATCCAGTCGTGCGCCGCGTTCCACTGGAGCACCGGGAGGAAGAGCAGCGTCGCCAGCACGCAGGCGACGTAGGGCCCCGGCTCGCGCAACCGCGCGCGTAGCGACGGACGCACGAGCACCGCGGCGGTGATGGTGAGCGGCAGCAGGATCGACGTGTACTTCGACGAGAAGGCGAGACCGAGCGCGACACCGGCGGTGCTCCACCAGAGCAGCGAGTCGCGCGAGCGCACCGGCGTCTGCAGTGCCCGGACGATGCAATAGAGTCCCACCGCCGTCGCCGCCAGGAGCGGCGCGTCCGGCGTGGCGAGCACCAGCCCCGACGCGACGAGGGGCATGACCGCGAGCACGACCGCGGCGCGCACGGCCGCCGCACCGCCGCCGAGCCGCCACGCGATGGCGGCTGTCGCCAGTGACGCGACGGCGCCGGCGAGCACGGAAAGGAAGCGCACCGCCAGCGGGCTCGATCCGCCCAGCAGCGTGCCGGCACGGATGAGGAGCGCGATCATCGGCGGGTGATCGAAGTAGCCGCCGGCGAGGCGGCGCGACCACTCCCAGTAGTAGGTCTCGTCGGGAAAGAGCTGCAGCCGCGCGGCGAACAGCAGCCGCACGAGCGCCGCGAGGAGGGTGACGGTCAGGGCGGCGCGCCAGAGAAGCCGCTCACGCTCCGGCGTCGTCACGCTCCGCGGCGACGCAGCATCCTCAGCTGCCACAGGAAATACAGCGCCAGGCCCCACGCGAGCCACGCCGCGCGCTCTTCCATCGAGAGCGTCCGCAGCATCCCCCACGTCACGAGCGGCGCGGTGAGCGGCAGCGCGACGCCCGTCTCGGTGTCGGCGACGTAGCGCTCCACGACCTTCGTCGTTCCGGACCCGCCGAGGCGGATCGACCGCTCGATCGCCAACGTCAGCTGCTCAGGAGTGGCGCCGCGCCAGCCGGGCAGGTACATCAGCGTCCAGCCGGCCGCGGTGCGTCCCCAGCCATGGTTGTTGCTCCCCGCGACGAGCGCGAGGTCGAGGCTGTCGGCGAGCTTGATGATGCGGCCGCGCTCGCGCCGCACCTGGCCCAGCCCGCGCGGCGCGCCGTCGATCAGCTCGATCGCGCTCATGCCGGCCGTGCCCGGCCCCTTTGCGGGGATCATCTTCGACAGGTCGCCCGGCAGCGTCTCGATCAGCACCGGCTCGTTGCCCACCACGGCGCTGGCGAGTCGCAGCGCATCCTCGTCGATGTCGCGCAACGTCGCGTTGAAGATTCCCCGGTACATCTTGTCGGCGTCGAGCACGATGACGTGCTCACCTTTCCAGACCACCTCGATGCCGGGAAGGAGCGTGACCCCCTGCCCCGCGAGATCGGGATTGTTGGCCCACCCGTCGCGCGCGCCCTCGAAGGTGCGGTGGTCGGTGATGTACACCGCCCCGTAGCCGGCATCGCGGTGCCAGGTCCGTACATCCTCGGGCGTCCAGTCCGGACGCCCGTCATGCGAGTACTTCGTGTGCGCGTGGAAGTCGACCGCCAGAATTGCCGGGCCGACCTCGAGGGCCGCCATCGGACGCGGAAGCAGTGCGCCGGCGAAGTAGACGGCGAGCACCGCCAGCACGGCGAGCCCCAGCCGCGCCACGAGGCGCACGGCGCGCCGCGTCGGTGCCACGGTGGCCGGCAGGACCCGCCCGCGCCACCACCACCACAGCGCATAGGCCAGGCACAGCGTGAGCAGGAGGGCCACGTGCTGTCGCACGCTCAGCAGCGTGAGCAGGTCGAGGACATTGGACAGCGGCGCCAGCAGGACGTACGAGGCGGGGCGTCGGAGCGTCGCCTCGTTCACCGGCCCCAGCGTCGTGGCGTCCCGGACGGGCGAGATGGCGAAGGGCGCGCTGGCAAGCAGGAGCGCCACCAGGGTCAGGAGCGGCCACCAGGAGCGCAAGGGGCGCAGCCGGCTGGCCGCGCCAGCCGCGTACGTCGAGAATTTCCGGTGCCGGGAGGCGGCGGCGCGAGTCACCAGGCTACTCTTGAGTGGAATGAAGTTCGCGCGGGAGAGGTGCAGGTCCTTCGCTACGCTCAGGACGACATCCCTGTCGAGCGGCCGCGCCAAAAAACATAGTCGCCCGTCCGGGCGTCCGCATTCTTCCCGACCCGAGCCCCGCGCACGCCGTGGCCAACCATCTCGCCACCGAAACCAGCCCGTATCTCCTCCAGCACGCGCACAACCCGGTGCAGTGGTACCCGTGGGGTGACGAGGCGCTGGCGCGAGCCCGCTCCGAGAACCGCCCCATCCTCCTCAGCATCGGCTACGCGGCCTGCCACTGGTGCCACGTCATGGAGCGCGAGTCGTTCGAGGACGAGACGACGGCCGCCCTGATGAACGAGCACTTCGTCAGCATCAAGGTGGACCGCGAGGAGCGGCCGGACATCGACGCCATCTATATGCAGGCCACCCAAGCCATGACAGGTCATGGCGGCTGGCCGATGACCGTATTCCTCACGCCGGCCGGCGAGCCGTTCTACGCGGGCACCTACTTCCCGCCCGAGGACCGGCACGGCATGCCGAGCTTCCAGCGCGTGCTTCAGGGAGTCGCCGACGCGTGGGCGCACCGGCAGGACAGCGTCACCAAGACCACTGGCTCGATGCGCGACCTGTACGCGGCGGGCACCGAGCGTACGCGTCCCACCGGCGCGCTCGACGAGGATCTCCTCTCGCGCGCGATGTCGTCGCTCGTGCAGCGCTACGAGCCCCGCTTCGGCGGCTTCGACGGCGCGCCGAAGTTTCCCCCCACCATGTCGCTGGACTTTCTGCTGCGACAGTGGGCACGCACCGGGGAAGCGCAGGCGCTGGAGATGGTGACGCACACCTTCCGGCAGATGGCCCGCGGCGGGATCTACGACCAGGTGGGGGGCGGCTTCGCGCGCTACAGCGTGGACGCCTACTGGCTGGTGCCCCACTTCGAAAAGATGCTGTACGACAACGCGCTGCTGGTGCGGCTCGGGGCCAACCTCTGGCAGGCGACGCGCGACGCCGAGGCGCGCCGCGTGACCGAGGAGACGATCGGCTGGCTCGCGCGCGAGATGACCTCGCCCCGGGGTGGCTTCTACTCCTCGCTCGACGCCGACAGCGAAGGGCACGAGGGCCGCTACTACGTCTGGGACGCGGGCGAGCTCGCGACGCTGCTCGGCGAGGACGCCGTACTGGTGAAGGCGTACTGGGGGGTGACGGCCGGCGGAAACTTCGAGGGGCGCAGCATCCTCTTCGTCCCACGCGATCCGGCCGAAGTGGCGGCCGAACAGGGTGTCACCGAGCCGGAGCTGCGGACAGCCATCGAGCGGGCGACGCGCATCCTCTACGACGCGCGCGAGAAGCGCGTGCGGCCGGCGCGCGACGAGAAGATTCTCGCCGGCTGGAACGGGCTGATGCTGCGCGGCGTCGCCGAGGCGGCGCGCGCGTTCGGGACTCCCGAGCTGCGGGCGATGGCGATCAGGAACGGCGAGTTCCTCTTCCGCGAGCTGGTGCGGGACGATCGCGTGCTGCGTTCGTACAAGGACGGCGTGGCGAAGATCGCCGGCTTCCTCGAGGACTACGCCGCCGTGGCGCTCGGCGCGGTCGCGCTCTATCAGCTCACATTCGACGTGAAGTGGCTGGAGCGCGCGCGCCGCCTCGCCGACGCGATCATGACGCGTTTCTGGGACGAGAAGGCGCAGGCCTTCTTCGATACGGCCGATGATGCCGAGGCTCTCGTCACCCGCCCGCGCGACGTGACCGACAACGCCGTGCCGAGCGGCAGCTCGCTGGCCGTGGAGCTGCTCCTGTTGCTGGGCGTCCTGTATGCTGAGGGGGATTACACTCATCGCGCGACGTACGTGCTGGAGACGATCGTCGAGCCGATGGCGCGCTACCCCACCGCCTTCGGGCACGCACTCGGCGCCGCCGACCTCGCGATCCGCGGCGCCGTGGAGGTGGCGATCGCCGGCGATCCGGGCGACGGCGCATTCGGCGCGCTCGCGCGCGAGGTGGCGAGCCGCTACGTGCCGTCGCTCGTGCTGGCCGGCGGCGAAGGAAAGCCCGCCACGGGAATCGCGCTGCTCGCGGGCCGCGGCGGCGTGGAGCCGGTGGCGTACCTGTGCCGATCGTACACGTGCGACGTCCCCACCGACGACCCCCAAGTGCTCGGGTGGCAGCTCGACGCGCTGCGGCCCGCGCGCTAGTCCTTCAGTACGCTCAGGACGACAGCGGCGGTCGTAACGCCGCGATGCGGCAGTGGAACGTTTCGATACGAGGGGTCCCTCGTGCAGTGCCGCTCCCGGGTGGTAACTCGTTGCCGCGTCGGCCCTTGAGGAGACTTTTTCCGACCCCTCCACGCGGCACCCGATCTGCCCTGACTGCCATCGGATCGAGCGATCCGGGTCATCCAGCAACCAGGGAGTCGTCACGATGCGGTTGGCCGTCAGCCCGCCCCCGGTGAATGTTGGGGGCTGGGCACGTGCCCAGCCCTCCTCTTCGCCACCCCTCCCCCCGCGCTTGGCCGACCTCAGAGTTCTGGCGCTCACCGATTCCTTCCACGCCGAGTGGGAGGGCCTGGCCGCGGCCAACGGCCTGGCGCTCGTGCACGTGGCGGAGCCGGCGGCGCTCGAGCCGCGCCGAGGCGTGGTCACCGTCGTGTCGGCGGCGGGCGACGAAGCGTTGCTCGAGCAGGCACTGCGGCAGATGCCCCACGACGTCCGCCTCGTCGCGGCCATCGGCACCGCCCCCGACCACCGCCTGGCCGCGGCAGTCGTGCGGGCGGGCGCCGACGAGTACTTCGCGCTCCCGCAGGACCTGCCGCTCCTCGCGTCATGGCTGCGCGAGAGTGCGGCGCGGATCCGGGCGGATGCCGACGCCTCGGCGTTCGCCGACACGGAGCGCGCGAAGCTCCACTTCGACGGCATCCTCGGCGAGAGCCCCGCGCTCCATGCGGCGCTCGACCGCGCGGCGCGGGTGATCCCGCGGCCGTCGGTCACCGTGCTGATCACCGGCGAGACCGGCACCGGCAAGGAGCTGCTCGCACGCGCGATCCACTACAACGGCCCCCGCCGCGACGCGCCGTTCGTCGACGTCAATTGCGCGGCCATTCCCGAGCAGCTCCTCGAGAGCGAGCTGTTCGGGCACGAGAAGGGCGCCTTCACCGGCGCGGTCGGTTCGAAGCCGGGGCTCATGCAGCTCGCCGACGGCGGCACCCTCTTCCTCGACGAGATCGGACATCTCGCGATGACGCTGCAGGGGAAGATCCTCCGCGCGCTCGAGGAGCGCGTCATCCGTCGCGTCGGCGGCACGCGAGCCATCCCGTTCGACGTGCGGCTCATCGCCGCCACGCACGTCGACCTCGCCAACGCCGTGCGCCACGGTGAGTTCCGCGAGGATCTCTACTACCGGCTCAACGTCGTGCCGATCGAGCTCCCGGCGCTGCGCGCGCGGCATGACGACGTGCTGACGATCGCGAAGTACTTCCTCGCCCGCTTCGCGCGCGAGTACGATCTGCCGCCGCTGCAGATCACGCCGGCGGCGGCGCGCGCGCTGCGCGAGCGGCGCTGGACGGGCAACGTGCGCGAGCTGCGCAACGTGATCGAGCGCGCGGTGCTGCTCGGCACGGGGGCCGCGCTGGACGCGCGCGACGTGGTGGAGCCTCCGAGCACGGAGCGCGCCGACGGCGAGCTCCCCTTCCCGGCCACGCTCGCCGAGCTCAATCGCGCCGCGGTGGCGCGCATGCTCGAGCGATGCGGCGGCAACAAGACCGAGGCGGCCCGCCGCCTCGGGATCTCACGTCCGCGACTGCACCGGCTGCTCAGTGCGTCGCTGGCTGATTCCGAAGGCGACTCCGACGAGGACGCGTCCGATGAGTGACGGTCCCAACCCCAATTCCCGATGAAGGGTCTTCACATGCCGCTTCGACGTCTCCCGGCGCGAGTGCTCGCTGCCGCTACACTCGCCGCCGCCCTCTCCTGCACTTCCGCCACGGCCACGGCGCCGGATGGCGAGAGCGAGCGGGCGGCCACCGACCTGCGGCTGCTCGCGGCGCCCTACGGCACGCCGCCGCTCGCCACCATACAGACCAGCTTCTACGCCGTGAAGGGGAGGAGTGGCGGCACCGACATCTGGTATCGGCCGCGCGCCGGCGCCACCGACTCCACCAGGTTCCTCGAGTTCCGGGTCGGCGCCGCGTCGCTCGATCGCCGTCCCGATGGAACGGTCATCGCGGCGGGCGACTCGGTGCTGATCACGCTCACCGTCACCGACCCCACGCACTTCATCATCGACTTCCAGCCGTCCGGGCTGACGTTCGCCGCCGGCGACCAGCCGACGCTGAAGATCTCCTTCGCCGCCTGCGGCGACGACCTGAACTACGACGGAAAGGTGGATGCCGCCGACGCCGCGATGATGTCGTCGCTGAGCGTGTGGCGTCAGGAGTCGCCGTTCCAGCCCTGGTTCAAGGTGCCCAGCACGGTCACCACGACCGTGAAGGACGTGGACTCGAGACTCTCCGGCTTCACCGGCTACGCGCTGATGTACTGACCGCCACACGCCCCGACGAACCGTGTTCTCTCCTCACCCCGATCCATTTCTCGCGACGGCGCGCCAGCTCGCCGGCGTGGGATCGTGGCGTGAGCTGCTGGTGCTGCTCATGCCTCGCGCCGAGGCGGGGACGGCGTCCGGCGACGAGATGATACTCTACGCCGAAGCGCTGATGCGGTCGGGGCAGGAGCGGCAGGCGCTCGTCTTCCTGCGCGACGTCGAGCCCGGATTGGCCGACGACGGGGGCCGCGCGCTGCATCGGCGCGCGGTGAACATGATCGGCGTCGCCAGCTTCGCGCTCGGCGACCTGGACGGCGCGAATGCCGCGCTGTCGCGCGCGCTCGAGTTGGCCACGCTCGACGACGATGTGCTGATGATGGCGCAGGCGACGAACAACCTCGGCACGATCGCCAACCTGCAGGGACGCCACGAGGATGCGCTGTGGCAGTACCGGCTCGCGCTGCCGATGCTCCAGCGGCTGGGCCAGGCGCGGCTGCTGGCCGAGGGTTATCACAACATGGCGATCACCTTCCGCGACGTGGGCGACCTGGACGAGGCGGAAGAGCACGAGCGTCGCGCGATCGACTACGCGCAGGACGGCAGCGCGCCACGCGTCGCGGCCATGGGGCGCACGGGGCGCGCCGAGATCGCGCTGCGTCGCGGCGATGCGCCGCTCGCCGAGACGACGGCGCGGCTGGCGATCGAGGAGTTCTCGCGGTTGAGCGACCCGCTGAACGAAGGAGACGCCTGGCGCCTCACTGGCGCGGCGTGCACGGCGCAGCAGCGCTACGAGGGCGCGCTCGATGCCTTCGCCCGCGCCCTCGGAATCGCGCGCGAGCACGGCCACGCACTGGTCGAGGCGGAGACGCTGCGTGACCGCGTGGACGTGCGAGTCCGGCGCGGCGAGCGGGCCCTGGCGCTGGACGACGCGCGCGCGTCGCTCGCGATCTTCGAGAAGCTCGGGGCGCAGTCGGAGTGTGAGGCGTTGCAGCAGAGGATCGACGTACTGCAGTAGGGGCGGCCATTGTCGTCCTTCGCTACGCTCAGGACGACAACGGAGGAGTAGAACGCCGCCGCTCGTTATGCCGGCACGTATGCCGCCGCCCATTCGGAAGGGTGCTCGTCCTCCTGTATCAGCCCGTCGATGTCCACCATCAGCGTCGCGCCGTCGCGGCGGACGGGAAGGCGGTCCATGTTGCGGGTCGCGCGGCCCTCGATGAAGGTGCCGTCGTCGCGGTAGCGGGATTTGTGCTTGGGACACTGGAACTGCTTGTCGTCAGCGTTCCAGCGGAGCGCGGTGTTCTGGTGCGGACAGGCGAGCGAGAAGGCGTACACCTTCCCCTCGCCGCGCGCGACGATGACGCTGTTGTCCTTGTCGATCGACACGCCGTCGGCCTCGGGCATCGGATAGCGCTTCTCGTCGGGCCCGTCGTGCGCCGCCGAGGCGAGCGCGCGGATGCTCCGCAGCGATTCGGCGCCAGCGTCGCCAGGCAGCAGGCCGAGCAGGCCGAGCGACACCAGGGCCGCGGCCGTGGCGCGCAGGAACTCGCGCCGCTCGGGGTCGATGGGGCAACCGGCGCAGTCGGAGTCGTGAGTCATCAGGCGAGGTTCATCAGTGCCACGCCGGCCAGCGTGATGGCGAGCCAGAGGGCGAGGCTGGTGAGGGCGGTGGTGTGGAGCCGGCGCCAGTCGGCGTCGGCGTTCGGGCCCCCGACTCGTAGGCCGCGCTCTGTGCGCGTCATGATGGCACCGTTCGCGAGCAGCAGTACGATCAACCCCATCTTGAACCAGAAGATCCAGGAGCCGAAGTAGGTCTCGACGTCGGCGGCGAAGAGGGCGAGCCCGGTGACGAAGGACAGCGCGAGCGCGCCGAGCACCACGCGGTGCGCCTGGCTCATCTCGACGAGATGGCGGGTGCGCGTGTCGGGCTCGTCGTGGCGCAGGCGGAGGGTCCAGCGGTCGAGCGCGATGGCCAACCCGCCGCCAACGACGATGGGCGCGACGTGCAGGAAGCCGACGATCGTCGCGACGACGCTGGAATGGCTGTAGAGCTTCGCCCACGGCTCGGCGATGTCCACGAGCAGCTGTGGTGGTGCGAGAATCACGTTTCTCTCAACGGTTGGCGACGAGCATCGTGGCGTAGCCCGCGAGCGCGGTGCCCATCGAGATGAACGCGACGCGGCGGTGCTCCTGCCGCTTCGCGCCGGAGCGCGTAGCCTCGGGGCCGAGCTTGACGCCGGCGTAGGTGAAGCCGGCGTCGGACGCCAGCATGAGCGCACTGTGCACCAGCCGCACCGTGCGCCCTTCGGCTACGCCGCGCGACTCCCACAGATTCCATACACCAGTCACCGTGTTGACCGTGAACAGCGCGGCGAGCCCCCCCGCCCCGAAGCCGTGCAGGGTCTTCGCCCAGGCCGGATCCGACCCGCCGGACTGGTACAGCTGGTTGCCGGCGATGGACTGCGCGGCGAAGAGCGGGATCGTCGTGTAGGAAGCATAACGGTGGATGCGGAGCCGCAACGCGTACGCATCGCTCACCTCCACGGCGCGGGGGCGCCGCCGTGGCGTCGTGTCGGACTCGGTCGCGAGCGCGACACGCGCGACGGCGACGCGGGGGCCCGCGCCGTCGGCGCGGACCACACCGCTGTCGACGGGCGCGAGCAGCAGCGCCGTGACCGCGAGCTGCAGCGCGATCACCACGTCACTCCACCTTCACGGTGCCGTTCATGCCGGCGTGCCGCGTGCACGTGTAGCTGTACGTGCCGCGCGCGGCGGGCATGGCGACAGTGCGGGCGCCCGATGTCCACACGCCCACCGGCGTGATCGCCTGATTCGCGAAGACCACGTCGTGGTCGATGCCGTCGTTGTTGGTGAAGGTCACCGTGGCGGCGGGCGCAACGACGATGGCCGGCGGAGTGAACAGACTGTTCTGCAGCGAGACCGACGTCGTGGCGACGGGGTCCGGCGGGGGCGGCGGCGGCGACGTGATGTCGGTCCCTCCACCACCTCCACCACCACAGGCGGCCACCGCGACGAGAGCGAGCATGAGACGAAAGCGCATCACCAGACTCCTTGCATTGGGTATCGTCCGACCACACGGATCTACCGTTCCGATGTAGCAAGGACTGCGACTCGCGCGTTCAGTCGCTCAAGTTGTTCTCTGAGCTAGAGTTACTCGGTCTGGCCCGGATCCGTTTGTGCCTCGTCCGTATCGCAACGTGACGCCGGCGTATCGCCTCATTACGTCACCCCATGAACGTGAAACGGCCGCTCGAAAGCGGCCGCGCGCGTCGTGCCTCCCGGGGACCGGCGGCTCAGCGTCGCTCGGTATTCCCCAGCCGCAGCCGCTCGCCCTCGAGCGCCGTGTCGGCCATCCGCGAGACGAGGGCGTCCACCTGCTCCTCGGACAGCTTGTCCCCCGCCGCGATCACCCGCTCGCGGAGTCGCGCGATGAGCGCGTCCCGGCGCCGACGCGCCGAGGCGTCCGCGTCCTCGAAGAGGTCCCACTCGCCACCGGAGAGGTCCCACTCGCCACCCATGACCGCGTCCTCCTAACCGTGCGCCGTGCGGCGGCGCGGGCGGTGGGTCGGCACCGGCTCGAAGTGCGCGAGCTCCACGGCTGCCATGCGCGTGGACAGCTCCAGCATGTCCGCGTCGGGCATGTGTGCGCAGACAGGGCGCAGGCGGTGGGCGATGTCGAGGGCCAGTGCGCGGACGCGGTCCGGCACGTCCGGCTGATGTGGCTTACGGTTCACCATGAGCGCTGGGCGAGCTCCTCGTCGGCGAGACGGTGGGCGGCGATCCGCTCGACGGCCTGGAGCAACGCGGGCTCCGAGAGATGAGGCGCCCGGCGCCGCATGGCCGGCAGCAGGTCGCGGACGATCTCCGCCAGCCGCTCCGTCCGGGCCTGGGCCGCGGGATCGGTCGCGTCTCGGACACCCGGCGTCGGGTGAGCTGGATAGATCGAAAGAGGAAGAGACATGGTCGTGTGTTCTACCGGACGCGGCAGCGCCGGCGACGTCACACGACGGGGTCAATCGGGCCGGCGGGGCCTTTCGCCGCTGAAGTAGGCTTCGATGCAGGCACTGACCGCGCCCGTCAGGGCGTCCGCTGCCGACTCGCCATAGCGCAGACGGACGTCGGGAATCGATGCCCAGGCGAGCTTGATCGCGACGATCAGCTTCTCGATCGGGACACCGCGCGGCCGAACCGACTCGCTCAGCGCAGCCATTGGGCCGCTGAAGTGCCGCTGACTCGCCTTCACGCTCGCCGCGAAGGCCAGCGTCCGCACCGCGCCGACGAGCACGGCCCGCACCTCCGCCACGAGGGCGTCATCGATCGGGGTGGGACGATCGGCCGCTCGAGAGGCAGGCGGCATGGTGAAGGTGTAATGCATCGGCCCTCCGGAGCGCGAGACACCGCGCTCGTGCGTCAAGTCACAAGCATGCGACGAGATCCATGGTAAGGCCGACTGAAGAAATTGTCTAGTAAGCTGTTTCCATGTAATGGGTTACATACTCCCGACAGACGATTCCCCTACAGTCGGCACCGATCGCGTCGGACGCTAGCGCATAGCCGTCGTCTTGCCGGCCGACTGCTGCTTGTAGACGACACCCGCCTTCATCACGAAGCTCGGCTTCTCCATCACCGTGATGTCGCGGAGCGGATCGCCCGGCACCGCGACGACGTCGGCCCACTTCCCCGCCGTCAGCGTGCCGACGCGCTTCTCCCAACCGAGGAGCTTCGCCGCGCTCGACGTGCCGGCGACGATGGATTGCATGGGCGTGAGCCCGCCCCAGGTGACGAGCAGGGTGAACTCGTGCCCGTTCGCGCCATGCTCGCCCACTCCCGCGTCGGTGCCGAGCGCGATGGGGACGCCGTTGCGCTGTGCGAGCCGCACCGAGTTGCGCATCCCCTGCGCGGCCGCCAGCGCCTTCTCGGCGCGCAGCCCGGTGAGCCGGCCGCTCTTCGCCGCGTTCTCGGTGAACTCGCCGGCGCTGATCGTCGGCACGAGGTAGGTGCCGTGCTGCACCATCAGCTTCGCCCCCTCGTCGTCGAGGAAGGAGCCGTGCTCTATGGAGGCGACGCCGGCGCGCACGGCCAGCTTGATTCCCTCGGTGCCGTGAGCGTGCGCGGCGACCTTGCGCTCGAGCTTCGCCGCCTCGTCCACGATCGCCTTCATCTCCTCGAGGGTGTACTGGGTCGCGCCGACTGCGTCGCCCTCGGAAAGCACACCGCCGGTCGCGCAGATCTTGATGACGTCGGCGCCGTACTTCACCTGATAGCGCACCGCCTTGCGCCCTTCGTCCGCGCCGTCGGCCACGCCGGTGCGATAGTCGGCGTCCATGAGCCCCGGTCGATAGCCGTTCTCGTCGCAATGGCCGCCAGTGATGCCGAAGGAGGTGCCTGCGTTCTGCATGCGCGGGCCCGGCACGGCGCCGTTGGTGATCGCCTGACGCAGCGCCATGTCGTCGAAGTTCGGCGCGCCGAGCACGCGGATGCTGGTGAAGCCGGCCATCAGCGTCTTCCGCGCGTTCTCGACGCCGATGATCGCGCCGTAGCTCGCGTAGTCGCGCACGTTGGCGTCGTCGGATTTGGGATCCGACAGCGGCCGCCCGATGATGTGGGTGTGCGCGTCGATGAATCCGGGCAGCAGCGTCGCGTCGCCGAGGTCGATCACGCGCGCACCGGCCGGCACGGCCACGCTCCCCTCCGTGCCCGCGGCGACGATCTTGTCGTCGGTGACGACGACGACGCCATTCTGGACGGCCGGCGCACCGGTGCCGTCGATCAGCCGCGCCGCCTTGAGGACGACGGTGCCCTTGGCCGGCGCCTGCTGGGCGTGCACAGCGGCGGGAATGAGCAGGGCGAGAGCGAGGCTGCGGAGGCGCAAAGGGCGTGGCGTAGGGGAGGGCGGGCAGGAGAGGACAACAGAAATTGGCGGGCGGACGGGCTGTTGTCCAACCGATTTACCGGACAAGGCCGGACAGGGCCGGATACGACACCTGAATTTCGCCGTGCCCGGTAGCTTGCGTGAGATCCGGTTATGTCCGAGTCCCTACCGCTGCGTCAACCAGTGCCTGGGATTCTTCCACGGCGTCGGGTCGAACAGCGATTCGTCGAGCGGGACGTCGGTCCTGATGTCGCTGTAGTCCTCGTAGAACACCAGCTTCCCGTCGTTGTAGATCTCGACGCGGGGCGCGATCCACGCCTCGCCACGCTTCTCGTAGTTCACGAAGCGGATGTCCTGCACCTTGCTCGAGTCGGCACGCGTCGGCTCGATGAGGCGGACGAGATACAGCCGGTCGGCGTCGATCCACGCCTGCTTGCGCCGCATGTCGCTGCGCGTCGCACCGATCACGACGATCGGCCGTCCCTCGAACGTCGTCTCGTACACGCGATTGACGTCGATCCCCTGCCGGCGCATGAGCGCCGCGCTCCGGGCGGGGGACGTCTCGTACACGTCGAAGCCCAGCAGCAGCAGGTCGTTGATCCCCGGCCCGCGCTGGATGATCTTGCCGTTCGACGCGACGAACTGGCTGTCGCGCGCGTAGAGCACGCCGTTGCCCGCGCTCACGGGCTCGAAGTCGATGCGCAGCCGGCCCGGCAGCTTCATCGCCTCGTACCAGGTCTCCACCTTCCAGGTGCCGTTGGGCAGCATCCGCGACGTCTTCTGGCGGAAGGTGAGCGTGCGGTACCACTTGCCGCCGTAGCGGGCGCGCATCGCCTCGAGGACGTCGCCGCCATCGGCGAATCGTGGCGTCGCCGGCGTGGCGGGCGTGGGAGAGGACCGCCGCCCGCGCGAGCAGGCGGCGAAGATCGCAAGTGAGAGCGCCGCTGCTCCGGCGGCGCGCATGAATGGTTGGCTCATACCGAATACTTCCCGCCGTCACGCGCGCACGCAACGGTCTGGATCACACCACGCAAACGACGAGCCCGCCGCGCTGGTGTCTCCCCCGCCACTCGTCTATGCTTCCGCCATGAGCGACGACGCCCCTTCCTTCGTGCGCGGCATCTTCGCCGGCGCGATCCACGACGTCCTCCTCTTTCCCTTTCCCGCTTCCCTCGACGAGCGCGATCCGGACGAGGCGCGCACCGTGCGCCGCCTGGTGGCGGACCTCGCGCGATTGCGCGAGAGCGGACTGATCGACTCCGCCCGCTTCGACGAGGAGGAGACGATCCCCGAGGAGACGATCCGCGCCCTGGCCGACGGGGGATGGATGGGGCTCTCCATTCCGCGCGAGTACGGCGGGCTGGGGCTGTCGGCGGCGGCGTACGCGCACGTCTTCGGCGCCATCTCGAGCGTCGACGCGTCGCTCGGCGTGCTGCTCGGCGTCCACTGCGGGTTGGGGTCCAAGGCGATCGTGCTGTTCGGCTCGGCCGACCAGAAGGCGCGCTACCTCCCGATGCTCGCGCGCGGCGAGACGCTGGCGGCGTACGCGCTGACCGAGCCGGAGACGGGCTCGGATGCGCAGAACATCGTGACGCAGGCGCAGCCGAACGACGACGGAAGCTGGACGCTCAGGGGGCGCAAGCACTGGATCGGCAACGGCCACCGCGCCGGCGTGATCGCGACGTTCGCGCAGGCGCCGGTGGAGCGCGGGGGCAAGACGGTGCTGCGCCCGACGGCCTTCATCATCCGCCCCGACATGCCGGGGTTCAAGGTCGTGGGCACCGTGCGCAAGCTCGGCATCCGGGGGTCGACGCAGGCGGAGCTGGTGTACGACAACCTCCGCGTCCCGGCCGACCACGTGCTCGGCACGGTCGGCAAGGGGTTCGGCGTGGCCGTGAAGGTGCTGAACGGCGGACGGCTCACCCTCGCCGCGGGGTGCACGGCCGGTACCAAGGCGCTGCTCGCCGAGATGGTGGCATTCGCCGAGGCACGCGTGCAGTTCGGGCGTCCCATCGCCGACTTCGAGATCACGCAGCGCAAGCTGGCGCGCACGGCCAGCGACGTCTACGCCGCGGACGCGATGCTCGGCGAGCTGACGCGGCTGGCCGAACATCCCGACGGCGAGTACGCGCTGGAGGCGGCGTGCTGCAAGGTGTTCGCGAGCGAGATGCTCTGGCGCGCGGCGGACGAGATGGTGCAGGTGGCCGGCGGGCGCGGCTACGTGAAGCCTTTCCCGTACGAGCGGCAGCTGCGCGACGCGCGCATCAACCGGATCTTCGAGGGGACGAACGAGATCCTGCGCCTGTTCATCTCGCTCAACGGCATCCAGGGCCCGGCGGCCCAGCTCAAGGAGCTGGGGATCGCGCTGCGGCGGCCGCTGCAGAACCTCGGTCTCATCTCCGGCTTCGCGGCGTCGCGCGTCGCGAGCCGGCTGGGCGCGACACCCACGCTCGACGTCGAGCTGCACACCCGGCTCGACACACACGCCCGCCACTTCGAGAAGCACGTGGCCGAGATGAAGGAGGCGGCCGAGCGGGTGATCCGCGCCTATCGCGCGGAGATCGTGGAGCGGCAGCAGGAGCTCGAGCGGCTGAGCGACATGGCGATCGAGCTGTTCGCCACGGCCTGCGTGCTGGCGCGCACCCAGCAGCTCCTGGTCGAACGCGGGGAGGAAGGCTGCGCGCGCGAGCTGGCGATGTGCGATCTGTTCGTCGTCGAGGCGGGGCGCCGGTTCCGCGCGTCGCGCCTCGCCCTGCAGAGCCCACAGGATGCGCTGCGCCGCACGGTTGCGGCTCAGACGCGCGAGGCGGGCGGCTACGGGGTGGTGGACGCTATACTACCGGAGGACGGGACGACGGGAGGACAGGATGGCGGGACGAACCCTGTCGTCCTGAGCAACGCGAAGGACCTGCACCTGTCGTCCTGAGCAACGCGAAGGACCTGCACGTCTCGGTCTCGCAGTGCGGGTCCTTCGCTGCGCTCAGGACGACAAGCCGTTTCGCACTCGATCCCCCACGCAGCCCTCATGATTTACGACATCTCCGTCCCCCTCCGCTCCGGCGGCGTCGTCTACCCGGGCAACCCGGCCATCTCGATCACGGCGCAGCAGGCGATCTCGCAGGGGGCGGGGGCGAACGTGTCGCGCATCGACTTCGGGGCGCATTCCGGCACGCACGTCGACGCGCCGAAGCACTTCTTCGACGACGGTGTCGGCGTGGACACGCTGCCGCTGGACGTGCTCATGGGGCCGGCACGGCTGATCGCCTTCGCCGACACGGTGATGAGCATCGGCGAGGCGGACCTGCGCGCGCACGATCTGAAGGGCGTGACGCGGCTGCTGATGCGCACGCGGAACTCCGCCTGGCTGGCGAGCGGCACGACGGAGTTTCATCCCGACTACACGTACCTCGCCCCGGACGGCGCGGCGTATCTCGTGTCGCTCGGCGTCAGACTCGTGGGCGTCGACTATCTCTCCGTCGAGCAGTTCCATTCGGGGCACCATCGCACGCATCGCACGCTGCTCGGGGCGCAGGTCGTCATCGTGGAAGGACTCGTGCTCGGCGAGCCAGCGCCGGGGGACTACGAGCTGCGCTGTCTGCCGCTGCGGCTGGCCGGGCTGGACGGCGGCCCGGCGCGGGCGGTGCTGGTGAGTCGATAGGCGTCGTTCATCTCCGTCGCGGGGTTCCGGAGAACAGAATGCACGGAAACAGCGGAGCAAGGTGCAAACGACGGATGACCATGGCGGCACGCCGCGTGCTTCGGAGGCGTGAACTCGTTCCAGAGCGTTCTCGCATAGTTTGAAGCGGCGCGCCCGAGCGACCGGCGCCTATACAACCAACCCCGAGTATGACGATGCAGCTCGCGATGATCGGCCTGGGCAAGATGGGCGGCAACATGACCGCGCGGCTCCTGCGCGACAAACACTCGGTCGTCGTCTACGACCACCACCCCGAGCACGTCGCCAAGTACGTCGCGCTGGGCGCAAAGGCGGCGACCGATCTCACCGCCCTCACCGGACAGCTCAGCGGTCCCCGCATCGTCTGGATCATGGTGCCGGCCGGGAAGCCGGTGGACGACACGATCGCGGCGCTCCTGCCCGGCCTGAAGCCGGGCGACATCATCATCGACGGCGGCAACTCGAACTACAAGGAGACACGAGCGCGAGCCGAGCAACTCGCCGTGGATAAAATTCACTTCATCGACGCCGGCACGAGCGGTGGGGTGTGGGGGCTCGAGAACGGCTACTGCCTGATGGTCGGCGGCGAGCCGGAGCCGGTGAAGACCTGCGAGCCGATCTTCCTCTCGCTCGCGCAGAAGGGCGGCTACATGCACGTCGGCCCGCCGGGCGCGGGGCACTACGTGAAGATGGTGCACAACGGCATCGAGTACGGGCTGCTGCAGGCGTTCGCCGAGGGCTACGAGATCCTCGCGTCGTCCAGCAAGTATCCCGAGCTCGACCTGCACGGGATCGCCGAGCTCTGGCAGCACGGCAGCGTGGTGCGGTCGTGGCTCAACGAGCTGGCTGTGCGCGCGTTCGAGAAGGACCGCCGGCTCGACAAGCTGAAGGGCTACGTCGCCGATTCCGGGGAGGGACGCTGGACGGTGGCGGAGGCGATCGAGGAGGACGTCCCGGCTCCGGTCATCACGCTGGCGCTGCTCATGCGCCTGCGCTCGCGCCAGGAGGACTCGTTCGGCGGCAAGGTGATCGCGGCGCTGCGCAACGAGTTCGGCGGGCATGCGGTGAAGGGCTCGTGACTGCCCCCGTGGTGGGCCACACGCGCGTCACGCCGAAGATCAGCGGGCAGTTCGGCATCGTGCCCGGCGCCCCGGCCGAGCAGGCGGATCCCTGCACGATGGTGATCTTCGGCGCCACCGGCGACCTGACGAAGCGGAAGCTGTTCCCCGCGCTCTACCAGCTCGCCGCCGAGCACCTGCTCCATCCCACCTTCGCGGTGCTGGCGGTGGGGCGCGATCCGACCGAGACGGATGTCACGTACCGCGAGCGGATCCGCGCCGCGCTCGTCGACTCCGAGGAGGTGAAGCACTTCGACGACGACGTGTGGCAGCGGCTCGCGGCGCGCACCTTCTACGCCGGCGGCGACGCGAGCGACTCGGCGGCCTACGCGACGATCGAGCAGCGGCTCGCCGACATCGAGCACGAGCGCCCGGTGGAGGAGCGCAACCGCTTCTTCTACCTGGCCGTGCCGCCGAGTGTGTTCGAGACGATCGTGCGGCACCTCTCCACCAGCGGGCTGGTCCCGAAGCAGGAGGACCCGGACATGCGCCCGTGGGCACGGATCGTCGTGGAGAAGCCGTTCGGCCACAGCCTCGAGACGGCCAAGGCGCTCAACGCGCTGGTGCTCTCGCTGTTCGCCGAGCACCAGGTCTATCGCATCGATCACTACCTGGGCAAGGAGACGGTCCAGAACGTCCTCGTCTTCCGCTTCGCGAACTCGATCTTCGAGCCGCTCTGGAATCGGCGCCACATCTCCCATGTCCAGATCACGGCGGCGGAGGAGGTGGGGGTCGAGGCGCGCGGCCGGTACTACGAGGAAGCGGGCGTGGTGCGCGACATGTTCCAGAACCACCTGCTCCAGCTGCTGGCTCTCACGGCCATGGAGCCGCCCCCGTCGATGACGGCGGACGCAGTGCGCGACGAGAAGGTGAAGGTGCTGCGCTCGATCCGCTGGCTCACGCCGGAGAGCATCCCGACGAGCGCGGTGCGGGCGCAGTACGCGCCGGGCACGATCCGCGGGAAGCCGGTGACCGGCTATCGCGACGAGCCGGACGTGGCGAAGGACTCGCACACGCCGACCTTCGCCGCGGCGCGCTTCCACATCGACAACTGGCGGTGGCAGGGCGTCCCCTTCTACCTGCGCAGCGGCAAGCGGCTCGGCAAGCGCGTCTCGGAGATCGCCGTGCAGTTCCACGAGCCGCCGCACCTGATGTTCGGCGGGGCCGATGGGCACGATCCGCTCCAGCCCAACACGCTCGTCATGCGCGTGCAGCCGAACGAGGGGATCTCGCTCAGCTTCGAGGTGAAGGTGCCCGGGGCCGCGGTTGCGATGACCCAGCACGTCGAGGTGGCGCCAGTCGAGATGGACTTTACCTACGCCGAGGCGTTCGGCGAAACCGCGGCGCCGGCGTACGAGACGCTGCTGCTCGACGTGATGATCGGCGAGATGACGCTCTTCCTGCGCAGCGACGAAGTGGAGGCGGCGTGGAAGATCATCGACCCGCTGCTCTGCTACTGGGACGAGCACACGCCGAGGCCGATGCCGACGTACGCGGCGGGGAGCTGGGGGCCGAAGGAGGCCGACCAGCTCATCGCCGCGGACGGGACGAAGTGGCGGACGCCATAGCTCGTCGGGGTCTTCCGGCTTTCGTATGGTAAGCGTGGTGCTTGTCGGCAGCGCCTACTTCCGCCGCAGCGGTTTGTCGGCGGGATTGACGTAGTTCATCGCGAAGGGCCCCTGCCCGCTCACGTCCACCAGGGTGTGCCCGCGCGCCATGGCGTAGTGATGCATGGTGGCCTTGGCGTCGGCGCTCTCACCCACCTTGAGCGCCCGCATCGTCTTGATCGTCGTCGGGTTCATGTCGTCGCCCATGCCGAGGAGAAAGGTTCCCTGTCTCACGACCATGTGCTCGTCGGTGGGGTGCCAGTGCGGCGGAACGCGATAGCCGTTCGGCATCGAGAGCTGGACCGCGTAGGGGGCGGCTCTGGCCGGATCGCCCGAGAGCACGGCCATCCTGGCGCCACTGGGGAAGATTGATGGAGCCGGCCCCCAGGTGAGCCCTCGGGCCTGCGCATGCGACGCGGGGGACGCCACGGCCAGCAGGACGAGCGCGAGCGATGGGGCCGTGACCACGCGCGCGGTGCGGAAGAGCGAGAGCATCGGGACCTCCTGACGGATGGGCTTCTCGTCGGCCGCCGCGGCCGCGGCGACCGATGGAATTGTGTCGCTCCCGGGCGCCGATGCAAGCACGCTGGTCCGTCGACGCCGCGCCGCTACACTCCCGCGAAGTCGATGAACCCGCGGGCCGCGTCGGTGCCGGTGAGCTTCACACGGACTCGCTCGCCGACATCCATCCCCGCCTCGCCGCGCACGACGCGGCCTTCCGCCGGCGGCGACAGCAGCCGCACGTACGTGCCGTCCTTGTTCACGCCGGTGACGATGGCGTCGAACACGCTGCCGAGGCGATGCTCGAGCAGCATCGCGGCCGCGGACTTGCGCGCGACGCGCTCCACCCGGTTCGCCGCGTTCTCACGCTCGGTGCACAGCGTCGCGACCACCGCGAGCTCGTCGTCGCCGTACGGCGC